>WBZL01005526.1_pt1 | contig 10429 bp, 6 predicted proteins | sample 5204291 | NCBI WGS metagenome assembly WBZL01 (sample SAMN12344345, study PRJNA552823) | activated sludge metagenome | biome: Activated sludge suspended growth; feature: Nitrification reactor; material: Wastewater; isolation source: activated sludge from nitrification reactor of wastewater treatment... | reverse complement strand
AGATCCCGGTGGCAGGATCGGTCCATACGGGCGGGGTGGGGGTATCGAGCGCTTGTACCTGGGCCAAAAGGGGTTGCCCGGTCCCCGTCTCCAGCACCGTCCCGGACACGGTGAAAGTGGGGGCCGTGGCGAGTTCCAGGTCAGCGGTGGTCACGGTGTCGGTGACAACGGTGACCCCGGGGAGGGTGGTGGGCAGATATCCGTAAGCGGAGGCGGAGAGGGTGTAGGTATCTGCGATCAGCGTCCGGGTGTAGTAGCCGTTCGCATCCGTCTGCACGGAAAAGGTTTGGCCGGACCCGTTTTCAGCAACGACAGTGGCGTCCGAGATCGGAGCGCCGCCATCTATCGCGGTGACATGCCCGTCCACCGCGCCCAACCCGCCGGGAATCAGGCAGTTGGACATGTGGGCAAAGGTCGCCAGGGAGGCTTTGACGAAGGCGGTGTAGTAGGCCCAATCCTGGAAGTTGTCCATATCGTCGCTGGTGGTGTGGTAGTAGGGGTTGAAGTCCCCGGAACCGTAATAATCTTCGATGCCGAGGATGGCGGTGTACCCGTAATCCCAGAAGGAGGCATGGTCACTCGCACCAGTGCCGTTGGTGATGATTTGCGGGACGAGGTTGAGGTTGTAGGCATCGATCACATCGGCATACAACTGGGCGAGGGCGACGGTATCGGGCAGGCTGGCAATGGCGTGCAGGTCGATGTCGGGCGTGCTGGCCGCCGTGTTCCACGCGATCATGTCGAGGTTGACGTAACCGAGGATGTTTTCGCCCGCGTTGTAGGCTTGTTGGGCGTAGGCCGCACTGCCGAGGAGGCCTTGTTCTTCGCCCGTCCAAAAGGCAAACCGTAAAGTACAGCCCCAGTTGTATTGGGTGAAGATGTCGGCGGCCAGGAGGGTGGCGACGGAACCGCTCCCGTTATCGTCCGCGCCAGGGGCGAATGAGCCGGAGGGCATATCGTCGAGATGTGCGCCAATGATAAAGATGTCATTGGGGTTGGTTTGCCCGGGCAATTCACCGATGACGTTCGGGTAGGTGACCCCGCCCCATTGGTGGTACGTCACGTCCAGCCCCAACGCGGTCATGTGTTCGCCGACGTATTGGGTGGCTTTTTGGATGGGGACGCCGGTGTAGGTGTTGCGGGTGGCGATGGTGTAAGAGCCTCCGCCAATCGTGACCGGCCATTCACCGCTGATACCGCCGGTGTAGTTCTCGATAGCGGCAGTGGTGGCCTGATCGATCATGGTTTGAATGGTCGGGTCGGGATCAATCACCGTGGGGAAGGAAGGGTCCCCGGTGGGGGTGAGGGGTTTGGGGGTGAGGGTGAGGGCGCGGAGTTTGACCCCAGTTTGGGCCAGGGCAATGGCTTGTTCGGGGGTCATCCGCATCAACCGTTGGACGCCATCATCCAACAGCACTTGCCCGAAAGTGTCCCATTGCGGGAGGGGTTGTTTGGGCATGAGGGTGACGGCGTATGTGGAGCCGGTGAGGTCGGCATCCAGGAGGGTGTAGTTCAACCCTGCTTGTGCGAGGGCGGGCAGGGCCTCGGGGCCAGCGCCAGTGAGGAGATAAGGGCCGGTGGTGCCGGTCAGTTGGGCAAAAGCGGGAAGGCCAGTCGCTTCAAAACGGGTCAGGTCCGTAGCGGTGGGGATAAAAACCTGAATCAGCACTTTGGAAGGGCCGGGGGCCTCCGTGGCTTGCGCTTGTCCTGCGGAAAGGAGAAACGCAAATAACAGGATGAAAATGTAAGAACGACGAATCATGGTATTCTCCTAAAAATGCCTCCCGGTCCCTTTAGGATCATGGGATTCCCCCAAACTGCAAAGGGGCGGGTGTCCCGGTTTCTTGGGGACACTCGCCCTTAAAATGTATGGATTACAAACGCTCAGAGGGGAAAACTCAAAAAAAAGGATGGACAGGGGGATCTGCATTCCCCTGTCCATCCTTTTTTCGAGAGTGCGCCTCAATTATTTTTTCAACTGTGCCGTCAAAAAGTTCACAATCATTTCGTACACTTCCGAGGGTGAGGGATTGGCATCCGGCCCGCCCAGGCCATGATCGCCCCCTTCCACCACGATTAGGGTAGAGGCAACGCCCGCCGCGCGGAGTTGTTCGTCCATGATCGTGCTTTGTTCGGGCGGGGCGATGTTGTCGCGAGTGCCGTGGAAGATCAGGAACGGCGGATCGTTCGGGGTAATGTACGTGACGGGGCTGGCGGCGACCAATTTGGGGGAATCGGTTCCGGCCAGCGCCCCAAACGCCGAATAGATTGGGGTTCCCACGCCCCCTTTGATCGGTTGGGTGAAATCGAAAAATCCCGCGATGGTGATCACCGCTTGTACCCGGCTCGATTGATCCAGATATTCCCCAACCTCCCACCCCGCCGATTCATCCGCCGTGCCCATCAGGGCGACGAGATGCCCGCCCGCGCTCGCCCCCAGCACGGCGATGTGATCGGGATCGAGATTGTAGTCGGTGGCGTGCGCGCGCAGGTAGCGGACCGCGCATTTCAAGTCTTCGATCATGGCCGGGAATTTGTGGATCGGGGCCATGCGATAATTCAGCGAGACCACCAGAAACCCCTGCTCGTTGAGGCCGCGCCACCCCTCACCTTCGCCCTTATCGCCTTCCATCCAACTCCCGCCGTGGACGTACAAAAACGCGGGCCACGGGCCACCCGAAGCGGGGTAGTAAATATCCATTTTCTGCACGGGCTGTTCCAAAGGTTCAACCAGGTTGTCTTCCGCCGCGCAAAAAGGGATGTCCAACTCGGCAGTCCCGTATTTGGTCGCATCAAAGGTTGGCGTCGGGGAAAGGGTTGGCGCTACGGGCGTTTCGGGAGGCGTGCAGGCGGTCAAAAAGAGGAAGAGGAGGGGGAGAAAGTATTTGAATTTCATAGCAGTAATTATATTCCGCAAATTCCCTCTTGAAATCCATGCAAAAACAAAATAAAATCATGATGGTTTATGATTGTTTATGATTGATAATGACTGATACTCAAACCCCCTTCATCTCCGGCACCGACCGCCAACTCCAAATCCTCGACGTGATTGAACAACGCCAGCGGCTGACCGTCGCCGAAATTGTTCAACAGTTTGCGGTGAGTGAGGCTACCGCGCGCCGGGATTTGGAAGCGCTCGCCAGTCAAGGCAAAGTCCAACGGGTCCACGGGGGAGCCATCGCCGTTGAACCCTCCCCGCCCGAACTCCCTATCCTCGAACGAAAAAACGAACAAGAACATGAAAAAGCCCGCATTGGCCGGAAAGCGGCGGAACTCGTCCGCGCGGGAGAAACCATTTTTCTTGGCTCTGGCACCACCGTACTCGAAGTGGCCCGCGCCCTGCGGGAACGCACCGGCCTGACCATCCTCACGAATTCCCTCCCCGTTCTCAACACCCTGAGCACCACCGACAACACGATCATCTGCCTGGGGGGGATGCTCCGCCCCAGCGAACTCTCCTTCATCGGTCACATCACCGAGCAAGCCCTCGCCGAAGTCCGCGCCGACAAAGTGTTTATGGGCACCCGCGCCATCACCCTCGAAGGTCTGACCAACGAATACATCCCGGAAACGATGACCGACCGGGCTAGCCTCCGTGTTGGGCGAGAGATCATCATCGTCGCTGACCACACCAAGTTCGGACGCGCCGCCACGGTCCTTCTCGCCCCCCTCGAAAAAATTCACACCCTCGTGACGGATCACGAAACGGATCAGGAATTCGTTCGGGCACTGAGCGAGAAGAATATTAATATTTTGCTGGCGTGAAACGTGAAACGTAAAGCGTAGAACGTAGAACGCCGCATTCTGAGCGGAGGAATGCGGGGCTGGCTCATACACCCCGCCGCACCCTTCGACTACGCTGAAGTCGGGTAGGTAGTGCTTCGAGTCACTTCCCGCTCCGCTCAGGGTGCTGTCCTAAAAATTACTCGTTACTTCATTACTCATCACTCATCCCCATGCTCCTCCAAAACTTCCGCCCCACGTCCAAACTCGTCACCAAAACCACGCTCGTCGAAACCCCGCGCTTCCCGGTCATTGACGCGCACAACCACCTCGCGGAACCGTTCGGTGGGGGGTGGGATCAACGCCCGGTCGGGGAACTGATCGAGCAGTTGGATGCCGCGCACGTCACGCATTATGTGGATTTGGACGGGGGCTGGGGGGAGGACATCCTTCAGCGGCATCTTGACCATTTCAAACACGCCGCGCCAGAGCGGTTTTCCATCTTCGGCGGGGTGGAATGGGACAAGTGGGCGGAGTTGGGGGACGCGTTCCCGGAGTACGCGGCGAAGCGGTTGGAGGTGCAAAAAGGGTGGGGCGCGGAAGGTCTCAAAATTTGGAAACCGTTTGGTCTTCACGTCCGGGATCAGCACGGCGCGCTCGTTAAGGTGGATGATCGGCGGTTGGCCCCCCTGTGGGACACGGCAGGGGCGTTGAATCTGCCCGTGATGATCCACGTCGCCGATCCGGTGGCGTTTTTCGACCCCATTGACGAGACCAATGAGCGTTGGGAAGAGATCGGCCACCACCCCGATTGGGCGTTCACCAGCCCTCCCTTCCCCTCGTTTATGGACATTATGAACGGTTTACGATCACTCGTCACTCATCACTTATCAACCACCTTCATTGGCGCGCACGTCGGTTGTTACGGCGAAAACCTGGGCTGGGTGGGACAAATGCTCGACGATTGCCCGAACTACTTCATTGACATCTCCGCCCGGCTGGGGGAACTGGGTCGCCAACCGTACACCGCCCGCCGCTTTTTCCTGCAATACGCCGACCGGATTCTGTTTGGCTCCGACATGGGGCCGGATTTGGACGGGTATCGTTTGTGTTACCGTTTGCTCGAAACCGACGATGAATATTTCAATTACAACGCCTCGGAGGTCCCCGCGCAGGGGCGGTGGTACGCGTACGGTCTGTACCTGCCCGATGAGGTGTTGGAGAAGGTATATCGTAAAAATGCGGTACGCGTTTTAGGAGGCCGAAATGGCTGAAATCAAATTTTCCCTGATCGGCGACCTGACGCCCACGCTGGAAAATATCATCCACGAATTTGAAAGGCAAAGTCATCATCGCGTGATCGTGGACACCATTCCCTGGGAGGAAGCCTGGCAACAGATTCTCTCGTGGGCCTTGCAGGAAAATAGCCCGCACGTCTCGCATGTCGGCTCAACCTGGGCTACCAGTTTGTTCCGCATGAACACCCTCCGCCCTTTTACGTTGGGCGAAATCCGTTCGATGGGGAGCCAGATCGCCTTTCTGCCACAGGCATGGCAAAGCGCGCAATCGGGCGGCGCTGAACATTGGGCAATGCCGTGGGGGACATACACATTTGTGCTGGCGTACCGCAAGGATTTGCTCAAAAAAGCGGGAATTGACGAGAATACCGCGTTCGTTTCTTTTGAGGCCCTGGGAAATACGCTCAAAAAATTACGCGAGAGTGGCGTCAAAAATCCCTGGATCATCCCGGTCGGGTACGAACATTTGGATACGTTACATTATGTCGCCAGTTGGGTGTGGAATGCCGATGGCAATTTTATCTCCACGGATAATCATCGCGCCGCGTTTAATGAGCCAGAGACTCTGAAAGCCATCACCCAATTTTTTGAACTGATGCAATACATGAAAAAAGTGCCCCTCCCGCTAGACGAAGACAGCGCGTTGGGCATGTTCGTGCAGGGGGAAGCGGCAGTGACCATCGTCGGCGCGGGGATTCCGTACAGTTGGCTCAACAACCAATTGATCACCCCATCGTTCGGGGAAAACCTGGGCTTTGCCCCGATCCCCGGTGTGCCCTGGATTGGCGGCGATCATCTCGTGGTGTGGAAACAAGTTCGCATCTCCCCGGAGATCGAGCGCGGTTCCGTGGAATTGGTCCGGTATCTGATCAGCCAATCGGTTCAGGAAGCGAACGCGCAGGGCGACGATGTCCGGTTCCCTTCCCGTCCCGATGCCTTTGGTGCCCTGCCCTTCCCGGGATCGCAATTGACCGAATCCATTTTGACCTCTCTGCGGGCAGGGCACGCCTATCGCCCCATCGCCTACTGGAGCAAAATCGAACACCAGTTTGCCCGCGCCTTTGGCTACATCGGCGAGACCGTCTTAAAAGGCGCAAAGCCCGAAGAAGTCGTCAACGACCGATTGAATGAACTGGCGAAATGGTTCAACGCCATGTTACGGTAGTCTATGGACATCACCTTCGACAAAACCCTCAACATCCACCTCACACACGAAGGACAGCCGCTCGCGACTGCTTCGTTGGGTCTCTTTCATGGCGGCGATATGCTCGTGGACGCGATTCGGCAGGTGGACATTTCCCCCAGCCAGGTCACAGGCAACATCCACCTTGAAAACGATGGCGCTTTGCACTTTTGCCTGAAATTCCGCCCTCTGCGCGACAACGCCGTTTCCCTGCATCTTACGTTTACCAACCGCGAACCCGCCCCCGTCTCCTTCGACCGGGTGCTGGCCCCGATCATCCACCTCGACCGGAACGCCTTCCCCACCACCCAACCCCTGTGGACAATGCAGGGCGCGGCCGTCTTTTGGGGGCAAGATTTCGCCTTCCCGCTCTACGAAAGCACCCGAAACAAAGGCTTTTCCCGCGAAAACTTCCTTGGCCATGTGCAGGACGGCGAAGGGGGGGGGATTCCCATGGCCTATTTTTGGAATCAAGCCCGGGGCATTGCCATGATGCACCTCGCACCCACCCCGCAAGACTGGTACATGCCCGTCAAATCCGGCAAAGAAGGCATCACCGCCGCGTTTGAACTGCGCCAACCGATCACCCTCGCCCCCGGAGAGTCCTTCGCGTGCCTGCCCGTGCTTCTCTCCGCCCATCATGGCGACTTTTTCGAGCCGCTCGCCCTCTACCGGGAATGTCTGGCCGAACAAGGTGTCCGCGCCCCCGAACCCGTCCCCGCCAACTACGAATCGGCGTGGTGTTCGTGGGGCTACGAGTTCGATGTCAAACCCGACGAAATGATCGGGGTTTTGCCCGCCCTGCGCGAGATGGGCATCCGCTGGCTCACGTTGGATGATCGCTGGTTCGACGCCTACGGGGACTGGAACCCGCGCGGGAAAACGTTCCCTGGCGGGGTGGCGGACATCCGGCGGATGAACGAGGCCATCCACGCGGCGGGCGCGTTCTCCCAGGTGTGGTGGTACCCCCTCTGCGCCGAAGACGGGCACGGGCGCTGGGAAAGTCACCGGTACGGGGTCAGCCAACTTCTGAAAACGCATCCCGACTGGGTCATCCTCAACGCCGATGGCAGTGTCGCCCGCAACAATCGCCACCTCGCCATGCTGTGCCCCGCCCTGCCCGAAGTGCAGGAATACACCCGCGCCCTCACCACCCGTTTTATCGAAGAATGGGGCTTTGACGGGCACAAACTCGACAACATTTACACCGTCCCGCCCTGCCACAACCCCGCCCATCACCACGCCCGCCCCGAAGACTCCACCGCCGCGATGGCGGACGTGTACCGGATCATTTTCGACACCACACGCGCCCTCCGCCCCGAATCCGTCACCCAAATCTGCCCGTGCGGGACGCCGCTCACCCATCATCTGCTCCCTTTCACCGACCAAACCGTCACCGCCGACCCGACCTCCAGCGCCCAAATCCGCCAACGGATCAAATTCTACAAAGCCCTGACCGGCCCCCGCGCCGCTGTCTTCGCCGATCACGTCGAGCTATCCGACGGCAGTGCCGACTTCGCTTCCGAAATCGGTGCGGGCGGCGTGCCCTCCACCAAATTTATCTGGCCCGCTGACGAAAAAATCAAAACCCGGCTGAAAGAAGTTTGGGATTTGCCCCCCGAAAAACAAGCCGCCTGGCAAAAGTGGTTTTCCCTCTACAACACCCACCGCCCCGCCGAAGGCGAATACCTGAACCTGTACGATCTCGCCTTCGACTTCCCCGAGACGCACGCGATCCGAAAAGGGGGAACGGGAGTTCCGGGACGTATGTACTACGCCTTCTACGCCGATCATTTTGAAGGCCGCGTGGAACTGCGCGGGTTGGCGGAAGGGGAGTACCAGGTCATTGATTATGTGAACGGGAAGGATTTGGGCGTTGTGCGTGGAGAGGCCGCGACTTTGGATGTGTCGTTTGAAGGCGCGTTGTTATTAGTCGCGGAAGTACTTTGAAATAACCATAACGTAGCATTCTGAGCGGAGGCCTGAGCCGAGGCTTTGTGAGGCTCAGGCCGTAGTCGAAGAATGCGGGAAGTGGCAGGTGTCCCCGGCCCCGCACCCTTCGACTACGCTGGAGTCGGGTTGGTCGTGATTCAAGTCACTTCCCGCTCAGGGTGCTACCTCAAAAGAACTAGAACGCAGCATTCTGAGCGGAGTTCGTATTTCGAACTCCAGAGGCTTTGCGTAGTCGAAGAATGCGGGAAGTGGGAGGCGTCCCCGGCCCCGCACCCTTCGACTGCGCTGGAGTCGGATGGGTCGTGATTCGGGTCACTTCCCGCTCCGCTCAGGGTGCTACCTCAAAAGAACTAGAACGCAGCATTCTGAGCGGAGTTCGTATTTCGAACTCCAGAGGCTTTGCGTAGTCGAAGAATGCGGAAACTGGCTTGTGTCCCGGCCCCCGCACCCTTCGACTACGCTGGAGTTGGATTGGTCGTGATTCGGGTCATTTCCCGCTCCGCTCAGGGTGCTACTCTCGAAATAACCATAACGCAGCATTCTGAGCGGAGGCTTTGCGTAGTCGAAGAATGCGGGGCTGGCGCATGTCCCCGGCCCCCGCCCCCTTCGACTACGCTGGAGTTGGATTGGTCGTGATTCCGGTCACTTTCCGCTCCGCTCAGGGTGCTACACAATTTATCACTTATCACTGATCAACCGATCAACCGATCAACCAACATCATGACCTACCATACACTTTCCGAAATCCAATCTCAGACAACGGCATGGCAACAAGCCTTACAAGTTACCCGTGCCCATGCCGATGACCTAAAAAAACTGGCGAATGGCACCTACAGTCAAGTGGTTTTCACGGGCTGTGGATCAACCTATTACCTCTCTCAGGCCGCGGCGGCGCTCTATCAGGAATTGACCGGACGCTCGGCGCGGGCGATCCCGGCGGGGGAGTTGCTGTTCAACCCGCAAGTCATTTTGACCGGGCAGGTTGGCAATCCCCAGCATGACAAAACGCTACTCGTCGCCGTCAGCCGCTCGGGGACGACCACCGAGACCCTGCGCGCGGTGGAACAATTTCAGGCGAGTGACCGCGGCGAGGTGATCGTGATCACCAACTACGATGCACCGCTGGCGTCCTGCGGGGACGTGTCACTCGTCATTCCGGCGGGGCAGGAAGAAAGCATGGCCCAAACGCGATCTTTTGCCTCCATGTACGTCGCGGCGACCGCGTTTGCCGCCCTCGCCGCGGGGCGCGAGGATTTGCTGTCTGCGATGGAACCGTTGCCGGATGTGGGCGACCGATTAATGACCGATTACGAATCCCGCGCAAAGGAGATCGGCGAAAATCTAGCCTTCGACCGGTTTTATTTTCTCGGTTCGGGGACGCGGTACGGGTTGGCATGCGAGGTCAACCTAAAAATGAAGGAGATGACACTCACGCACAGCGAGCCGTTTCATTTTTTGGAGTTCCGCCACGGGCCGATGAGCATGGTCAATGAGCAGGCGGTGGTCGTGGGGATGGTGTCAAAGAAAAATGCCCTGTACGAGACCGCGGTCTTGCAGGAAATGGGCAAGTTACGGGGGACTATTCTGGCCCTCGGCGAATCGGATGGGGAGGTGAATTTTGAGAGCGGCATCCCCGAACCCGTGCGGGGGGTGTTGTATCTGCCCGTGTTGCAGTTGATGGCGTTTTACCGTGCCCTCGCGAAAGGGCTTAACCCGGATCGCCCCGCAAATTTGACGGCGGTCGTGAAGTTGGATTTGTGAAAACAATAAAATACTCTTAACTTTCAAGGTTCTTAATTTCCGCGAGGGAATACTATTGGTGTTTTGCCGTGTTGGATGGAATCAGTAATTCCTTTTTGAAGATTTATAACTTTATATATCATAATTTTTACACCAATTTCCTCTAGGTTTTGTCTACAAGAATCTGCTATTTGGAGTGCCTCGTTATATTTTTCTACCAGATATAGTTGTTTAGCATATTCATATTCAGCATAAGCTACGGTCAGTTTTCCCCCTTTTGCAATTGCTTTTTCATAAGCTTCTGTGATCCATCTTGTAGCTTCATTAATTAAACCTTTACTTATTAATATCTCACCTTTCATATAGTGGGTCCGCGTCCAACTCCAAAAATCATCATTTGTAACTATTTCTAAACCCTTATTTATATAGTGTTCCCTCTGTGACTATAATGGTGAGACAACTCCAGCCAATAATTTAGAGTGCAAGGCGGAGGAGAAAACGACATGTCAGAGCCTACAAATAGTACGGTAAA
>WBZL01005525.1_pt1 | contig 10431 bp, 12 predicted proteins | sample 5204291 | NCBI WGS metagenome assembly WBZL01 (sample SAMN12344345, study PRJNA552823) | activated sludge metagenome | biome: Activated sludge suspended growth; feature: Nitrification reactor; material: Wastewater; isolation source: activated sludge from nitrification reactor of wastewater... | reverse complement strand
TATGGGGAAGCGCCAGAAGCATAAGCGCCTACAGGCGAGGTGAAAATACCTGGTGTCTCTTTGGCATCCTTGATGGGATTCCACCAATCCCACCATTCCCCCACCTTGTTGAAGTCACCGCCATGATGTCGTTCAGCGCTGTTGACCCGCTGCCAATCCCAATCGTTTCCCCAGGGAAAGATGCGTCCATCTGTTCCCCGCGCCCCTTTCTCCCACTGCTCCTCTGTCGGCAGCGCCTTGCCCGCCCACTGCGCGTAGGCCATCGCGCTGTGCCAATCCACCAAGACCACCGGATGATGCAGAACCGCCTCCGGTGGTCGGCGACTCTTTTTGTCCCACGAATGCGGCAAGGCCAACGGCCTTGTCCCATTGGGAACCGGGTGATTTGGATTGGCGGCAATAAAACGCGCATACTCTGCATGGGTGACGGGCGTTACGTCCATATAGTAATCCGATAGTGTCACCCGGCGCTGTGGCGTCTCAGCAAGTAAGGCTTGCAATAATATCCACGCCTCTAACTTTCTTGCTTCAGCTTCCGGCGTCCCCATCGTAAATGGCCCCCCAGGAATCAAGGCCATTTCCTTCTGGTCCTTAACCCACAGGATACGCGACGGCAGTTCTTCTACCCCCTGTAGCTGCCCCCAGGACTCTATCAGGGGCAGACCGCGGGCGTTCAGCCGCCACGGTAACTTTTGGCGTGGTCGGTGGGTCACAACCGGCTCTTTAACCGATTCGGTGACAAGCGGCTCGGCCGGTTTCTGCACCGGTGGCACGACTGGCGCTGTCGTGAACTTGAACAATACCCCATCCGGCGCATGGGTAAAAAAGACCGGCGTCCCCCACTCCAATGACCCTTCCCGATGGAGGGTGATGCTCTTGCGCGCATCGCTCACCGTCGTCTCCAGCGGCAGCCCGTCGGCCAACGCCTCATAGAAGGTGCGGGCAAACTCAATGGCCGCCTCGTCGGTGATGGCGTATTGCATCGCCACCACACAGGGAATGCCGCTGCGCACCAGGGTGGCGGCCGTGCTGGAAAATACATCGCTGCCGCTTTGCCCGCCCTGGCAGGCGTTCAGCAGCGCCACCCGCAAGGTGTCATGGTCGCCCAACAGCCGCGCCAGACTGGTGGCGCTCATGCGCTGCGCCTCCCCTTGCGCGTCGGCAAACATCAGGTAGCCTTCATCCCGCTCCTGGTCAAAACCGCCGTGCCCGATGAAGTGGAAGATGTGCCACTGCTGGCGGCGCATGGTGCGCTGCAAATCGCGCCAGCCCTGCCCCTCCAGCCAGGTTAATTCCAGCAGCCCTTCGGCTTGCAGCCCGGCAACGGCCTGCTCAATCCGCTCTTTTTCTACAGCCACGTTGAGCGGGGGTAAATTCCGGGGATTGGCGACCATGCCCAACAGCCGCAGCGGCGGCGCAACACGCAGCGGCGGCAGTGGCCGCGGTAGTTCCAGATAACGCAGCAAAGGCGTGCGCTGGGAGAGAGCCAGATAATGGTTGAAGCGCTGGTCGTAGAGAAATTCCCACGGCAGCGCCGCCAGCGTCGGGTCTTGAATGCGCAGCTTTAGCCTCAGCCCCTTGCCCGCCTGCTGACAACGGTCATAGCTGACGGCGAAACGCCGTCCGACCTCGCCGTGCATCAGGAAATCAAAAAGGGCTTTGCCAAAAGCGAGGACCGCTTTTTCTTCCTGACTGAGAATCAGACGGCGGCCACTGCTGGATTTCAGCAAGGCATTTTCTAATTTGGTCAGATGGAGTTGTAAGGCAACGGTATCAAAGGGGAACTCAACGCTTTCCTGGGCTTCGCCCGCTGGCGACTGGAGCACGGCCACGCGATAGGCGCGTCCGGTAAGCGCTTCGATGGTGACATCAAAATCTTCGTATTGCACCCGCATCCCTCCAGGTTTGGTAAGGCTGGCTGCATGACGTTTAAGAACGCATCACCAACCATGCATGGGTGATAAGCCACAACAATACTTCAGGCCGGGAACTGCCAGCAATCAGGTCTTACACACGAGCCTGTTTTTTTGTCACGATACAGTCCCTCGACAGTACCGTTCGTTATATCTGCAACTTACAGATATAGGAACCGTCTCAACCATCATGGGAGGTTCCTGCTGTCTATTCTATCCGGCCCCCGTCTGGCAAATGAATCCATCAAGCGGCCAGCAAGACGGCCGTCATCGAGCATCCCCCACCCTTTCTAAAATTTCCCCCCTCCCCGTATAACCCACGCCACTTATTGCCGCGCCCCCAACGCCCATCACCCTCATCTTCCTCAATGCTCATGCCCGCCGAAAACGTACCACAGCCCCTCCTGACGGCCCGGCCAATAACATTCGTCAGCGGCCCCGCCCCGCCGGTTATACGCCTGCGCCGCCGCTGCACCCCCGGCAAAATACAACCGCTGCGGCCGCGTGCCATCGTTCCCCTGTGCCCGTAAATTCACAAGGTCTATGGCACGGTTGAGCCGCCGTGTACGTTGCCGCGAATAGCAGCGGTAATGGGCGTCATAGCGATTGGGCAGCCGCCAGGCCAGATAGCTCCGCCCTGGCTTGCCGTGCTGCCCCTGGAAATCGGTGAGGGTGAACAGCGCCCGGCCGTGTCGCCACGCTTGCTGCTCCTGGCCGACGGCCGTTACCCTATCCCCCACCGCAATCTGCGACCGGGCCACAATCCCGGCCCGTTTTTCATAGCGTAACTGGCTGCGCGGCGCGACGCCCGTCACCTCGTTCAGCGCCGCCCGGCTGATGGGACTGTCCTTGCGCCCGCCATGGAAACTGGCGTAGAAATGGGCCTTCACGTCCCCGATACCGCCGAGCAGCGCCTTGACCGGCAGGGCAATGGCCTGCCCCGACAGAGGCACAATGCCCAAAGCCACCGCCACTTTCGCCGCCGAACGCAGCCACAAACGGCCGTCTACCTGCCGCCAAAACATCCCCTCGCCCTTCACCAATAAATGACGCCACTGGCGCAGCCCACAGACGCGGAACGGGGAATTGGCGGCGGTGACGTGGCGGCGGGCAACGGCCGTATCCAGCCAGCCCTGCCCCTTTTCATCGAGCCAGCGCAGCAGCAGCCACAGACGGCCGTCGGGGACGCGCTGCTGGTCGAGCATGGCGCAGGCGAGGCCGGGGAAAAGGGGAATCGTGGCCGAATCCAGCGCGAGAACGCTGTTGGCCGTCGTCGCCCCACCCCCGACGGCCGTGGCGGGTGGCTCAGCGTCGTAAGGGGGAAAATCAGACATGGGGCCGGTTTCGGGAACGGCCACCGGCGGCGCGGCCTGTTGGTAGTGGCGCTGCAAGACGAGTGATGACGGCGCGGGCAAAGGCGACGGCCCGGCTGTCCCGGCCGCCACCCCTGCCCGCGCCAATACCCCAACGGGCACGGCCGTTTTCTCTCCTGTTGGGGCGTGTTTCTCAAAGACGGGGCGCGACAGACGCCAGGCGGGACGGTCGTTGTTGTCGGGGTGGGCACGGCCGTTGTCCTTCTTCTCAGGAGTCTCTTCCAGGCGGGCCTGATGAGCCGTTCGCAGCGCCAGCAGCCGCGCCTGAGCCTCAGCCAGCGCTGGCGATACTTCCGAAGAAGAAGTCAACGTCTCGCCCATTGTCACCCCCTCACCCCCTTACCCCATCAATCCATCAATCCAGGTCGGTATACCGCACCGGGTCAGACGGCCAGCGGGTATCTTTGTCGGTGCGCACCGTGTCCAGCCCAATCGCGCCATCAAGACTGGCCTGGCGGAGGACGATGCCGCTGAAATCTGCGCCGGTTACGTCGGCCGCATCGAGGACAGCGCCGATGAGGATGGCGCGCTTAAGCTGGGCAGCGGTCAGGTTGGCGCCGACGAGGGTGGCGCGGTGCAGATGGGTTTCCGTCAGGTTGGCTCCCGACAGGTTGGCCCAGGACAGGGTGGATTCGACGAGACTGGCCCGCGTCAGGTTGCAAGTGCTCAAATTGGCCTGGTCGAAGTTGATGCCGCTCAAATCCAGGCCGGAGAGGTCCAGACCCGATAAATCCACCCCGGCGAGGCGGGTAGCGACCCCACCCACGCCGACCAGCAAAATGACATCGCGCCGTGTTAACTCAGCCATCACTAGCTCCTTATAGTTTTTCCTCGAAAATTTGGTTAATTCGTCAGGGAATGACTTATCTCTGCCCCTTCCCCGGCCGTTCCCCTGGGGAAATTAATTTCTTTTTCGACATTGCCTTGTCGCGGCCCACCCTTATCCGCTTCCTCTGGAGAAAACTCGGTTGTATCAAACAGAGATAACTGATTCTTGTTGCTCGCTTCTGGTTCTGTTTTCTCTGGAAAACCCCCGCAGACTGCATCGTCGGGGGACGTTATGAGGGTCAGAAAGCCCTGGTGCAGCCGGGGGTCGGCGGTGGTGATGCCGGGCAGGGCGATGACCAATCCATCGCTCTGGGCGACGATGGCGACGGTAAATTCGCGGGCGTAGCGGTGCAGGCAGTCGGTGGCAATGTGCAGCCACAGGTCAGCCCCAAGGGGATTACTTCGGTCGGCGGCGTCGGGCGTATTGTTTGCTTCGTTCCTGGTAGTCATTCCATCTCTCCTTGTTAAGGCCCATCAAAACGGCCAGCGTGCCGCCGTAGACGGTGACGCGCTGGCTGTTGGTTAATGTGACGCGGTAATTCCAGTGATAGGTAAAGCCGCCCGACGTTTTGTGTGGGCGGCGGTTGATTTCGATGCGCCACTGCCGGAGCCAGTTGGTCATCGTCAAGGCTGTAGTGGCAGCGACAGCCGCTTCGAGTCCGTCCCGTGTAGTGGCAGATGTAGGGGCAACCTCTGAGCTATTTAGCCTTTGCTCGTCGCCATCTCCATTTCGGCCCTCTGTCACGTTATTTAAGGACATTGCTGGCGCTGTTGCCTCTGTCGTGGGTGATGGCGCTACACGTGCCGGGGATGGCGTCGGCGCGGATGTCGTGGGCGGGTAGGTGGACACATTGACGGCCGTCGGCGATACCAGCGGCGATGCCATTGGTGGTGTCAATGGTGATGCCATCACTGATGGAGGGAACGTGTCTGTGTTCATTCTGGATTGCCCGGTTGTTGCTGAAGCAGCCATCTCTCTGTCCTGTGTGCCGAAACCCCCGTTACGGCCGTTCACGAGCCAAAAGGGTAGAACGGCCCTCCTTCGGGGGCGGCATGGCCCTGTTCGCCGGTGGGCGCATCGCCGTCCAGTGGGGTGGGGGTAGTGGGGAGCGGCATTGTCACCGGCACGGCCGTCAGCGCCGCGTCGCGCCCTTCCCGGTCACGGGCCAGAGCGAACAACTGCGCGGCCAGGTCGGGGTGCTGCGCCAGATAGTCGGCGATTTCCGTTGGGTCCAAACGGCCGTTGCGGTTCGTATCGGGGATGTCGGCTACGTCTATGCCTACTGCCCGCAGCAGCGCCGGGGCGTTTTGCATCGCTGTGCCGCTGATGGCCTGCTGCGCCTGGTCGCTGCTGTACCATGAGGCAATCTGCCGGGCGGTGGACGCTTTGGCGTTCAGTTGCAGGTTGCGGACCATTTTCGCCACGTCCATCTCTGCCCGCCGCATTGCCAGATGCGCCTCGAATTCCAGTTCGGCATGTTCCTGCAAATCGGCCGTCTGCCGCCGTGCCCGAAGTTGTGCGGGGGCCAGTTCGTGGGTCAGTAGTGCGCCGAAAGCCATCACTGCCGGGGCGATGGGCAGCCCCCACCGCAGATAGGCTTGCAGCCAGGGCGAAAGTTCCATCCCGGCCTGGAGCTGGGAGTCGGCGATGATGCCCATTCCGGCCAGCAAAAAGCCGATGACGTAGGTGACGCCAGCGGCGATGCTTTGCTCAGTGCCGGTGATGCGCTGGTTGTGCCAGGCGAGATAGAGGCTGAACAGGACGATTTCGACGACGATGATGCCGACGATTCCGGCGGCGGCGGCCAGTTCGGATTGTCCCCGGTAGGTGGCGGTGGCGGAGATGCCGTGATAACCGCTGTAGACCAGAAACGCGACCTTTGCCAGATGGAGGCCCCAGGCCCCCACTCCGCCCATCACGACGCCTGAGCGACCGGGGCCAATGTGTTCGTCTTCTGCAAAATAATCTTTTTCAAACATGTCATTCTCCTTTTCGGATTTCGGATTTCGGATTTTGGAGCATGGAACACAGAACACGGAACACGGAGCAAAGGGGGCAGCCGACAAAATCCCCACTCCCCACTCCCCACTCCCCACTCCGAAATCCGAAATCCGAAATCCGCTTATGGGTTGGTTATGTCGGTGACGGCCGTGGCGATTACGGCCGTTTCCCCCACTGTTTCCAGGGCTTCACCGTTGCCCATTGACACAGGCTGCCGCCGCCAGAGATGCCAGAACAGGCGGAGCAGCTGCCAGCGGCTCAGTCCGGCGCAGTAGAGAACGGCCGTGCAGGCCGGGCAGGCGCGTTGTTTAAGGCCGGGAACCGGGTACAGACCCCCGCACTGGTTGCAGAGATGCCAGGAACTCATCAATTTCCGTCTCCTTCGCCGGGGGGCAGGGGTGGCGTGGCGTCGCCGTCGTTCCAGAGGTAGCGCCGCCAGTCGGGGGGAATGAGGCCGTCGCGCAGGGCTTTGCCAATCATGCCCCGGTGACGGCCGTTGAGCCGCAGGACGTGGCAGCGACGGCAGAGCAGGCGCAGGTTGTCGTCGGCGTTTGTGCCGAGTTTGCCGGAGCGGATGTGGTCCACGTGCGCTTCGCTCAGGGGCAGCGACCAGGCTGGCTTGTCGGCGCAATACGGCCCCTGGCAGCGGCCAAGGTCGCGCTCATGGATACGGCGGCGGGTCTCACGCCACAATTCACGGGGTTGTCGTTTGTGGGGCATGGTGGTTGGTCCTCCTTTGGGAAAAAATTAAACGCAGAGGAACGGAGGAACGGAGGAACGGAGAAGGGGAGAGGGTTGGGCATGGCGTCACCACGAAGACACGAAGGGCACAAAGCGCCGCCAGATAAACCGTTGTTGGATACACTGTCGCTGCCGTTGTTGTTTCGTATATGACTGCATACCCCGGTGATTTTTCCCGTTCTCGTACAACGCATCTTTCCTGCTCCTCTTCTTTTCTATTTCTCTGTTCCTCCGTTCCTCTGCTTCTCCGCGTTAAAAATCTCTGCAATAAAAATCTCCACGTTAAAAACCTCCCTGTTAAAAATCTCCCCTCGTTACAGTTCCACGAACGTCAGCACGTCAAACCGGCCCATGCCGATGGCCCGGCCGTTGCCAATGCCCACCAGGTCGCCGGACTGGATGAGGGCGCTGTGCATCTGGTCGCGGCTGACGATGGATTTGTCGAACTGGAGCGTGCAGGCCAATTCCCAGCCGGGCGACAGGGCGATGCGGTAGCGGACGTTGCGGCCGCGAGTGGTGGGATTGCGCACGCCGCGCACGTCGAGGTAGAGCGGAGCGGTGGGGTCGGTGGGTGGCGGCACAACGGTGAGAGGGTTGAAGGGCAGACGGCCGTCAGTGGCTTTTCCTTCACTGGCGACTGGTTCGTAGCCCGGCCACCAGCGGTTGTGGATGACGATGGGTTCGTCGAGGATTTGCAGGGTGGCGGCGATGGCGTTGAGCAGGTTCCCCCGGCCCTGCTTAATGAAGCGCCCCCCTTCGCGCACGGTGGCGAAAAGATACGACGAAAGCAGATAGGGCTGCCCGACGGCGTTGATGAGGCAGGTGTGCCGCCATTCCTCCGGGTCATTGCCCGCCACGCCGGTTTTTTCTTTGGGCGTCAACGGCAGGGCGTCGGGGCCAAAACGGTGCTGCCACAACGGCCGTTTGCCGCGCAGTGTGACCTGGGCCTGGACGATGTTGGGGTTAGGTTGGGGATTGGTCATGGTTTTTCTCCTCTAGCTCTAGCTCTATCCTCTAGCTCATTGGCCGTAGGGCGTGAAGGCGCTCCACACTTCGACCAGGACAATGCCGGTTTCGGCTAACATCTGGAGGTCATACTCCAGCGAATAGAAGGGCTGCGTCTGCGCGTTGGGGTCGCTGCGCTGTACGTCGTGGGCGTGGCAGAGGGCGACGAGTTCGTCGAGGGACAGGGCGCGGTCGGTTGAGAGGAAACGGCCGACGTGACGGCCGTGCCGCTGCCACGCCTGCCGGACAGCCGGTTGTGACCAGTCCACCGTGGGATTGAGCCGGTAGACGTAGCGGCGGAGCCGGGTAACGGCTGTGAACAGACCCCCCAACAGGAGGAGCAGCACGACAGCCAGCGATAGGAACAGCAGAAGCAGCGTCATCATTCGTCAGGAACAAAAATTTAATAACTTACGGAACTGAGAGTGGAGATTGGCAATTAGAGACGGGTTAAATTACCAATCTCTAGTCGCCAATCTCCGGGGCCATATTTAATCTGCGTTTATTACTTAATCCGCGTTCGTTAGCGGAGAATCACCATCCGATGCTGGCCGGGGTTGTCTGGGCACGGCCAGGTGACGACCAGTTCCGCCACGCCCAATTCCACCAATCGAATCAGGGTGATGGCGATGTCATCGTCGCTGGGCAGGGTGGGGGGATCGGCGGGATAGTCGGGGTGCATCTGCGCCAACAAATAATCGCGGGTGGCGGTGACGAGATCATCGCGGGCAATGTCACCGTGGGCGGCGCGGAGGACGGCGAGAACGGCCGTGCCCGTGTTTTCTTCACGCAGGGCGGCTTCGATGGACGCGGGCAGGCAGCGGCCATTGCCATTGGCCGTCAGGCGGCTGCGAATGAGGCAGTCACCGATAATCGGCTGGTTGGTCAGTCGGTGGACGTAGAGAACGTATGGGTCGTTGAGCAGACTATTTACCATGATCGCCCGGCCTCAGTGGGGATGTGCTGACGAGCATCATTTCGCTGATAGAGGGTGTGACGAAAATCAGACGGTACAATTAATTGCACCAGATCATGTTCGGCCAGAACGAACAGGGAGTGGGCCAGCACCTGTTTGTTTTCCGGTGACAGCGAGAAGGATTTATTTCGCTGGGCGTGGAGGCGGCAGGCGTCGTCCATCTCGTTCAGGGAGAGCGGACTCATCGTTTTCAGCAGTTTGCCAATAACGGGTTCGCCGTGCTGCTGCCAGACAGCCGGGTATTCGCGGCGCAGGGTTTCGACGAGGGGATTCAGTTGGAACGTCAGGGCATGATCTGGGCGTTGCGCTGTGGGCCAATGCGCCGGGCAGGTGATGCGGACGAAACCGTGTTCGATGAGGTGGCACATTTCGCAGGACAAATAAGGCACGAGGGCGGAGGCTGGTGCGCCGTCGGTGTTGTAGCGACGGGCATACACGGCGGCGAGTTGGGGCAACGTTTGGGGAAGGGTTGGATGGAGGAGGCTGCCTATCATTCTGCCCCGGTTGGACCAATACTCTCTGGCTTGCGGACTGACACTGGTCTGTGAACGATAAAAATATTTCAAACTAACCATTTTAATACCTCTACATTGTGGGAAGGAGAACAACACAACATACGGAGAACGAGGAACGGCTAATCGTTGACCGTTCATTGTTCTCTCCTTCCACGCTTTGCTATGTTGGTAAATACCAGACCGGAAAAATTCCATCCGGTCTGGCGGCCAATCAAATAGTCCTCTCCGCGTGTCGCTGCGTTCTGGCCTGGAACGCAAAACGGCCGTTCCCCCATCTGCGAGAACGACCGTTTTCTATTCCCCTTTTTCCCTGCCAGTCGGTATCGGCATACTGGCGCGGGAGGAGAGCAATAAAAAACGGCCGTCCTGGAATCAGGAACGGCCGTTGACTGTTGGATGAAATGAACCCAATACCCGTTTTTAGGGGGCTTGTGGTATCATCGTCGCAGCCCTTAGCCTGTTACCGCAGGTTTTGGGTTAGACAGCGCTGGAGTGTTGAGGCACTTCAGCGTTGTTGCGTTTAAGCTATTTGATTTTCAATATTATTATACTAGGAATGGCTAGTATATGTCAATATCATCATACTAGGAATGGCTAGTATATGTCAATCGGAAGACTTAATATCATCCCGGTATACACCACGACGTTGACGACTGGTAATATATTCTTCAATATCCTGCGGAGTCGTAACCCACATCTTCCCAATTTTTTGCGCCTTTAAGCGTCCTTTGTTAGCCAGTTGACCTAGATAATCAGGGTTAAACCCATACAACTCAGCGGCTTCGGGGAGGGAAATCAGGCGGGTTTTGTCGTCGGTGTCGTTCACAATTCGCGGTCAACCCTTCATAATCTATCGTTCAGACGCTTCTGGTCGCAGCACAGCATAACGATAATCCAACTCGCCCCAGGCCAGCATAAACTCGTCAACAGACACAGACATTGGTTCTGGCAAAGCCGCCGGATCCATCAACCATACATGCTCTGCATCATAACCAACAAGCACAACAGCGTGGGCAAATTCTGCGCCCCGCCAATGGGCGAACTCGCCAGCCTGCACCATCGCTATTACTGGCACTCT
>WBZL01005524.1_pt1 | contig 10431 bp, 17 predicted proteins | sample 5204291 | NCBI WGS metagenome assembly WBZL01 (sample SAMN12344345, study PRJNA552823) | activated sludge metagenome | biome: Activated sludge suspended growth; feature: Nitrification reactor; material: Wastewater; isolation source: activated sludge from nitrification reactor of wastewater... | reverse complement strand
ATAACGCCAGTTTAAGCGGGCGCGGAGATGAGCCAAACTACGAAGTGAAGCCGGCTGGCCCGCGCTCCGCTTGAAACGATAGTTAGAGGATAACGACATGGCAATAAAGCGGATTGATTTTCACCTGAGCAACCACCTCATCCAAGTTCACGGCGGAAAGCTTTATCTGTTCGTTGACGGAAACACCCGCAAGAAGCCGATCAAGTTGGATGCCGGCGAGATCATGCGGATTCTACGCGTGTCCGACGAGCAGATCGAAGGCGCTGGCGAGGTGTACTGCGATGCCCTATAACGTAGAGCTAACCTGCGCTGCGCCCACAGACGCCAAACTGGAGTGATGGACATGGAACAACCGATGAACGAAACAAAGCAAGATGGCGCAGCGTCCGCCGTTGAGCTCCGGGTTATGTGGCAGTGCGAATGGTGTGGCGCTGAATTGACCAGAGTGCGCGGGATTGCAGAAACCAGCCCAGGCAAAAAACAGGCGGTTGGGTACTGCCCAAAACATGGCGAAATCTGGAGCGATGAAGTTGCCGCATAACGCATCTTAGGCGTCAAAATTGACGTGTAAAATGACCCCCGCCCAAATATGCGCCATGTACGCCGCCACCGAAGCGGATCGCATAACCTGTGAAGCTAGATTTGTCCTCGATATGCCATTTGCAGACAGAAAAAAATACATCGCAGGCGTAGAGAAGAAACGCGGGGAAGCCAGCGCAAACCAACTCAGGGCCTCTATCGTGGTCGAATGGGGTAAACGGAACAAGAGGGAAGCATGACCGGATACAAAATTGGAATGGCTGAAGAGGCCGTCATCGCAGACCTAACCGCAAAGCTGGCTGAGTGCCAGAAAGATCGAGACGCTTGGGAAAATGCTTGCCTAGATTGGGAAAATAAAGCTATTGCTTCCCTTGCTTGGGAAGCAAAGTTACGGGAGGCTTTGAACACTACTCTTGGATGCGTAGATGTGTATTACATACCTGCATTGAAAGATGAATTTGCACTAGCTGATACCCCACAAGACGATACCGCCTTAAAAGAATACCGTAAGAAGGTGCTGCTTGAGGCGGCTAATGCATTTGAAGATGGTGCTTTTGAAAACCATTGGGGATTACGCAGAATGGCGGAGGAATAAAATGACCTGCGAACTTTTGACAACAGTATTAGTGGTCGTCTTGTATTTGATTGTGCTCGTCGGCGCGATAATTGTTGGTGGATGGGCGGTCAGTATTTGGCATAGGTTGATGAAATGAGCGGCAAATCAACAAGAGCCAAAGGACGCAGGGGCCAAAGTGCCGCCGCTAACCTACTCCGTGACAGAGATTGGACGGTTGCAGACCTATCCGCAGGAACCGCAAGCGAAGATTTACTCGCCACCGACCCAGACGGCAAGACATACGCTGTCGAAGTAAAGAACACCATAGACATTCGCCAAAGCCACGTCAGGCAAGCCCAGGAGCAAGCCGCGCTGCGTAAGCTGCCTTGGATGTTGATGAACAAGATAGCCGGATCAAGGTCTTGGCTTGTGCGCCGGCATGGTGAACAACCTTGGGTATGGACTGAGAAATGACCCTACCACTAGCTTACATCCGTATCTACAACGCACTAAAAGAAATGGATACAGCAACAGCAAAGGAAATCGCAGTAATCGCGTTCACCGGCTATCCGCATGTTGGCCATGTACTACGCAAGATGCGCGATATTGGCCTTTGCCATGTGCATGAGCACAAGCCACGCGACAATTCAGGCGGTACGCGCATCATCGTGTGGAAATTTGGTTATGGCGAGGACGCCAAAAAGGAAGTTATCCGCGATGCAAACAAAGCAAGGCGTCGAAGGATGCGGAAATTGATAGAGCAACACGGGAAAACCATTGCAAACAAGATCATCAGGTCCCGCGCAAAAGGTGGGCCTGACAGGATTGTGGTTGATGGCCAAGTCATTCACCAGCGAGGCAAACCAAGGGGAAAGAGAAATGCCTGAAAGCAGACTTCACACGACCGAAAGCGAATGCCATTATCTTAACAAGATCGGCAAGACCAGCGACGCCACGCGCAACTATTACCCGCGCATCATGCTGGAACGCTACCTATCCGCCGCTGCGCATCGCGCAGATTGGGGCAGCATGGACAAGGCTATGGTGCTGGCCCATGCGCGTAAACTCATGAAGGGGTTGTAATGCCTAATTTTTCCCAAGCAACCATCATCGGCCACGCTGGACGCGATGCCGAGACGCGCTTCACCCCTGGCGGCGATGCCGTTTGTGAAGTCTCCATTGCCGTAACCCGCAAGCGCAAGGAAACCGAAACCGTTACATGGTGGAAGGTTGTCGTATTCGGCAAGAGCGCGGAATGGGCCGGCGAGATCAAGAAGGGCGATGTGGTATTCGCAGCCGGTGAGCCCGTGCTAGAGGAATGGCAGGACAAGGACGGCAACAAGCGATCCACGCTCAAGTTGTATGCACAAAGCATAGTCGGGCATGGCAAGTGGCAGAAAGCTGACAAGCCTGTGGATAAACCTGTGGATAAGTCTGACCATTACACGCAGATGGAAGATGATGTGCCTTTTTGACGCATGAATTCAGCGGCGGGCGCTTTTTGCCCGTCCGCTGGAATGACGTGTTAGCGGTTTTTTGGAGTGAGGTAAATGAATGAGTTGGCTCTTTTCGCGGGCGCTGGTGGCGGAATACTTGGGGGAAAACTTCTCGGATGGCGAACAGTGTGTGCCGTTGAATGGGAACCCTACCCCGCAGGCGTACTTGCCCAGCGACAAAACGACAAGGTTTTGGAACCTTTCCCAATATGGGATGACGTGCAAACCTTTGACGGAAACCCGTGGAGAGGAATTGTTGATGTTGTTTCGGGCGGGTTTCCGTGCCAAGACATTAGCAGTGCAGGGAAAGGAGCAGGAATAGATGGAGAACGTAGCGGAATGTGGAAGCACATGGCGAGAATTATCAGTGAAATACGACCCGGTTTCGTGTTCGTGGAAAACTCACCGCTGCTTGTTTCAAGAGGACTTGCAACCGTCCTCGCTGACCTTGCCTCGATGGGGTTCGATGCGGAATGGGGTGTTATTGGAGCGCACCACGCCGGACTTTTGCACGAGCGAGAAAGGATTTGGATACTTGCCTACGCCAAAAGCGTCAATGGATGGAGTAAGCCCGAAAACTTTGGCAATGGTTTTGCGTGGGCAGGCAGAGAAAAGTTTGCCGAGACTGCTGAAAATGATTGGGTTGACGTTGCAACCGAATTTTGCGGAATGGTTGATGGGGTGGCCCATAGACTGGACAAACTACACGCCATTGGAAACGGACAAGTTCCAAGAGTGGCTGCGGCAGCATTCGCCATCTTGGCCGAACAACTGATGACCGCTAACGCATCTTAGACATCAAAACTGACGTGTAACATGATCCGCACCTTCCACCTAGTCCACAAACAAGCACGCCAGCGGGCACTAGAAGCCCTGCAGGACGCGCCCGATGGATATGTGGTAACCATCCATGAGCCGACACGCAACCTGGAGCAGAACGCCGCGCTATGGGCTGCGCTATCCGACATATCCAAACAAGTCGAATGGTACGGGCAACGACTGACGCCGGATGAATGGAAGGACGTATTCACGGCCAGCCTCAAGCGGCAAAAGGTAGTTCCTGGGCTTGATGGCGGCTTCGTTGTTTGCGGGTTATCCACAAGCAAGATGGGTAAGAGCGAATTCAGCCAACTGCTAGACTTGGCTTATGCCTTCGGGGCAGAGAAAGAGGTAAAATTCCATGACGCTATATGAGAAGCGCGGTAAAAGGTATTTCCCGGTACGCGAGGAACGGTATTGGGATAGTTGGCCGGCGGGTTTTCACTTGGTCTATGCAGACCCGGACGGAGGACGCTCCTTCCGCTTCAATATCAACCCGGACAAGGTATCCATGCAAGCTGCCGCGATGGCAAAGGAAGCCAATCTCCGCAAAATACTGAACAATGCCCTTGCTATGCGCCCAACAAAGCGCCCCGTTACCGATCGCCAAGCTAAAGCATGGGAAGCATTCAAGATTGCCATGGGCAACGATGGTTATATCGTGGAATACGATAGCGTCATCGGCATTATTGACGCCATGATTGCGGAGCTACTTCGTGACTAAATCAGAATCCGCACACATGGACAGGGTAGCATCCCTGCCATGTTGCCTATGTGGCAGCCAACCCGTCCAAGTGCATCATATCCGCGAAGGGAAGGGAATGAGTCAACGCGCATCCAATTGGCTGACAATCCCGCTTTGCCCGCAATGCCATACAGGCCCCATCGGCATTCACGGTGATAAGACCATGCTACGGGTCAAGAAAACGACAGAATTGGAATTGCTGGCCGAAACCTATAGGACGATATATGGACAAGCCTAATTACCCGGATCGCTACTATCCAGATGAAATCTGTATGGATTGCGGCAACAAACACGGCAAGCCACGCCATGGCTACGGGGTCGGAATGTGGAACGGCAAATGCGGTTGGTGCGGCAAAGAAGGTCCGGTATGTGCGCCAAGGGATTTCCGCTACCCTGAATGGAAGCCTTGATTTATATCGCGCATCATGTATAAATACGCTTACACGCATGGCGACTGAGCGCGGATCAAGCATAGACAGAAGTAGCCCAATAGGCTGCTTACCTTGCAAGGCTGTACTAGCTCCGGCAGTCGCCAGCCGTGTATGGAAAGGTTAGACGGACGCAATATGTAAGTCGGGAACGAAGCCGCGATGCTGTTAAAGCAAGCATCGTCCATGCAACAAATACGCATGAAGGAGACATAAAATGCCCTGCAAATCCAAACGCGGCAAAAAGCCGCCCCGCAAGTGATTCACTTGTGACTAACCGGAAGGAGTCACTATGGCAGCCCGCCTACGCAAAACACACCAAGAAGATGTAAGGACGAAAATCAAGGTTAGCAACCTGATTACCCGTCTGCAAAAATACGCCGATGGCGAATTGACAGATGACGACATTAGTCCGAACAGGCTCAATGCAATCAAACTGTTACTCGCAAAATCCCTGCCAGACCTGAGCCAAGTGCAACATATCGGCGATGACAAGCGCCCAATCAGTATTAACCTTGGATGGCTGAAGTAAATATCACCATCCCCTATAAGCCAAGGGAACAATTCCTCGGCTTCCATGACAGGCAAAAACGATGGTCAATCATCGTAGCCCACCGGAGATGCGGTAAGACAGTCGCCACCATTAACGACATGATCCGCCGCGCCCTACTTGGCCCTCATGGTGGACTCTACGCATACATCGCCCCCTACTACGTCCAGGCTAAAGATATTGCCTTCCGGTACTTCAAGGAATTTACCGCACCACTGATTCCACACGGTACGCAATACAACGAATCAGAACTCAAGATAACCCTGCCGAACCAATCCATTATTCGGCTATACGGCGCAGACTCATACGACCGGCTCCGTGGCCTTGGCTTCAATGGCGTGGTACTTGACGAATACGCCGACTTCCCCCCTAGCGCATGGCCCGAGGTAATCCGTCCAGCCCTATCCGATAAACAAGGTTGGGCGGTATGGATCGGAACGCCTAAAGGTCATAACGCCTTCTATGACACCTGGCAGCAAGCCCAGGACAATTCCGATTGGTACACGCTCCGGCTCAAGGCAAGCGAAACCGGCATTCTCCCGATCAAGGAATTGGAAGATGCACGCAAGTCCATGACCGAGGATCAATACCGGCAGGAATACGAGACTGACTTCGAGGCGGCTATCCTGGGCGCTTACTACGGCAAAGAGATACGCAGGGCCGAAGAAGATGGGCGCATTGCCGGCGTACCCTATGACCCGAGGGCCGAAGTGCATACCGCATGGGACTTGGGCATGGCCGACACGACCTCGATATGGTTCGCGCAGACCATTGGCAGAGAAGTAAGGATAATCGACTATTACGAGAACTCCGGCTACGGCTTGGATCATTACGTCAACATTATCAAACAACGCGAGTACAATTTTGGCACGCATTGGCTTCCGCATGATGCCGAAGTCAGGGAATTGGGCACAGGAACAACGCGGCTTGAAACGCTTGCAACTATGGGATTAAAGGCTAGAATTGCGCCAAAGGTGAAGCTAGAGGACGGAATCAATGCAGCTCGTATGTTATTGCCCCGTTGCTGGTTCGACGCCAGGAAATGCCACCAAGGAATCGAAGCCTTGAAACAATACCGCCAGGAATATGATGAGAAGCGCAAGGGATATACCGGACGCCCGTTGCACGATTGGGCCTCGCATCCATCTGACGCCTTCCGTTATCTCGCGGTAAGCCTGAAAGACAGTTCGCCGGCATTGCGCCCGATTGAATACCCCAAACACGCCTATGGTGTAATATGAGCCTGGAATTCCTGGCAAGATTCAAACACCTTGAATCGCGCATTGCCGCACTGGAAAACGCCGTGAAGGCGCTGGAGAACGAAAATGGACGTAGAACTGTTGAAGGCGGCGATAGCGCAACAGGAGAGGCAAAGCCTAGGCTGGCAGTTGGGCGACCTCGCACAAGAAAGAGCGAAGTCACTTGATTACTATCTAGGGAAGCCGCTCGGAAACGAAGTCGAGGGCCGATCCCAAGTAGTAACCTCAGACGTTGCCGATGCCGTTGAAGGCATCATGCCTTCGCTTATCCGCGTCTTTACATCTGGCGACGATATTTGTGAGTTTGAGCCATTCGGCCCCGAGGATGAGGAAGCCGCAAAACAAGAGACGGATTACTGTAACTACGTCCTGACGCAAAAGAACCGCTTTCTCCCCCTGCTTCAAACCTGGCTGCGCGATGGCTTGATTAGTAAGGTCGGATACGTCAAAGCGATATGGGAAGAAGATGAATCTGTAACCGAGGAAACCTATCGCGGGCTTTCCGAGGATCAGCTTGTATTCATCATGCAAGACCCGAGCCTGGAAATCTCCGAGGCTGACATTGATGAAGATGGCTCGATTAGCGTCAAGATTACCAGCCAGCAGAATAAAGGGCAGATCAAGCTCTACAACTGCCCACCTGAAGAAGTACTGGTAAACGCAGACCATACCGAAGTCAGTCTCCGCGAAGCCAAGTTTGTCCAGCATCGCCCGCGCATGGCAATCGCAGATATTCGTTCGATGGGCTACACGATCAGCGATGACATTAGCGACGACGAAGAAAACGCTTTCGGTGAAGAATGGCAGAGCCGCAATCGGTACGGAGACGAATCCGAATGGTTCAACGATGAAGGCATTAACGACCCGGCAATGAGGGTTGTAACCTTCAAGGAAACGTATATCCGCATCGGCAGCAAGTCCGGAACTGAACTGCGCCGCGTGTGCATGGTTGGCAGCACGATCCTCAGTAATGAGAAGTGGGAAACCATCCCCATCTGCGCCTGGACACCGCTTATCATGCCCCATCGGCATGTTGGCCGGAGCATGGCGGAACAGGTTGAGGATATCCAAAAGACCAAGACGGCCATCCTGCGCGGTGGGTTGGATTCCATTTATCTCGCCCTCAACCCGCGCAACGTAATCAGCGATCAAGTCAACCTCGACGACATGCTGGTATCCCGTCCTGGTGGTGTTGTACGGCTTAACCCAGGTGCAAGGCCCGGTGATGGGCATGTAATGCCACTGATTGCGCCGGATGTGTCAGGTACTGCCTTCCCTATGCTGCAGTACTTCGACGGCGTTCGCGAGGTTAGAACAGGCGTGATGCGCATGGGCGCTGGCTTGCAATCTGATAGCCTAAACAACCTCAACTCCACTGCCACCGGCGCATCGCTCATGTCGAGCATGTCGCAGGGCCGCCAAGAAATCGTTGCCCGCACGTTTGCCGAAACCGGCTTGCGGGATTTGATGCTGCTGATTCATGAATTGACCCGGAAGAACAACACGCGCCAGGAAATCATCCGACTGCGCAACAAATGGGTAACGGTGGACCCGCGCGAGTGGAAATGCCGGTACGACATGACTATTTCCGTAGGCTTGGGCACCGGCAACCGTGAACAGCAGATGGCAAACCTCATGCAAATGCTCATGTTGCAGAAAGAGGCGCTACAGATTGGCGTGGCGACACCGGAGAACATCTATAACAGCGCGTCCAAGCTTGCAGAAGCCGCCGGATTCAAAGCGCCGGAAGCCTTCTTTACCAATCCCGCCCAACAGCCGCCGCAACAGCCGCAGCCCGATCCGAAGATGATGGAAGCGCAAGCCAAGATGCAGCTTGAGCAAGCGAAGCTACAAGCCGATCAACAGAAATCCGCCGCCGATATGCAGATCAAGCAAGCCGAAGCCCAGCAATCCATGGCTATTGAGCAGGCCAAGCTAGAACTGGAAGCCGAGAAGTTGAAGCATGAGATGGCGCTTGAACAGTACAAAGTGCAAGCCCAGGCCGAACTTGAGCGCGAGAAGATGATTTTGCAGGCGCAAGTTGACATGCAGAAAGCCGAGTACGACCGGGAAACCAAGACCATCGAAAAAGCCATGTCGGATGACGGCGTTAATCAACGACTCATGGCTATCGAAACCATCCTCAATCAATTCCAGGTGGCTTAAGGAGAACATTATGGCATCAGAACAACAACCCGCCGCATCCTGGGGTGCTGATACAGATGGGCGGCTTAATCAGCCATCGGAGCATTTAACGGATTATGCCATGTGGGCGAAGGACGCCTCCGGCAACGTCACCGGGCTGGTGGGGCCGGATGGCAACGGCTACGCAGCAACTACAGTCACCGTTGCGCCATCTGGGGATGTGACAGGGGTTACCGATGCGGAAAACATAAACGCCGCCCTTGCTGATTATTTTGTTGTTGCGCTGAAGGGGGATGCTGATTATTACGTTAACTCATCTTTGATTATCGATGGACTGTACACCATCCCTGGCTATGGTGTCTCCGGGAATTCATTGTATGGAGACGGAATCGGCTCTACCAGAATTCATCAAGTTGGCTCCAACTTCCCGGTCATTAAAAAAGCCAACCGCTCAGCAAATAACAACGCCATTGCCTGCAACATAAAAGGACTGACACTGCTCGGCGCGGATGCTTCTGGTGCAGACTCTTGCGGCATATTTTCAGAGGCAACGGCGGGCGGAAACTATTTCGATGATATCTTTATTCAGGGATTCAAAGCCGGAATCCGCTTTAACGACAATACGCTGACTGGCGTAAAAAACGTCCAAATCAGGAATTGCGGCATCGGCGTGCAGTTCGGATGGCAGGCTGACATTATCTTTTTCCAGAACTGCCGAATTCAGGAATGCACGACGGCAGGTATCGCTAATGGGTGGACGGATGCGACACACCACTCTGGTGCCGTAACCAGCAACAGCAATATCAAGTTCCATACCTGCCGATTCGGCAAGAATACCGTGTCCGCCGACTGGAACGACTACGATTCGACAAACTTAGTTCTGGATACCTGCTATTTCGAGGATGAGACGAAACTGATGTGGCTTGGGTCTGCGGCTATTACTACCAGCACGCCAAAGAAGTGTGTATTCACGGATTGCCATATCGAATACCCAACCGTAGTGCCTAGCGGCGCGCTGATTGAAATGCGCAACCCGTACACGGCGAACAGCGACATTTCGCTGATTCGCACGCAATGTCAATACACGCTGGGTTCTGGTGTTCGCTATCTTAAAGCGGGTCTGAATTCGTCCATCCTGATTGACGAGTGCATACTCCCACACACCAACGGCCATATTGATTACTACACTGGGGCGGCTCAACATTACGACATCACGATTGGAAACACCGGGTCAGCATTTCCAACGGTGCATTGGTCGGCGAACGTGCAGCATGTTAATTATTTCGATGGGGCAACGCTATCTGGCACGGTGCCTGCTGCTGTTATGCAGATGACAGGCGGCACGGACAAGATGTTTCAGAAATGGGAGCGCATTGCGGCCAACACAGGCGCAGTTGTAAATACAAACAATCCGAGCATCATCGACGTTTCCGGAAAATGGGTGTTGTATCGCGGCGCCGTCCAAATACAGACGCCAGATTCTCTCCCGACAGCAGGGTCTGGGTACCGTGGTGTCATGGCGTATCAATCGGGTGGTGCCGGTGTCGCGGATACGATTGTATGCTGCATGAAATCAGCGGCGGACGCGTATAGCTGGAAAGTCGTCGCAACCGGATAAGTCACCATGCTCAAACTCCTCACCGCCCCCGCCGCCGAGCCGGTATCCACGGCGGAAGCCAAGCTGCATGCCCGCCGGTTGGGGTTGTAGGCCATGCTCCTCCTAAACACTCACGCTCCCTCCGCCATCCCCTGCGGCGGCGTCCCGCTCCTGCTGTCACCGCTCCCATGCTACTGACCCTCAAGCGCATCGCCTCCCGCCCCGACGGCACCTTCGGCGTGCTGCTGGCCGAGGATCGGCCATTCGCCCTCACCCTGGAGCGGCCTTGGCGCGAC
>WBZL01005523.1_pt1 | contig 10432 bp, 10 predicted proteins | sample 5204291 | NCBI WGS metagenome assembly WBZL01 (sample SAMN12344345, study PRJNA552823) | activated sludge metagenome | biome: Activated sludge suspended growth; feature: Nitrification reactor; material: Wastewater; isolation source: activated sludge from nitrification reactor of wastewater... | reverse complement strand
TTCTTGCATAGTCAGACAGCCTCTTTTTTTAGATGGAATAGTGACAAAACGGGTGGTACGTTAGAACAGTTCAGACGCGATGCTGGGCGTACAAATGAGGCTTAGTAACCGTTATGCACAGTTCATCTTTGCGAGGCCATGATTTCACCTTGACGGCCAGCCAGGGGGCCGTTTCCCACCAGCAATGGTTCCAGGGGTTCAAAAACACGGAGCGCGTGGGGCTGGTTGCGCCCAATGGGTATGATGGTGTGGGCGCGGTCAACCTGGTGATGGCCTACGTCACCGCTTTCTATGACACCTACCGCGCCACGGGGGAAAAATTTTATGCTTACCCCGACTTTTACAGCTTTCAATATCGCCAGCCCGTGGCCGAGTACACCGATTTTGACATTTGGCCGGAACACAAGAATGTGGCGGTTGCGGGAGGTGCGGTGGAGATGCTCGATGCCATTAACGACCGAGGAATTACGGTGCTGCTGGTGCCAGACCGGGAACCGAGCAACCCCACCTACTTTAAGGCGCAGCTTGAAAGTGCGCGGCGCATTGTCAAGCAGTGTTACGCCTACTCGTTTGCGGGGCAGGTGGATGGGGCTGATTTGCTGATTGAGACGACGAATAGGTCGCTGGTGGAATGGGCTGACTCGGTTTTTGATTTACCGTCTGCCGCCGATGAGGCAGTGTGGCAAGAACGGCGGGCATGGTGGCGGGCGCAGGTGGCAAGCAGCCCGCGTCTGGTGCAATCGTACCGCTTGATTCAGTTTGAGGAGGCGTTGACGCTTTTGTGAGGTAGCGTGTATGTGTGAGGAACAGGCAGGTGATCTTGGCTTTGTGTACCGGGTTGCGAAGAATGGGGCCGTTTTGATTACGCATGACGGCCGGCTGGCGGCAACATTGCGGGGTGCGAAGGGGACTGATTTTGTGGCAGCAATGGATCGTTCGACGTTTGCTGAGCAGCAGCAGGCAATGGCGCGGATAACGGGTAACTACAAGCGAGGTAATGAGAAAGCAGCCAGGAATCACCCACGCAACAGGTAGGTTTACAGGAGAGGATGCGTGATGGTTTTAGCATTGGAAGCTTTGCAGCGGTTGCGGGAGGGAAACGGCCGTTTTGTGTCGGGTGTGCGTAGTCTGGAAACGCTCATGAGCCAGACGCGGCGGGGTGATCTGGTGGGTGGGCAAGCACCCTTTGCCGTTATTCTGGGCTGCTCCGATTCCCGCGTGCCGGTGGAAATGATTTTTGACCAGGGGCTGGGCGATCTGTTTGTCATTCGCGTAGCCGGTAACATTGTCGCCCCGTCGCAGGTGGGGAGCGTGGAGTTTGCTGCTGCCCAGTTTGGCACGCGGCTGGTGGTGGTGCTGGGGCACACCGGCTGTGGCGCGGTGCAGGCAACTTTAGAGGAGTTGCAGCGCAGCAGTGAAACCCAGTCACGCAATTTGCGCTCCATTGTGGACCGGATTCGGCCGGCGGTGGAGGGGCTATTGGCAACGGAACTGCGCCACAACCCGGAGGCGTTGACCCAGCAGGCCGTCCGCGCCAACGTCCGCATGTCGGCCAACTATTTGCGCCACGGCTCACAGCTCTTGGAGCAACTGGCAGAGCAGGACGGGCTGCTGGTGGTGGGGGCGGAATATTCGCTGGAAACGGGTGTGGTTGAATTTTTTGATGGGGTATCGTAGGGCAAGTTTGCAAACTTGTCCTACATTTTGCGAAGAGAGATATGAGCAAAGGGCGACTGGAAGCATTTAGCGATGGGGTGATGGCGATTATCATCACGATTATGGTGCTGGAGTTGGCGGTGCCGGAGGGGGATACGTGGGCGGCGCTGCTGCCGCTGCTGCCAACGTTTGTGGGGTATGGGCTGAGTTTTGTCTTTTTGGGCATTTACTGGAATAACCATCACCATTTGCTGCAGGCGGCGCGGCAGGTGGATGGGCGGGTGCTGTGGGCGAATATGCACCTGCTGTTTTGGCTGTCGCTTGTGCCGTTTGCCACGGCGTGGATGGGGGAAAATGAGTTTGCGGCGGTGCCAACGGCCGTTTATGGCCTCATCCTCCTCCTGGCTGCCATCGCCTACACCATTCTCACCCGCGCCCTCATCGCCGTGCATGGTGCCGACTCGGTGCTGGCAAAAGCGGTCAACCGGGATGTCAAGGGGAAGCTGTCGCTTGTCTGCTATCTCATCGCCATTCCCCTGGCGTTTGTCAGCAGTTGGCTGGCTGGTGGGCTATATGTGCTGGTGGCGGTGATGTGGCTCATCCCCGACCGGCGCATTGAGCGCACTTTGGCCGAATAGGAGACCCCATGTGCCATTACAAAGAATGAAAAAGGACGCAGATTGACCTGATTGACCTGATTGATCAGGCAGATCAGGTCAATCTGCGTCCCATTTCTGAAGAAGGTCATATGACAGAGAGAGTTGACCGCACGTTGTTGCTTGTCCGGCATGGGCAGTACCGCTCAACGGCCGTTCCCGGCAGCGAACCCGATGGCCCCTTAACCGACATTGGCCGCGAGCAAGCTCGGCTGACGGCCGAACGGCTGCGCGATTATCCCGTGCAAACCATTCACCACAGCCCCTTGCAGCGCGCCGTCGAAACCGCCCACATTTTGGCGGCGGCTTTGCCCCACGCCACCCTCAACCCCTCGCCGCTGCTGCGCGAGTGCATCCCGTGTGTGCCGCCGGGTGCGGAACGGTTCTTTGCCCACATTCCCGCCGACTTTATTGCCAGGGGGGAAGCGCAGGCGCGGGCGGCGTTTGCGGCGTTTGTGGCACCGTTGGGCAGGGATGGGGGGGAAACGGCCGTTTGTGACCTCATCGTCTCCCACGGCAACCTGCTTGGCTACCTTGCCAGCCAAGTCGTTCAGGCCCCAGCCGCTTCATGGCTCCGCTTTGACATCCAGCAGTGTGGTATCATTGAGCTGGCCGTAAGCTTTGACAATTGGGTCAAGCTGGTGCGCCACAACGACACCGGCCACCTGCCCCCTAACTTGCGGCTGTTTGTATAGATTGGAAAAAGGGACGCGGACGAACACAGACGAACGCGGATGAGCCTGCGGAATCTTTGAGGATTGTTCGTGGCGTTGACAAAGTTCCTGATGAAAGTAGCAATTATGACCGATGTACACGCCAATTTGCCCGCGCTGGAGGCGGCGTTGGCGGCGATTGCGCGGGAAGGGTGTGACCAGATTATTCATTTGGGCGACGTGATTGGCATTGGGCCATACCCGTCGGAATGTCTGGAGCGGATGCTCAACGTCACCCAGATGGAGTTTGTAATGGGCAACCACGACGAATGGTTTGCCAATGGGCTGCCGCGCCCGCAGCCGGAATGGATGAGCAATGGGGAGGTGGCGCACCAGCGGTGGACGCATGAGCAGCTTGATTCGGCCTTGCGGGTGGTGGTGGGGCAGTGGCCCTATGTGTGGCGGCAGCAGGTGGGGGAAACGGCCGTTCTTTTCACCCACTACGGCCTGCACCCCACCCAGCGCGGTTTTGCCCCTGTGGTCAAGCCAGCAACGGCCGTTTCTCTCAACCAACTGTTTGATAAAGTTTTGCCTCCACAGATAGACGGAGGACGGAGGACAGAGGACGGAGGACAGCGTATTTCCGTCGTCGGTCGTCCGTCCTCCGTCCTCTTCTACGGCCACGACCATGCCCACGCCGACATCAGCGACGGCGGTCGGCGGTTTGTCAATCCGGGGCCGCTGGGGGTTGGGCGCGAAGCGGTGGCAAGGTTCACAACGGCCGTTTTTTCCCCCCACCAGCCACCCGCCATCACCCACCATGCCGTCGCCTACGACGACCGCGAGCTGTACGCCACCTTTGAAAAGCGACAGGTGCCGGAACGCAGCTTTCTCTATCGCGTCTTCTACGGCGGTCGCTTCGGCCGCCGATGAGCGCCGCGCCGATGAGCCGCCGCCTACGCTGGGGGGTGGTACTGCTGGCAATCTTGCTGCTGGGCAGCAGCGCCGCCATTGCCGCCTTTTTGATCGTTAATCAAAGCGGCAGCAACCTGCTGGCCGCGCCCGTGCGCTGGCAACGGCCGTTTACCCCCACCGTCATCCACCCCAACTGGACCAGCTTCACCAACGCCAATCAGGTCAACGACGTTGCCGTGCGCGATAACGTGCTGTTTGCCGCCACCGACGGCGGGCTGGTGGCGTGGGATTTGGGCGACGGCAGCGCGGTCAAATATACGGCCGAACACGGGCTGGCCGCCAACCGCGTCCGCGCCATCGCCATCGCCCCCGACGGCGTGGTGTGGCTGGCGACGGCCAACGGGCTAAGTCGTTTTGACGGCGCAAGCTGGCAAAATTTCCGCGCCGATGACGGGTTGGCCGACAACGACGCGCTGGATGTGGTGGTGAGCCAGCAGGGTAACGTTTGGGTTGCTACGGCCAACGGGTTGAGTCGCTTTAACGGCCGTTCCTGGCGCACCTTCCGCGCCGGGCAACTGCTCACCAATTTACCCAGCAGTCGGGTGCAAACGGTGGCAATGGGTGGCGACGGCCGTTTGTGGGTGGGAACTGATGCCGGGGTGGTGCAATTTAACGGCCGTTTTTGGCAAAACAGCAGCGACGGACTGAGCAACAGCAACGTGTTGCGGCTGGTTGTGGCCGATGACGGCACGGTGTGGGCTGGCACCGCTGCCGGGCTAAACCGGTTTGATGGGCAAAGGTGGCAAAGTTTCGCCAGCGGCTTTGGCCTCCCCGCCGACCCCATCACCGCGCTGGCGACGGGCAGCGGCGGCAGCGTTTGGCTGGGCGCGGGGGAAAATTTGATCCGCTTTGATGGGGTAGCGGTGCAGGTGGTTGCGGGCGACGGCGGTCTCATCAACGGGCTGCGGCGCGATGGCGGCACGCTGTGGGCGGCAACAGCGGCGGGGGTGGCGGCGTTTGATGGCACCCACTGGCGCCGTTGGCAGCCGCCCAATGAGCTGCCCTCGGCGCAAATCAATGGGATGGTGGGGGATGAAACGGCCGTTTGGCTGGCAACGGAAGCGGGCGCAGCGCGGTTTGACGGGACGACGTGGCGCACCTTTGGCGACGGCTTGCCCGATGCACGGGTGCGGGCGTTGGCCCAAAGCCGCAGCGGGACGGTTTGGGCGGCGTTTCCCTTTGCCGGGCTGGGGGTGGCGCGGTTTGCTGGCGACCAGTGGCAGCAGCTCGACTGCGCCCTGGCTGCCCCGCCCAGCCGCAACATCAGCAGCGGCGTAAAATTGGCCGATGGTTCGCTCTGGTTTGGCACCGATTTGGGGGTGGCGCGGCTGGCAGATGGCGCATGGACGCTTTTTACCACCGCCAACGGCTTACCCGGCAACCGCGTGCTGGGCATAGCCACCGATGGCAAAGCAGTGTGGGCGGCCACAGACGCTGGTTTGGCGCGGTGGACGGCGGGCAGTTGGGCAACCATCACGTCAGAGCCAGTGGCGCAGGTGAGCGTGGCGGCCGATGGTACCGTGTGGCTGCTGCGACCAAACGGGGAGTTGGCGCGGCTGGCAGAGGGGCGGCTGGTGGTAGAGCCGCTGCCGTTGGCGACCACGATTCGGCAGCTTTTGCTGGTGGATGGGGTGGTTTGGCTGGCGACGAGCAGCGGCGTGGCGCGGTTTGACGGTGGCTGGCGCATTTACACGGTGGCCGACGGGCTGGGGTCGGATGATGTGGGGGCGTTGGCGGTGGCTGAAAACGGCCGTTTGTGGGCCAGCAGCAGCGGCGACAACCAGGAGCATTTTTTTCGCTGGTTCGATGGCGAACGGTGGCAGGCGCATCCCCACCGCGACCCCGCCGCCGAATTGCTCCACGCCAACCGGGTGACGGCGCTGCTGGCCGACGGCGACGGCGGCATGTGGCTGGGGATGGCGCGGGGTGGCATTCAGCGTACCGATGGCGTTGATTGGCAAAGCGTGGAGGTGGCCGACGTGCTGCCGCTTGACGCTGATGTGCTGGACATGGCACCCGCGCTGGGGCAGCTTTGGGTGCTGACGCGCAGCGGGCTGGTTTATTTTGACGGGGGAACGTGGCAGCCGTTTGGCCTGAGCCAAACCGCCAACCCCAACGGCCCTACGCAGTTGGCGGCGGGGCCAGACGGAGATTTGTGGCTGGCTCCGGGCAATGTGGCGGAGGGGTTGCGCCGTTTTGACGGGCGGGGCTGGACGATTGTGCCGACGTGGACGGAGGCGTCTGTGGCGACGGGGCTGGGGTTTGGCGAAAACGGCCGTTTGTGGCTGGCTGGCACATTGGCCGATGGGCGGCGCGGTTTTGTGGGCAGTTACGACGGCAGTAACTGGGCGTGGCATATTTTTCCTGAGGCGGGCGTGTTGAGCCTGGCGGCGGTGGATGATGCGGCGTGGGTGGGGCTGGGCAATGGGCTGGGGGTGCGGCAGGTGACGGTTGGGGCGAATGGGGTGGTGGCGGAAACGGCCGTTTTTGCCGAAGCCACCCAACCCGACACCTTGCTGTGGGCGAATGGCACCCTCTTTGTCGGCAGCGGCGACACGGTTTATGCCTATGACGGGGCGAACTGGGGCGGCCAGGAGGTACCCATTCCCTTTGTGCGGCAGATTTTGTCGTTGGCGGTGGGGGAAAACGGCCGTTTGTGGGTTGGCACCGACCAGGGAGTTGCCATTTTTGACGGGCAAACGTGGCAAGCCGCCTATGCGCCGCCGCGCTCTCCGGCGTGGTGGGGGGCGGTGCAGGCGATGACGGTGCGGCCAGATGGCGGGATTGTTTTTGTGACGGCCGGCGGTGGTGTGGGGCTGTTTACCGGGCGTGGCTTCACCGGCGACGTGAATCCTGATTGGGGTAGAGAGCAATTTCCGCTGACGACGGTGTTGTATGATGACGCGCAGGGGCTGTGGGTGGGAACGCAGGGGGCGGGGGTGTCGCGGCTGGATGAACGGGGGTGGCGCACCTTTGCCAGCGACCCGGCTTTGACAGCCTCAGTGCAAAGTTTGGCGGTGGCGGCCGACGGCACGGCGTGGCTGGGTACGTCTGACGGGCTGGTGTCGCTAACGGGGTTGGCGGCAGATGGGTGTCGCTTTGGCGAGATTCAGCCGGGCATTAGCGGCGTGGCGGCGTTGACCGATGGCGAGGGGGCGGTTTGGTTTGGCACGCTGGCGCACGGGGCTTTGCGGCAGGGGGTGGGGGCGCAGCCGGGGGATGTGCGCTGGGATGATGTGGCGGTGCCGCTGCTGACGCTGGCTCCTGATGGGGCGATTTGGTTTGCCAGCCCGGAGCTGGGCTGGCTGACGCGGCGCGGTAGCGGTGGGGCAACGCGGATTCCACTGCGGCAGGATGTGGTGACGGCGCAGGAGGTGACGGCGCTGGCGGTGGCACCGGATTTGACGGTGTGGCTGGGTACGTCGCGGGGGGTGGTGGCATTGGTGGGGGGGGAGTGGCGGCGTTGGGAAACGGCCGTTGGGCTGGCAGATAACGAAATTACCGACCTGCTGGTGCAGCCAGATGGGACGGTGTGGCTGGCGACGCGGGGCGGGGTGAGTCGGTACATACCATAGTATCTTTGTAGCCGAGGATTCCAATCCTCGGCTACATTTTCGTTTTTTGGGGTCCCACGAGTTCCCAAAGACCCGTTTTTTGTAGTTACTGCGCGGGAGAGACAACGTTGTTGGCGGAAATGTCGGCGGCGTAGCGGAAGTTGTCGGGGCCGGTGATGAGGGTGCGATAGTGATAGGTCGGGTTTTCCTGTAGCGGCTGCTCGATTTCCAGGAGCCAGTCGCCGCTGCGGAAGGTGTAGGTGCGGGTGGTGTCGTCTTCGTGGCTTTGTTGGGGTTCCCAGGCGGTGGGAACGGCCGTTATATTTTCCGCCTGCACAAGGTGGTTAAGCAATGCAAAACGAGCCTGGAGCAGTTCGGGCGTGTCGGTGAACGCTTCGGATGCCTGGGGGTTGTCAGGCGTGGGGGTTGGCTGGGGCTGTTGGCAGCCGAACAAGAGTAGCAAAACAAGCAGATAAAAGAGCCATGTTTTCATAGGAAAATCTCTTGGGAAAATGGAGATTGGGAGATTAAGAGATTGGGAGATTGCCCTGGTCTCTTAATCTCATAACGTGGACGAGCCAGAAAAAAATTGCACAGAGGTTCACAGAGAAGGTACAGAGAGGTACAGAGAGGCAATGAGGTGAGTTTCCCACTTTCTCTGTGAAACTCGTTTCTTTCTCTGTGTAACTCTGTGTCATTTCCTGTTTGTGTACTAAACCTTCGTCGTTAAGGTGCGAAAGGTTCGGTTAGGCTGAATTCATCGCCAATGTTGGGGACGGCGACGGTGCCGGGGAGGTGGTCGGTTTGCCAGGCGGCCTGGGCTTCGCACTGCCAACGGCCGTTTGTCCAACCCCACGCCCCCTTGCCCACCCCATCCGGGTGGCCGCTGAGGTGCATGAGCAGCGTGTGGCGTGGCTGCAGGCGGCGGGCAATGTGGCGCACATTTTCAAACGAGGGGTGGGTACTGCGCTGCGGTTTGGCGTGCCAGAAGCTGGTGTCTATGAACAGGTAATCGGCGTGGCTGAGACGGGAAACGGCCGTTTTTTCCCTCTCGTCGGCCGGATTGGTGAGCCAATCGTTGCTGCTGTCTATGTCCCAGAGGAGGACAGCTTTGCAAACGGCCGTTTCCAGCACAAACCCGGCGCAGCCATAGACAAGCTGGGTGGGGTCATCCGGGTGCAAATCGGCCGTGTAGTGGGAGGTTGTGACGGGGGTGAGGGTGATGTTCCAGTCGGCCGGCAGCGGCAGCGGAGCCAGCAGCGTGCCGGGCGGGTGGTTTTCATCTGGCACGTGGGGCTGGAGCAAATGCTGCCAATCAAAGGAATGCTCTTTTTGCAGCCACAGGGCGGTGGCACGGCGGCACCACAGCGGAATGCGCCCGGAAGGTTGGCCTGTTTCCCGCCGTTTGACGGAGCGATGGGCGGAGAGCAGGCGGTTCATCTCAAGGGTGTGGTCGGGGTGCCAGTGGGTAAGGCACAACCAGTCGAGCCGAGCCTGGGTTCCGGCGAGGTAGGGGGTGTCATAGAGGCTGTCGGCCACGCCCGCGCCGATGTCGAAGAGGATGTGAACGGCCGTTTGTCTCGCCTCATCCAGCCCATAGAGCGATACGGAAACGTTAGCTTGTCGTCGTTTGTCCTGGCAGCGGCCGCAGGCGCAGCCAAGCTGCCGCATCAGCGGGGCATCCATGCCATTGACGCGCAGTAAAAAGTTCATTTGGATTTCCTTTTGTAAATGGGACACGGACGAACACGGAAGAACGCGGAAGAATCTTTAAGTCTGCGTAAATTTTGATAGTTTCTCGTGATGGTGCGCCCATTCGTGCAATCTGCCAAAAGCTACTTCTTTTTGTTTCCTAGTCAAACCTTTTGCAAGTAGGTGCGACATAGCCGCAAAGAGGTGCTAATGACCTCTTTGCCAGAGGGAAAATGATTTATGTCAGGCCAAGTAGCAACCCAGCGAATGAGCCGCAAGGCACGCTCAACGATAAAAGCATTTATTTGTGTTTCAGCATCATTGGGCAGCGAAAGGACTGCCGTGTAGCCATGAATAAACGTTTCTCTTAGCAGCGGATAGTCATGGTGGCTGCTAAAACTGTTTAGAGTGATAGCGAGATCACCCGTGAAGGGGGAATATTGGCAATCTTCAAAATCAATGAGGCCTAGTTTGCCTTGATGGAGCAGGCAGTTATGGGCGTGGAGGTCGCTGTGGATGAGACCGAAATGATGGGTTGCCTCAATACGGTCAAGGATGGTGGCGACTTGTTGGGCAGCTTCGTGGCACACGGCTTGTTCTGAAGGGGATAGAAGTGTGTTGAGGCGGGCGCGCTGGATGGGTGTCATGTTGATGGTAAATTGTTGCATTGCTTGCCAGTCGGTTGTGTCCCGAAAACGGCCGTTTGTCAGCTTAAATGTGGCCGCATGTTGATGCAGTTCACCCATTTGTCGCCCTATTTCTTGCACCACCTTTGCCGTTATCCCTTCCCCAACAATGTCTCCTGGTAGCCAGTCAAACAGGACAACCTGGTACACTTGCCCACTTTTGGGCTCTGTTACGAGCTGCACCAGTTCTCCATGCCTGCTTTCAAGCGGATTGGGAACGGTTAAAGAGCTATTTTCCTTGAGATCACGTAGCCAATACAGTTCTCCCTCAATCTCGCTGATAGAGCGAAATTGTTCCGGGTAAATACGAACGGCATAACGAGTTTGCTGTGTGTCGGCACAAAAAATGATGTTGCCCGTATCGGAGATAAAGCGAAGATGAGCATCACTAATGCCGTATTGCTGCAAAGCTTGTTGTGCAACGGGTTGGAGATGGTTGTATAGCCTTTTGCTCATGGTTGCCTATGGTAGCAACCAGAGGACGATCATGCCAACGACAACGGGCCAGAAGGCATCCTGGCTTTTCCAGGCCACGGCAATGGCGATGAGACCGGCAATTA
>WBZL01005522.1_pt1 | contig 10433 bp, 9 predicted proteins | sample 5204291 | NCBI WGS metagenome assembly WBZL01 (sample SAMN12344345, study PRJNA552823) | activated sludge metagenome | biome: Activated sludge suspended growth; feature: Nitrification reactor; material: Wastewater; isolation source: activated sludge from nitrification reactor of wastewater treatment... | reverse complement strand
CGCCCTTCGCCGGCGGGAGTTCCTCCGTGTCGATCAGCTATGCCGCGCTGTCGCTCAACACCAACGGGGCGGCGGGCACCTGGGAACTCGACACCACCGGCATGGCCCCCTGCGGCTACAACATCCGCATCTACGTGCAGGACCGGACGATCGTGAGCAGCGGCCCGAACCACTGGGACGCGGGCGACATCGAAGGCTTCTGCCTCGAACAGAGGTGAGCCAAGCGCCGCGAAACGAAGAAGCCTGCCGGGGCGGTCCCCGGCAGGCCTTTCAGCAGGCCACCGCGGGCGAACGGGTCACAGCCGCGAGGCGACGTCTTCCCAGTTCACCAGCTTGTCGAGGAAGTTCGCGAGATAGGCCGGGCGCTTGTTGCGGAAGTCGATGTAGTAGCTGTGCTCCCACACGTCGCAGCCCAGAAGCGCGGTCTGGCCGAAGCAGAGGGGGTTCACGCCGTTCTCGGTCTTGGTCACCTTCAGCGCGCCGTCCTTGTCCTTGACGAGCCAGGCCCAGCCGGAGCCGAACTGCCCCGCACCGGCGGCGGCGAAATCGTCCTTGAACTTCTGGACCGAGCCGAAGGCCTCGGTGATCGCCTTTTCGAGGGCACCCGGCATCTTCTTGTTCTCGCCCGGCCCCATCATCTTCCAGAACTCGTTGTGGTTCCAGTGCTGGCTGGCGTTGTTGAAGATGCCCGACTGCGCCACCGCGCCCGCCTGATAGGTGCCGCGGACGATGTCCTCGAGGCTCTTGCCCTCCCACTCGGTCCCGGCGACGAGCTTGTTGCCGTTGTCGACGTAAGCCTTGTGATGGAGGTCGTGGTGGTATTCGAGCGTCTCCTTCGACATGCCGAGCGACGCGAGCGCGTCATGGGCATAGGGAAGGTCGGGAAGGGTGAAGGCCATGGGTCAATCCTTTCGCGCATGGGGAAAGCCTAACCCGTATAAGCGCGCTTGGGTTCCCAAGGTCAAGACCAGAGCGGCGCGCGGGCGGATTGCGACCTTCCGCCCGCGTCGCGGTCGCGCGCGGCGGCAAGAGGAGAGCATGAGGGCACCTTCGCCCATCCGCGCGCTGAAGCGCGAGAACGGCATTTCTTGATCAGGCGTTGCCGGGCCCGACCTTGGCCCGGCGCTTGCCCCGAGGCGGCTTCAGGCCGGGAAAAGCTCCGATCCCGGCCGGACCGAGACCTCCAGAAGGCCCATCACATAGGCCGCGACCGAGCGGAAGGATACCAGCGTGAACTCCTCCGGCCCCGATTTCCAGAAGGCGGCGGCGACCTGCGCCGCGCGGGTGCGGCGGATCTCGCCCTCGGCCAGAGCGTCGAAGTCTACCGGGCAGAGCTTCCTCAGCACCTCGTCGGCCCTGGCACCCCGGATGGTGAAGACCGCCCGGGCGTCGGAGACATCGGCCACGAGGTGATGCGTGCCCGCGAGCGCCTGTTCCAGCGCCGCGACGGTCGCCTGCGCCTCGCCGTAGGGCACGAGGACGAGAAGTTCGTCGGGCGACATCCATGCGGCGGCCCGGTCGCTCGCGACCTCGATCCGGCGCTGCGCCGGCACGGCCGTGCCAGTTGCGGCCTTCACCGCCTTCTTCATCGCGGCCGACCCGAGATCGCCGCGGACGGTGATCATGCCCCTCAGCCCGGCCTCGGACACCTGCACGAAGCCCTTGTGAGAAACGCCACTCAGGGCACTGACAGCCTTAGACATTCTGCTTCTCCCCGTCCTTGTCGAAGAAGACCGGATCGACGATCCGCGCCTTGACGACCTTGCCGTTATCCACCGGGAAGTCGAGCACCTCGCCCATCCGGTCCGGACCGCGTTTCACGAGCCCCATGGCGATCCCCTTGCCGAGGGTCGGCGAGAAGTAGGTGGAGGTCACGCGGCCCTGCATGTTGCGCTGGCCGTTGGCGTTGACGCCCTCGGCCGCCGCATAGGCCCCGTCCGGGATCACGCTGCCGTCGAGCGTCTCCAGACCCACGAGTTTCCAGCGGTCGGGATCGACCATGTGCTTTCGTTCCTGCGCCCGCTTGCCGAGGTAGTCGTCCTTCTTCTTCGAGATCGCCCACTGGAGGTTCAGGTCCTGCGGGATCACCGTGCCGTCGGTTTCGTCGCCGATCATGATGAAGCCCTTCTCGGCCCGCATGATGTGCATGGCCTCCGTGCCGTAGGGCATCACGCCGAGCGCCTCGCCGGCCTTCAGCAGCGCCTCCCAGAAGGCAAGGCCCTCGGACGCGGGCACCGCGACCTCGTAGGAAAGCTCGCCCGAGAAGGAGATGCGGTAAATCCGCGCGCGGAACCCGCCGAGCGTGCCCTCGCGCCATTCCATCGCCGGGAACGCCTCTTTCGAGACATCCATGCCACCGAGCTTCTCCAGCAGTTTCCGGGCGTTGGGACCCGCGACCGCGACCTGGGCATATTCCTCGGTGACGTTCGCGGTATAGACCTTCCAGTCCCACCACTCGCACTGAAGCCAGTCCTCCATCCAGCCGTGGATGCGCTCCGCGCCCCCGGTGGTGGTGTGGCAAAGCCAGGTGTCCTCGGTCAGCCGGACGACCACCCCATCGTCGCTGAGGAAGCCGTTCTCGGTGCACATGAGGCCGTACCGGCATTTGCCCACGGGAAGGGTGGACATCAGGTTGGTGTAGAGCATGTCGAGGAAGCGGCCCGCGTCCGGCCCCTTGACGATGATCTTGCCGAGCGTCGAGGCGTCGAGAAGCCCGACGGCGTTCCGGGTGTTGCGGATTTCGCGGTTGACGGCGTCATGGACGCCCTCGCCGCTGCGCAGGTAGCAATAGGCGCGCCGCCACTGGCCCACCGGCTCCCAATGGGCGCCATGGGTCTCGTGCCAGCCGTGCATCGGCGTGCGCCGGAGCGGCTGGAATATCTCGCCCCGCGCCTCGCCGGCGATGGCACCCATCGAGATCGGCGTGTAGGGCGGGCGGAAGGTCGTGGTGCCGGTGGCCGGGATCGCCTGGCTGAGCGCATCGGAAAGTACCGCCAGACCGTTGATGTTGCTGATCTTCCCCTGATCCGTCGCCATCCCGAGCGTGGTGTAGCGCTTGGTGTGCTCGACGCTTTCGTAGCCCTCGCGCGCGGCAAGCTGCACGTCCGAAACCTTCACGTCGTTCTGCGGATCGAGCCACATCTTCATGCGCAACGCGGGCCCGGCGCCCTGCGGCATGATCCAGACCGGCTGCATCGGCGCCTCGACCGCGGCCACGGCACCGGGCGCGGTGCCGGTGCCGCCGGCGGCCCGGTGCGCATCGGCGAGGATCTCGTGCGGCGTCAGGATGCCGTTCGCGGCCCCGACGGCGGTGACCATCGCGGCGCCGTCATCGCCCGTCGCGGGCCGCTTCGGGTCGGGACGGAACATCGCCTGCGCCTCGTCCCAGAGGAGCTTGCCGCCGCAGTGCGACCAGAGATGCACGACCGGCGACCAGCCGCCCGACATGGCGACCGCGTCGCAGGCGATGCTCTCGATCTCGGCGCCCTCGCCCGCCTGGATGCAGACCGAGACGCCGGTGACCTCCTTGCCGCCCTTGACCTTGGCGATGCCGTGACCGGCGAGGACGCGCACCCCGCGCGCCCGCACGGCCTCGGGGAGCTCGCCCTTCGCCTCGGGCCGCGCGTCGATCACCGCCGGGACCACGAGGCCGGCGTCGAGAAGCGCCAGCGCGGTGCGGTAGGCGTCGTCGCTGTTGGTCACGATCACGGTGCGGTCGCCGGGGCTGACGCCCCAGTTGACGACATAGTCGCGCACGGCGGAAGCAAGCATCACGCCCGGAATGTCGTTGCCGGCGAAGCTGAGCGGCCGCTCGATGGCCCCCGTCGCCGTCACGACATGGCCCGCACGGATGCGCCAGAGCCGGTGCCGCGGACGCCCGTCGCCGGGCGTGTGGTCGGCGATCCGCTCGTAGGCCAGCAGATATCCGTGGTCATAGAGACCGGCCGCCATCGTGCGCCCACGGAGCGTGACATTCGCCATCTTGCCAAGGGTTTCGATGGCGTTCTTCACCCAGTCTCCGGCGTCCTGCCCGTCGATCTGGACGCCGTCCACGACCGCCCGTCCGCCCCAGTGCGCCGACTGCTCGATGAGCCAGACCCGCTTGCCCGCGCGGCCCGCTGCGAGCGCGGAGGCGATCCCGGCGATGCCGCCGCCGACGATCACCACGTCGGCAAACGCATAGGCGTATTCGTAGCGGTCCTCGTCGCGGTGCTGCGGCACCTTGCCGAGGCCGGCCGACTGCCGGACGATCGGCTCGAAGACATGTTTCCAGGCGAAGCGCGGGAACATGAATGTCTTGTAGTAGAACCCGGCCGGCAGGAATCTTGCGACCTTGTTGTTGATCGCGCCGATGTCGAATTCGAGGCTCGGCCAGTGGTTCTGGCTGATGGTCTCCGCGCCCTCGAAGAGCTCGGTCGTGGTGGTGCGCTGGTTCGGCTCGAACCGCCCGCCCTGCCCGAGCCCGACGAGCGCGTTCGGCTCCTCGGCGCCGGAGGCCATCACCCCCCGCGGGCGGTGGTACTTGAACGATCGCCCGACCATCGTCTGGCCCGCGCCGAGAAGCGCCGAGGCGAGCGTGTCGCCGTGGTAGCCCTTCATCCGACGGCCGTTGAAAGTGAAGGAAAGGGGCTTCGTGCGGTCGATCAGCCGGCCGCCCTTCGATAGACGCGTGCTCACCTGTAGCCCTCCCAGTTCGGGCGCTTCGCCCTGATCTTCGCCTGAAGTTCCGCCGGTGGCTCCTTCGACTGCGCCGGATAGGTCCCGAAGACCTCGAGCGTCGCCGTGCAGCGGGCGGCGAGGAACCACTTGCCGCAGCCGTAGGCATGCCGCCAGCGTTCGAAATGCACACCCTTGGGGTTCTTCCGGACGAAGAGATAGCTTTCGAAGTCCTCGTCGCTGGAGCCGGGCCCGTAGCGCTTCAGATGCGCCTCGCCACCGGCCGTCAGTTCGGTTTCCTCGGCCTTCACGCCGCAGTAGGGGCATTCAAGGGTCAGCATGTCATTGTCCTTTCGGAGCCGGGCCGGGGGCGCTGCCCCCGGACCCCCGGAGTATTTTCGCCACAATGAAAGAGCGGTGCTTCCATCAGTGCGCCACCCCCGCGGCGACGCTTTCGTCGATGAACTTGCCCTCGCGGAAGCGGTACATGGAGAATTCCTCGGTGAGCGGCGAGTGCCCCCGCGCCATCAGTTCCGCCATGGCCCAGCCGGAGCCCGGGATCGCCTTGAAGCCGCCGGTGCCCCAGCCGCAGTTGACGAAGACGCCCTCGACCGGCGTCTTCGAGAGGATCGGCGAGCGGTCGCCGGTCATGTCGACGATGCCGCCCCACTGGCGCAGCATCTTCAGGCGCGAGAGCATCGGGAAGGTCTCGATCAGCGAGCGGACGGTTTCCTCGATGTGGTGGAAGCTGCCGCGCTGGGTGTAGTTGTTGAAGCCGTCGGTGCCGCCGCCGATCACCATCTCGCCCTTGTCGGACTGGCTCATGTAGCCGTGCACGGTGTTGGCCATGACGACCACGTCCATGCAGGGCTTGATCGGCTCGCTGACCAGCGCCTGAAGGGCGAGCGACTCGATCGGCAGGCGGAAGCCCGCCATCTCGGCCAGCACGCTCGAATTGCCGGCAACGACCAGACCCAGTTTGTCGCAGTCGATGGCACCCTTCGTCGTGTCGATCCCCTTGACGCGGCCGCCCTCGCTGCGCACGCCGGTGACCTCGCACTGCTGGATCACGTCCATGCCCATCGCGCTGCAGGCCCGCGCATAGCCCCAGGCCACCGCGTCGTGCCGCGCGGTGCCGCCGCGCGCCTGGTAGAGCGCGCCGAGCACCGGATAGCGCGGCCCGGCGATGTTGATGATCGGCACCAGCTTCTTGACCTCGTCCGGCTCGATCCAGCGCGTCTCCACCCCTTGCAGGTTGTTGGCGTAGACGGTGCGCTTGTAGCCCCGGACCTCGTGTTCGGTCTGGCCGAGCATGAGAAGGCCGCGGGGGGAGAACATGACGTTGTAGTTCAGGTCCTGGCTCATCGTCTCGTAGAGCGAGCGGGCCTTTTCGTAGATCGCGGCCGAGGGGTCCTGGAGGTAGTTGGAGCGGATGATCGTGGTGTTGCGCCCGGTGTTGCCACCGCCCAGCCAGCCCTTCTCGATGATCGCGACATTGGTGATGCCGAAATTCTTGCCGAGATAGTAGGCGGTGGCGAGGCCGTGGCCGCCGGCGCCGACGATCACGACATCGTACTTCCGCTTCGGCTTGGGCGACGGCCAGGCGCGTTCCCAACCCTGATGGTAGCTCATCGCCTCGCGCACGATGGCGAAGACGGAGTAGCGTTTCAGGCCCATGCGAATCCCCCTGGTTCAGCCGTAGAGGCGTCCTGATGCTTGTGGAGCCTGACGGCTCCGCCAACCCTCCGGCAAACGTCGCAACAGGTAAAAATGCGACAGCGGTCCCGGTTCTGCGACAAGGTGCCCCCCGGCGCGGGCCGCTTCGGGCTTTCGCGCGGCGAAGGGAACGCTTACATCGGGCGGCGGAAACGGAGACGCGATGCTGTTCTGGACCCTCTCGATCGGCTTGGCGGCCCTCGTTGCCTTGGCACTTGCCCGTGCGCTCTGGCGCGGCGGCGCCGGCCGCGCGGAGGCCGAGGCGGACCTTCAGGTCTACCGCGACCAGCTCCGCGAGGTGGACCGCGACCTTGCCCGCGGCGTGATGCCCGCGGCAGAGGCCGACCGCGCCCGGATCGAGATCTCGCGCAAGCTCCTGGAGGCCGACCGCACGGGTCGGGGCGCGGTCACGGCGGCGCGCGGCAACCCCCTGATCCCGCTCATCGTCATCGGCGCGGCGGTGGCGGGCGCAGTCGGGCTCTACGCGACGACCGGCGCCCCGGGCTATCCCGACCTGCCGATCGCGAAGCGCATCGCCCGGGCCGAGACCTTCCGCGAGACCCGTCCCTCGCAGGCAGAGGCCGAGGCGGCAGTAGTCCTGCCCGAGCGGCCCGCACCGGCGGCCGACTATCTCGCGCTGGTCGAGCGGCTCCGCGCCGCCGTTGCCGACAAGCCCGACGACGTCGCCGGCCAGAGGCTCCTCGCCCGGAACGAGGCCGTGCTCGGCAACTTCCCGGCGGCGATCGCGGCGCAAAGGCGGGTGATCGAGCTCTCCGGCACCGCGGCCACGGCCGAGGACTTTGCCACGCTTGCCGACACGATGATCCTCGCCACCGGCGGCTATGTCTCCCCCGAGGCGGAGGAGGCGCTCGACCGGACGCTCGAGCGCGACCCGAGGAACGGCACCGCGCGGTTCTACCTCGGCCTGATGTGGGCGCAGACGGGCCGGCCCGACCATGCCTTCGCGCTCTGGCGCGGCCTGCTGGAGGAGGGCCCGGAGGAGGCGCCCTGGATTCCCGCGATCCGGGCCGACATCGCCATGCTCGCACAGGCCGCCGGGGTGAACTACATGCCGCCCCCGGCGCCCGGCACGGCACCCGGTCCGGACGCCGGCCAGGTGGCCGCCGCCGCGGAGATGACGCCGGAAGAGCGCCAGCAGATGATCCGCGGCATGGTGGACCAGCTTTCCGACCGGCTCGCGTCCGAGGGCGGCCCGGCCGCGGACTGGGCGCGCCTCATCATGTCGCTCGGCGTCCTCGGCGAGGCCGAGCGCGCGAAGTCGGTCTTCGCAGAGGCTGAGGGGCGCTTCGCCGGCCGCGACGCGGACCTCGCCGTGATCCGCGCGGCGGCCGCGCAGGCCGGGGTCGCGGAGTGATCTTCGAACGGATCGAGGATTTCGCTGCCGCCCTGCCGCAGGCCCGGGCGGTCGCCGGGCTGGACCTCGGCACGAAGACCATCGGCGTCGCGGTCTCGGATCCGCTCCTCTCGGTCGCCTCGCCGCTCCTGACCATCCGGCGGACGAAGTTCACCGCCGATGCCGCGGCCCTCCTCGACCTCTGCGGCAAGCGGGGGATCGGCGGACTGGTTCTCGGACTGCCGCGCAACATGGACGGGACGGAGGGCCCGCGCTGCCAGTCCACCCGCGCGTTCGCCCGCAACCTCGAACGGCTGACCGAACTTCCCGTCACCTTCTGGGACGAACGGCTCTCCACCGTCGCAGCCGAACGCGCGCTCCTGGAGGCGGATACGTCCCGAAAGCGTCGCGCCGAGGTTATCGACCATGTGGCCGCAGGCTATATCCTCCAGGGTGCGCTCGACCGGATCGGGCATCTGAGGCGGGACACATGACGGACGAGGTCTGGAAGCGGCCGGAGATCGAAAGCCCCTGCGTGCGGGTCTGTGTCGTCCATCCCGCGGAACGCATCTGCGTCGGCTGCTACCGATCGGTCGACGAGATCGCCGGCTGGAGCCGGATGAGCCCGGAGGACCGGCGCCGGATCATGGCCGAGCTTCCCGCCCGCGCGCCGCGCCTCAGCCAGCGCCGCGGTGGACGGGCGGCGCGCAGGGCCATCGACTGACCGCCGCGCCCACCGGTCCTTCCCCGGCACGAAGGGACCCGGCAGGTTGCGCCGCGCGCGATACCACCGCCCGGCAGCCCCGACCTTCCGGCGACCGCTCAGTAGCCGGCCGCCTTCCGCAGCATGTTGAGCGCGACGAGCGCAAGGAAGGCCGCGAACACCCGGCGGAGCGGCGCCGGGTCCATCGCATGGGCGAGCCGCACGCCCAAAGGCGCGGTGGCGAGCGTCATCGTGATGATGACGAGAAAGGCCGGCAGGTTCACCGATCCGAGCGTGTAGGGCGGGGCCTCCACCGCCGGGGTGAAGAGGAAACCTGTGACCGAGGGCGCGGCGATGAGCACGCCGAAACCAGCCGCGGTCGCAACGGCGCGGTGGATCGGCACGCCATAGAGGCTCATCAGCGGCACCCCGAAGGAGCCGCCGCCGATCCCCATCAGGACCGAAAGGAACCCCACGAGCGGTGAGAGCACCGCCCGCGCCCTCCCGGCCGGCATCGCCGGCCCCAGGCGCCAGGTCGAGCGGCCGAGCCCGAGATAGAGCGCGACGACCAGCGCGAGCGTGCCGAAGATCGCCTGCAGCACCGGCGTCCGCAGGGCCGCGACGGCGAAGACCGCCGCCAGGGCGCCGAGGGCAATCCCCGGCGCCCAGCCACGGAGAATCGTCCAATCCACCGCGCCCTTGCGGTTGTGGGAGAAGACGGAGCGCAGCGAGGTGACGATGATCGTCGCGAGCGAGGTGGCAAGGCAGACCTGCATCAGGTCGGGCCCGACGAAGCCGAGCCCCTCGAAGGCATAGTAGAACGCCGGAACGAGGATGATCCCGCCACCGACGCCCAAAAGCCCCGCGATCACGCCGGCGAAGGCGCCTATCGCCGCCAGCAACGCCACCATGGGCAGAAGCTCTGATATCTCCGGCATCTGGCGTCCCGTTCCCGTTCGGAAAAGTCCTGCGGCGCAGCGCATAGCCGCTCCGCGCGGAATTGGCCAGAAGCCTCGACCGATCCGGCGCCGAGGCGCGCCGATTCAGGCCGCGAGGGCGCGCATCGGCGCGAGCGCGGCGTCGATGACCTCCGGCCCCGCGCCCGTCGCGTTCGCGCGCTCCGACAGGATGCGCCGCCAGTGCCGCGCGCCGGGGCAGCCGTGGAAGAGGCCGAGCATGTGGCGCGTGACCTGGTGGAGCCGCCCCCCCGCCTCCAGATGGCGCGCGATATAGGGCCGCATCCGCTCCACCACCTCGAAGCGGCCGGGCCCGGCCGCGCCGCCGAAGAGGCGCCGGTCGGCGTCGGCGAGGATATCGTAGGGTTCATGATAGGCCGCGCGACCGATCATCACCCCGTCGAGCCCCGCCGCGAGGAATGCCTCGGCCTGATCGAGCGAGGTGATCCCGCCGTTGACCGAGATGTGAAGGTCCGGAAAGGCCTGCTTCATGGCCAGGACCAGCGGGTAGTCGAGCGGGGGAACCTCGCGGTTCTCCTTCGGGCTCAGTCCCTTGAGCCAGGCCTTGCGGGCATGGATGGCGAAACGCCGGACGCCGGCGGAAGCGACGGTTTCGAGGAAGGCCGGCAGCACCGCCTCGGGCACCTGGTCGTCCACGCCGATCCGGCATTTCACCGTCACCTCGACCGGCGCGACCCCAATCATCGCCGCGACGCAATCGGCCACCAGCGCCGGCCGCTCCATCAGCACGGCGCCGAAGCAGCCCGACTGAACCCGGTCGGAGGGGCAGCCGACGTTCAGGTTGATCTCGTCATGGCCGTAGCCGGCGGCGATCCGCGTCGCCTCTGCAAGCTCGCCCGGGTCCGACCCGCCGAGCTGCAGCGCCACCGGATGCTCGACCGCGTCGAACGCCAGCAGACGGTCGCGGTCCCCGTGGATCACCGCCGGGGCCGTCACCATCTCGGTGTAGAGCAATGCCTCGCGGCTTATCTGGCGGTGGAAGACGCGGCAGTGACGGTCCGTCCAGTCCATCATGGGCGCAACCGAT
>WBZL01005520.1_pt1 | contig 10434 bp, 7 predicted proteins | sample 5204291 | NCBI WGS metagenome assembly WBZL01 (sample SAMN12344345, study PRJNA552823) | activated sludge metagenome | biome: Activated sludge suspended growth; feature: Nitrification reactor; material: Wastewater; isolation source: activated sludge from nitrification reactor of wastewater treatment... | reverse complement strand
CGAAAGCCGAAGGCGGCGAGCCAGGCCGCGTACTCGCTCTCGCCGCGGAGGCGCTCGTAGGTGTCCCACGCGAGCGCCGGCCACGGTCGGCCGAGGGCGGCCAGCGGCGCGGCGTCGAGGCGCCCCGCGTCGATGGCGTCGAGGAGCCCGCGGAGAGTGGCAAGGCTCCCCGCCGAGCAAGGGGTGCCCGGGCCGAGGAGGAGCTCGGAGACGAAGAGGCGAGGGAGGTCGTCCGTCGGCGGGTCGTAGTGGCGGGCGCGGAGCCCCTTGTCGGCGAATGTGTAGTCGTCGCCGCGGGCGTAGCCGGCGTCGACGAAGGGGCGGGCGAGGACGTCGATGCCGACGCGCGGGTCGGCGAAGGTGCGGAGGGCGATGTGGTCGTCGACGACGGCCTCGCCGCGCTCCTCGAGGAGGCGGCGGATCTGCGCCGCCTGCGGGTTCTGGGCGGTGTAGTCGGCCCAGAGGCGGGCGAGGAGGGGGCGGATGTCGGCGCGCGGCCCGGCGGCGTGCATGCGGCGCTCCTCGCGGTCAGGTCCTCGCCCCGGCGCCGGCGCCCCGGTCGTCGGCGAGGCGCGCCCGGGCCCGCGCGACCAGCCCCTGGACCTCGTCCTGGAGCTGGCGAGCGAGGCGGTCGTGGCGGGCCTCGATCGGGTGGGGGCGGCCGATCGCCAGCGCGATCGAGACCCGGCGACGGCCGCCGATGTTGGCGATGTGCTCGAGGAAGGAGTCCTCGGTGTACTCGGTGCCAGGCGGGTAGGCGAGGCCGACCGGCACCACCTCGACGTCGAGCCCGCGAGCGGCCGCGAAGGCGCCGGCGTTGAAGGGGAGGAGCGCGTCGCCGGCGGCGGTGGTGCCCTCGGGGAAGATCGAGACGGTGCGGCCGCGCTGGAGCTGCTCGCGGATCGCCCGGATCGCCTTGACGCCGCTCTGCCGGGAGTCGCGGTCGACGAAGATCGTCTGGGCGCGGCGGGCGGCGTAGCCGAGGACCGGCCAATCGGCGACGTCCGCCCGGCTCAGGCAGGAGCCGCCGAAGAGGCTCAGCAGGATCGGGATGTCGAAGGCGCTTCGATGGTTGGCGACGACCAGGCGGGCGCGGGTCGCCGGAGGGGGCGGCGGGTCGGCGAGGCAGAGGTCGATGCCGCCGATCCGCAGGAGTCCTTTGGACCAGCGGCGCATGTCCTCGTCGAAGCGGGCCTCGCGGGCGCGCTCGTCGTCGGCGCGGGCCATGCGAGCCTCGACGCGGGCCAGCATCGCGGCGGTCCAGCCGAGCGCGGCGGTCGCGCGAGCTGCCTGGCGGGCCTTGGGGAGGAGCACGGGGGAGGGTCTACTGCATCGCGTGGGGTCCCGGGAAGGTCCATCTGGGGGCCGAGCCCCACGAGCCCCCTGGAAGGCCGCTTCGGGGCGATTCGCGGGGGTCGGCGAGCGCGGGTGCCCGGTGCGTGAGCGCACGGGACGTCGCGCTATCGGCGTGACAGGGCCCCGGTGAGGGGCGCGTGGGCGATCGGGCGCCTCCCGGAATGAGCGGGGTGGAGACGATGGGGGGCGCGGGCGGCGTGAGAGGGCGGAGACCCCCACGATTCGGGGCGGTGTGTCGATTGGCGGCGACGCTCGCGGGCTCGGGCCCCCGCCGCGCTGTCACGATTCATCGCACCCGGTGGCACATCGGCGGTAATCGTCGGAGTTCGCGTTCTCGGCGAGGGGCTGGCGCTGGCGGCCGATCTGAGAGATAGTAGTGCGTATGGAGGTCGATGGTATGTCGAGGTCTCTGTCTCTCCGCGCGCTCCTTCCCGTGTCGATCGCGATCGCCGTTGCCTGCACTTCCGCCAGCGCCGACGCGGCGTCGCTGACCAAGGTCGCCGACTTCAACCCGGCGCTCGGTCAGCTCCCGGAGTCGATCACGAGCGACGGGGCCGGGAACCTCTTCATGTCGATGCGGAACACGGTGCAGCGGCTGACGCCGGGCGGGGTGCTCTCGACCTACGCGACCCTGCCGGTGCCCTCGGGGGTGCTGGCGGCGGGGCTCAAGTTCGACGACGAGGGCGACCTCTTCGTCGCCACCGGCTCGCTCCACCCCGATCCGCCGGCGGCGTTCATCTGGCGGGTCGACGAGGTGGGGGCCGTGTCGATGCACGCGGAGCTCGACCCGCAGGGCTTCCCGAACGACCTGGCCTTCGACGACCACGACAACCTCTTCGTCACCGATCCGCTGCAGGGCCGGATCTGGCGGGTGGACGCCGACGGCGAGCCGACGGTGTGGATGGAGCACCCGGCGCTCGAGGGGGACGAGGAGGAGCCCTACCTGGTGCTCTCGCACTTCGGCGTCGACGGGATCGCCTTCGACAAGTACAAGAAGTGGATCTACGTCAGCAACCTCGACTACGGGACGATCCTCCGGGTGAAGGTGAAGGCCGACGGCACCGCCGGGCCGCTCGAGATCTACGTCGACGACTTCGACGCGCTGGCCGGCGCCGACGGGATCGCCTTCGATTCGGGGGGGAACCTCTACGTGGCGGTGAACGGCCAGGACCGGCTGGTGATGATCGACCCGTGGCGGAACGTGCACGTCCTCGCGGAGGGCGGCCTGCTCGACTCGCCGTCGGCGCTGGTCTTCGGGGGCTCGGGCTGCCACGCGCGCGACCTCTACGTCACCAACTTCGCGATCACGCGGGCGTACGGGATCAAGGAGGGGGCGCCGCACCCGTCGCTGGTGAAGATGTCGACCTGGTACCCGGGGCTGCCGCTCTGAGCCCTCCCGCCGGCGCCGACCCGCGGGGGCGAGGCCCCGCGGGGCCGCGCCGGCAGGTCGCTCGAACGACGGACAATGAACAATGGCCGAACGGGCATGTCCGTTCGGCCATTCATGTGTCGGAGCGGGCGCGCCCGCTGAGGGTCGCTCAGCGGCTGGCGGCGAACCTGGCGGTGGCGAGCGAGCGCGGGCGAGAGGCCTCGATCCTCGCGGCGCTCTCGCGGACGTGACGGCGGAGGGCGACGCGGGCGCGCGAGAGGGCGAGGAGCGAGTAGATCGAGGCGAGGATCGGCACGTCGTAGATGAAGGGGCGCGGGCCGAGGGAGTCGCCGCTGCCGTGGAAGCCGCCGTCGCGGCCCTGGAGCTCGAGGAGGAGGCCGACGGAGCGGCCGAGCTCGACGCGGTCGAGGCCCTCGGGGTCGGTGGCGAGGCCGGCCATCGCGTAGGCGGTGCTGAGGAGGTGGACCTCGTGGCCGCCGGCGACCGCCCAGCCGCCGGTGGGGAGGCGGCCCTGGCGGAGGGAGGCGAGCGCGCCGGCGCGGACGCGGTCGACGAGCGGGTCCGGGCCGACGATCGCGGCGGCGTCGAGGACGTGGAGCGCGGGGTAGGTGGCGCAGAGCTTCCACTCGGCCCGGAACGAGCCGTCGCTCCGCTGGGCGGCCGCGAGCCAGCGCCAGGCGCGGGCGATGCGGCCGCCGAAGGAGGCGTCGCTGGTGGTTCGGAGGGCGCGGATCGCCTTCGCCGTGATCTCGGCCTCCGAGGCGGCGCCGCGGACGAAGGTGGGGAACCCGCCGTCGTCGTTCTGGAGGGCGATGAGGTACCACTGCGCGCGGCGGATCGCCTCGCGGTGGCCGACCGGATCGTGGCGCCCGAGGAAGGCGAGGCTCACGCTGGTGTCGTCGGCGTCGGTCTGGCGGACGCCCTCGGCGTAGGCCCAGCCGCCGTTGCTCTGCTGCCGGGCGGCGAGGAAGCGGGCGAGCGCGTTGAGGTCGCAGGTGGAGGGGCGGGCCTCGGCGATGACCTGTCCGCTGAGGCAGGTGACCCAGAGATCCTCGTTGGCGATGAAGGGGACCCCGCCGTCGCCGCGGACCTGGGCGCGGACGTAGGCGAGCCCGCGGGCGAGCGTGTCATCGCGGGCGCCGGCGCGGTGGAGGGCGAGGAGCGCGACGAGGGTGGCGAGGACGTGCTGCTCCCAGCCGCCGTCCGCGCCCTGGGTGTCGGCGATGAATTCGACGTCGGCGGGGTCGATGCGATCGACGCGGCCGTGGAGGTTGGCGACGAGGATGCGGAGCGCGGCCATCAGCACCGTGATCCAGAGCTGATCGCGGTTCGCAGGGTCGACCCCGCGGGGGCGCGGGGGCGGCAGCGGGGGCGGAGGCAGGGCGCCGAGCTCGGCGAGGAGCACCTGGAAGAAGAGGTGCTTGCGCTGCTGGGTGGGGTGCTGGAAGCTCGCGAGCGCGGCCTCGAGGTGTGCACATTCGTGGCCGCTCCACTCGCCGAGGACGCGCCGGCAGATCAGGGCGCTGAGGGCGTCGTGGAGGGCGCCGCCGGCGGGGGCGGCGGCGAGGTGGGCGCGGCAGAAGGCGGCGAGGCGGGGCTCGAGCTCGGGGTCACCGCCGACCGCGCGGACGAGGTGGAGGTAGATGCCGGTCTCGAGGGCTCGCGCCGCGCAGCCGCCGACGAGGCCGCCGTGCGGGCCCTGATGGCCGGCGATGTAGAGGCTCGCTCGATCGATCGCTTCATCCACATCGTCCAGGAGCGGCATCTCGAACACCTCCAAGCACGCGATCATCGGGCCGGGGCGGCGCCGATGGGCGCGCCTCGGGTTGGCGACAGAAGGGTAGCGTCCGTCGGCGCCTGGCGGATCACGACTATCGAGTCGACGCCGTGTCGGCACCCTATGAAGCGATGGTGTATCATCGCGGCGTGATCGTCGAGTCCCCCGCGCGGGTCGCCGCGCTCGATGTCGATGGGACGATGCTCCCTGGATCGTTGGGTCTCCGCCTACTTCGGCGAGTACGTGAATTGGGGCTGGGTGCCCCCGGGGCGGGCGCGTCGATCGACTCGATCTTCGCCGCCATCGAGCGTCACCGCGGCGGTGCGATGACCTACGCCGAGATGGTGCCGGTGACTACCCGCGCCTACGGTGTGGCGATTCGCGGCATCGCTGCGGCGCGCCTCGAGTCGCTCGCGGTCGAGGTGTGGGGTGAGCTCCGCGCTGAGATCTTCGAGTACGTGCGACCGATGGTCGCGCGGGTCAGCGAGGCTGGGCTCCGGCCGGTGGTGATCTCGTCGTCGCCGCAGGAGATCGTCGACGTGCTGGCGGCGGACCTCGGGATCGCCGACGCGGTCGGCTCGCGCTTCTGCGTCGAATCGGGCGCGTACACCGGCGAGTGCGCGCGGATGCCGGGGCTGCCGGGGGGCAAGGTCGCCGCGCTCGCGGCGGCGGCGGGCGAGCGCGTCGACTGGGCGGCGTCGATGGCCCTCGGCAACGCGCCGAGCGATGCCTGTCTCTTGGAACAGGTCGGAATCGCGCTCGCCTTCGAGCCGGTGGCGGAGCTCCGGGCGCTCGCCGAGGCGCGAGGGTGGACGATCTGCGATCGCGGGTCGATCCTCGCGGTCCTCGATCGGCGCCTCGGCCGCGCCGGCGTCGGCTAGCGCTTGCGGCGGCGTACGCGCATTCGGAGGCCGCCGCGCGGGCGGAGGGTGGTGGCGAATTCGGGGATCGGCGGGTCGCCGACGCGGGAGAGCTCGAAGCGCTGAGCGAGGCAGGCGACCGCCGCGGACACCTCGAGGAGGGCGAGGTGATTGCCGACGCAGGTGCGCGGGCCGAAGCCGAAATAGATGGCGCTGGCGCGGGCGCGTTGGGGCGAGTTACCCCCGAGGAAACGCTCGGGGTCGAATCGCTCGGGATCGCGCCATAGCGCGGGGTGGCGATGGGTGAGGTAGGGGCAGATCATCACCGTGGTCCCGGCCGGGATCCGGTAGCCGCCGAGCTCGTCGTCGGCGGCGACGTGGCGGGGGAACACCCAGAAGGGCGGGTAGAGGCGGAGCGCCTCGTGGATCACGGCATGGGTGTAGGGGAGACCCTCGCGGTCAGCGCTGAGGGGAATCCTCCCGGCGAGCGCGTCGACCTCGTCGTGGAGGCGATTGCGTGCGTCGGCGTGGCCCTCGAGGAGCGCGAGGGTCCAGGTGAGCGCGCGGGCGGTCGAGTCGTAGGCGCCGAGGAGGAGCGACATCGCCTCGTCGCGGACCAGCTCGTCGGACATCCATGATCCCTCCTGCGCGCGGGCCTCGAGGATCATGGAGAGGAGATCCTTCTGGTCGCCGGTCGCGCGGTGCGCGGCGATCGCCCGATCGATGAAGGCGTGGAGGGTGGCGAGCGCGGCGATGAAGCGGCGGTTGCGGGCGGTGGGGATCTTTAAAGGAAGGCGGAAGAGCTGGCCGCTGGCGGCGACGAAGTCGACGGCGTCGATCACGGCCTGACGCAGGGGGGCGTCGGTTTCGCTGAGGTAGGTGGTGGAGAGCGCGCGGAGGCTGAGGTCGAGGGTGAGGTCGGTAGCCTCCTGATCGAGGTCGATGGTCCCCTCGACCGCGGCGATGCCGTCCCAGCGGCGCACGATCGAATCGAGGGCGGCCTCGATGTTGGCGTCGAATGCGCCGAGTTCGCGGGCGGCGAAGCGGGGCTGGAGGAGGCGGCGCTGGCGAGACCAGGATTCGCCGTTGCTGGCGGGGAGGCCGTCCCCCAGGAGGACGCGCGCGCGGTGGGACTCCTTGGTGTACTTGTCGCGGCGGGAGACCAGGACCTCGAGGATCTGCTGGGGGTGGATCACCGAGACCATCAGGCGTGCGCCGATTCGCGCCGAGCTCGTGTCGCCGTAGGCGCGCCACATGTGGTTCAGGAGCTCGAAGAGGCGGCCGTGGATGAGCTCCGGCAGGGCGCCGAGGAGGCCGGGGCGGGGGCCCGGCGGGGTCTCGCGGCGGGCGTGGGCGATGAGGGGGCGGAGCCTGTCCATTCGAGTCGACCTCTCGTTCGTGGTGGTACGAATTCGAGCCGGCGTCGATACCGCGTCGAGGCCGATCGGCCCCGCCTGTGGTTCGACGATCCCTCTAGCGTGGGCTCGATACGCGTGGTAGCATCGCCGGCCAGGTAGTTGGATCGCTCGGCGTCGACATTAGTAGCCCGAGGGTTGAAGCCAATGCAAGATGATCCCCGTCTCGGACCGTTCTTCGACCTCTCGCCCGCGCCGTGCCTGCTCGTCGGCGCGGACGCGACGATCGCCGCGGCGAATCGTGCGTGGCACGCCCTCGGCTACGATCCGGCGAGCCTCGCCGGCGCGGAATTGGCGAGGCTCCTGCGGCCGGGCGACGTCGAGCCCGTGCGCCAGTGGCTCGCCGCCCCCGCCAGCGCGGAGCCGCGGGTCACGGATCTCCGCAGCGCCGGTGGGACCTGGGTGCGACACGAGCTGCGATTCTCTCGGATCGCCGAGGGCACGACGGCGCTGAGCGCCCAGCCGGTGCACGAGGCCGAGCGCGGGCTGGCCGAGCGGGCGGAGATGGCGGCGGCGAACTGGCAGGCGCTCTCGTCGTGCCTCGAGGACTTCGTGGTCACCGCCGACACGTCCGGCGCGGTGCAGACGCTGAATCGTGACCCGCCCGGGATCCCGCCGGGCGATCTGATCGGCAAGCCGGGGTCGTTCTTCACGCCGATCGCCCCGGCGGAGCGCCCGGCCCTGCGCGCCCGCTTCGAGCACGTGGTCAAGACCGGCGACGTGCTCACCTACGAGACGCGGGTGGCCTACCCGGACGGGAGCATCGGGACCTTCCAGAGCCGGCTGGCGCCGATTCGTGCGTCGCGGGGGATCGTCGGCGTCGTGCTGGTGACCCGCGACATCACCGCCCAGCGCCAGGCCGAGGCGGCCCGCCGCGCGGCCGAGAAGAGCCTGCGCGAGCACATGGCCCAGCTCGAGCGCTCGAACGGCGAGCTCGAGCGCTTCGCCTCGGTGGCCTCGCACGACCTCCAGGAGCCGCTGCGGAAGATCCTGGCCTTCGCCGAGCGCCTCGACAAGAAGTTCGCCGAGGAGATGCCGGCGACCGGCCGCGACTACATCTCGCGGATGCAGGACGCGGCGCGGCGGATGCAGAGCCTGATCAACGACCTGCTGGTCTTCTCGCGGCTCTCGACCAAGCCGCAGACGGCGACCGAGGTGAGCCTCGACAAGCTCGTGAAGTCGGTCGTCTCGGACCTCGAGGTGCGGATCGAGGAGAGCGGCGGGAAGGTCGAGGTCGGGCCCCTGCCGGTGATCCACGGCGACCCGACGCGGCTCCGGCAGCTCTTCCAGAACCTGATCGCCAACGCGATCAAGTTCCGGCGGCCGGAGGAGCCGCCGATCGTGACGATCGCCGCGACGGTGCAGGAGGATGGCGGCCGGGAGATCGCCCACATCACCGTCGCGGACAACGGGATCGGGATCGAGCCTCAGTACCGCGAGCGGGTGTTCGGGATCTTCGAGCGCCTCCACGGGCGCGGCAAGTACGAGGGGACAGGCATCGGGCTGGCGATCTGCCGCAAGATCTGTGAGCAGCAGGGCGGGACGATCTCGATCGACTCCGCCGGCGAGTTCGGCTCGGTCTTCAACATCGTGATCCCGGTCCGCGGGGCCGAGGAGGAGGCTATCGCATGAATCACAGAGGGAAGCACTCGATCACGATCCTGATCGCGGACGATGATCCCGAGGACCGCATGCTCGCGGCCGAGGCGCTCCACGAGAGCCGCCTCGCCAATGACGTCCACTTCGTCGAGGACGGCGAGGAGCTCCTCGAGTACCTCCACCGGCGGGGCAAGTACACCGATCCGGACGTGTCGCCGCGGCCGGGGCTGATCCTCCTCGACCTCAACATGCCGCGGAAGGACGGGCGCGAGGCGCTGGCCGAGATCAAGGCGGATCACGATCTGCGCCGGATCCCGGTGGTGGTGCTGACAACCTCGCAGGCCGAGACCGACATCTATCGGTCCTATGACCTCGGCGTGAACTCGTTCATCGTCAAGCCGGTGAGCTTCGACTCGCTGGTCGACGTGATGCAGGTCCTCGGCCGCTACTGGTTCGAAATCGTCGAGATCGCGGGGGAATGACCCTGGATGCCGTGACGCCGTCGATCGCGCTCCTCCTGGTGGAGGACGACGAGGATGACTACACCCTCGCGATGGAGGCGATCTCGGAGATCGTCACGGGCTCCTACGAGGTGACGTGGGTGCAGGAGTACGAGGAGGGGGTGCGACAGGTCCTCTCCGGCGACTTCGACATCTGTCTCCTCGATCATCGCCTCGGCGCCCGGACCGGCCTCGAGCTCCTCCGCGAGGTGCGGGCGAAGGGCTGCGACGTGCCGATCGTCTTCCTCACCGCCCAGACCGAGCGGGAGATCGACATCGAGGCGATGAAGGCGGGGGCGTCGGACTTCCTCAGCAAGCTCGACTTCTCCGCCGCGCAGCTCGAGCGGGCGCTCCGCTACGCGATGGAGCGGGCGGTGTCGATGCAAGAGCTGCGGGAGCTGAACGCGGAGCTGCGGGTGGCGCGGAACCAGGCGCTGCGGAGCTCGATGGCCAAGACCTCGTTCCTGGCGAGCGTGAGCCACGAGCTGCGGACCCCGCTGAACGCGATCATCGGCTACAGCGAGCTGATCCTGGAGGTGCTGGAGGACGAGCCGCAGGGCGAGGACGTGCTCGTGCGGGACATCCGCGCCGACGTGCGGCGGATCCACGACGCGGGCTCGCACTTGCTGGCGCTGGTGAGCGACGTGCTGGATCTCAGCAAGATCGAGTCGGGGCGGCTGGCGGTCAACCCAGGCCCGCTGGAGGTGGCGCCGCTGGTGAGCGACACGCTGGCGGCGCTCGGGTCGCTGGTGGACGCGAACCGCAACACGCTGACGACGGTGTGCCCGCCGACCTGCGGGGCGATGTTCACGGACGCGACGCGGCTCCGGCAGATCCTGGTGAACCTGGTCGGCAACGCCTGCAAGTTCACGCACGACGGGGCGATCGCGGTGACGGTGAGCCGGCAGCCCGCGGCGTCGGCGGAGGAGCCGGACACGGTGAGCTTCTCGGTGCGCGACACGGGGATCGGGATGACCCCGCCGCAGATGGAGCGCCTCTTCGAGAGCTTCTCGCAGGCGGACGAGACCATCAACCGACGCTTCGGCGGGACGGGGCTCGGGCTCGCGATCTCGCGGCGGCTCGCGCGGATGATGGGCGGCGACATCACGGTGGAGAGCGTGTTCGGCGAGGGGTCGACGTTCACGCTGACGCTGCCGGCGGATCTGCGGCGCGGGGCGAGGTCGGGGCCGACGGGGCCGACGACGGCCCCGGGCCCGGAGGTCGCGGTGCCGGGGGTGGGGGCGCCTGGGGTGCTCTTGATCGGGCGGAACGCGGGGCTCGCGGCCGAGATCCGCGAGCGAGTTGGCGAGTCGGCGGAGGTGATCGTCGAGGCCGACGCGGCGCAGGCGCTCGGGTCGCTGGAGACGCTGGCGCCGTCGCAGGTGGTGGTCGAGGTGGACGTGGACGCGCCGGAGACGCTGGTGGCGCTCGCGCGGGTGGCGGCGGCGAAGGGGCGCGGCGAGCGGCCGGTCACGGCGTTTCTGCTGGCGGCGTCGGGGCTCTTCGGCTTCGTCTTCGAGGCGGCGGAGATCGTGAC
>WBZL01005519.1_pt1 | contig 10438 bp, 8 predicted proteins | sample 5204291 | NCBI WGS metagenome assembly WBZL01 (sample SAMN12344345, study PRJNA552823) | activated sludge metagenome | biome: Activated sludge suspended growth; feature: Nitrification reactor; material: Wastewater; isolation source: activated sludge from nitrification reactor of wastewater treatment... | reverse complement strand
GACAAGAGCCTTCCCAAAAGGCCGGGTTCGTCCTTCGGAAGTCCACGGGGCGCCACCGGATACCGGTTCGCTGCAGCAGCAGCATAGGCTGAAGTCAACTCAAGGAGCGTCACGCCCGATGTTCCAAGCGCTAGGCTTGGGTCTGCTGAAAGCGGGCTCTTGATGCCCAAATCCCTTGCGGCGCGGACAACAGCCTCTCCTCCCAGTTCATGGTAGAGTTTTACCGCTGCCACATTGCTTGACCGCGCAAATGCCTGTTTGAGAGTGATTTCTCCGCGATAGCGTTCGCCGCTGTTCCTGGGGCGATAACCGCCTGATTCAATTGGGCTGTCATCGATCTTGCTTGCTGGAGTCATTCCGGCACGCAGGGCTGCCAGATAGACGAACAGCTTGAAGGTCGATCCCGGCTGCCGTAGCGCTTGGGTCGCACGATTGAAGGGCGATTTGTCATAGGATCGCCCGCCAATCATCGCGACGACTTCTCCATTGGGCCGCATCGCAACAAGGGCAACCTGTGCACTGCCCAGCCGCGCTCCTGAAATGGCGGAACGGGCGATGCGCTGCAGTCTTGCATCCAGAGTGGTCTTTATTTCCTGCGCGCCATATGACTCTTCGGCGATCGCCCGAGCCTGCGGCATGGCCCAGTCAGCGAAATAGGTTCCCGTCGGCAAACCACTTTCACGCCCGCGCCTGATCGGAGGAAATGGGGTGTCTTCGGCTTTGCTCGGGGAGATGAAGCCAGCCGCAGCCATCGCATCCAGCACCATTCTGGTTCTTTTTCGTGCTGCATTGGGATTCCGGGTTGGCGTGAGCCGAGATGGAGCCTGCACCAGGCCAGCAAGCATAGCAGCCTGAGACAGGGTCAAACGTTCGGGCGAGCGGTTGAAATAATGGTGTGACGCTGCGCGAAGACCATAAACATTGTCTCCGAAATAGACGTTTGAAAGATATCTTTCGAGAATTTCGTCCTTCGTCAGCCATGCTTCAAGCCAGAAAGCGATAAGCATTTCCCGGGCCTTGCGGCTCAAACTGCGTTCTGGCGTCAGGAACGTGATCTTGGCGAGTTGCTGGGTAATTGTGCTGCCGCCTTGGGTTCCTCCACTCCCCAGATTATTGAGTGCGGCCCGGGCAAGGCCCCGCGGATCGATTCCCCAATGCGCATAGAAGCGGCGGTCCTCGATCGCGATGAACGCCTGCGTGACATGCTCCGGCAAAAGGGAGACTTTTACTGGCTCAGAGATGATTGCCCCGTTCTGGGCAAAGGCCTGGCCGTCGGCCGCCAGAAGGGTCAGCCTCGGTGGCGCAATTGGCTGCAGCGATTTCGAAAGGGGAGCCGTAAACACAAGCCAGAGGAACAGTAACAGGAACACTGCCAACAGTCCTGCAAGACCACGCTTGATCCATCTCCAGCGAACCGACCACCGCGAAGGCGGGGAGGGAGCCGTAGGGGCGGGTTCCTCTTTGAAAGGCGCAACCCAGTCGCGACCGAAATCTGGGTCATCAGCGTTGAGCATCGGGCCGGGCATCGCTGCTGTATTATCGACCTACGACAGCTAAGGCGAGGGGAAATTTACCTGCGGGCGCCCTTGTGGTGTTCGCCTCTTACCCAACGGACTGTGCCCGAACTTGCGCGCATGACAACGCTTTCCGTTGTCATCGTGCCATTCTTGAGCCGCTTTACGCCTTCCAGCAGCGACCCATCGGTGACTCCCGTCGCTGCAAAGATGCAATCGCCTTTTGCCAGTTCCTCAAGGTCATAGATGTGGTCGAGATCCTGAATGCCCCACTTCCGGGCCCGGCTCTTCTCGTCGTCGTTTCTGAACAGGAGCCGTCCCTTGAACTGCCCGCCGACGCACCGCAAGGCGGCGGCGGCCAACACGCCTTCAGGCGCTCCGCCAGAGCCCATGTACATGTCAATCGTCGTATCCGGGTTCGTGACGGCGATGACGCCCGCAACATCCCCGTCCGGGATGAGCATGATACCGCAGCCAATCCCGCGGAGTTCGGCAATCAGCTTTTCATGGCGGGGCCGATCAAGAACGCAGACAATAATCTCGTTGGGTTCGACACCTTTGGCCTTTGCCACCGCTGCCACATTTTCCGTCGGCGATTTTGCAAGGTCGATAATGCCATCCGGATAGCCCGGACCAACCGCCAGCTTTTCCATGTACACATCGGGCGCGTTGAGCAAATTTCCTTCTTCTGCAACGGCAAGGACGGCAAGAGCATTTGGACCCGCCTTGGCGGTAATCGTCGTTCCTTCAAGTGGATCAAGGGCGATATCGATTTTGGGCCCGGTGCCGATTGCGCTTCCAACCTTTTCACCGATGAAAAGCATCGGGGCTTCGTCCCGCTCACCTTCGCCGATGACGACTGTACCATCCATCGCTAGTTCGTTGAGTGCGGCGCGCATCGCTTCAACGGCAGCCGCATCGGCGGCTTTCTCATCGCCTCGACCGATCATGGTCGATGCTGATATAGCCGCTGCCTCGGTGACCCGCACCATTTCCAGCACGAGTACGCGATCGAGAACTTTGGAAGCAGTGATCATGATTTTGAAGAATCCCCTGAATAGTTGAGATGCCGATAGGCCGAGATTGGTTAAAAATCCAGAATTGGCATCATGATTGGCGCGGCAACAAGACTGGGTGACCCGCTCAGCGCATCCAGCGCCGCTGTCACAGCACTTTCTGGACCCTCATGGGTTGTCATGACAACAAGGACGCCGCCACCTGGCGCTTCCCCGCGCTGGATCATGCTTTCGATCGAAACGCCTGCGTCGCGCATGGCAGCCGTGATCTCTGCAAGAACACCGGTTCGGTCGGCCACGATGAAGCGAAGATAGGCTCTCCCGATGCGAACACCCGAATTGGCCTTGGGCGCGCTGGCCAGATTCGCCACAGGCATGGCAAAGGCAGGTCCATTCTCGCCTCTCGCAATGTCGATCAGGTCCGCCACAACGGCCGAAGCAGTCGGCCCTTCGCCTGCGCCTCGGCCTTCAAAGAACAGGCGGCCAACGAAGTTTCCTTCTGCGACAACTGCATTCATTGATCCGACCACATGGGCAAGCGGGTGGCTTGCCGGCACCAGACAGGGGTGGACCCTTTGGAACAGCCCGTCTTGCCCGGCTGCTGCCAAACCAACCAGGCGAACCCGAAAGCCCAAGGCTCGTGCCTGCGCAATATCCCCGGCGAGCACGTTGCGAATGCCCGTGATGCTGACGGATCCAAAGTCGATCCGCGTGCCAAAAGACAGCGTGGCCAGGATGGATAGTTTGTGGGCAGCGTCGATACCATCTATGTCGAAGCTGGGGTCGGCCTCTGCATAACCCATAGCCTGCGCGTCGGCGAGAACATCCCCAAAGTCCCGGCCTTCGCTTTCCATCGTCGTCAGGATGTAGTTGCAGGTGCCGTTCAAAATTCCATAGACGTGCGTGATCTCATTGGCGGCTGCCCCTTCGCGCAAGCCTTTGATGACTGGAATGCCACCCGCCACTGCTGCTTCAAATTTCAAGGCCACGTTCGCGGTTTCAGCAGCGTGCGCCAGTTCAAAGCCATGGTGCGCAATCATTGCCTTGTTGGCAGTTGCAAAGGCCTTGCCTGCGCCAATGCTTGCGCGTGACAAGGCAAGGGCGGGGCCATCAGAGCCGCCAATCAGTTCTACGACAACATCAACATCATCGCGAACGGCAAGCGCTACCGGATCGTCCGACCAAGCAAACCGGGACAGGTCCACACCCCGTTCGCGGTGACGATCCCTCGCCGAAACCGCGACAATTTCGATTGGCCTGCCCGCGCGGCGGCTGATGAGTTCGCGATTGGCGTCCAGCAGCTTGATGACGCCGCCGCCCACAGTTCCCAGACCCGCCAATGCAACGCGAAGTGGCTCACTCATGCCCTAGATTCCCTAAATTTGGGGCTCTCTAGGCGGTGGCCGCGATGATGAAAAGGGTAGCGCGCAAGAAAAAAGGGGCCACGCAAGAAGCGTGACCCCTGTGTCCGGGTTTTGTCACCATCAGGTCATCAGTTGGCCAGGGCGACCGCGCCAGACTTGGCAACGAGCTGAGAATGGGCATCGCGCACGACTTCGTTGTAGCAGGCCCGGCCCAGCATGAAGGATGACAGGCTACGATCGCCTTCAACGAAGCACACCTGTTCGGCAGCGAATGAAATGCGGCGCGCGAGCCGTGCACGACCTTCTGTACTTGTCAGATCGAGATCTGCTGTACGTATGGAGCTGCTTGATGGCGACGCCATGGCTGGCAAACATGCGGAAAGGCTGAACAGTGTGGCCAGGATGAGAGCTGACTTTCTCATAACATATCTCCTCAATTCTTGGTTGTGCCGCAACGGAGTAAGGGATGGGGGACGTCACGGCACAAACAAGGAGTTAGCCGGAGATCGCGCTGCGCGCCTGCGAAGTTCGATGAAAGAGTGTGTGTATTAGACAAATAACACAGAATAGCGATGGTTGGCCAAATTCCGCCGACGAGCGGCAGTTCCCAGTCGACGAACCGCAGCGGAATTTTCTCGGGAACAGATATCACGCCCACTTGCGTCAGACGAACATATATGGAACAGGTTGGCCATGTTGACTCACATTTCCGTGCGCGGCGCCCGAGAACACAATCTCAAGAACGTGGATGTAGATATTCCGCGTGATACTCTGACGGTCATCACCGGGCTGTCAGGTTCGGGCAAGTCGAGCCTGGCCTTTGATACCATCTATGCCGAAGGGCAGCGTCGTTATGTCGAAAGCCTGTCGGCCTATGCGCGGCAGTTTCTTGAAATGATGCAGAAGCCGGATGTCGACCACATTGAAGGTCTTTCTCCGGCAATCAGTATCGAGCAAAAGACAACCAGCCGGAACCCGCGATCCACAGTCGCGACGGTTACCGAGATTTATGACTATATGCGCTTGCTCTGGGCAAGGGTCGGCATTCCCTATTCACCCGAAACTGGCCTGCCGATTACCGCGCAGACAGTCAGCCAGATGGTTGATCGGGTTATGGCCCTGCCTGAGGGAACACGGGCCTACCTGCTAGCTCCCGCCGTTCGCGGACGAAAAGGGGAGTATCGCAAGGAACTCGCCGAATGGCAGAAGGCCGGGTTTACACGGGTTCGCATTGACGGGCTTTTCTTTGACATCGAGGATGCCCCTGCGCTCGACAAGAAGTACAAGCATGACATCGAAATCGTGGTTGACCGGATCGTCGTCAGAGATGGCATTGAGACGCGCCTTGCTGATTCCTTTGAAACAGCGCTCAAACTGGCGGATGGTCTTGCCTATCTCGATCTCGCCGATGCCCCGCCGGATCTGGTTGATGCAAAGACTGTCCTTGGTGACAATGCACCGCCAGGGCGCATAGTCTTTTCGGAGAAATTTGCCTGCCCGGTTTCTGGCTTCACCATTCCGGAAATTGAGCCAAGGCTCTTCAGCTTCAATGCTCCGCAAGGGGCATGTTCCGCCTGTGATGGCCTGGGTGAGAAGCTCTATTTCGATCCCGAGCTCATTGTCCCCAACGAAGCCTTGTCAATCAAGGCCGGGGCGATCGTGCCCTGGGCCAAGTCCAATCCACCCAGCCCTTATTACATGCAAGTGCTGGCAAGCCTTGCGCGACACTATGATTTTTCGCTGGAGACGCCCTGGAAAGACCTTCCCGCATCCGTTCGGGACGTGATCCTGAACGGCTCGGGAGGAACAGTGATCCGGCTGACCTTCCAGGACGGACGAAAATCCTATGACGTAAACAAGTCCTTCAATGGTGTTGTCGGCAATCTCAATCGACGCCTGCTGCAGACGGACAGTGCGTGGATGCGGGAAGAGCTGGCAAAATACCAGGCATCTGCCCCGTGTGAGACATGTGGCGGCGCGCGGCTTAAGCCGGAAGCACGTGCGGTGAAGATTGCTGGAGAAGATATCAGCATTTCAACCCGCCGGAGCGTTGTGGACGCGCTGCACTGGTTCAGCACGCTCAACGAAAAACTGAATGAACAGCAGCAGCAGATCGCGAGAGCGATCCTGAAGGAAATCAATGAACGCCTCGGGTTTCTCAACAATGTTGGGCTCGACTATCTGAACCTCAATCGGACATCTGGCACACTTTCGGGGGGCGAGAGCCAGCGAATCCGGCTGGCCAGCCAGATCGGGTCAGGTTTGTCCGGTGTCCTCTATGTCCTTGATGAACCGAGCATTGGCCTGCATCAGCGCGACAATGAACGGCTGCTTGAAACTCTCAAGCGGCTGCGTGATCTAGGCAATACCGTGATCGTCGTCGAACACGATGAAGACGCCATTCGCACCGCAGACTATATCATCGACATGGGACCCGGGGCAGGGGTTCATGGCGGCAAAGTGGTTGCGCGAGGATCGCTGTCTGACATCGAGGCTGCCGAAGACAGCCTGACAGCAGACTATCTTACCGGACGGCGCGAGATACTTGTTCCCAGGAAGCGACGAAAGGGGACCGGCAAGACGCTGACAGTCAAGGCGGCACGCGAAAACAATCTGCGAAACGTGACAGCCTCTATTCCTCTGGGAACTTTTACATGTGTGACAGGCGTTAGCGGTTCCGGCAAGTCGAGCCTCACGATAGATACACTTTATGCAGCGTCAGCCAGGGCTCTCAATGGAGCCCGGGTTGTCTCCGGAAAGCATGACGGAATTGATGGCCTGCAATATCTCGACAAGGTGATCGATATTGATCAGTCGCCCATAGGGAGAACGCCGCGATCCAACCCGGCCACCTACACTGGTGCATTCACGAATATCCGTGATTGGTTTGCCGGCCTGCCGGAAAGCGGTGCGCGTGGTTACAAGCCAGGTCGCTTCAGCTTCAATGTCAAGGGCGGCCGCTGCGAGGCTTGCCAGGGCGACGGGGTCATCAAGATCGAGATGCACTTCCTTCCGGACGTTTATGTCCAGTGCGATGTCTGCCACGGCAAGCGCTACAATCGTGAGACGCTGGAAGTGAAGTTCAAAGGCAAGTCGATTGCTGACGTTCTGGACATGACGGTTGAAGACGCGGTCGAGTTCTTCAAGGCTGTTCCTTCGATCCGAGACAAGATGGCCATGCTGGCCGAAGTAGGACTGGGCTATGTCACCGTTGGGCAGCAGGCCACGACTCTTTCGGGTGGCGAGGCGCAGCGCGTGAAGCTCGCCAAGGAACTCAGCCGACGCGCAACCGGTCAGACTCTCTATATCCTTGATGAACCCACAACAGGACTGCATTTCGAGGATGTGCGGAAGCTTCTGGAAGTGCTTCATGCCCTGGTCGAACAGGGCAATACCGTGGTCGTGATCGAGCATAATCTTGATGTGATCAAAACCGCTGACTGGATTCTTGACCTTGGGCCGGAAGGTGGCGTGAAGGGCGGAGAGCTGATTGCCGAAGGAACGCCGGAACAGGTCGCCGCAAACCCGCGAAGCTATACCGGGGGATATCTCAAGCCGCTTCTCGAGAAAGGCAAGACGGCCGCAGCGACAGAATTGGAGCTGGATGCAGCGGAATAGGTGAGGGCAATTCCGTTCATGCTGGTTATTCCAGCCTTTCAGAACAATCCAAGCTGACGCCCACTCGAATCCTCCTTGAATTCCAGCCGCACCTTGCGCGCTGCATCCACAGCATTCCTGTAATGCACAGATCCGAACCGTTCCGCATCTTCAAAGGGCAGGGGAGCCCATTCTTCGCCAGGATAAACGGCGTTGTAGATTGCACGCGCTGCGTTGCGGAGCTCGGTATCGTGGTGCATGTCGGCCTCCCTCGCCGGTTTGCGGGTCAATTCTGCAGACGCGTGTCGATCCAGTGCCCACGGCGCAGCGCGGCATGAATGCATCAGTCCTGCAGTCGGATAGACGTTATTTGATCCCTGTTTGTTCTATCGTCAAGCAGGATTTTGGCAACGACGGATATGCGGAATAAATAGCCGTTCCTGAGGCTGAATTCAGTCGTTAGGGCGCCGTTCGCGTGGGCGGCTGACGATAGTCGTGATCGCAGCGGCGGCAATCTCGGTGGCTAACAGGCCCTTCAACGCGTCTATCAACCCGTTGCCTTCACGCCGCAATTCCTTTGGAATCTTGACGTTGCCGATTTTCTTCGGGATTTTCAGCGTCGCTGTCTTGGCCCGTTTTGCTGCCTTGCGAGCTTTTTTTCCGTCTTTTGCCATCTTGAAATCCACGCTTCGACTGTGTGTATTATCTATATAATACACAATCAGCGAAAATTCAAGATGGCTAGTTGCGCGGCGACGTTGCTGGCGCTGCAGGCGGCGTGGCAGCGGCTGTCCTGCGTGTCGGGAAGGACGGGTTGTGGGCCGGCGGCGCAGGCTGATCGGGGTTGGTCGCCGGACTCGCCGGTGTTGCCGCAACAGGGGCCGGAGCAGGGGGTGCAATATAGGCAGGTGCTGCGGCCTGCGCGGCCTTCGCCGCCGCCTGCTCCGCTGCGAACGGTGTTTCAGGTTCGCCCTGATCCGGGTTTTCGGGCTCTGCAGGGTCCGGGGCCATGATTGCTGTTGGATCAGGCTGGGTTATCGCGGGAAGAGGTGCCGGAGCGGCGGCGGATTCAAACCCAGGTTCCGGGCCCGTCACAGCTGGCTGCGATTCGGATTGTCCTTGTGACCGTAATCCCGTGACTGTCCCGATCGCCATCGCAATGCCGAAAAGTGCAAAGGCTGCCATGACAATGAATGCCGCAAAGGAGACACTCACCTGTCGCGTTTCGGTTTCTGGCGTTGGGCCTTCGAACTTCATGCCGTGAAGCCTTAGCAATGAAGACTTAATGATCGGTTGCATTGACAGCAATGTCAGTTGAACCGCTCCTCGCACTGTGCCATCGCGTCAGGTGAAAGCGATAGGAGAACACAATGAACTTCCAGTTTTCGGAAGAAGCCGAAGCACTACGGGACGAAGCACGCAAATTCCTGGTCGCGGAATCTGGCCGGGAAAAGGCACGTGCGGTGATGAACGGAGATTCAACCCATGATGCGGAGCTCTGGTCCCGGATTGCTGAGCTGGGCTGGACAGGGCTGCGGATTCCCGAAGAACACGGTGGTCTGGGCTTGTCAGTTCTCGAGCTTTGCGTGCTGGCTGAAGAAGTGGGTCGTGCGCTGTCACCAGTGCCCTTCACTTCGTCGGTCCTGATGGCCACGGAACTGCTGTTGGCCAGTGGCCATGACGGTGCACAGGCTCAATGGCTGCCAAAGCTGGCGGACGGATCCGCGATCGGCACAGTCGGCTTGATGGAAGGTGGGGCAACGAGGCCAGACGGTTTGCCAAGACTCGCGTGTTCGGGTGATCGCCTTACGGGCAACAAACTCCCCGTTGCGGACGGGCTGGCTGCGCATTTCGCGATTGTTTCAGCGCATGACGAAGCAGGCGCGCTCGTTCTGGCGCTTGCCGACCTCTCGGCAAATGGTGTGTCCAGAACCCCCTGCGAAACGGTCGATCTGGTGCGCAAATCCGCACAGATCTCGTTTTCCGGGACTCCTTGTACGGTGCTTGCCCGGGGGGCAGATGCTGAACGTCTGCGTGCCCGGCATTTGCAGGGAACCGCGGTGCTCCTCGCTTTTGAAGGGCTCGGAAGCGCCGATGCAGCCATGGAAATGGCTGTGGACTATGCGAAGGAGCGTGTCGCGTTTGGCAGGCGCATTGGCGGCTATCAAGCCGTGAAGCATCGTTGCGCAGACATGTATATCAAGAACCAGCTTGCTCGGAGCCATGCCTATTATGGTGCATGGGCCTTGCTGACAGGCGCTCCCGAACTTGCCCTTGCAGCCGCAGGCGCACGGGTCGCCGCGATCGACGCGCTGCAATTTGCGGCGGAAGAAAATGTGCAGCTGCATGGCGGCATCGGCTTCACCTGGGAAAGCGATTGCCAGTTCTTTTATCGCAGGGCCCGCCTGTTGGCCCTCAGTCTGGGTTCCCGCACATTCTGGTCCGATCAACTGGTCCGATCACTTGAACAGCGCAATACTGACCTTGCGGCTTGAGGAGAACTACAATGGACTTTGAGGATACCCCCGAAGAATCCGCGTATCGCGCGAAGGTTCGTGACTGGCTTGCTGCCAATGCGGCAGAGTACAAGACGCCCTATGAAGGGGCTGTCGATCTGGTCGTGCGCGGAAAGGCGTGGCAAGCCAAGAAATATGCTGCGGGTTATGTTGGCATCACCTGGCCAAAGGCACTGGGTGGGCAGGGTGGCACGCCCATGCAGCAGATCATCTTCAATCAGGAAGAGAGCAAATACTGGGTACCGGCGGGCATTTACGCGATCGGCCTCGGCATGTGCATTCCGACCGTCTTTACTCATGGCAGGCCGGAGATCATCCAGCGCTACGTACCAGTTGCGATGAAGGGCGAGGAAATCTGGTGCCAGCTCTTTTCGGAACCGGCCGCCGGGTCAGACCTTGCCGGCATCCGGACCAAAGCAGAACGGGACGGC
>WBZL01005516.1_pt1 | contig 10441 bp, 9 predicted proteins | sample 5204291 | NCBI WGS metagenome assembly WBZL01 (sample SAMN12344345, study PRJNA552823) | activated sludge metagenome | biome: Activated sludge suspended growth; feature: Nitrification reactor; material: Wastewater; isolation source: activated sludge from nitrification reactor of wastewater treatment... | reverse complement strand
CCGGTTTTTCAGTTGGCAGTTTTTCAGTTGGCGGTCTCCAGTCTTTCAGTCAGCAGCCGGCCGGCCGATTGGCTGCCCCAGCATCCACCGTCCGCCATAGCCCCAAGCGACGGCGGGCAGCATCAAGCATCAAGCATCCAGCATCCAGCATCCACCACCCCTCAGCGTGGCAGCATCCAGCATCCAGCTACAACTCCCACCCCCGCCTGTACTCCCGCGTCAGATACTGGTTCGCCTCTTCGTCATTGGTGATCAGCGTCTTGTCAGAATCGTACTCGATCCGTTTGCCGGCGCGCAGGGCTATGGCTGCGAGGTTGATGGTTTCGGTGATGGTGGCTGCGTTCTGGAAACTGCCGGGAGATTCCTTTTTGTCCAGAATCGCCTGGACCCATTCATCGCGACCGCGGTCCGGATCTTTGTCAAGCGTTTTCTTGCCCGGGTAAGCGGTCATGGCCGAAGCCGGGATGATCTCCGGATTCTCGCCCCGGAAGCCGCCGAGGATCTTACCTTTGGTACCCACGAACATGAGCCCTTCCTCAGGGGTGTCGCGGCCGTCGGCTTCCAGTTCGGGCGGCGGGAACGGCTTCATGCCGCCGTCGTACCAGTACAGGTCGAATGCCGGGAGCGAGCGTTGTTCCGGGAATTTCAGCTGGATCATGCAGGAGTAGGGGAAGGCGACCTTGTTGACTACCGGCCGGCAGACCCCGTCGACGGCGGTGCGGGTGACGGTGCCGAAAGACTTGGCGGTCACCGGCGCCCGGTCGATGCCCAGCGTAAGGAACAGCGGGAACAGGCTGTAATGCCCCATGTCGGCAATGCTGCCGCCGCCGAAATCGTACCAGCCGCGGAAGACGTTGTTGGTGTAATTGGGGTGGTAAGGCCGGTCGGGTACGGGGCCCAGCCAGAGATCCCAGTTCAAGCCTTCCGGGACGGGCGGCGTGTCCGTGGGATTGCTGGTCCACTGCGGCCATACGGGGCGATACGACCAGTTGTGGATTTCCCGCAATTCGCCGATGACGCCGTCGTCGACCCACTGTTTGATCAGGTCGTATTCCGGCCGCCGGCTCCAGGCCAGCAGGTGGGTGATGGCGCCGGTTTTCCGGGCGGTTTCCACCACGAGTTTCCCTTCCCGGATGCGGTTGGCAATGGGTTTGTGGGTCACTACGTGTTTGCCTTTTTTCATGGCGGCAATGGCGATGGTGGCGTGCAGGTGGTCGGGCGTCATGATCTTGATCGCGTCGAGGTCTTTTTCCCGGTCCAGCAATTCGCGGAAGTCTTCGTAAGCGGGGCAGCCCCTGTAACTTCCCGAAGGCATATTGGAGCCGTAGTATTTTTCCACGTAGGCCTGCCCCATATCCCGGCCGCCTGGTATGCCTTTGACGTCGGCGCCCCAGGTCTTGTCGCCCAGCGTTCCGCGAATATCGTTGAGGAGGCCGGAGGGCGACCAGTCGAGATAACCCATCGAGAACCGGTTGGGGTCGCAGACGGCGACGACCTGTACCTGCGGATTGCTCAGCAGGCTGCCCATTTCGCGGAGCCCCTGCGTGCCGCAACCGATATTGGCGATGGTGATCTTGTCGGAAGGCGGTACAAATCCCGGCCCGCCCAGTACATGGCGGGGTACGATGGTAGCGGCGGCGGCAGTAGCGGCCAGACTGACGAATTCACGCCGGTTGAGGGAATGCTTTTTTTTCATGTCGTTGGTTTTTCCTTGAATGCGTAAATTAGGGGAAATCGGGGAGAGTTGCAAGGGTTCGGTCGTTTTCCCCAGCGTGCCGGTGGCGTGCAAACGATCTATTCGAGCGAGTAAACCAGGAAGGTGAACAGTCCAAGGCTCATTTGGAGGATCGTCGGGTCCATGATCTCAAAATCCTGCCTGTGAAGACCACCATTGGCTTTGACGCCCAACCGGATTAGAACTGCCGGGATTTTATATTTCCTGAAAATAGCAAAATCATCCGCGCCAAGCCTCAGTTTATGTGTATTAATGGGTCTTTTCAGAAAGGCGCTTCCCCATTTTTTAACCGACTCAGTAAACACAGGGTCGTTCACCAGGACGGGAATGGCCTGTTCACGGACCCGGTAGATCAGCACCTTCTTATCGGCGTAACGAGCTGAAAAATTGGCTATCAGAGAATCGATCTTTTCTATGCTCCTGACTTCATGAACCGGATTAAATGTCCTGAAATTTCCAAAAACCTTTACTTTTTGAGGCAGGACGTTGACCGGGGTGCTATCGGGGCTCGATGTGATGATATTGGACCACCGGAGCAGGTATTCGCCTCCAGCCGAACAGCTTTCTACCTCCTGTTCAATCTCCGATCGCATATTTTCCCAGATCTCCAGCGGATTGATGTTTGTCTTATCCGCAATATGCCCGCCTTTAAGCGCCGAAGCGTCGATATAGATTCTCAAGATCTCGCTCGAAGCCTGCGCCGTACCGCTGCGCACCTCCACCTGATGATTCGGTACATCCGGACTCACGTGTTGTCCCAGCGCCACTATTTTTCCGTAACGGGAAAGATCTTTTCCGGCAAGCATTGAATCCAATCCGCTCGGGGCCCGTTCTTCGCTTGGACTGAACAGGAACAGCACGGCTTTCCATGGGATTTTCTTTTTCTTTTTGTTTTCCAGCAAAATTTCAGCCAGACTACAGGCGACGCTCATGCCTGTATTGTGCCCGCAGGCATGCCTGACCATCGCCAGCGTGGAATCAGTGGGAGGGTAATAGAGCCCGTCAATTTCGGGCCGCACGATCAGTGTGCGCCCGCTTTTGGGGTCGCCTGGAATTTCGACAAACAATCCGGTTCCTGCCATGGTGTCAAAAAGGATGTTTTCAGCGCCGAACCGATTCTGAAGCGTTGTAAAATGAGTGATCAACCTGCCTTGGGTCCGGTATTCCTGCCAGCCGACCTCCGCACATGCATTGAATTCGCGCCAGAGACTTAAGGTCTCATCATATTTCTCAATGCTCGCACGGTTGCAAAACAGCCGCAGACCTGTGGTGTCGGTGGGTTCGATTTGGAATATGACAGGGCTTGCCGGATCAGCCGAAAAGGGTTGAAGAAAGCAGCATAAAGCGACAAAAAAAATGGGCGCAAGGATGAATGGTTTCATGATTCGAAAATTTGGATAGATGAACGAAATAGTTTGACAAGTGAATGAGCGATATAAGCTTCAGGCCGTTTTTTGAAAATCGTTACCTTTGTAAGAGCGCTCGGAAATGCTTTTCAAGGCCTAAGGTGATACCGACAAACCGGACAAGCAAGGACAAACTGCAAGACAAACCAGGACATTTCAGGGCCGGAACTCCGGTCTAAAAAGGAAACCACAATGGATAACCGCGAAAGAGAAACCGAGCTTCGGCTGTTAAGGGAGGTCATGCAATGGACTGGACTCCAGACCGGTATTTTTGACCTCGGCAAGAGGGATGCCTATACGGAAAAGGATTTTCAGCATCTGGAGGATTTTCTGCTTTCCAGGTTTCCCGGAAACGAAAAGCTGAAAAGGGAAAATATCTACGGTTATATCAGCGCAAAGAGTTTGCACAGGTTTTGGAAAAGCGAAGAAGAAAAAGGTGGCGACGTCCGGAAAATTTTATCGGTTATTGCAATCTCCAACCGCAATCCTTTTGTCGACATACCCGTCCGGCGAAGTGGCGAACACTATAAGCCGGTAGTGGATCTGTGGGAAGAATACCGGAAAATCCCGGCTGCTGAGCCGGAAGCTGCCCCGGCGACGCCAGAAAAAATCGGCAGGTTCAAAAAACAAGCTATGCCCATGTTGCTGGCTCTGGGGTTTTTGTCCTTTGTGTTTTTAGGCCTGTTCCTTTTACGGGAAAAAGCGGCAGGTTGGCACGGCAGCAGCCCGGTGGCAGAATGGGACCTGTATTTCAGAATGCGCGACGAAGGCCGGCTTTGGAAACATCCGAAACTGACCTTTTATAAACCGGTTTGGGGTAAGGAAGATGCCTATATCGTGAAGGCAACCGGACTTTACAGGAAAAATGACGGGAGTTACGACCCCGATTCGGCTTTTTCCCATACCGGAAAAGCGGTGAAATTGGGCGAATTTTTACATTTTGACCTAAAGCCCGACGACGAATCCCTTTACCGGGTATTCGGCAATTTTCACGCAAAAATCTATGTAGGTACGGAATTCAATATCACCGAAAAGGATAGTTATCCCTATTTGGGTTTCGGAGGTGGCATTTCGGGCTACCGGAACGATAAAACCAGCAATAAACAAAGCGAATTTATAATTTATTGCAAATATCCTGGCCTGTCGGCCCAATCCGATGACGAAGTTCTGAACGAAATGGCCCGGTATGTGAATACCGATGCTATCCAGGGCCGTTTGCAGCAATCCGGGGATCCTGATTTAAGAGGGCTCATTCAACTCCAGTCCTTGAGAATGAACCATTGATACCTGAAACCATAACCTGTTTTCGGAAACCGGCAGGAATGCAGCATTTTAGAGCGGAAAATGAACTTTCCAAAAACACTTTATATGGCCAGTTCTATCGAGGATATCAAGGCTCGCTACCCGCTTCCGGTTTACAATTTCAAGGTGGAAATCAATGGTAAAACGATCGCATTCTCGGAAATCTCCGGGATCTCCAAGTCCTTTAATGCGTATGTCTATAAGGAAAGCAAGACGACTCAATCGGGCTCCGGGCCTGAAATCATGTACATGCGGGCCCAGATCAGGCCTATCCATCTGAGCTAAAAAAAAGGTTTGTCCGGACGGAGATTTTAGATAGGGTCAAGCCGGTTGCCGATGCAATTGGTGTTTCGCAATCCGCCATACTAAACACGCGGAAGGGCGGGAGGATGGAGGCAGACGGGATGTTGGCCATGGTATATTGGCTCAAAGTCCAGGTGGAATCGTTTGTTGCGGAAACAGAAAGGTAAAGTAAACTGGAGCGTACAGGGTCGCCAAAAAAATAATTGTCGTGGTTGGCGTAGCGACCACACTACTGGCGTAGCGAAATTTAAGTAGCACCATAGTTTCGGGAGGCTATTTTTTCGACAGGCAAGGCGCGAGAAGGGAGCATAGCGGGACTCTGTGACCGCCGAGCAACGCAGCATGTCGGAAAAAGAGGCCGCGAAACTTGAGTGGTATCTGGATTTCGCGCCACTGGACAAAATGAGCAGAGTGGGAGACTTAGAGCGGGAGAGAGTGGGTGAAAAGCAATGCCTTCACCCACTCTCTCCCTCCCTCGCTCTCCCCGTCTTTGCCCTTTTTGCAAAAATGTCCAGCAGTATGCATAGCGACCCTTAAAAAACCGGAAAATAAATCCAAAATCTGTTAATTATTTGCTTACCCAGGCAGATAGCCGTACTTTTAATGATTTGAATACCAATAGGTGCTTACAGATGAAAAAGAAACTTAAATTCCTGGGTATCGAATGTGAAGTATCCATCAAAAAAAAGCAAAAGCCGAAGAAAACAGCGCCGGTTGAAACGCTGGCTGTAGCCGAGAATGCCAAACTGAATTTCGGCCCGGGACCCAATTGGGCCAAACCCGGAGCGGATTGGTACAGCATTGACGTTGACCCTCAATTGGGCGATGTCGTTGTGGATTTCCAGCAATTTGAAAGCCTGCCGTTCAAATCGAATTCCATCCAATGCGTGTACGGTTCCCATGTTTTTGAACACATGAGCATTTTTGTGACACCCCTGGTTTTTAGCGAGATATACAGGGTACTTAAAAAAGGGAGCATTTTCAGGCTGATCCTGCCCGATGCTGAAAAGAGTATCCGGGAATACCTGAATGGGAATCAGGAGTTTTTATTGTTCAAAAGGCGGAAAGAAAGGGCTAGAAAGCATTACAACCGGGAATATACCCTGTTTGAGTGCATGAAAGAGGATTTTCTATCCCCGAGCGGACAGGTTGACCTCCTGGGTGAGAATGCCTTGGCCCACCAGAATGCCTGGGATTTCAACACCATAAAATCCGACCTGGTCACTGCGGGCTTCGAGCCGGAAAAGGTTAAAAAAATGGATTTCCAAAAGAGTCAGAGTGATCTTTTTGACTTTGAAGGCACATACCGGTCGGAAGCCAACGAAGATTACCGGTCGCTATACGTGGAAGCCGTTAAATAACCCGATCCGGTTGGCGGCAAACCCTTATTTTTGGCCATGCTGAATCCACCTGCTATCTCAACCGATCCGCCCATGCTGCAAACCGAAAGGCTGCTCATCAGGCCGTTATCCTATCGGCAACTCCTCCTGTATGTCCGCCCCGGCCCTGCACTAGAGCATGACCTCGGCGTGAAACCCCACCCCCGGACGCTCCCGGATGAGCTCAGGGAAGCCCTCGAACAGGTTATCCTGCCCGGCGTCGCCCAATCCGGCGGCCATTATCTGTTTTCTACTTTATGGACGATCATTGAACGCACCGGGCACGTGATGGTCGGCGATCTGTGCTTCAAAGGAATGCCCAACGAGCAGGGGGAAATAGAGGTTGGTTACGGAACCTATCCGGATTTCCAAAACAAAGGGTATATGACGGAAGCCCTCGGGGCTCTCCTTCAATGGGCTTTTGAACAACACGGGGTAGCTGTGATCCTTGCGGAAACCGAAAACGGGAATCTGCCCTCGCATAGAACCCTTGTCAGGAATGGATTTTCCGCCTTCCGGGAGGTGGACGAAATGACCTGGTGGCGATTGGCTAAATCACCGATTTTTTAACTTACCAATCCAAAAGGCCCTGCCATGCAACACAGTTTTTTTCTCACACTCCTGTTCTGCACCAGCGCACTCCTGCCGCTGGCGGCACAAAATGAGGCCGCCGCGCCGGATGACAAGCGGGCAATACTGGCCGAGGTCGGGCGTTCCCTGCGGTGGTGGGATGAGGGCGTGAGCAAAAAACCGTATTCCTGGTACCGGTCGGAAGACGGCCTTCGGATGGCGGAGAATATCCTCTCCTGGCAAGACAATGGGACCGGCTGGCCCCTCATGAGCACCGTCCGCGAACCCTTTACCGGCGATATGAGCAAAGCCGGGCCATGGGGCAAGAAAGCGGCCCTGGTGAAGGCGACCGTCAATGAAATGCGCTTCCTGGCGCGGGGATACGTCGCTACCCGGGACGAACGCTACAAAACGGCCGTCCTCGGCGGATTGGATTATATCCTGGAAGCCCAACTGGAAACCGGGGGCTGGCCGCATTCCTATCCCTACCGCATGACCGATTATTCCCATTACGCCACCTATAACGACGATGTCATTCCGGATATCCTGGAATTCCTGGATGAGGTGGTGAAGTCGCCCGATTTTGAACCGGTGGACAAGGAGAACCGGCTGCGCGTGAAAACCGCTTATGAAAAAGGGCTGGAATTCATCCTCAAAAGCCAGATCGTGGTCGACGGCAAGCCTACAGCCTGGGCGCAGCAATACGACGAAGTGACCCTGGAGCCGAAGCCCGCCCGCGCCTTTGAACCGGCGGCCATTTCCGGCGGAGAAAGCGCCTCAGTCCTGCATTTTCTGATGAGCGTCCCCAAACCCTCAGCGGAGGTGGTCCGGGCGGTGGAAGCGGGCGTGCAGTGGTATCGGGATGTGCAGATCGAAGGACTGGAGCTGGTGCAAACGGCTGATGACCGGACCGTGCAGCCCAACCCTGAAGCGCCGCCGATATGGGCGCGTTATTACGAGATCGGGACGAACAAACCCATCTTTGCCGGTCGCGACGGGGTCATCCGGTACAGCATGGCGGAGATCGGGCAGGAGCGGCGACGGGGTTATGCCTGGTATAACTACAACGGAACCGCCGTGTTCAACCGGTATGCGGAATGGAAACACGAAAGAAAATGGGATAACCTGCCGCCGACCAATATCGATGAATCTCAGGTACGTACCTATACGCTGCCCGATCCGCTGGTGATGCGGGACGGCAAGCCGGTCAGTACGGCAGCCATGTGGGAACGGGAGCGCCGCCCGGAACTGCTGAAGCTTTTTGAAGAAAACCAGTTTGGAAAAACGCCGGATGCAGCCGTCAATGTCGCTTATGAGGTTGTGGAACAGGGCGTGCCCGGCATGGACGGTAAATCCCGGCGGACCCAGGTGCGGATCCGTTTCCCGGACCGGCCGGACGTATCGCCCATCCATGTGCTGCTCAATGTGCCTGCCGACGCCAAAGGGCCGGTGCCGACCTTGCTGCACATCAGCTTTACGCCGAATGCCTTGTTGTTTGACGAACCCGGTATCGACGAGGGCATGGCCTGGGACCGTCGGCTGGAAGCGCCGATACCCGCCCGCGAAGCGCGCCTGCTGAAGGACACGCGGCCCGAACATTTCATCGAACACGGCTACGGCATCGCTACGGTCTATTACGGCGATATCGAGCCCGATTTTGACCACGGCGGCAAATACGGCGTGCGGGCTTTATTCAATTCAACCGGCGTGCGGGAGCCGGATAGCTGGGGCTCCATGGGCGCCTGGTCGTGGGGGCTGAGCCGGATCGTGGATTACCTGCTGACCGACCCGGCAGTAGCCGGCGACAAGATCGCGGTCTCCGGTGTTTCCCGCCTGGGGAAAGCCGTACTGTGGGCTGCTGCCCGGGATGAGCGGATTGCCCTGGCCATTCCCCTGGTTTCGGGTGAAGGCGGAGCGTCCATCAGTCGCCGCAACTATGGCGAGACGGTGGCCGACCTGACCAATCCCGCCCGCTACGATTATTGGTATGCCCCGAGGTATGCCGACTACGCCTTTGACGTGGATGCGCTGCCGGTGGACGGGCATATGCTGCTGGCCTTGATGGCGCCGCGCCCGGTCCTGCAGATCGTCGGCTCCACGGACACCTGGTCGGACCCCGCGGGCGAGTGGATCTCCGCCAAAGCCGTTTCGCCGGTTTATGCCCTCTACGGCCTCGAAGGCATGGCTGCCGACCCCGATCCGAAACCCGGTGACCGGGTCTTGCACCGGATCGGGTACTTTATGCACGACGGCGGGCATACGGTATTGCCGGAGGACTATGAGGTGATGACGGATTTTATGGATAGGTGGTTTGGTGTGGAGGAGGGGCGGAAATGAAGAAACAATAAAAACAGCGCCGATGCAAACGCCGCGCACATCCTGGAAAATCACCTTCAACCGGAAGTATTTTTTACTGGCCGTCCTCTTTTTCATGGTGGAGGTCCTGATCGCCCTCTATGTCCACGACGATTTTATCCGGCCGTACGTGGGCGATTACCTGGTCGTTTTCCTGATCTACTTTGCCGTGCGGGCTATTTTAGAGGGGCCCGCCTTGAAGATCGCTGCCGGAGTGTTGTTGTTTGCCTATACGGTGGAGGTATTGCAGTACTTCCATTTTGTGGAGCGGATCGGGCTTGGCCATAATCAACTCGCCAGAACCGTTATCGGTATGGGGTTTGAGTGGTTGGATATGCTGGCGTATACGTTGGGGGTGGGGACGGTGGTGGTGTGGGAAAAGAAATTTGCGACTCAAAATTAAACATGAAATCCGATGGAATTCTGGAATAAAAAAGTGAACGTAAGTAAGGAAGCGGCTCAGATGCAGATTTCGATCATCACTAAATTCAGCCCTGAAAAGCGAATGAAAATCGCTCTGGATTTTGCCAATATGGGCATTGACCAAACCAGGAAATGGTTGAGGGAAAAATATCCGAATATATCGGACCTTGAACTGAATCTTGAATTTGTCAGATTAATATATTATGAAGGAGGCACTATGTCAGAGGAACTTTGGCGATTCTACGAGCGCATAATGGAAAAAAAGATTAAAAAGGATTGGGCCTCAAGATTTAGAAAAATGATGCGAGAAAATAATTGGGAATATGACGATGTTGCCAAATTGGGTGATTTTAAAAATGGGAAAGTAATTGCAGCGACCATCAGCAGGGGATTGCCGGCATTTGCAAAATTGGCAGTCGTTGTCCATGAATTAAAAAATAAAAGTTGAGATCATTTTCCCCTTATTCGTAGTCTGCTGACTAAAACTGCAATTCCGGCCCTTGCGTTTAGGGCAATGGTTCGTAGGATTATTGAGGAGCTATTCGAAATGACCTGCTTTTCAACTCTTATCATCTCGCAAGCCACCGTCAAAGTAGATTTGAAATTGACTTGTGTACCAATTGTCGGAGTAGCAACAAGGTAGAGGCAACATATAAATAAAAGCAGGTGCCCGACCAGGGAATTATTTTTCTGGTAAAAGGGTTCCATATTTTGGAAATGGGTCTTACCTTTGCGCACTTCTTTTTACGGAGGGATGGCAGAGCGGTTGATTGCACCTGTCTTGCCCCAAAGGGATCCCTTCGGGAAAAACAGGCGTAGGTGATGAGCCTACCGGGGGTAAAAGTATCCCGACAAAGAGTGAAGCCTTTAAACGAGAAAGGTTTTTTAAAACGATCGAAGGGTATCAATTCCTGAAAATGTCAGGAATCATATAATATGGAGGGATGGCAGAGCGGTTGATTGCACCT
>WBZL01005515.1_pt1 | contig 10441 bp, 7 predicted proteins | sample 5204291 | NCBI WGS metagenome assembly WBZL01 (sample SAMN12344345, study PRJNA552823) | activated sludge metagenome | biome: Activated sludge suspended growth; feature: Nitrification reactor; material: Wastewater; isolation source: activated sludge from nitrification reactor of wastewater treatment... | reverse complement strand
GCTGTGGGAGCAGTGGCCGTTGCCTGCAAGGTAGGTGATGACGCTGCCGTGGAGGATGCAGTGGGGGGTACCAGGAGCGTGGGCGTGGGCTGGGGTGAGGGGGTAAAGGTGGGCAGGAGTGTTGGTGTGGGTTGAAAAACGGCCGTTGTTGTTGGCACCATCGCCACGGCTGCTACAGTGGGCAATGCCACTTGCATTGGCACAGGCACACAGCCCATCAGCCCCGCCAACAGCCATCCCCAAGCCAACCAGCACCTTGCGTTTGTTCGCCACATAGATAACCTCTACCTGCCCATGATTGTAACGCTACCACAAGCAATATCCAACTCTGCATCATTGAAAGCTGGCGTAGCCGCGCTTGCCATAGCGCGTTCTGCGGCGTAACCAGACAAGCGAGGATTGGAATCCTCGGCTACAGTCGTTGCCCATTCATCCGTATCGCCGTACAATCGCGGCTAAACTGGCTCGCCACGGCAGCATAAACCAGCGGCAATTAAGAGGTTATGACAAGTTCAACAATGTTTTCACAACCTGTTTCAGTCATTTCGGGGCTGAAATTTGATGAGAAGGGGTTGATAACGGCCGTTATTCAACACCACCAAACCCGCGATGTCCTCATGGTCGCCTGGATGAACGCCGAATCGCTGCGGCTGACGCAGGAAACGGGCGAAACCCATTTCTGGAGCCGCAGTCGGCAGGAGCTTTGGCACAAGGGAGCCACGTCAGGCAATGTGCAGCGCGTGGTTGATATGCGGGTTGATTGTGACGGCGATACACTGCTGCTGCTGGTGGATCCGGCCGGCCCGGCATGTCATACGGGGGAGATGAGTTGTTTTTATCGGAGACTGGAGATCGAGAAATTAGGAGATTAGGGGATTAGGGGGCTAGAGAATCTTCCAATCTCTTTGTCTCTCGATCTCCTAATCTCTCCCCTAAAAATGAGTGATTTTCTACAACAATTAGAAGCGATTTTGCAAGAGCGCAAAGCCCACCCCACGCCAAATTCGTATACCTCCCAGCTTTTGGCACAGGGTGAAGATGAGATTGTGAAAAAGATTGGGGAAGAGGCAGTGGAAGTCGTTGTGGCGGTGAAAGGGCAAGGAAACCAGCGGGTTATTGAGGAGTCGGCTGACCTGGTTTACCATTTGCTGGTGCTGCTGGTGCAACAGGGGCTACGTTGGGAAGACGTTTTGGCTGAGTTGGAGCGGCGGCATAGGCGATAGGCACTTAAAAAGGAAAACGGCGCGAGGATTTGGGTGGGTTGTCCAGAACGGCCGTTAATGTCGCCACCCTTGCCACCCCCTCCTCGTCCCCCAGCTTCTCATAACGCACGTGGGCGCGGCGGGCAAAAATGCGTGCCTGGTCAATTTTTTCTTGCAGCAGCAGCAGTTCCGCCATTTTGAACTGGGTGTGAGCAACGGCCGTTTCCGAACCACTCTCCTCCGCCAGCTTCAACGCCTTGTCCAACGGCCGGCTTAGCGTCCAGCGCCAGCCCGTATGCTGGTTTGCCACCGCCAGGTTTGCCAGTGCCACGGCCTCTGCTCCCTCATCCCCCTGCGCCTGCGCCAGTTCCAAGGCCGCCTTGTAAAACTCAGCCGCTTCCTTGTGCGCCCCCAGCAGCATTTGCACATCCCCCTGCCAATTTAACCCATTACCCACCACCCACCAATCAGCAGCGGTCACCGCTCGCTCTTGCAGCCGCTGATAATAGCGCAATGCCGATGGGTATTGGCTGCGCCGTATCTCCAGCTTCCCCAGCTCGCACAGCATCATCAACTCGCCGGCCGTGTCCCCGGCCTCTTGCGACAAAGCCAAATGACGCTCAAAATACCGCTGGGTGCGTTCGGTATCGCCCCACTTTTCATAGGCCACCCCCATTTTGAACAAGGCCCGCTGAACGGCCGTTCGTTCCCCTGCCGCCTCCGCCAACATCAACGCCTCCTTCTGCACATTTGCCGCCTGCCCCACATCCCCCCACGCCAAATACGCATCCCCCAACCGATCCGTCGCCGCCAAAATCTGGTTGCTGTCCTTTAGCATCTGAAACGCCAGCAAGGCTGCCTCATACTGCTCAATCGCCTGCTGCCCCTCCCCCTGCGCCAAATAAAGCTCACCCAAAAACAGACGGTCATACGCCTCTTGCCGCACATCGTGGCTCTCCTCAGCAATTTTCAAGGCACTTTGATACGCATCCACCGCCCGCTGCACATGCCCCGCCCGCTGGTAAAGCTGGCCCATATGGCGCAGCACTTCCCCCTCCGTCACCCGGTCGGCGGTTTTACGCGCCATCTCCAACGCTTTGGCAAGCAACGTCGCCGCCTTTTTGTGTTCGCCGTTATCCACATACAGCCGCCCCATGCTGGTCATAATTTTGCGCATTCGGCTCTGGTCTTGAATGGTGCGGGCAATATCCAGCGACTGCTTGTAATATTGGGTGGCGGGTTCGGTCTGCCCCAACAGCCGATGGGCATCGCCCAATGACCCCAAGGCGGACGCCTCTTTGGCCTGGTCGCCAAGCTGCCGCGCAAGCTGTAACTGCTTTTGGTGAAATTCAATCCCGCGCTCAACGTCCCCTTTTTGCTGGTACACGCTGCCCAGATTGCCCAATGCCCGCGTCATTTCGGGCGCGTTGCTGCTTTCACGCGCCAACTGCAAATGCTCACGGTGAAACTCAATGGCGCGTTCATAGTAGCCTTGCATGGCGTAGGCCGCCCCCAGGTTGCCTAGTGCCGCCCCTTCCAACTGCTTGTCGGCCTGCTGCCGCCCCACCCAAACGGCTTGCTCAAAGTAGATAATTGCCACGGCGGGCTTGCCAATGTCGAGGTAGGATAAGCCCATGGTGTTGTAGGAGCGTGCCATTGCCAGTTGGGTGGCGGGAGTGGAGGAAACGGCCGTTTCTTCCGCCGGCACCTCACCAAACAATGAACGGTAAACGGCCGTTAACGCCTCCTCCACCTGCTGCCACGTGCGATACCGCTGGTCACGCTCCGTCGCCATGCAGCGAGTGAGAAAAATGACCACATCGCGGGGGGTGTTCGCCGGTGGTGGTGCCACCCGACCCGACAGGTGAATGGCCCGCACCCCGTCCACCGAATCGGCCAGGGCGGCAAAGCGCCCCGACAACATCTCGTACAAAATGCAGCCCAGCGCATAAATATCGGCGCGTTCATCCAGCGGCTGCCGCGCCCACTGCTCCGGCGACATATAAAGCGGGGTTCCGGCCATGCCGTGCGTCAGGCGGGTGCGAACAAAGCTGCGGGGCGGGCCGGGAAGCTGCCCCGCCGTTGTCTCGTCCATGCCCGACAGCGTGCGTGCCAAGCCAAAATCGGTGACACGAGCGCGGTTGTCATAGCCGACCAGAACATTTTCTGGCTTGAGGTCACGGTGGACAAAACCGGCAATTTTGTGGGTGGCGTGGCGCATCCCACGGGCGATATGGAGGGTAAAAAGAAGGCTCTGCTGGAGCGGTAACGGCCGTTCTGGCCGCAACCAGGAACGCAATGACGGATTTGATTTCCCCTCTGGCTCCACAATCCATTCCAGCACCAGATAAACTGCCTGCCCACTCCCCACCCGCTCAATACGATGGGCGCGAACGATATTGGGGTGGTGGCCTAACTCCACCCAGGTTGTTCCTTCGCGCAAAAACAAGTCGCGGGCAGCGCGATTGGGCAAATATTCAGGCTTGAATGTTTTTAGACCAACCAGTTCATTGGTCACAACATCACGGCAAAAATAGACTAGCCCCATCCCCCCTTCAAACCGGTTCACCACCGCATACCGGTCAGCAATTAATTGTGGATCTGTCTCTTTCCTGTCCGCCATAATCAATATACTCGTCAAGGCCATAAGGTGACATGCTCTTGCTTACAGATAACAAGCAACAAGTCGCAGGCTTAGTCGGCAAACAAGACTTGCCACCTGTTACTTGCCACTTACGGCCGATCAGCAAAAGGTCAGTCTATGACCATGAAGCAATATAATTATAGCGCAGACAGGATAAATACGGCCGTTTGGCTTAATTGATACCTTCAATAATCCCCTATCTATCCAAAAAGTCTTCCAGAATATGAAAAGCTACTGTAACCGCTTCGCGCCGCGCCGCATATTTTTTACTGCCTTCCTCCTCACTTAGCTCCAAATGCACCAGCCGTGCCAGCCGCAGGGCGTGGAGGTGATGGATGACGGTGGGAGCACGCAGCCGCAAGCGGCGCGACAGTTCGGCAGGAGTCAACGGTTCGGTGGACAAATAGCGCAAAATTCGCAGGCGGGTGGGGTCGGCCATTGCTTTGAGTGCCTGGAAAAGGGCATCGGGTACGACATCGCCAGGAACAAGGGAAGCATCGGCCGGCCGTGCACCGAAAAAGAGCATCCGTTTTTCCGGGGTCAGGGGAATAAACAGCATCAGGGGGGTAGCCCAGAAGGAGGGAACCAGCACGAGTTCTTTCATCTCCATCTCTTCGGGGAAGCGCAACCCTTGCGACAGCTCTTCGAGCAGGGCAGGCAGGGTGAGTTTGGGGGCAATCTCCTGGGCGTGGAAAACGGCCGTTTCCAACGCCGGCCCAATCCGCTGCTCCTCCTCGGCAAAAAACACCTCATGATACGTCCGCAAAGCACGCAACACCGCCTCGCCAAACGCCTCTGGCTCAGACCAGACGTTCAGCATCTGCGACAGCCGCTTTTTGGTCGTTTTCTTACCCCAATCCTTGGTAGCAGTTTGCAGTTGCTTCAAATCCTGCTCATCCCACACCCCCCGTGCCGACACATTGGCAAGCATTTCCAGCGTTTCGGCACTGTAAAAGTGGGTGATGGTAAACGCCTTCAGCCGTTCAGCCGCCGGAACCTTACTCAACCCGTTCAGCACCGCCGCCCCATCTTTTGGCTCTGGCAAGGTGTAGACCCAGTGCAGCGGCCACGAACACGCTGACACCAGCTTTTGCAGCGTCTCGCGCTCAGGGGTAGGCAGGCGTGACCGCACGCCAGCAGCCCACGCCCCGCGCAGACCAAAATTGTCTGGTTCGTGCAGCACGCCCAGACTAATAAACATGTCGTATCCTGTCCCTACATCCCAACCAAGCTGCGGTGTTGCCATTTCCGTTCCTTACCTTGTCACTTGCTTCCTACCCTACTTGCCCATTTAGAAGTTCAACTTCTTCTAAGAAGTTCAACTTCTTCTGAGAAGTTGAACTTCTGTTATAACCTGCTTCCTACCTTACAAACTATAAACATGATGCCCTCTACACGCAATAAACTCACGCAACGGCCGTTTCCCCCACGGCATCATGGTCAGGCAGCAAATCTTCGGCGTTACGCACGGCCGGCAACAGGTAGCCGCTCAGACCAAAGATGGCTCCAAAAACGGCCGTTATCACAAAAAGGTTCTTCAGGAACTCGTGGGACCGAAAAAGATTTGGGCTTGACTTGTAGCCGAGGATTCCAATCCTCGTTCTTCTGTCTAGGCGAAAGAGCGAGCTTGGGAAAGCTCGGCTACACTGAACCCAAAAAGATTATCTGAAGGTCTATAAAAGTTCAACTTCTGAGAGAAGTTGAACTTCTGAGAGAAGTTCAGCTTCTTGCGTACCTTATTTAATCCTCGTTCTTAAGCAGAGCCGATCTCCCAATCGCCTCATCTCAAAAAACGCCAACGTTCAAAAGGCGCATAGCCAAAGGGTCAGCACTACATTTCCCACGTAGCGTCGCCATGAAAGTCGCCGTGGTCTTTGGCAACGAACGCTTCGATGACAGCGCGTTTATCGCCGAGGCGGAAGCTGGGGCCGTGGCCGGGGTAACACACGGTGTCATCGAGCCAGGCCAACACCACGTTACGTAGGGTTTGCAGGGTGGTTTGAAAACCGGCCGTTGACCAGGTGCGGCCGGGGCCACCGGCAAAAATGGTGTCGCCCACCACAATGCGGTTATCATCGGCAATGGCAAAGCAGATTTGGTCATCAATATGCCCCGGCGCATAGAAGACGTTCAGGGTGTGGTTGCCCACCTGAAAGGTGTCGCCATGGTTCAAATGCTGGTCGGCGATAAAGTTGGCATCGGCGGCATGGGGGCCGGGGTGAGTTAGCAGCGGCACCTGCAACCGCTTTTGCATTTCGGCCAGTGCGCCTACGTGGTCAATGTGGCTGTGGGTCAGCAAGATGGCAACGGGGGTGCTGCCAGCCAGCATCGCTTCCAAATCATCGGGGTCGTCACCGGGGTCAATTAGCACGCTGTGGCCGGTGGTGGGGCAAACAAGGGCGTAGGTGTTCATGCCCCACGGCCCTACTTGCCGGGTACGCAGTTCCAGTTTGTTCTCGCTCATTTTGGGTCTCCTATGGCATGAGGATTAAATAAGTTACACAAGAAGTTCAACTTCTTCTGAGAAGTTGAACTTCTAAATGGGCAAGTTATTTAATTTCCATTCCTATGAAAATGGGACGCAGATTTACCTGATTTACCTGATTAGGTAAATCTGCGTCCTGTTTTTTGTATTCCTGAGAACAATCATATAACCAACGGCCGTTTAGCGCATCTACCCACCCCGCGCCGCCGCCAGCAGCCGCCGCATGTCGTTAAAATGGGTTTGGTTGTGGCCGGGCAACCCCTGCAGCAGCGTCATCCCCATGTTAAGCCAGGTTGCCTTGCGTGCCACGAAGCTGTCGGGCAAGTTGGCAATCAGTGCCACCGTCTCCGCTTCGGCGTTTTTCCACGCCTGCACCATATCGGCCAGGGTGGGATTAACGGCCGTTATTCCCGCCGTCCACGCAGCCGGATTATTGGGGAACCCATTCAACGCCTGATCCGAAAGCTGCATGGCAATGCCAATCTGTGTCACCCGCTCCGTCCCTAGCAAATGAGCCAAATGCTCCTTCACATTCCAGCCGTCTGGCTCCAGCCGGAACGACGCTTCCGCCTCACCCACGCCGTCCAGCAGGTCGTCTAGCTGGGCATCCTGCTGCGCATAAATTTCGCGCAAGGCTTGGGCAAAGGAAACGGGCGTTTCTGGCACCCCAGGCATAGGACGGCGTGAAAGCTCCAGCAAATCAGTCATCTGCTCGCCACCGCGATAATAAATCAGCTTTACCTTCTCTCCCGCCTTGTAAGGTGCCAACGCCGGCCGAATCGCCTGAAAGTTCACCAGCTCATGCCCCGCCAAAGTAGCCAGAATGTCGTCCGGTTGCAGGCCAATAGCCGCCGCCCCGCTGCCGGGAGCCGTGCCAGAAATTTTGACACCCCCGGCGATGGGCAGCCCCATTTCTACCGCCTGCTCCGCCGTCACCAGCCCGGCAATCAGCACCCCCAAAAACGGCTGGTCAAAGACGCGCTTGTCCAGCCCCGTTTCCAGCGTGGATTTTAAATTTGCCAGCCCGCCTTCCCAGCCATTTTTCAATTCGGCCACCGTCTGCGCCCACGCTTCCCCTTTGCCGAGGTTGCTGTGGGTTAGCGTAACGGCCGTTTCTCCCCCATTTTCCGCCAGCACCACATCCACCCGCGACGCATGTAGCTCGCCCCGCCCCTGCCACACAAGCCCAAACGACTGATTTGGTACCACGTCCACAAACTCGCCGCTCATGTAATACCCCTGGTTCCAGCTTAAAAAAACGGAGCCGTTTTCGCGCACCTGCGTTTGGGCAGTGTTGCACAACCACTCTTGTAGGGCGGTGGCGTTGGTGAGGGCATAATAAACGGCCGTTGCCGGAACAGCCACACTTGCAGTAAACGTCAAACTTTGCATGGGAAAACCTCCTGCTTATCTGGTATTGGCAATCGCCAGATTCATGATACGATTAGCAAAATATTAGGTAGTTGCCTAATTAGGGGTTTATCTAGTTAGATAATAATCTAACACACTGCTTTTGTCAACCGCTGTTGCCAAATTCCCCCAAACCTGCATAATAGATTGTATTCAACCCTCTTGGAGGTTTTTCGCAGACCAATGATAAGCTGAGTTCATCTGTTCTTTTTTGTCTTAATGACTTATTACGCGGCCAATTTCATTTAATTGCGCCGCAGGTGAACCCATGCTAACTGCGAATAAACTTTCCAAATACTATAACCTCGACCCCATTCTGCTCGACATCTCATTTTCCATAAACACGGGCGACCGCGTAGGGCTAATTGGCCCCAACGGCAGCGGCAAAACCACTCTGCTGCGGCTGCTGACGGGTGAAGAACAGCCCGACAGCGGCCATGTGGCTCTCTCTCCGGCCACGCTGCGCGTCGGCTATCTGGCACAAGGGTTCAGCCCCGACCCCGCGCTCACCATCGGGCAGATGCTCCACGAGACGGCCGGCGACCCCGCCCTGCTGGAAGCTGAACTGGGCGAGCTGGCAATTGCGCTGGCCGATGACCCCACCAGCGAACCGCTCCAGCTTGCCTATGACACCGTTCTCAGCCGCCTCACCCGCTCCGACATGGGGCAAGCCCAGGCGATTTTGGCAAATCTGGGGCTGGCTGAACTGGACGACACCTTGCCCGTGGCCGCGCTTAGCGGCGGCCAGAAAACGCGGCTGGCGCTGGCGTTGGTGCTGCTGGGTGAACCAGAGTTGCTGCTGCTAGACGAACCAACCAACCATCTCGACATTGAAATGCTGCAATGGCTGGAACAGTGGCTTGCCACCTTCCCCGGCGGTGTGCTGATTGTGTCCCATGACCGCGCCTTTCTTGACCAAACTGCTACACGCATTCTCGATCTCGACCCGCACAGCCACACCATCCGCGAATACGTGGGCGGCTACAGCGACTATCTGGAGCAATATCTGGGCGAACGGGAAAAGCAGCTTTCGGCCTGGAAAGACCAGGTGTATGAAATCCGCAAAATGCAGCAGGATATTGCCCGCACCTTTGAACAGGCGCGAAGCGTGGAGCGTTCAACCAAACCCAACCAGCCTACGGTACGCCGTTTGGCAAAAAAGGTGGCAAAAAAGGCAAAATCCCGCGAGAAAAAGCTGGATCGTTATCTTGAGTCGGATGAGCGGGTGGAAAAACCAACGCGAAGCTGGCAGATGAAGATCGATTTTGCCGACACAGCTCATCTGGGGCGGGACGTGCTGACGCTGGAAGAATTGTCTGTTGGCTACACGACACCGCTGCTGCACAATCTCAATCTGGATATTCAGGCAGGACAGCGGGTAATTATTACCGGGGCAAACGGAGCCGGGAAGACGACGCTGCTGCGAACCATTGCCGGGGAATTGCCACCGCTGGCGGGCAAGGTGCGGCTGGGCAGTTCGGTGCGGCTGGGGTATCTCTCGCAAGAGCAGGAAACGCTGGAGCCTGCATCAACGCCATTGGCAACGATTCAGGGGATGGCGGCGATGAACGAGACGGAGGCGCGGTCGTTTTTGCATTACTTTTTATTTACGGGGGATGATTCGCTGCGCCGGATTGAGCAGTTGAGCTATGGAGAGCGGTCGCGGCTCATGCTGGCAATGCTGGTGGCGCAGGGATGCAACTTTTTGCTGCTGGATGAGCCAATCAACCACCTGGATATTCCATCACGAACGCAGTTTGAGCAGTCGCTGCGGCAGTTTGAGGGGACGATTCTGGCGGTAGTGCATGATCGGTACTTTATTATGCGGTTTGCCACGGATTTGTGGCTGGTGCGGGAAGGTGGGGTGGTAAAACGGCCGTTAATGCAGTAATCAAGTAGCAAGTGGCAATCGGTGAACAGGCTACCTGTTTGGGCTGGCGTTTTGGCCGATTGCCTTGCCCCTACCTTTCGCCATTTCAAACTGGGCATTGTTGAATTGTCACCTACACAATGTCAGTTTATACCGTTGGCAGTATAATTACCAGAAGTAAGTAGTACCTCTCCCCCATCCCCAAAGAACCATTGTTTGATGCCCTCCCCCTGACTACAATGCAGCCAAATCATGTCAGAGTTTCGGTTTGCACAAAGTCAATCAGTGGCAACGTGCTGGTCAAAACCCTGACTTAGAAGTACAGGTATGGTATCAACACAAAAACTATCTGAAGCGGCGGCACTTATAGCGCAGCCTGGGCATTCCGCGCCCTCTCCCTCCCTTTACAGCCAATTCAACCTACGCACAAAACTGATCTTACCCTATTTGCTACTGGGTTTCGCTGTAGGCAGTATGGCGACTTATGGCATTGTGATAAGGTTATCTCTGGAATGGCCGGGTGGCGTGGTCGTTGGGCTATTTACGGCCGTTCCTATCCTCCTCCTCGGTCACAAACACGCCAGCCAGCTTGCCAACCCCGTTGAAGCACTAATGGTCGCCTCGCTCCACGTTGCGGCAGGAGATTATTCTGTAAGTTTAACCCCCACCACGGCCGATGAAATCGGCCAGCTAACCGACAACTTTAACTGGATGGCCGCCCAGCTTAAGCAGCATCACAAGGCACAACGGCGGGCGCAAATGCGCGTCGAGGGGTTGCTGGGGCAATATGTGGGCAACAACATCGCCCAGCATTTGCTCAGTGGGCAGGT
>WBZL01005514.1_pt1 | contig 10442 bp, 9 predicted proteins | sample 5204291 | NCBI WGS metagenome assembly WBZL01 (sample SAMN12344345, study PRJNA552823) | activated sludge metagenome | biome: Activated sludge suspended growth; feature: Nitrification reactor; material: Wastewater; isolation source: activated sludge from nitrification reactor of wastewater treatment... | reverse complement strand
ATACCCTCAAGTCCCCGACTTGCGAAATGAATGCAAGCATGTTCCATCGGTACCGACATGATGGACCTGACGGCCCGAGCCGCCGCCGCCACTTGCCGATCCCGTGGTTTGCCGACACAGATATTGCCGGTTGGAAAGCCATCACATACCGGCCCTACAGGCCGGAAATCCAATGTTCAAACCGATTGCTACCGACATTGCGGACCTGACGGCCCGCGCCGCCGCTGTTCGCCAGAGGCTTGGCCTCGCCGCGGTGTTCGCCAGAAGCTGGGCCCGCGCGGTCGTTGTAAAGTCGAAACATCCCCTTACCCCCACTTACGACTTACCACTTACCACTTACGACTTACAACTTACCACTTACGACTTACAACTTACAACTTACGACTTACGACTACCACTTAAATCTTCACAAACCGCCGCGTCCTGAACCGCCCGTCCAGCTGAAGCCGGTAGTAATAATTGCCGGCCGGCAGGTCTTTGGGTCGATATTCCACCTGATGGACCCCCTCCGGCAACTTTTTATCCACCAACACTTCCAGCTCGGCGCCCATGCTGTTGAAAATGCTGAGCCGGGCTTGTTCGCCTTTCGAATAGAATTCGATGATGGTGGATTCCCGGAACGGATTCGGGAAATTGGTCAGGCGGATCTCCTCGCTGACGACGGGGTTGGCCGTCGAAACCGGCGAGCACACCTCCAGGATCGGCAGGTGGGTAAACCCTTCGTGCAACAGGCTTTTGACGTCCGCTTCCGGTACCTCGAACCAGTCCATGAGGATGGACCCGTAAATATCCCTGAAATCGTATTGCATCGGAATGCCCTCCTGGACGTCCACGTCCGTCGGGATCTCCGGATTTTCGCCGAGCACCTGTGCGTTGACGCAGGAGCCGAAGACCATCAGCGGCGCCGCGGTGCCGTGGTCGGTGCCGAGGCTGTCGTTAGACCGGATGCGGCGGCCGAATTCCGAGAAGGTCATGCCGACTACTTTTTCCTCAATGCCTTGCGCCATCAGATCGGCCTGAAAAACGGCCATGGCCTGCGACAGGGTTTCGAGCAACTGGGCATGGTCGCCGGCGGTCGGGTCGCCTGTATCCACCTGGTTGGCGTGGGTATCGAACCCGCCGAGGCTGACCACGTAGACCTTGGTGCGCAATCCGCCGGAAATGAGCAAGGCCACGTTCTTCAACTGCTGGGCCAACCGGTTGTCGGCCGGGTATTCAACCAGGTTGGCGCCGGCCGTTGCCGCTGTTTCCACCACCTGTGAATAGGCGTTGCTCTGCGCAATGGCCGTGCGGAGGAAAGACAGTTCCTCCCCGTACGGCGTATCCGGCAATTCGCCCGGCTCGCCTTCATATAACGACAGCAGGTTGAACGGGTCATTCAGCGTCAGGCTGAAATTGGCCGAGACGCCCTGGCAGGTTTCCGAAACCACATTGCCCATCGTGATGGCGAAAGGGTCCGGGTATTCGTCGTTGGGGTAATTGTCCGGGAACCCGGGGTACAGCCCGTCCATATACCTGCCCAGCCAGCCGGTGGTCCAGAACTGCTCGGCCGGCGAACCGCTGGTCCAGATGTCGGTCGAACGGAAATGCGACCTGTTCTGGTTGGGATAGCCGGCAGCCTGAACAATGCCGAGTTTGCCCTCTTCGAACATGCTTTTGACGCCGGTCATGACCGGGTGGACCCCCACGAGGTCGTTGAGCGGCAGGACGGCAGTTTCCGGGATCAGGATATTCGGCCGCACGTTGGAAAGCCCGCTGTACTGGTCCCTGGGGATGACCATGTTGAGGCCGTCGTTGCCGCCGTTGAGCTGGATCAGGATCAGCACCCGGTCGGAATCGTTGTTGACGCCCTTGAATATAGCGCTGCGCGACATGGCCGAAAGCTTCATCCCGTTGAGCAGGATGGGCAGGGTGACGGCTTTGCCGGCGGTTTGGATGAAATGCCTTCTTTTCATGATTTCAGGTTTTTTAGCTTAAATAAAACTCGGGCATGCTGATCATGGCGGTCAGCAGGGCCCTCAGTTTGGCGTCTACGGCGTTGGCCAGCGTCACATCTTCCGGATTGCCGAGGTATTCCCCGAATTCCAGCGCCCATTCGTAGTCGGGCAGGCCGGGGAGGAGCAGTTCCTTGAGGGCGACCACCTGCGAATCGGTGATCGGCATCGGGAACAGCAGTTTGGCGAATTCGGTGATGACGGTGTTGGGATCCATCGGGTTGCCGATGGTCGCAATCAGGTCAAGCGGCCGCAGGCGAAGCCTGAAACCGAAAAAGTTGTATCCGGCTGTGGTCAGGATATTGGAATAACCCATCCTGGCCTGCAGCGTGGTGGCGTTGATCCAGGTGCGGTAGAACAGCGGCTCCTGGTAGTAGGCTTTCCAGCCCGCTACGTTGAGCGGGTTGTAGTATTCCATTTCCATCAGGGAAGTGAAAAGGAACACGCGGTACAGGACCCGGTACCGCAGCAATTCGTCGTCCGGCAGCGGGATCTGGGTGGTTTTGATGGTAGAAACGATAAAATCAAGGGGATTCTTGATCATCGGGCCCCAGTTCAGGATGTCGAAGAAATGGGCGCTGCGCAACAGGGCTTCCAGGGCCGGACGGATCTCGTAATCGTTGTCGATCAGGATCTGGGCCATCGGCCGGATGACATTGGTTTCCACCTCCTCGTTGACGGGGTAGTACACAAACCAGCGGTACAGTTTGCGGCTGATGAACAAGGCCACATCCTCGCGTTTGAAGATCACGTCGATGAGGTGGGCGTATTCCTGATCGCCCAGGTTGGTGATCACTTCGTTGTTGAACCGGTGGGAGAGTTGTTTGGATCCGGTATCGTGCCGGTTGAGCGTGAAAAAGGATTCGACGTTCACATCGGGGTTGACGGTGTTGAATCCGCGGTCGCGCCAGCCGGTCAGCACTTTGGCCATCTGGATCACGTCGTCTTCCGTGAAGGTGGTATAATCCCCGGGGCCGGCGAGGTCGCCCTTGCCCAGGGTGTAGAGTTCCATCAGTTCGCGGGCGTAGTTCTCATTGGGCGCCGTACGGGTGTTCTGATTGCCGTTCAGGAACCGGAGCATGGTCGGATCGACGGTGATCTCCTTCATCAGCTCCCGGAAATTGCCCCAGGCAAAGTTTCGCAGCAGTTCGACGTGCCGGTACAGGAATTTGGGGTCATTGACGTTGCTGACGGCAAAATGGTTGTGCCAGAACAGGGTCATTTTTTCACGCAGCGAAATGCCTTCCTCCAGCATCAGCTTGAGGGTCCAGGCGCGCAGGCTCTGGTTGCGATAGGCCCTCAGGTTGGCGGTCACGGAGTATGGCGCGTCTATCCAGGTTTCGCCGAGGGGTACGTTGGCATCCTCGTCCGAAGTGTGGTTGACGGGCGGCGCCGGGGCCGGCAGGTCTTCAAAGAGTTTGGCAACGGTGCCGTCAAAACCCAGTTCGACCGCCTCCAGTATCATCTCCCGGGTGGGGCCGAAGGTGCAACGGCGCAGTATATGGGACGCCTGTTCAAAATTCCATGGACCCTGGTAAGGCTCAAGCCCCAGGAGAACGGGCGCCATGGCCGGCATGGCGGCCTCCGCTGCAACCGGCTCCGCCGCAGTCAGTCCAAAGAGCCTGGTCAGTGTAGCTCTTCTGTCCATAAGCAAGCATTTTGTGGTGAAAAAATGGTGTTGGTATGCTAAAAATGGCACCGATTAGACCTGAATATCCCTTGCAGGTTTAACGATATCAGAAAAAAAATTAAAATTTGCACCGAATTTCACAAGCTATGACAAAAAACTTGAAAGCGGCTATCTTCGACCTCGACGGCGTTATCGTCGATACGGCCAAATACCACTTCCTGGCGTGGAAAAGAATGGCCAATTCCCTGGGTTTCGATTTTTCGGAAGAACAGAACGAACAACTCAAAGGCGTCAGCCGGATGGAATCCCTGGACCGGATACTCGCCTGGGGCAGGATCTCCCTTGACCAGGCGGAAAAGGACCGCTATGCGGCCAAGAAAAATGACTGGTACCTGGACTATATCCGGGAAATGACGCCCGCGGAAATTCTGCCGGGTGTAACGGCTTTTCTGGGAGAACTCCAGGCGACCGGCATCAAAATGGCCATCGGTTCGTCCAGCAAGAATGCCATGACCATCATCGACCGCATCGGCCTGGGTTCGTTCTTCGACACCATTGTCGACGGCAACCGGATCAGCAAGAGCAAACCCGACCCCGAGGTTTTTCTGAAAGCCGCCGATGACCTGGGGGTGGAACCGGGTCTTTCCCTGGTGTTCGAAGACGCGGAGGCCGGGGTGGAAGCTGCCCTGCGCGGCGGATTCCATGTCATCGGGATCGGCAGCCCGGAAGTGCTGGGCGCCGCCGACGCGGTGATCCCGTCCCTCGGCGGTTATTCCTGGCCGGGGCTGACGGCCCTCCTGCGGTGATCGACACCGCCCGGACGTCTTGTATGCAATGCTGTTCATCCAATCAAAATAAAGGCTTATACCAATACCCATGAAAAATTACCTGCTCCACGACGAATGGAAAATCATTGAAGAGGGCTTTAACCCTGAATATAACCGCATTTCCGAAAGCATCTTCAGCATCGGCAACGGCCGCATAGGGCAGCGGGCCAATTTTGAGGAGGATTATACCGGCGATTCCCTCCAGGGCAGCTATGTTGCCGGGGTTTATTATCCGGATAAGACCAGGGTAGGGTGGTGGAAGAATGGATACCCCGAGTATTTCGCCAAAGTGCTCAACGCCGCCAACTGGATCGGCATCAGGATCGATTTCGACGGCGAAACCCTGAACCTGGCCGATTGTCAGGTGTCCGCTTTCCGCAGGGAACTCAACATGCGGGAGGGTTACCTCGAACGCTCCTTTACCGCACAGACGAAAAGCGGCAAAAAGGTGAAGGTGGCCGCCCGCCGGTTTTGCAGCATTGCCGACGACGAAACCGCCGCCATCCGGTATGCCGTCACCCCGCTGAACTTCTCCGGAACACTGACCATCACCCCCTACATCAGCGCGGACGTCAAAAACCAGGACTCTAACTACGATGAGAAATTCTGGTTGGAAATCATGGTGAAAACCAAGAAAAAACAAGCCTACGTACTGGCCGAAACCAAAAAGACCGGCTTCCAGGTTTGTACGGGGATGAAATTCGCCATCCACCGCGAAGGAAAGGAGATCGATTTCCCGTCGTCCCTCCGCATCCAGAAAGAAAAATACGCGGGTTGCACCGTCGACCTGAAATGCAAGGAAGGGCAGGAAACCGTCGTCTACAAGTATGCGGCCAATATCTCTTCCCTGAATTACCCGAACGAAGACCTCTACGAAAAATGCAAGGAAGCCGTCGACAGGGCCTTTACAAAAGGTTTTGACCAGATGATGGCCGATCAGGCAGCCGCCTGGCAGCGCAAGTGGGACGAAGCCGACATCCTCATCGAAGGCGATGTGGCCGCGCAGCAGGCCATTCGGTTCAATATCTTCCAGTTGTACCAGACCTACACCGGCGAGGACGAACGGTTGAATATCGGCCCCAAAGGCTTCACCGGTGAGAAATACGGCGGCAGCACCTACTGGGACACCGAGGCCTATTGCCTGCCGTTCTATATGGCGACCGCCGACCAGCACGTGGGCAGAAACCTCCTGGTTTACCGGTACAAACACCTCGAAAAAGCCATAGAGAACGCCGGCAAACTGGGCTTTTCCAACGGCGCGGCCCTGTACCCGATGGTGACCATGAACGGGGAGGAATGCCACAACGAATGGGAGATCACCTTCGAGGAGATCCACCGCAACGGCGCCATCGCCTACGCCATCTTCGACTATATCCGCTATACCGGCGATCAGGGTTACCTGGCCGAATACGGGCTCGAGGTCCTGATCGGCATTGCCCGGTTCTGGGCCCAGCGCTGCCATTATTCCCAACGCAGGAAGAAATACATGATCCACGGCGTAACCGGCCCGAACGAATACGAAAACAACGTCAACAACAACTGGTATACGAATTACCTGGCGGTCTGGTGCCTGAAATACACGGCTGAAGCCCTCGCGCATGTCAGGAAAACCAACCCGACCGCTCTGGTCGCCATTGCGAACAAGGCCCGGTTCGACGAGGAGAACGAAACCAGGAACTGGAAAAAGATCGCTGCCGGCATGTACCTGCCCCACGATGAGAAACTGGGCGTCTTTGTACAGCACGACGGCTTCCTGGATAAGGACCTCCTGACGGTAGCCGACCTGCCGGCCGACCAGCGCCCGATCAACCAGAAATGGTCGTGGGACCGGATCCTGCGGTCGGTCTTCATCAAGCAGGCCGACGTTTTGCAGGGCCTGTATTTCTTCGAGGATAAATTCGACGAAGCGACCTTGCGCCGGAATTTCGATTTTTACGAGCCCCGCACCGTCCATGAATCCTCGCTTTCGCCCTGCGTGCACGCTATCCTGGCAGCCCGGTTGGGCAAGCGCGACAAGGCCTACGAAATGTACCTGCGTACGGCCCGGCTGGACCTTGACGACTACAACAACGACACCGAGGACGGCCTCCACATCACCAGCATGGCCGGCACCTGGCTGGCCGTAGTGAAAGGCCTCGGCGGAATGCGCGTTCATAAGGATATCCTGGAATTCGATCCCTTCCTGCCCGAAAAATGGGAGACCCTGAGCTTCAAAATTCGCTGGCGCGGCTTTTTTATTGAAACCAAAGTAACCCGTTCGGGTGTTGTTCTGATAAACCACGCTGACGGAACCCTGGATGTTAAGGTGCTGGGGACCAAAGTGCGGTTGAAAGGAAATTCCCAAACGGAAATACCGTTCAAATAATGACCATGAAACAGATCATTCAACTTACCTTGTTGACGGCCCTGGTGGCCTTTGCCGCTGCGTGCAAAAACACGGATCAGACCGATACGGCTACGGCTACCCAGGGCGCGCCCATGAAATCCGCTCAGGGATCGGCAGCTCCCCCCCATCCTCCGGGAACGAGCCAGTTTGAGGTCCTCCTCCAGCAAAATTACTGGGTGTGGGAAAAGTATTATGTCGACGATCCGGAAGCCCGCAAATTCAACCGGGGTCGCTGGTACAAATTCAAACCCGACGGCTCTTTTGAATCCGGTCACTGGCAGGAAGACGGCGCGCCCGGAAGCTGGTTGGTTTACCAGAACGGCGGCAAGACCTTCCTGGCGCTGGATTCGGTCAACGATGCCGAAGACCTCGAATTCCAGCTTCAGACCAACCAGGCGGAAACAGAGATCGCCTGGACCGGCACGCCCAAGTACGAATACAATTCCACGACCATGCTGCTGTCGATCAACCTGCTGACCAAACCCACGAAAGAGCAGTTTCACGTGGTGGATTAACCAAGATTATCGGACCAAAAGCCATACCGTGAACCGAACCGAAGGACAACATCCAGGCCGCATCTATTTCGACAACGCCGCCACCACGCCCGTACACCCGGAGGTGATCCGCGTTATGTCGGAGGCGCTGGCCGGCAATTTCGGCAACCCTTCTTCCATTCATGCGGAAGGCAGGGCGGCCCGCGCGGCCATTGAACAGGCCCGCAAAACGGTCGCCAGGTGCCTGAACGCCTCCGTCGGCGAGATCTTTTTCACCTCCGGCGGTACCGAGTCGAACAATATGGCCCTCAAATGCGCCGTGCGCGACCTGGGGGTCAGGCGCATCATCAGTTCGCCCCTCGAACACCATTGTGTGCTCCATTCACTGGAAAGCCTGGAAAAATACCAGCAGATCCGGGTAGACCGCCTGCAGCCGGATGCCTTGGGCCGGTTCGACACCGGGCAGCTGCGGGCGCTGCTGGCCGCGGATTCCGCCCCGACCCTGGTGTCCCTGATGTACGCCAATAATGAGATCGGGACCATGATCGACCTGGATGAGGTTGCGGAGATCTGCGCCGAAGCGGGCGCCTGGTTCCACAGCGATACCGTGCAGACGATCGGATATTTTCCCATTGACCTGGCCAAAACGCGGGTCTCCTTTCTGTCGGGGTCGGCCCACAAATTCCACGGCCCGAAAGGCGTCGGGTTCGTCTATATCTCCGGCGACAACCAGATCAGGCCGTTCATCGACGGCGGCTCACAGGAACGCAATATGCGGGCGGGCACTGAAAACCTGCCCAGCATCCTGGGCATGGCCAAAGCCCTGGAACTCGCTTATGCGGAAATGGACGCCAGGCGGGACGCCATACTGGATATCCGGGACTATTTCCTGGGTGAACTGACCGACCGCTTTGAAGGCATTTCGGTCAACGGCGATTGCGAAAACGGCCATTACAAGATCCTTAGCGTGGAGTTTCCGTCTTCCCCGAAAACGGACCTCCTGCTGTTCAACCTGGATATCGCCGGCATCAGCGTTTCAGGCGGCAGCGCCTGCAGCTCCGGCGCGGACGCAGGCTCCCATGTGATCGCCGGCATCAAACCCGACTCGCCCGGCAAAACCGTCCGGTTCTCCTTTTCGCATTTCAATACGCGGGCGGAAGCGGATGCGGTGGTTGAAAAATTATCCGAGATCCTGAAAGCAAAAAAGGCCGTCGGTTGAAATAAAGAAAGTCGCCGATTTGTGCGCTGATATCTGAACAGGCATTTATCTTTGTCAGCCAAATGAGCCAGGGAAGAATTATCTTGACGGAAGAACGTTTCTCGCTCACCATCGACCGGATGTGCCAGCAACTGGTAGAGGTGTACGATGACTTTGCCGGTACCTGCCTGGTCGGCATCCAACCCAGGGGCGTACCCCTGTCCGACAGGATATTCAGCCGGCTCACCGCCCTCATGGGCAGCCTTCCCCTGGAATACGGTAAACTGGACATCACATTCTACAGGGACGATTTCCGCACCCGGAACAAACCCCTCAAAGCCAGCCCCATGGAAATGGATTTCCTGGTGGAGGAAAAGAACGTGATCCTGGTGGACGACGTCCTGTATACCGGCCGGACCGTGCAGGCCGCCCTGACCGCCCTGAACCACTACGGCAGGCCGCGCCGGGTGGAACTGCTGACCCTGGTCGACCGCCAGTTCAACCGGCATCTGCCCATTCAGTCCGATTTCACAGGCATTACCGTCGACGCGGTCGATGAAGCCTATGTCAAGGTATGCTGGAAAGAGATCCATGGAGAGGATCAGATTATCTTATTTTCTGAAAAACAAGCTGCGGATTAACGCATGGCGACTTTGCAACAATTAAGCACCAATCATCTGTTGGGCATCAAGTACCTCGAACCGGAGGACATTCACCTTATTTTCGAAACGACCCGCAATTTCAAAGAGGTCCTCAACCGGCCCATCAAGAAGGTCCCCTCCCTGAGGGATATTACCGTTGCCAACCTGTTTTTTGAAAACTCCACCCGGACCCGCATTTCCTTCGAACTGGCCGAAAAAAGGCTGTCGGCGGACATCGTCAACTTCTCCGCTTCGGCCTCCTCCGTGAAAAAAGGCGAAACCCTGCTGGATACCGTCAACAACATCCTCTCCATGAAGGTGGATATGGTCGTGATGCGGCACCCCGCACCCGGCGCGCACCATTTTCTGGCCCAGCACATCGACGCCAATATCATCAACGCCGGCGACGGCACCCACGAACACCCCACCCAGGCCCTCCTCGACGCCTTTTCCATGTGGGAAAAAGTGGGCGACCTGGCCGGCAAAAAAATCGCCATTTTCGGCGATATCCTGCATTCCAGGGTCGCACTCAGCAATATTTTCTGCCTCAACAAACTGGGCGCCCAGGTAAAGGTTTGCGGCCCTCCGACGCTCATTCCCAAATACATCGAAAAACTCGGCGTAACCGTCGAACACGACCTGCGCAAAACCCTGCAATGGTGCGATGTCGCCAATGTGCTGCGCATCCAGCTCGAACGGCAGGACCTCAAATACTTCCCCTCGCTCCGGGAATACGCGCTGTACTACGGCATCAACAAGCCCCTGCTGGACAGCCTCGATAAACCCATCGTGATCATGCACCCCGGCCCGATCAACCGCGGCGTGGAAATCACCGGTGATGTCGCCGATTCCGACCATTCCATCATCCTTCAGCAGGTGGAAAACGGCGTGGCCGTCCGGATGGCGGTCCTTTTTTTACTGGCCAGTGGACGATAACCGCTTACGCATATAATTTTTTTTACAGTTCTTGCGTTAGTTCGCAGACACGCTTTTTGCCGTAAACAAATTATCAAAATTCTGATTTTCAGCCGCTTGCCTGTTGGTAAGCCCAGCCATATCCGTGCCCGGTTTGTTGCCCGGCGGCAAAAAACCAGCGGGAATCGGCGGAAAACACTGAAAAAGGCCTTAAATTACCTCTAAAATTCCTGTTGCCATGCGATTGAGACTTTCCCTGTTCTTGCTTTTCGGAGCTTTCTACACCGGTTTCAGTCAATCCTGCGACGCATTGATTGCGGAGGACAAGATCATCGGCGGAGCTCACCTGCTCAGATC
>WBZL01000933.1_pt2 | contig 10443 bp, 9 predicted proteins | sample 5204291 | NCBI WGS metagenome assembly WBZL01 (sample SAMN12344345, study PRJNA552823) | activated sludge metagenome | biome: Activated sludge suspended growth; feature: Nitrification reactor; material: Wastewater; isolation source: activated sludge from nitrification reactor of wastewater treatment... | reverse complement strand
CTGATACTCATTATTCTCTATATCGTAATACTACCAACGATCTTTGCTTCCATTTACGCAAGCTATCAGGATATTTTTCCCTCTGAACCACCCTCAGAAGAAACTAACCAGAACGACGAAGATACGAGTAGCGACTCAGAAGCCAATCATTAATATCAGAGTAGCGTCAAGTTGGCGTATTCAAGCAGGAGCCACTTGGTTCCTGCACGACTAAATCGAACTTGAACTCGTAGATCTTTTCCCTGACCTTCACAGTTAACGATGACACCAGCACCAAAAGTTCCATGAGAAACGGAGCGCCCAATCTGCCAGGTAGTTTGTTTACTCATACTACTAACTGAATGATTAAGATTAGATACACCACCCAATTGATTTTGAGTTGTTCTCCACCCACGATTAAAATCTGTGTTCGATAAATTCTGATGCTTAGGTTGTAACCATTTTAATAAGTGCTCCGGGATTTCTTCAATGAACCGTGAAGGTACATTGTAATGTGTCTGACCATGAAGCATACGACTCTGAGAAAAACTCAAATACAGCCGCCGGCGTGCACGCGTTGTTGCCACATACATCAAACGGCGTTCTTCTTCGAGACCATTTGCCTCTGATCGACTGTTTTCATGTGGAAAGAGCCCCTCCTCCAAACCACTCAAAAACACACTATGAAACTCTAATCCTTTCGCTGCATGAACTGTCATGAGCTGTAATGCTTCTTGATGTTGATCCGCTTGATGCTCACCACCCTCTAGTGACGCATGTGACAAAAATGAAATAAGGCTATCATCTTCCGATTCATGTACAAAACTTACCGCAGCGTTAATCAGCTCGTTCAAATTATCAAGCCGCTCAGCACCTTCACGATCAGCCGCATAATGCGCTAATAAGCCACTTTGTGCGATCACAAAACGAATGATTTCTGGTAAAGGTAAGTCACGACACCCCTGCTGCATCGATTTAATCAACGCAACAAACCCTGTTACTCCCTTTTGAACTTTAGCCTGTTCGAGCGCCGGTCCACATTTTTGCAGAGCAGTCGCCCATAAACTCATTCCGAGCTGTTTCGCATCATCCTGTAATTGTTCAAGACTACGTGATCCAATCCCACGCGCAGGAAAATTAATGATGCGCAACAATGAGGTATCATCTTCTGGTTGAGTCACTAATCGGAGGTAAGCCAGGGCATGTTTGATTTCTTGCCGCTCAAAAAATCGCATACCACCATAGACTCGATACGATAACGAAGCATTAAACAAGCTGTGCTCCAACACCCTTGATTGGGCATTCGATCGATAAAGTAAGGCGATTTCTGAGAGCGGTACACCTTCAGCTTTTAACGCTTTTACCTCTTCTACAATGAAAGCCGCTTCCTCAAAATCGGTAGCCGCGTTATAGACTCGAATTAACTCCCCACTGCCTTCCGCCGTCCATAAATTCTTACCTAAACGCCCTTGATTATTATCAATCAGCGCATTGGCTGCATCGAGGATATTGCCATGAGACCGGTAGTTCTGCTCAAGTTTGATGATTTTCTGAACAGCAAAATCGCGCTCAAATTCTTTCATATTTCCAGCATGCGCACCGCGAAATGCATAAATACTTTGATCATCATCACCCACTGCAAAAACGGCTGCATGCTGAGGAAAACCAATTCCGGCCAATGACTTGAGCCATTTATACTGCAATCGATTGGTATCTTGAAATTCGTCGATCAGAATGTAACGGAATCGATCGCAATAGTGGCGACGCAATGCTTCATGATGAAGCAGCAGTTCATAACAACGCAGCAGGAGTTCAGCAAAATCAACGATGCCTTCTTGCATACATCGTTCTTCGTAAACTTGATAAAACTCTCCCATCTTACGGGAAAAGGCATCATGTGCTTCTAACTGCGAAGCACGCAAACCCTCTTCTTTTGCATTATTGATGAACCACTGAATTTGCCGCGGTGGAAATGCTTTTTCATCGATGGCAAGTGCTTTCATCAGCCGTTTGATGAACGACTGCTGATCTCCCATATCCATGATCTGAAATGCTTGAGGTAACCGGGCTTCCTGGTAATGGGCGCGCAACATACGATTACATAAGCCGTGAAAAGTACCAATCCACATACCACGCGTATTAATTGGCAATAAAGCCCCTAACCGTGTCACCATTTCTCGTGCAGCTTTATTGGTAAAAGTTACCGCAAGTAAGCTATTGGGACTCGCCTGACCTGATTGAATCAAATACGCAATCCGCGTGGTCAATACCCGCGTTTTACCGCTTCCAGCCCCCGCGAGAATTAAAGCAGATTGATAAGGTAATGTAACAGCTTCTGCCTGCTCGGGATTCAATCCATTAAGTAAAGAAGTCATGAGAGAATGTGTCCAGCACGTTTGGTTTGCTAGGATTGAGTGATCATTCCTAGTTAATCGGGGTTAAATCTTCTTCAGAAACAAAAGAACCTTACCAACTCGTTGAAATTCGGTAAGGTTCAGTTAGATTATCAGCGTGTTACAACTAACGCTTCATTAATGCTTGCTCTTTTTTGCTAAATCGATAATAAGTGGCGTTAAAATCAATTCAATGGCCATGCCCATTTTACCGCCTGGAACAACAAGGGTATTGGGACGAGACATGAAAGAATCGTGCAACATATTTAATAAGAATGGAAAATCAACATCCTTGTAATCACGGAATCGAATCACCACCATACTTTCATCGAGCGTTGGTATCTCTCTAGCAATAAATGGATTCGAAGTATCCACCATGGGAACGCGTTGAAAATTAATATGGGTTCTTGAAAATTGCGGGGTTATATAATGCACATAATCATGCATGCGATGAAGAATCGTTTGTGTTACAGCTTCCGCTGAATAACCACGTGCATTCATATCACGATGAATTTTTTGTATCCATTCCAGATTTACGATTGGTACCACACCAACCAATAAATCAACATATTTTGCAACATCTGCAGTATCGCTTTTTGCTCCCCCATGAAGGCCTTCATAAAAAAGCAAATCGGTACCCGATGCAATCGCTTTCCAAGGGGTAAACGTTCCTGGTTTTTGATTATATGGCGCGGCTTCTTCATCATTATGAAGGTACAAACGCGTCATTCCAGAACCTGTTTCCCCATATTCTTTGAACAAGGCTTCCAATTTCTCAAATTCATTAGCTTCTGGACCAAAATGACTAATCGGCCGCCCATTGTTTTTTGCTGACTCTGCAACGGCAGCTTTCATTGATTCTCGATCATAACGATGGAAGCTATCCCCTTCAACAATCGCTACATTGAGTTTCTCACGACGAAAAATATGTTCAAAACTATTTTTGACAGTCGATGTACCGGCGCCCGAAGATCCAGTCACGGCAATAACAGGATGTTTTTGTGACATTTGCTACTTTCTCCCTATAAATACACTAATAAAAAATAATGAATAGTAAGATTTTTTTTGTTATAACTTTAACAGCGTATGATACCTGCTTTCGAGCAAATTTGGGCAATCAAAAATTGCCAAACAACATTTACAAATAAAAAATAATCTATACATATCAGCCAGTTAGCAAATATAATGATCTAGCGTAAAAAAATTACCCCTATTCACAATAATTGTGTAGCCATTCAGGCCAAAAAATTTGGGGGGTTTTCTATGTGTTCTTGGGCAATTGTTTACATAGGATTAGTTTGCATTCTTAAAAATTATTAATATAGAAAAAAAGTTTGAAATAGTTGTAACAAACCACCTCCAGTAAGATTGTAGAAATTTATGATTTTTCGTTAAAAAAGGAAAAATCTACAATATCCCTATGCTTCTTAAACTTATTCGCCTAAATAGAATAATTCCAACAGAACCTATAGCAATCAATAGAAGAGAATTAGGTTCAGACATTTTGATAACTGACCCATTCAGAAAAAAATCTCCATAACTACTAAACTGATGAAGTCCATCAACCCCGAATTGTAGATTAATTAGAAATGAGTCACCTACTGCTAATGTACCAATTTCAAAACCTATTGCTAATGTTATATCACCTGGCCCTAGTAATCCTCCACCATTAATTCCACCATCATGTGGCAATGTTCCCAGAAGGAGATTCGTTAGTTGATCAGAATCTCCCAATTTCGCAATCTGAAAAAAATCGCCAGCGTGACCTTCAGCAAAATCTTCCTCATCCCCCGCAATGATATCTGCATCTAAGTATGCATAAAATTGCACATGAGTTAGCGGAGAAGCTCCAATATTATTAACTAACCATGACACACTTCCACCTGCAATTGAACCGTTTTCAAATATTATTAAGTTATTTGTGAACTTACCCAAGAGAAACTCAGGTTGTTCAAAGAAAACTTCTGAACCCGGAAAAATTTCAGTATTACTTTGAATTCTTGCTCCATCAATACCAGAGAAGTAACTACTGTCTACAAATCCATTCATGTAGCCACTCAACTCAATAATATCAAAAGAAGTAGCATTTAAAGTACACGAAAAAATCTTCAAAAATAAACATACAATTAAATAGTTGATTTTTCTTAAAATACTCATTTTTTTCCTAATAACTATTTTCTTATTAATTTAAAATTTATGGCTCGTATCAAAGTCAGGACTCAAGATAGGTTTTTTAACCTAGATAGCTGATCATGGCCATCGTTGATATAGCATGGGTAGCCACTGGCAGGTAATCCATCTTTTCCTATTGCAGGTAGAACTAAGAATGAATCGTCAGCTTTACCATCATCATTGATATCCTCAACCACCTTATAATTTCCTTTATGGCCATGTGGAATGCTAAGTGAAGGATGGTCAAATGGCGCTAATTCACATGCGACCCGACGATCAGTAAGGCTATATCGCAAAAAAGCTACTAGATCTGCTTGCTCCTCAGTCGTTAACTCAAGTTCAGTTATATCTGGATCAAGATTAGAGTTATTGACACCATACCCTGTTGTATCGCTAACATCATCACCTCGTCGATTTCCACCTCGATTGTAAAACTCAACAACTTGTTCTAATGTTGCTGTTCCACCATTATGAAAATAGGGGGCAGTCAGTGCAATATTGCGAAGAGTTGGTACTTTAAAAGAACCATCTATGGCTACTCTGAGCTGCTTAATTTCTGATGGATCTATTGGTTTAATTGTAGTAATACTACGAGAATGATCAGCGCATTCAACTAGCTGATAATTTCCTGATAAAAATTCAGAATTTTGAAATAAATTCTCAAACTGACATTCATCAACTTGAAATACATCGGGTATAGTGCTACCTAATAGTTGTTCAATATATTGACGTGTCAATGACAAGGGGTAACCAAACGGGTCCTTTCCCCCTAAACCTAAATCATGTATTGTTGGCGTTACTCCGATATTGTAAAAACCGTTATCATACAGCGCAGAAATACCATTACCCATAAGCATGCGCTCAACTAACCCCTCTTCATTATTTTCTGATTGCAATAGTGTTGCTGCAGATGTGAACTCAGCACCTTTGTGGCAATTAATGCAGCGACCTTTTCCCATGAAAAGGGCCAGACCACGCTGCTCTTGATAAGATAACGCATCTAAAATAGCTATTGAGACGGTTCTTCGATCACCAATAAATTTATCGTAAGGGGTTTCATCAGAAATAAGAGTTGATTGGTAAGCTTGCAAAGCCAAACCCCAGAAAAAACTGAAATTTCGCTCAAGTTGAGTGTAACCCTCACTATCACGTTTAGTTGAACTCCAATATTTTCGATCAAAAGCAGATTTAATGAGCTGTCCATAGGTATATATCAAACCCTGGCCAGTTGGAGAACGAAACCCTTCTAATACGCTATCATTAACATGAATTTGTTGGTTCATCAAAGGACGTAATAATAAAAGCTTTCGCCCAAGCTCTTTAAAACCTTTAAGTGCACAAGTCATTTCAACAATGCTTAATGCGGGACCAACAGCTTGCGAAGCAAGGCTGGCATTTTTTAACTCAATTCTAATTAGCTTTTCACTTCCATCTAATTGCTTCTCAACTATCTGAGCTTTGCTATCTCTTCTTCCAAATGACGTTACCCCATTAAAAATATTATTAGCCCGACCATCCCAGAAATTCCGAAAATTGAAAACTGCATTAATAACTGTAGGAGCATTCCGATCAGTAGTTAAGCGAGTCAATTTTCCATTCACATGATACAAATCTATTTCCCTATCGTTACACTCAACACCAACCCTTGGTACAAGATTTGTTTGTATCCCCGACTGACTTCCGCTTGAGCCAATCACATCATCTGTAGTAGCAATAATCATGGAATTACGATCTGAAGCATTAGCGAGTTGGTGTAAGGGTAAGTCATTTAGATTAAGGTCATAATTGGGCCCCCAGCCTGGGATCAATGCACTCGGCTGATTAAATTCATTATTTTTCTTGGGATGAAGTTGATTTTTAGTACGATTATCTGCACCTGCATGAAAATGACAACTCGCGCATGCTATTCCATCACTACCAACATTAGAATCCCAAAACAATGCCTTACCAAGAGCGACCGCAACAGTTTGATTACGTATATAAGCATTTAAGCCCTGCCCTGTTATTCGATCTTGAACTAAGGGAATTGGAACATCTTTTAAAGAAAGCAATGAAGACTTCGGGACTAGTCCTAATGAATTATTTGCCATCGTAACATCTACAGACGACAGTACTATTAAGAAGCAAAATATCAAATACCTGTGTTTTAAGATATAAATTCGACTCATAATCAATTCCTATTTTTATCAATGAACCCCACTACAAATAGTGGGGAGTCTAAATTCAGATAATTGATTACTTATTACGCACCCCGCCTCGATAACGCTCGAGTACTTTTGCAATTACCGCAATATCTGCTTCGTTAACTCCAGCAAGGGTTGCTTGAGTACCAACGATATTGATAAATTTAGTGAATGTTTGGTCTGGAATATTTCGGCCACGGTGTATTTTAGACATCGAGCTGCGACATTGATGGCCTGATTCAAGCACAGCTCCACTTTTGCGTGATGATCCCCCCAGATCATGATCTAGAAGCATGGCTAAGCATTGCTCAATATCATTTGGCGATGTAGTCAAATTACCAAAGAATGATGCAATCTCTGCATCAGCAAGTAATGCTGGAACTGCAAAATCATGCAAAAAGGTAAGGATCCCGTGATACCCCCCTAATCGAGCAGCAATCGTATCGCTTCGAATAACCATACCAGAATCTTCATCATCACCCTTAGGATGACTATTCGTTCCAACAAGCGATGATGGTATTTTACTTTTCCCCGAATCAGCAATAGCTGAAGTAATTCCATCAATTGCAATGAGTCCACAGATTAAAGCTAAAACTAAATATTTAATCCATTTTAGTTTATCAAGGTTTGACTGTTTCGCTTTCATTATGAGCTTCTCCTAATTAATAATTTCAAGTTAATTCAAACTAATCAATTTTCTTGAGTTGAATTTTCCAAGGGTAAAAAAAATTGAGTAAATTCTTGATTACTCATTTTCTATTACGCATGAACTTAAAATTTGGATGCAGAAAACCCTAAATCTTCAAAAATGAACGACCCCGCTCCCAAGGAACGAGGAATTAAACCCGATAGAGATTAACCTTATTGACTTAACAAATATTTTCTTTTCAGATCGCTTTACTACTATCTATAGATAAAATTCAAATTTATAGGCGATTCTTATGAAATTTTTGCGTCTATTTTTGAAATACCCACGTATTTAATAATTATTAATTTAGAATCAGAGGTAGTACGCTTAATTAGAAAAACTGAACAAGGTTATTTTCTGAATGGGTAAATTGCAACTATCAACATAACTAAGTACAAATTAGACTGCTGTATTACTAATGACGAATTTTGATATCACTCAGTCTGAAACTGGTAGTGAAGACACTCAAATTCTTGCTTGGATTACGGGAATTATTGAACATGACGAGCAATCCCTGTTAAAGCTTTACGAAGCAACTCTTTCTCGTGTTTATGGTTTAGCACTCCGTATAACTCAGAACTCCCAAGCAGCCGAGGAAGTAGCTGAAGATGTTTATTGGCAAGTCTGGCGTGAAGCAATCCGGTTTGATGCGCAACGTGGTAATGTGATGGCATGGTTGTTGGTGATAACACGGAGTCGGGCATTAGATTATTTACGCAAAGTGGATGAAGCAGTTCCGTCTGAATCGCCCGAACTTTTCTTGATGGAAGAACCCTCTCGTGATGGAGACCCACAGGATCTTGTATCAGCATTACAAATGAATCTTAGATTGCAAAATGCGCTTCAACAACTAGAGCCGATTCAAAGGCAATTTGTTGCATTGGCTTTCTTTCGTGGTTTAACACATGAAGAAATTTCTGCTTTTACTGGAATTGCTTTAGGAACTGTTAAATCTCATATTCGTAGGGCATTGACTCATTTGCGTGAGATACTCGATTAAAATCCTTGTTTAAAGGCCGAGAATGAAAAAAAATAAATATCCCTTAGATTCAGACAACGCTGAACAAGTTGATCGCATTGAATCTGCATTACTTGAAGGATTATATCCTCTATCACCAGATATAAAACAACGTTCTAAAATCCAGAAGCAACTATTTAGCCGTATCCGCTCAAGTAATGAAGCAGAGTCAAATCGTATTACCATTCGCAATAAACAAGGAAATTGGCGAAATATTCTTCCAGGAGTACGGGCTAAAACTCTAGATAAAATTAAGCGAGCATTCATACTTGATATTGCTTCTGGCGCTAGCCTTCCTATGCATCGCCATCATGAAGATGAGGAGTGCATTGTTCTGCATGGTACAGCAAGCCTGGGAGATCTTGAAGTTCAAACTGGTGATTATCATTTAGCACGTGCAGGAAGTCGTCATGGTCGAATTCACTCGGAAACAGGTGCAAGGATCTATTTGCGTGGAACTCCAATTGGACATAATATTGAGATTGCACGTGATCTGGTCACAGCACTTTTACCGGGAAATAACAACGAATGGACAACAATTCGAGCCGATGAAGGAAATTGGTCCGAGCTAAGTTGCGGTGTCTCCAGTAAACCTTTATTCAGCAACTACCAAAGCTATTCATCACTTATCCGAATAGCAGAAGAAACTCACTGGAATCTATCTTCACAGAAAGTTCCACAAGATGAAGAATATCTAATCCTGGAAGGCGAAGCATTTTTTGGTGATACATTACTACAAGCTGGTGATTGGCAATTCGTCCAATCAGGCTCGATCTACCGTCCAATAGCAACAGATGAGGGCGTGTTATTATTTAGGCGCGGCGCTAACGACAAAGTATTTTCAACCTAAGTAAAAAAATTTACAAATAAAGTAATTTAGTTCAAAAAGTATATCACTTTACCATCGCTAAGGCGCTCCAGTGATTAAAATCCACTATCCTGGCTTCCTTGGGTGGCAGCAACACGGCTATATCCACATCACTACTGGACCATTCGTCTTCTGTACCCCAGGAACCAAACAGATAAATCGCTTGTGTGTTGGGATAAGCTTCCAAAATAATCTTGGTCAATTCTGCTGTATTCACCATACCATCATCGCCCTAATCATTCTTATTACTGCCACTGATTTGAACAACTTTCTTATAGTCTTAGAATCCAACTGATTACTTTACACACTTCGGTTTTTTACCAGCAGCTATCGCTTGCTGATAAAGCGGCTGCGCGATTGTGAGCCGTGCTTGCAAATCCTCAATCCGGGTATCATGCGAAGGGTGCGTTGATAAAAACTCGGGTGGCTGATTTCCTTGACTAGCGTGACTCATTTTTCTCCACAAATTGATGCTTTCTAGTGGATTGAATCCCGCTTTTGCCATCAGATCGATGCCGATCATATCCGCCTCGCTTTCATGCAAGCGACTAAATGGCATGATTACCCCATATTGGGCACCAACCCCTAATGCACTTACCGCAGCTTGCCCCAATGGTGTCGTTGGTGCCGCTACAGCCTGTACAATCGATAATCCAAGCTTTGTACTGACCTGTTGCGACATGCGCTCATTACTATGTCGCGCGAGCACATGCCCAATCTCATGCCCAATGACCGCTGCAAGTTGATCTTGATTGTCTACTAGATCGATTAATCCGGTATGAACGCCAATTTTTCTTCCCGGCAGTGCAAAGGCATTCAACGAAGCATCTTCGAAAACCACTACTTCCCATTCACCACCTACTTCTCGGGTAATTGCTTGAGCAATACACTTCACAAACTGAACGTTTTTCCCACCCTGCTCGATTGGTTTTTCTTTTTTTAAATTCTCGAATGCCTGCAAACCCATGCTATCTAATTCTTCATCAGGCATAAAGGCTAATTGCGTTCTTCCAGTTGGTGACGTCGCGCAGGCACTCAATAACAGAATACACAGCCAAACAACCCATCGGCTTAAATTACTAATTAATCTCATTTGTAGCTCCTTTACGAATTAATTTCACATTTAAAATGAGGCTACCATG
>WBZL01000787.1_pt1 | contig 10448 bp, 11 predicted proteins | sample 5204291 | NCBI WGS metagenome assembly WBZL01 (sample SAMN12344345, study PRJNA552823) | activated sludge metagenome | biome: Activated sludge suspended growth; feature: Nitrification reactor; material: Wastewater; isolation source: activated sludge from nitrification reactor of wastewater... | reverse complement strand
GCAGGGCCACCAGGCGCAGGACCACCGCCTGGTCGTAGGCGGCGTCGGTGTGGTCGTTGACGTCGTCGCCACGCATCTGCCAGTCGGTGCAGACCGCGAGCAGCTCGGGGTTGAGGGCCACGAAGCGCCCGTACGCGTCGCGCACCGCCTCCCGCGCGCCGGCGGCGTGGAGCTCGGCGGCGAGGCGGGCCTCGCCCTCCCGTCGCCCGTCGGCGGTGAGGCTCCACCCGGTCACGTGGGCACCCTCGACGCGCCGGACGAGGCCGTCGGCGGCGAACGCCTCGAGCGCGGCCTGCACCTGCGCCTCCGGCAGCCCCACGGCGACCGCGAGCACGTCGGTGTCGGGGAACGCCTTGAGGCGCAGCCCGTGCAGGACGAGGGTCTCGGGGTCGGACGGGTGGGGGCCACCCGGCGCCGGGGCAGCCGTGGACATCGGGGCGATGGTACCCGGCCCCCACGCGGGGGCCGGGGGCACATCCGCGGTCAGGCCGAGGCCGGGAGCTCCTCGTCGGTGAGGGCGAAGGCCTCGTACTCGTCGCCGGTGTCGACCCAGTCCTCGAATTGGATCACCCCGATCTCGCCGAACTTCTGGCGCAGCCAACCGTCACCGGCGTCGAGCAGGCCCAGCTTCTTGCAGTTGGGGACGATCTTGGAGAAGAGCATCTGCTGGAACAGCTGACGCTCGGGCGACAGCATCACCGCCTGGACGGCCTCCTTCGAGTCGATCCCGAGGCGCTCCCAGACCTCCTGCTGGAGGAAGCGGTCCCGCATCCGCACGGCCGCCTCGAAGGCGAACTCCTGGCGCTCGAGGATGGCGGCAGCGTCGAGGTCGTCGTAGTACTCCTTCAGCGACAGCACGCCGAAGGCCACGTGGCGGGCCTCGTCGCTCATCACGTAGCGCAGCAGCTGCTTGAGCAGCGGCTCCTGGGTCATCGCGTGGATGAACCCGAAGGCGGCGAGGGCGAGGCCCTCGACCATGATCTGCATGCCCAGGTAGGTCATGTCCCACCGGCTGTCCTCGACGATGTCGTCGAGGAGCATCTTCAGGTGGGCGTTGATCGGGTAGTGCCCGGAGAGCTTGGTGTCGAGGTACTTGGCGAAGACCTCCACGTGGCGGGCCTCGTCCATCACCTGGGTCGACGCGTAGTACTTCGCGTCGATCCACGGGACGGTCTCGACGATCTTGGCGGTGCAGACCAGCGCGCCCTGCTCACCGTGCATGAACTGGCTCAGCATCCAGTTCTGCGACTCGACGCCGAGCTGGATCCACTGCTTCTCGTCCCACTTCTCGAACACGGTCCCGGTCAGGTCGACCGTCCCGGCCATGAACCCGCCGTCCTTGGCGCCGGCGTTGGCCATGACCACGGCCTCCTGGTCGACCTCGGTGTCCCAGGGCAGATCGGTCTCGCCGTTCCACTGGGCGGTCTTGGCCTTCTCGTAGAGCTTGTTCAGCGCCGGGCGACGACCCTTCTCGTAGTCCCACGTGAAGATGCAGTCGGCGTTGTCCTTCACGTGGTGGACGAGCTCGTTCACGTCGGTGTTGGTGACGCCGAGGATGGCCTCGAGGTCGTTGACGTCGGCTCGACCGATGAGGTCTTCGGTGGTGGACACGGGTGCGGCTCCTGGCGGGTGATCGGGACGGGGCGGGTGGTGCGGGCGGGTACGGGGGTGTGCGGGACGGTTCAGGGACGGGCGGGGGCCGGCGCGACGACGTCGTCGAGCCCGGGCAGGACGAAGGTGGTGACGAGGTGGGCGGCCGCGTCGCGGTCGGTGAGGTCGACCGGTGCGGCGGCGTCGGGCCGCAGGGCCAGGTGCGAGAGGACGAGGCGGGCCAGCCACTCCGCCACCTCGGGGACCCGCTCGGCCGGGAGGTGGCGGGCCAGGCGCGGGGCGAGCAGCACCTCACCGACGGCGAAGACCGCCGGGCTCTTGTCGAACGCCACGTGGGCGAGGAGGGCGGTGGGCTCGTGGGTGAGGACGTGGGTCAGCGGGCCGCTGTCGCGCACGAAGCGGGCACTGGCCCACAGGGCGGTCGCGAGCAGCTCGTCGAGGCCGTCGGTGGCGTCGAGCTGCGCACCGACCTCGGCGTGGAAGCGGGCCAGCTCGGCCAGCGCGGCCGCCTCGAGGAGCTCCTCACGCCCGCCGGGGAACACCCGGTAGACGGTGGCCCGGCCGCAGCCCGCCTCGCGGGCGATGGCCTCCACGGTGAGCCCCGCCACCCCCTGGCGGCCGATGCCGCGCAGGGTCGCGTCGACGATGCGCTGGCGCGGCTCCCGCAGGTCGATGCTCCCCCGGGTGCGCCCATCGCTGGCGACGGCGGCACTCATCGCCTGAGACAATACGCAGGGATTTGTCTCAGGGCACGGCGAGTCCCTGTGACATGTGTCTCATCGCACCGCCGCGGTCACCGCTGGGGCCGATCTCCCCCCGGCCCCCGCACGGCAGCCGTGTCGCGTCAGGCGAGGATCCCGGCCAGGAACTGGCGGTCGACCAGGCGGGCCACCTCGTCGGGGTCGGTCAGGTCCCAGCGGCCGGGGCTCGGGATGAACGACAGCACCATGCGGGCCAGGTAGTCGGCGGCCTCGTCCACGTCCACCCCCGGGGCCAGGTGCTCGGCGGCGACGGCCGGGCGCAGGTAGTCCCGGACCACGGCCACGACGAGCGGGGCGGTCTCGTGCAGGCGCGGCAGGAACCGCTCCCGGTCGGTGGCCAGCACCGTGGCCAGCGCCTCGTGCCCCACCAGCGAGCGGTGGGCGAACATCAGGCCGCGCTCGAGCCGGACACGCAGGTCGGGGGCGTCCTGCACCTCGACGGCGAGGTCCCGGAAGAACCGGCCGACCTCCCACGTGATGGCCTCGTCGACGAGCTGGTCCTTGCCGCCGGGGAACCAGCGGTAGAGCGTGGCGCGCCCCAGGCCGGCGGCGCGGGCGACGTCCTCCATGCGCAGGCCGGCGAGGCCGGTGCGAGCGACGCAGTCCACGGTCGCCCCGAGGACCCGCTCGCGGGCCTCGTCCGCGCTCACGCCCGTTCCGCGGCCTCGACCGGCTCCGGTGATCGGGGAGCCGCGCCCGACCCGTCGTCGCCACCGGTGGCGTCGCCGTCGGGTGGCGGGTCGCCCGCGCCCGCGGCCGCATCCGCGGCGGCTTCCTTGGCCTTGTTCTGCGCCACCCTTCGGAGCACCAGCGGGTACCCGATGATCGCGATGGCGGAGAAGATGAACCACTGGCCGGCGTAGTTCAGGTGAGGGCCCTCGGACAGCTCCGGCGGGCCGATCGCCACGGGGAAGTCGCCGTCCTGAGCGGGGTCCTGGGTGTCGAGCTGGAGCACCGCCGGCACGAGGTCCTCGTCGACCTGCTCCTGGATGCGGCCGACGTCGGCCCGGGCCAGCTCGTCGAGGCGCTCGCCCTCCGGGTCGATCGAGCCGAACCGGCCCCGGGTCTGGGTCGCCACCAGCAGGCCCTCGACCCGGACCTCCCCGCTCGGCGGCGACCACTCGGGGCGCACTGCGAGGCCCGCCTGGAGCGGCACCCACCCCCGGTTCACGACCACGGCGGTGCCGTCGCCGAGGCGGAGGGGGGTGAGCATCCAGGCGCCCGACTTGCCCTCGAAGGAGCGGCCCCGGACGACGACCTCCTCGTCGGGCAGGTACGTGCCCTCGGCGGTGACGGTGCGGAAGACCACGCCGTGGGCGTCGGCGAAGCTCGCCGACGCCGGCAGGACCGCCTGCACCGGCTCGGCGGGCAGCTCCTGGCGGGACTCGACCAGGGCGTTGAAGTCCCGCCTCTCCTGGAGGCGCTGGAGCTGCCAGAGGCCCAGGTTCACCATCACCACCACGAGCGCCAGCACCAGCAGGTGGGACAGGATCCACCGGGGCTTCAGCAGGAAGCGGTACACGCCCGCAGGCTACGACCGTGACCCCGCTGGGCGGCAGTCGCCCCGGGGGCGTTGCGGCGTTCGGTGCGGCTGCGATCCCCTCAGGAGCGGGGCGGGCCGGCCTCGGCGAGGCCGGTGACGAACCCGGCGTCGGTCGACTCGGAGTCGAGGAGCCACCACGTGGCACCGGCGTCGGCCCACGGTCGGGGGTCCTCGCCCGGCGGGCCGTTGACCACGACCTCGAAGCCGTCGAGGCCGCCCCGCTCGGCGGCGACGACCTCGAGCGCCGAGCGGAGGTCGTCGGGGCCGCCGTCGGTGTCGATCAGGAACAGCCCGTCCCACCGGGCCGCCCGCCGCAGGGGCCGGCGGTTCGGCCACCGGCCGGCGACCCACACGGGGATGCGGGGCTGCTGCACCGGGCGGGGCAGGAAGGCGACGTCCTCGGCCCGGTAGTGGGGCCCGTCGTGGTCCACCCGCTCCCCCGTCCAGAGGGCCGTGATCAGGTCGAGGCCCTCGTCGAGCATCTCGGCCCGCTTCCGGTCGTCGAGCTCCTCGCCGAAGGCGGAGAGCTCCCGGCCGCTCGAGTCCAGCCCGAGGCCCACGCCGAGCACGAGCCGGCCGCCGCTGAGCTGGTCGAGGCTCGTGGCCTGGCGGGCGAGCACGTGGGGCCGGCGCCGCGCCACGGGGGTGACGAGGGGACCGAGCAGGACCCGCTCGGTCGCCACCGCGGCCGCGGCCAGCACGACCCAGGGGTCGGCGACGGCCTGCACCGGCGGCCGGTACAGCACGTGGTCCCACACGAAGAACCCGTCCCAGCCCGCGGCCTCCGATGCCGCCGCCAGCTCGGCGACGACCCGGGGGTCGGACAGCCCGTCGAACGGGGCGGCGAAGAGCCCGTGGCGCACCGCTCAGGCCGTCGGCAGGACGTGGTCTTCGAACCGGGTGCGCAGGTCCTTCTTCGAGAACTTGCCGACCGAGGTCTTCGGCACCTCGTCGATGAAGACCACGTCGTCGGGCGTCCACCACTTGGCGATGCGGCCGTCCAGGTAGGAGAGGACCTCCTCCTTGGTGAGCTCCTCGCCGGGCTTGACCACGACGCAGGCCAGCGGGCGCTCGCCCCACTTGGGGTGGGTGACGCCGATCACCGCGGCCTCGGCCACCTTGTGGTGGCCCATGATCTCGTTCTCGAGCTCGACCGAGCTGATCCACTCGCCGCCGGACTTCACCACGTCCTTGGTGCGGTCCACGAGGCGGATGTAGCCGTCGGCGGTGACCGTGGCGACGTCGCCGGTGCGCAGCCAGCCGTCGTCGGTGAAGCTCTCCCCCGCCCGCTCGTCGTTGTAGTAGGTCGCGGCGATCCAGGGGCCGGACACCTGGAGCTCGCCCCGGCTCTCACCGTCCCACGGCACCTCCTCGGTGCTGTCGGGCTGCACGACCCGGAAGTCGACGCCGATCGACACCAGGCCCTGGGTCGAGCGCAGGTCGGCGAGGGTGTCCTCGTCCCGGTCGGCGAGGGTGCTCTTGATGCGACAGATCGAGGCGACGGGGCTGGTCTCGGTCATGCCCCAGGCCTGGAGGATGGGCAGGCCGGTCTTCTCCCGGTAGGCCTCCGACAGCGAGCGGGGCACGGCCGAGCCGCCGCAGGGGATGGCCCGCAGCTGCGACAGGTCACGGCCGTCGAGCTCGCCGAGCACCCCCATCCAGATGGTGGGCACGCCGGCGGCGATGGTGACGCCCTCGCGCTCGATGAGCTCGGCGATGGCCGGCGGCGAGAGGTCGGGGCCGGGCATCACGAGGCCGGCGCCGGCTGCCACGGAGGCGTGAGCCAGGCCCCAGGCGTTGGCGTGGAACATCGGGACCACCGGCAGGAGCACGTCCCGCTCGCTGACCCCCAGGCTGTCGGCGGTCATGACCCCGACCGTGTGCAGCCAGGTCGAGCGGTGGGAGTAGACGACGCCCTTGGGGTTGCCCGTGGTGCCGCTCGTGTAGCACATGGACGCGGCCCGGTTCTCGTCCTCGACGTGGAAGGAGACGGGCTCGGCGGCGGCGAGCAGGTCCTCGTAGTCGTGCACCGGCGGGGCACCCTCCGCCGCGGGGATCTCCCCCTTGCCGTCGTCCATCACCACCAGGTGCTTCACGGTCTCGAACGTCGGCAGGAGCGGCCAGAGCAGGGCGGCCAGCGACCGGTCGACGAAGATCACCTCGTCCTCGGCGTGGTTGACGATGTAGGTGAGCTGCTCGGGGAAGAGCCGGATGTTGAGGGTGTGCAGCACGCGCCCGGTGCACGGGGCGGCGAAGTAGAGCTCGAGGTGGCGGGCGGTGTTCCAGCCGAAGGTGCCGACCCGTGCGTCCTCGGACAGGCCGAGCTGGTCGAGCACGCCGCCGAGGCGGCGGGTCCGGTCGGCCCACTCGCCGTAGGTCGACCGGTCGATGCCGGTCGCCGTCGCGGTGACCACCGCCTTGTCGGGGAACAGGCGCTCGGCCCGGTGGAAGAAGTGGGGCAGGGTGAGCGGGGTGTCCTGCATGAGCCCTTGCACGGTGGGAGCCTCCTCGGCGACGTCGGCACTGGCGCGGCGTCCGGCAGCGTAGGACCCGGGGACCGGGCGCGCCGGGGTGCGATGATCAGGGGCGTGGACGCCCCTGCCCGCGAGAAGCCCAGCCGGCTCGTCTTCTGGCTGCTCGTCGGCCCGCTCATCGTGCTCGTCATCGCGTCGTACGTCGGCGACGCCCTCGCGCCGACCCTGGTGGACAAGCACCCGCTGTTGCTCGTCGCCCTCAACGCCCGCAACCGCAACCTGGTGCTCGTCACGAACGAGCTCGAGGCGTGGAGCTACTACCTGGTCGGCACCGTGCGGCTGCTCGCCGCGGACCCGCTCTTCTACCTGCTCGGCTACTTCTACGGCGACGCCGCGGTGCGCTGGGCCGAGCGCCGGTCGCGGACCTTCGGCGGCGTGCTGCGCTCCGCGGAGCGCTTCTTCCAGAAGGCGTCGTACCCGCTCGTCCTGCTCGCCCCCAACAACCCGATCTGCCTCTTCGCCGGCGCGTCGGGCATGTCGCCACCGGTCTTCTTCGCCCTGAACATCACCGGCACGATCGGGCGCCTGATCATCATCCGCTGGGTCGGCGACATCTTCTCGTCGCCCATCGACGCCCTGCTCGGCTTCATCCGCGAGTACCGCCTGCCCCTGACGGCGCTCACCGTCGTCGTCACCGGCTTCCTCATCTGGAGCGAGAGCCGCGGCGAGGGCGAGAGCGAGCTCGAGGCCCTGGTCCGCCTCGAGGACGAGCTCGAGGAGGTCGAGGAGGACCTCGTCGCCGAGCAGGACCTGGAGCACGAGATCGAGGCGTGGGAGGCCGCCGAGGCCACCGCCCACACCGGCGACACGGGCGACGAGCCCGAGGAGGACCCCCGCCCGTGACCACTCGCACCGCCGTCGTCACCGGTGCCAGCTCGGGGATCGGCGCCGCCACCGCCACCCGGCTCGCCGCCGAGGGCTTCCACGTCGTGGTCGGCGCCCGCCGGGTCGAACGCCTCGCCGAGGTGGCCGGGCCGATCGGCGCCACCGCGCTCCCGCTCGACGTCACCGACCCGTCGTCGGTGGACGCCTTCTGCGCCCAGGTGCCCGAGTGCCACCTGCTCGTGAACAACGCCGGCGGCGCGCTCGGCCGCGACGCCATCGCCGACGCCGACGAGGCGGCCTGGCAGGCGATGTACGACTCGAACGTGCTCGGTGTGCTGCGCATGACCCGGGCGCTGCTGCCCAAGCTCATCGCCAGCGGCGACGGCCACGTGGTCACCATCGGGTCGATCGCCGCCATCGAGCCCTACCCCGGCGGTGGGGGCTACAACGCCGCCAAGTTCGCCGTCCGGGGCGTCATGGGCGTGCTGCGCCAGGAGCTGCTGGGCGAGCCCGTGCGGGTCACCGAGGTCGACCCGGGCATGGTCGAGACCGAATTCAGCCTCGTGCGCTTCGGCGGCGACCGGGCCAAGGCCGACGCGGTCTACGACGGCATGACGCCGCTCACCGCCGACGACGTCGCCGACTGCGTGGCGTGGGCCGCGACCCGACCGAGCCGGGTCAACATCGACCAGATCGTGGTGCTGGCCCGGGACCAGGCCGGCGCGACCAAGGTCCACCGCCGCCCTACCTGAGCCGGCGGCGCGGACGGCACCCGCCGGCGGCCGCCGCTCAGAGGTCGAGCACGGCCTCGAGGCCGACGGTCAGGCCGGGGAGCCCGGCGACCCGCTTGGCCGCGAGCAGCACCCCCGGCATGAACGAGGACCGGTCGTAGCTGTCGTGGCGGATGCTCAGGGTCTCGCCCTGGGTGCCGAGCAGCACCTCCTGGTGGGCGACCATGCCCCGCAGGCGCACCGAGTGCACGTGGATGCCGCCGACCGCGACGCCCCCGCGGGCGCCCTCGACCACGGTCTTCGTGGTGGGGTCGTCGCCCCACTCCCCCGACGCCGCCGCCATGCGCTCGGCGGTGCGCATGGCCGTGCCGGAGGGGGCGTCGATCTTGAGGTCGTGGTGGAGCTCGATGATCTCGGCGGTCTCGAAGTGGGGCGCGGCGAGCTCGGCGAAGCGCATCATCAAGACGGCGCCGATGGCGAAGTTCGGCGCCAGGAAGCAGTTGCTCCGGGTGAAGGCGGCCCGGAACCCGTCGAGGTCCGCCTCGGAGAACCCGGTGGTGCCCACCACGGCGTGCATCCCGTGCTCGGCCAGCCAGTGCAGGTTCTGGCGGGCGGCGTCGAGCACCGTGAAGTCCACCACCACCTCGGCGCCGGCGTCGGCCAGGGCGTCCGGCGCCCCGGCGATGGTGACGCCCTCGACGGTGGTGCCCTCGTGGTGCGGGTCGACCGCGGCCACCAGGTCCAGCTCGCCGTCGGCGGCGACTGCCTGGCAGACGGTGGCGCCCATCCGCCCGCCGGCGCCGAACACACCCACTCGGATCGTCATGGCGCCGACGCTACCGGGACGGGCCCCACCGACGGGTCGGGGCCGCCGGGACGACCGAGGGAGCGATCAGGCCGGGAGGTCGGCGTCGGCGAGGGGGCCGACCGCGGCGAGGGTGCGCTCGCCGCCGAACACCCGGCGGAGGACGCGGTCGACGTCGTCGTGGGTGACGGCGCGGATCTTCTCGACGTGCTCCTCGATCGGGATGACCTTGCCCCGGATCGACAGGTTCGAGCCGATGCGGCCCATGCGGCTGCTCGAGTCCTCGAGGCCGAGCACGAGCGAGCCCTCGAGGTAGCCCCGGGCCACGTCGAGCTCCTTGTCGGTGACGCCGTCGGCCACGAGGCCGGCGACCACGTCGTCGACCACCGTGACGGCCTCGGCCACGCGGCCGGGTGCGGTCCCCACGTAGGCCAGCACGACGCCGGTGTCCACGTAGGACGAGGACGAGGAGAACACCGCGTAGGCGAGGCCCCGCTTCTCGCGGACCTCCTGGAACAGGCGGCTGGCGGTGCCGCCCCCCAGCACGTGGTCGGCCACGCCGAGGGCGTAGCGGTCGGGGTCCTCGAGCGGCAGGCCCGGCCACGCGAGGGCCAGGTGCTCCTGCTCGGTCGGGCGGGTCAGCACCGCCCGGGCCACGGGCGCCGTGGTGGGTGCCGCCCGCTCGGGCCGGGTGCCGGCGGCCAGGTCGGCGAAGCCGGCCACCACCCGGTCGACGACCTCGTCGTGGTCGAGCAGGCCGGCGGCCGCGACCACGAGGTTCTCCGGCCGGTAGTGACGGTCGTGGAAGGCGGCGATCTCGTCGCGCGCCATGGCCTCGATGGTGTCCGGGCTGCCGAGCACCTCCCGGCCGAGCGGGTGATCGGGGTAACGGGCCTCGAACACGAGGGTGTGCACGCGGTCGTCGGGGTCGTCCTCGTTCATGAGGATCTCCTCGAGGATGACCTGGCGCTCGGCCTCGACCTCGTCGGGCCGGAACGCCGGCGCGGTCACGACGTCGGCGAGCAGGTCCACTCCGAAGCCCAGCGAGGTGGCGGGCAGCCGGGTGTAGTAGGCGGTGTACTCCTTCGTGGTGAAGGCGTTCATCTCGCCGCCCACCGCGTCCACCGACTCGGCGATGTCCTGCGCGGACCGCGCCGCCGTGCCCTTGAACAGCAGGTGCTCGAGGAAGTGCGACGCCCCGCTCAGGGGCGCCGACTCGTCCCGGGCGCCCACCCCCGCCCAGACCCCCACGGCCACCGAGCGCACGGAGTCCATGCGCTCGGTGACGACGCGGAGGCCGTGGTCGAGGGTCGTGGTGCGGACCTCGGCGTCACCGGCCGGAACCGGTGCGCCGCCCGCAGGTGCGGCGGTGGTGCTCAGCGACGGCCGCCGCGCCGGCCGCGGTCGCGGCCGCCTCGGCCACCGCCACCACCGTTGCCGCCGCCGGAGCTGGTCCGGGGGGCCTCGGGGCCGAGGTCACCGAACTCCTCGCGGAGCTCCTCCTCGAAGGCGTCCTCGAAGGACACGCTGACCGCGCCCGACACCTCGGCGTCGCCGTCGCCGTCACCGGCGTCGGACGAGCTGCGGTCGTCGCGGTCCCGACGGCCACGGTCACCGCGGTCACCGCGGTCCCGGTCG
>WBZL01005513.1_pt1 | contig 10449 bp, 11 predicted proteins | sample 5204291 | NCBI WGS metagenome assembly WBZL01 (sample SAMN12344345, study PRJNA552823) | activated sludge metagenome | biome: Activated sludge suspended growth; feature: Nitrification reactor; material: Wastewater; isolation source: activated sludge from nitrification reactor of wastewater... | reverse complement strand
AAAACAAACGCCCCACGGCCTGGAAAACTTAGGGGCGTTTGCGAGCACCACCATGAGGTGATGTATGCCTGATTCCAATTTTACCTACCCCCCTCTTTCTGTCAACATGCCGCCGGAAACGGCCGTTATCATCCGCCTGACCGACAGCGACGACGTGACCTATGACTGGCGTGTTGTCGCGTCGGACGATGTGCCGATGTTTAACGCCATCGTTCAGGATGACACGGACGGCGAATTGTGGTGGGAAACCTTCGACGACCTCAGCGCTGACAGCCCCATGCGCTGCGTGATGGAATGGGACGTTGCCGGTCGGGAGATTGAATTTGATGACGCGGACACGGCGCGGCAGTTTAAGCAGCGGCATCCCCGTTGGCGCGTGCTGTTCACCACGACCCATACCGTCGAGGTGCTGTGATGGCCGAGCCAATTAGACGCAATGAGAAGCGCCGCGAGGCGCACTTTGAAACGCCAGAGGCCGCGTGGTGGTTTAACCTGACGCATCCCCATTGGCGCGTAACGGCCGACGTGGACGAAACGGCCGTGCCGGACCTGTACCACCAGCTCGACGGGCATTGGTGCGATCCGGCGGCGCAGCGGGCGCAGTTTGGCAGTTTCCGCGCCGCCTGGCTGTTTGCCCACCTGCATCCGGATTGGTGCGTGACGTGGGTAGACCCGATCATTAACGAATTGGACCCAGACATTTACGACGTGTCACCGGCCGGGATTAAAGACCTGTTGGAACGGGGGTGGTAATGGCCGATTTTTCTTATGTTGTTGAATCACGTCGCGCCGAAAAACAGCGCAAGCGGGCGCGGCGAGCAGGTCGCCGCGCGGAGTTGATGGTGAACCAATGGCTGTACATTCTGTTGTCCTGGCGTGGGCGCTGCGCCTACTGCGGCGCACCCGCCGAGACGATGGACCACATCGTTCCGATCTGCAACGGCGGCGGCACAACCAAAACCAACGTTTTGCCCTGCTGCTCTGATTGCAACCAGGCCAAGGGAACGGCCGTTTGGCTGCCCGCGCAGACGGGCGAGGCGGTGGTGAAATGGTAAATAAAAATGGCGCGGTACTAGCCGGGTCGTGCCACAAAATGGGCCGGGAGGGCGTGGCGTTGGCCTGCCCTGTGAACGGTCAATCCCCGTTGGATGGGTTTCCCCCACACACGCGGGGAGCGGCGGTACCAGGCGCTAGCCACCTATGTGGCGGCCTACAGTTTCCCCCACACACGCGGGGAGCGGCGGCATTTTGTAACCGTGCCATCCGGGGTGTCGTTTCCCCCACACACGCGGGGAGCGGCGGCGGCGGTGAACTATGATTTTGGCGCATAAAATCAGGCTTAATCCCACTCCCGAACAGGAGGCGTATTTCCGCCGGGCGGCCGGCACGGTGCGCTTCGCCTACAACTGGGGGTTGGCGCGGTGGATTGAACTGTATGAGGCAGGCGAACGGCCGTCAGCTCTTTCGCTCAAACGGGAGTTCAACGCACTCAAACACAAACAGTTTCCCTGGACAGCGGAGGTTTCCGGCCGCTGCACCGAGTACGGGTTCACCTGTCTGGGACGGGCGTTTCAGAATTTCTTCCGGCGCGTGAAAAACGGCGAGAAAACGCCGGGCTATCCTCGGTTCAAATCGCGGCGCAATCCGCACCAATCGTTTTACGTGGCTAACACGGAAATCCGGCTGGATGGGCATTGGGTCAAAATCCCCCGCCTCGACGAGCCGGTGAACATGGCCGAGGGACTCCGCTTCCAGGGCAAAATCATGAGCGCTGTCATCTCGCGCAGCGGGGCGCGTTGGTGGATTAGCATTGCGGTCGAAGTAGAAGAACCGGAAACGGCCGTTTTCGGGCCGCCGGTAGGCATCGATTTAGGCGTCAAAGATGCCGCAATTCTCAGCGATGGGCAGGTGTTTGAAAACCAAAAGCACCTGACCCGGGAACTGCGAAAACTGCGGCGGCTCAATCGCCAGTTAGCGCGGCGTGAAAAGGGCAGCCAGGGCTGGTATCGCACGAAAGACAAACTCGCCCGGCTCCACGCCACTATCCGCAATCGCCGGATGGATGGCATTCACAAGATGACGACGGCTGTTGCCCGGCAGTACGGCATCATTGGCATGGAGACGCTCAACGTGCGTGGCATGATGGCGAATCATCATCTGGCGAGGGCGGTGGGCGACGTTGGTATGTACGAGATTAAACGGCAGCTTCAATACAAATCCGTTCTGTACGGGGCAGTGGTGGTCGAGGTCTCGCCCTGGTTCCCATCGTCGCGTCTCTGCCATGCCTGCGGGCAGAAAAACGCGGATTTAAAACTGTCGGACCGGGAGTGGACGTGCCCGAATTGCGGCTGTATCCATGACCGGGACGTCAACGCGGCGCGGAACATTCGGGACGAGGCGCTGAGCCTGTCGCCCGTGGTGGACCAATATGCGACGACGATTTGGTAAACGAAATGGCGCGGCACTAGCCGGGTCGTGCCACAAAATGGGCCGGGAGGGCGTGGCGTTGGCCTGCCCTGTGAACGGTCAATCTCCGTGTGATGGGTTTCACCCACACGCACGTGGAACGGCGGCTCTTCGGCCGATGCGCGCGGCGGCCTCGTTTCACCCACACGCACGTGGAACGGCGGCGCATCCGATGTCTCGCCAATACGCACGTGGAACGGCGGTAAAATCGGCTCGTCATCGGCCGTTTACGGTCGACCGCGTCATGTGATATAATGCGGCAGGTCCGTTTTTGCGGACCACCTTACTATCACCTATAACGAGCGTCCTGAACGCCCCCGACGGCAGTTGATTTATGACTGCCGAGCGGGGGCGTTTTTGTTTATCATCAAATGAACAACGACACTAAAATCGGCCTCATCATCCAGGCTTCCTGGGAGGGCGAAGGCGCAAAAGACGCCCAGGCCGACCTGGGCAAACTGGAACAGCTAGCCAAACAAACCGGGCAGGCTGGGGCGCAGATGGGCACGGCCGTACAGGGCGGCCTGGATGTCGTTGCTCAGAGTTCGGCGCAAACGGCCGTGCGCATGGCCGCGCTAGAGGCCAAGGCGCGGGAAACGGCCGCTGAGCTACGCAAACTCGGCCAGGACGTGGCAGCGGGGAACAAAACCCTAGAGCAGGCAGAAACCGAATATCTGGCGGCCGAACAGGCGCTGGAAAAATACCGCGAGGAATTGGGCCTGGCCGAACAGCAGGCTAGAGAAACCAACGACGCGGTGAATGACGGCAACGACGCCGGGCAAAAATCACAATTAACCTGGCTGAACCTGGCGGCCAAAATCAACGTCGCGCAGCAGGCATACCAGACCATCGCCCGATTCGCCAAAATGGCCTATGACGCCATGAAAGAGGGGGCGCGGATTGAGGCGGTGCAAAACACATTCTCGTCTCTGGCGGCGTCTATTGGCGAAACATCTGACGCGCTGAGAGGTGAACTGCGCACGGCCGTGCGCGATACTGTCGGCGACATGGCCCTGATGGAGGGTGCGAATCGATTTATAGCCATGGGGCTGGCCAGCACCGGCGATCAGGCTGCTGAACTAGCTGCCATCGCCACGCAGTTGGGGCTGGCATTTCGTGGCGACGCAGTTGAGGGCATGGAGGAATTTGCTCTCCTGCTGGCCAACCAGTCTATCCCCCGCCTGGATACATTTGGTATTTCAGCCGCTCGCGTGCGCGGGCGCATCGAGGAACTGATGAACACCGTGCCGGGCATGACCCGCGAAACGGCGTTCATGCAGGCGACCATGGAACAGGCGCGAATCACCATGGGCAAAATCGGCGACCAGACTGGCGGCAATGCCGGACAAATCGCCCGCCTGGAAGCGTCGGTTGCTAACCTCACCGGAGAATTCAAGTTGTGGCTGGCCGACGCCCTGCTGCCAACCGTGGACGCGCTCAACACGCTGGTTGATGTAGGCACGAAATCGGGCGGGGTCATCGACGGCATCGTCGATGACAACATCAAACAGGCGTCCAGCATGGGCGACCTGGTGGAGCAATACCAGCGGATTCAGAGCCAGCTCAACGCCGGAGGCGGCTTTGCCGCCTGGATTACGGGCACGCAGGATGATTTGACCCGCAGCGCGGAAAAGGTGCGCCTGGCTATCTTGGACTCCTCCGACAGCGCTGACGAGTATATTGCCGTGCTGCGCGAACTGGGCATCGTTGGCAGCGACATGGGGCAGATTAACGAGGATACGGCGCGGTCGCTCTACGACACCGAGAAAGCACAGCGGCAGCAGACCATGGCAATGGAAGCAGCCGCGAAAGAGGCAGGCTATGCCGACGCGGTGATGTTGGGTTACACATATACGACCAGCACGCTGACAAAAGAAACCTTCTTCTCGGCCGATGCGCTGGATATGAAAGCGCGGGCGGCGCGACGGGCGGCGGAGGCTGACCGGGAAGCGGCCACGGCTGCACGGGAAGCGACCACGGCCGCGCGGGAACAGTTGATCCTGCTGCGCGAGGAACAGGACCGGCTGTCGGCGGCATCTGGCGATTACTTCACGACGGCCGTTAACGCGGGCAACGACGCCATGGTCACATGGAGCCGCACGGTTTCCACCGCTGGCGGCCTGACCAGCGAACAATCGGCCAACCTGGATGAGCTGACCCAGGCATACCAACGCACTCAGGATAACATCCGGTCGCTGCAGGGTGGCACGGATGGCCTGGGGCTGTCTGAGGAAGAGCTAAACAAAAAACTCGGCGAACAGTATGAGCAGTTGGGGTTGCTGGAACAGGCAATGGGGCCGCTCCAGGGCATCACCGCCGAGGTGACTGGCGTTACCGAGGGCTGGAAATACAACCAGGAGGCCATCAACTCAGAGCTGTACGACGCCGCCGACGCCGCCGGCGCATCGGCCGAACAACTGGCGCTGCTAGGGCTGGCGACAGGGCAACTCTCCGAGGAACAGGCTATTGCCGCGCTGAAGTCGGCGGCGCTGCGGGTAAAGATTGAGGAATTAGGCGAGGCCATGGCTCGCCCAATAGACCCAATGGACCCAACAGAGGCCCTGAACCGCCTGGATGCCTTCGAGAAAGGGCTGGAGGCGCGAGACTTCACCGTGCCGTTGGGCATTGAGGTAGAGGAAGGCGCGGACACGAAAGCGCGGGATAAGGTTGCGGGGATCATCACCAAGGGAATCCCGGAGGATGACCGCAAAATCGACCTGATTGTCTCGACGGACATCGCCGAATTATCGGTGTCCGGGTTCATCGACAATGTGATGCAGCCGACGATTGACGGCCTGTATGAGGTGCTGCTGCAGGCCGAAACGGAAGGGGCGACCACGGCCGTTTCTAACCTGAAAGCGATGCTCGATGGACTGACCGACAAGACGGTCAGGGTGACAACTGTTTACGACACGACCGGGACGCCGCCCACCCCAGCTGGCGGAGGGCGCACGCCTTATGCGGCGGGCGGCTTCGTTCATGGCGGTATCCCCGGCGTCGATTCCGTGCCCTCGCTGCTGATGCCCGGCGAACTGGTTGTTCCTGTATCGGCAACTAGTTCCATGGCAGCGGCGATGTCTTTTGTATCTCGGCACATAGGCGGCGGTAACGGTGAGGAAACTGCTGTTTCCAGCCCGCAGACAACGGGTGGCGATACGATTATTGTCAACACGCAGGATCGGAGTGATGTCGCAGTGCGCAATTTGCAGCGCTGGCAGCGGCAAAAGGAACTGGCGCGAGGCTTCTAATGACGCGAATTTTACGACTATGCGGCGAATCTGGCGCATTAGAGTACGACCTGGTGGGCGGCGCTCTCCGGGCGACGCTCAACAACTATTATGAAACCATGACCAGCGACGGGCTGCTGGAGCGGCGGTATGGGCTATATGGCACGACGGATACGCATACCGCGCTGGAGATCATGGAAGCGTTCAAGCAGTTGGAGCGCGTGGCGTGGCTGGGCAGTGAATGGCACGCACGGCCGTATGAACATGAATCCATCTGGCTAGAAGAATCGGCGGCAGATGAAGTGCCGTATAAGCGGGCGTTGGTCTACCGCATGGAGGCGCGCCGCCAGGCCGTGCCGCTGATGAGCGACCCGCTGATGGGCTACGAATCGCTGGTTGGCGAACTGGCCATTGTGACGCTGCCAGCGCATGAAAGCAGCGTTGCCCGCACGGCGGTAAACGCCAGCAGCGTCAGCGTTTTGGGCGGGCTGGCCACATTTGGACCCGGAGGAACCACCGAGGGGCGCGTGGCGCGGCTGACAATTGGTCCGCCGTTCGGCACATATGCCTATAACGCCTGGGTTGGCATCCGTCCAATCAATGCCGGGATTAACGATTTCAATCCGATTGTGTCATTTTCGGCGAACCCAACCGGAGCAATTGCGGGCATAACGACAATCGTCGATGCCAACGCCTACAGCGGCCAGGCTGTCCAGATAAACCACAGCCTGGTCCCATCGCCCACCACGCTCACACCGCGACACCTTACATCTATTGCGCTGGCGCATCCCAGTGGAGACTTGCGGCACTGGAACGGCCGTTACCGGGCTATTCTGCGCTACAAAATTGTCGGCACGGCGGCCCAAATCGCGCTGAAAATTTATTATGGCACAGTGTCTACTGGCAGTCTGGACGTAGGTATCCCGCTAGATACGGTTTACCTGAACGGTACAGCAGATACATATCGGACGGTAGATGTAGGCGAGGTTGTCTTGCCGTTCTATGCGCACTATGGGCAGACCGCATTGACCGCAATCAGCGCCGCGAACGACTGTGGCTTTCTAGCGGCCACCGAATTTATTGATGGCACGGCAGCCACGGATCATTTGTCGATAGCCGAAATCATCCTGATTCCTGCCGACCGTCTGGCTATGTGCGAAAACTTCGATCAGGTATGGACCCGGGTGAATTGGTTGACCGCAGAGAACGGCAATACCGCCGTTCTTGGCGATTACGGTTATGCGGTAGAAGGCGCTAATACACTCTCCCTGCCTCCTGGCGGTGGCATTGTGGTTGTTCTGGTAGAGGATGCTGGCGTCTCCAGTAAAACCGATGTGGTTGATCTCACGGTAATCAGCTACAGCCGGTATGGGAGGTATGCGGGCAATGGCTGATTTCTCGCTGCGCTTAAAAGCGCCATACACCTTGCCGGCAAATAAAACCATCCTCCTCGATGAACTGCCCGGCGTTGCCGAATCGTGGGAGCGCGAGGAGAACCGATGGGGGTACTTCCAGGGCGTATTTTCGGTTGAGGGCAATGTGGCGCTGCCGCAGCTTATCGACTGGCACGGTCAATGGCTGGGTTCTGAGGTGGTTGAGATGGTGGGCAGCAATGCCGTTTTTGAGGGCTATGTACACGAGCTACGCCTTTACCATGGCGACGTCTGCCGGGTGCATGGTTATGACGTGGGCGGCGGGTTGGAGCGGCGCAACCCTGGCATGTACAACGCCGTGCGCGGCGCCATTGGGCAGATGGTGGAGAATGCCGAATTTGAAATAGACGGCGCCGCCCCGCCCGTGTTTGAGAATTGGCAGCAGGTCATTGGCGGCGGCGACAGCATCACCCAGGAAACCACCGATCCCATCAAAATGGGACAGTCGCCCAAGCTCACAAATGGCGGCAGCGGCAACACCTACCTTTATCAAGACATCTCCGTGCAGCCGAATACAACCTACCGCGTCAGCTTCACCAGCTGCGGTAATGGCAGCGTGGCCGGCCGGTACCGATTGTATGACGTCAGTAACGCCGCCGACATCGTGCCGCTGATGAGCACCGGCAATGTTGGCCTGGGGCAGTTTCGCGGCGTGACAGAAGAAATCACCACGCCTGCGGGCTGCATGGGGCTGCGCCTCTATCTCTACGCGCCGTCTGCCGCCGGATGGGCGGTGTTCGACAGCGTGGAGGTAACGCCAATAGTAGATGGCGACAAGGGGCAGGCATACACCGATTGGCTGCTTCAGGCGCAAAGCATCACGGCGCACGGCCGTCGAGAGATTACCTTGGACGCGCGGAAAATGACGCCGTTGGAAGCAAAGTCGCTGACCACGTCCTTCCTGGCGGCGCGGGGTTGGCCGCAGGAAACGCAGGAAAACGGCGACGGTTCGACGCGGCTGGATGTGCATGTGAGTGGGTATATCCACCGAGCGGATTGGCTGATGACTGACGATGATCTGCACGGTCAAACGGCCGGTATGAGCGACCTGATAACAACTATTGCCGCCAAACTGCCATGGGTAACAAGCACGGCCATACGCGATAACGCCACGCCATACACCATGCCAGAGCAGCCGCAAACGCTGCTAGACGCCCTACGCGACATTACCCTGGCGGGTGATGTGGAGGGCGCCATGTGGCGGCTGTACATCGACCGTGGGCGGCGGCTGATCTACGAGCCGGTCGATTTTCAGCCCGCGCTGAGCATGACGGGCGGGAAGATTTACCGACGGTTGGGCGATCGGCAGACAGTGAATCCGCGCATCATCCGCGCTATGTCTGTGGTGCGCGATTATGATTTTCCTGGCCGTAATGCACTGCCGGGATCGCTGCTGCAGCAACGGAATGACTCGTTGTTGGAATCTATTGTGGTTGGTCCGCGCGGCCTGCGTCGCGGCGTGGCCGGCGTGTAGGTGAGTGACAAATGGCGTATACAACCAGAACGATAGAGGCCAGAGGCATCTGGCAGGGTGAGGATGTGAGCTGGCTGTTCCAGACCGACAGCGATATGACCGGCGGGTCGGTTTCCTGGAAGCTGACGACCGACGATGGCGGCGGCACGGTTGTGCTGAGTAAAAGCGGCGTAGTCAGCGGCGATAGTTTTACCATCACGATTACGGACACAGAAACGGCCGCAATCGAACCCGGCGTGTACTGGCACGAGGCGAAGTTTACGGCCAGCGGCGGTCTGGTTTCGCAGATCGTGGCAGCATCGCAGGTGATTGTGTACGGGAGCGCGATATGACGCAGATTATCAGCAACCTGAGAGCCGAGGCTGACGCGCTGATCGCGCAGCAAGAAGTCATCATCGCCCGAGGCGGCTACGCTACGCTTGGCGATCGACTAGACGCCATGGATCCCGGTAGCGGCATTGTCGTCAGCTCAGAGGGATATATTTTGGGCAATTGGGCGGCGGCGCTGGAGCGGCTAAATGGTGCGCCTACACCGCATGGCACATACCCGGACTTGATCGGCAGCGCCAATGTTATTTGGCCGGATGGTAGCAATGGCGTGTATACGGCCGTAACCGTCAACGCCACATGGTTAGAGGTCACGCACTGGACTCTCACGCATGTGGTATTAGGCCTTACGCTGACCTTCTCCGGCCTTGTCCGTGATGCTGATGGCTTTATCACGACGCCGGGAACATTTGTTGTGGCGTAGGCTTAAAGGAGCTTTTTATGCAGAGTTTAGCCAGGAAGATCAACAATTTATTGGGCATGACGGCCCTGGGACAGGCGGCAATGGCCAATAGCCTGCCGGTAGTCATTGCCAGTGACCAGGATGCTGTAGCCGTCGTGGTGGATCAATCAAAGGTTACTGCGACCATCAACTATGTCAACAGCATTGGATCTGCTGAGACCAATGTGCCGGGAACGGCAGCATCTAACCGCTATGCCATTCGCATCCAGAACGTTCATGCGACGGACGATGTGTATTTGGGCACAAGCACCGGCGTTAGCAGCCTGACCGGCTGGCGGCTGCGGCCCGAGGAATCGGTGCGGATTCTTGCCGGTGGCGATGTGACTATCTATGCCAAGCCCAGCGGCGGTTCCGTGAATGTACGTACGATTGAGGAGTGTTGGGTTCCATGAACATGAAGCGTGTTTTGCTGATTATTCTGCTGATGATCATTCTAGCATCGCTGTCAACGGGCGTATTTGCTCGCAGTGGCAGCGGCGGCGACAACCAGACATCGGTGCTAAAGCCAGGACAATCTCTGGTTGTGTTATGCGATGGTGGAGAGATGCCAAGCGTTTTCTATTTGCGGGTTGGCGGCGTGCGGGTGATGTGTCCAGAGGTGGCTCAGTGAGCAGACCTCTCTTCCCAAACAGCTTGGCCTATCGCCCTGATGGCGAACCATGGGCTTACGCACCGTTTGTGCTTGAACTGCTAACCACGCCGGCCGTGCGCACGGGCGCAGCTTACCCAACCCGGCCAATTTACAAATTTAGCACGGATGCAAACGGCGCCTTCGCCACCGATTTGACCATCAACACGCCGGAAACGGGCGCATGGCTGTGGCGATTGTGGTGGCCTGATCGGCAGTATATTGACGCCTACATCGAGCAAGGCGACGGCAGCGCCATCGAGATAGATGATTGGGCTACACTGGCAGGACTGTCCGGCAGTTCGGCGGGCACGCCACAGGGAGAATTCCTGAATGGGCTGTACACGGCCGTTTCCGGGGCAGCCGATGGCCAGTTGTTGGAGACGGATGGCGGCGACCTGGTGCTGGTGGATGCGCCGGAGGGGATGCCG
>WBZL01005512.1_pt1 | contig 10450 bp, 13 predicted proteins | sample 5204291 | NCBI WGS metagenome assembly WBZL01 (sample SAMN12344345, study PRJNA552823) | activated sludge metagenome | biome: Activated sludge suspended growth; feature: Nitrification reactor; material: Wastewater; isolation source: activated sludge from nitrification reactor of wastewater... | reverse complement strand
GATGGCGAACTCGGGGATCTCGCCGACCACCACGGCGCCGGCGCCGATGATGGCGTCGCGCCCGACCCGCGAGCCATCGGTGACCACGACATGGGTGCCGAGCCACACGCCGTTGCCGACGTCGATGCCGCGCGCGGTGCGTCCCTGGGCCAGCACCGGGATGTCGACGCGATCGTAAAGATGATCGCCGCCGACGAGATACGTATAGGCGGCCATCAGCACGTCGCTGCCGACGCGCACCGTCGACGCCGAGAAGATCTCGCAGTTGAACCCCAGGTTGGCGCGGTCCTCGAGCACGATGTCGCCGTTCTTGCAGCTCAGGATGGTGTTCCGGCCCACGAACACGCCGTCACCGATGACGATGCCGCGGTTGTCTCGGCCCTTGGCGTCGAGGCAGCACTGATCGTCGATGACGACGTTGTCGCCGATGGCGATCTTGTGCGGATGCCGCAACGTGACGTTGGCGCCGAACACGACGTTGCGGCCGACGCGACCCAGTACGAGCGGATAGAGCTTCGAGCGCAGGAACAGTCCGAGCGCGCCGGGCACCCACGACGCGCACAGCGTGACCAGCTCGTAGGCGACGAGCGCGGCGAGCCCGGGACGGCCCACCACGAGATCCTGGTACTTGGCCACCTTCGACTTCTTCTCGTCGAAGAGTTCCTGCTGGATGACGGTGATGCGGGGGTCGTGCGGTCGGTCGGCCGGAGGCATGAGGGTCGCGGCCTAGCGCACCGCCGCCAGCGCCGGCGGATCCGCGGACGGCTCGCTCTGGCGGATCTCGCGAATGGCGTAGGTGGGCTTGTTCTGCGACTCGTAGTAGGTGCGGGCCATCAGCTCGGCCAGCAGGCCGAAGGTGACGAGCTGCACACCGGTGAAGACCAGCAGCACACCGAGCAGCAGCAGCGGCCGGTCGGCGATCGATTGGTGCCCCACCAGCCGCACCCAGCCGAGATACGCGGTGATGAGCGCACCGATGCCACCGCTCACCAGGCCGAACAGGCCGAAGATCTGCAGCGGCCGCGTCGAGTAGTTCAGCAGGAACTTCACCGTCGCCAGGTCGAGGATCACGCGCACGGTGCGGCCGATGCCGTATTTCGTGGTGCCGGCACGGCGGGCGCGATGGTTCACCGGCACTTCGGTGATGCGGACGCCCTGCTCGCTGGCGATCGCCGGCAGGAAGCGGTGCATCTCGCCGTAGAGCCGCATCTGCTTGACGATCTCGGCCCGGAACACCTTCAGCGAGCAGCCGTAGTCGTGCAGCGCGACGCCGGTCGCCTTCGAGATCAACCGGTTGGCGATGATCGACGGCAGGCGGCGGTTGACGAAGGTGTCCTTGCGGTCCTTCCGCCAGCCGGCGACGATGTCGTAGCCGTCGCGGTCGAGCAGCTGCACCATGCCCTCGATGTCGCGCGGGTCGTTCTGCAGGTCGCCGTCGCTCGTCACGACCAGCCGCCCGCGCGCGTGCGCGAACCCGGCGGCGAAAGCGGCGGTTTGACCGAAGTTCTTGCGGAACCGGATGACCCGCAGGCGCGGGTCGGCGGCCTGCAGGGCGGCGAGCTGCGCGAACGAGTCGTCAGTGGACCCGTCGTCGATGATGATCACCTCGAAGCGGCGGCCGGTCGCCGCCAGCGTCGTCATCAGCTCGTCGTAGAGCGGCCGGATGTTCGGCGACTCGTTGCGAATCGGGATGACGACGGAGAGGTCTGGAGTCATCGGGGCGGGCGCGGGATCCGGGAAAAGTATACCCCGGCCGTCCGTGCCCGCCCCGTCCCGGCGCGCCGGCCCGTCAGAAGCGGATGTTCAGCGTCATCAGATAGTGCATGCCGCCGAGATCCAGCTTCGGGCCGAGGAAGTCGTCGGACAGATCGGCCTCGGCTTTCTGGTAGCGCACTTCCCCGCCGAGAGCCCACGCGTCGCCGAGTGCGAAGCGCAGGCCACCCAGCACGACCGGCCCGACCTCGGTGCCCTTGGCGATGAAGCGGTCGGAGAACACGCTGCGGTCGGTGAAGTCGATGAAGTCGCCGACTTCGCTGTAGCGATAGCTGAAGGCGCCGACGCCGACGCCGACGTAGGGCTGCACCGGTCGCGACCGGCCGAACGGCAGCACGCGGACCGTCGCGGTCACCGGCGCCACGCGCAGGCGGAGGTCCTGTTCGATCTCACTGCCATTGCGGTTCTCGTAGTCTGCGTAGACGGTGGGCACGGTGCGGCTCGAGTAGCCAACGCCCGCCCCCACCTCGAAGAAGTCACCGACCGGGATCAGCCATTCGAGCCCGACCGAGCCGGTGTTGAAATCGTTGATGTCGAACGTCAGCAGCTCGCGGTTCTCGAGCAGCACGTCGCCGTCGACACGGCCGTCGGCGCCCGTGGGGACGAACCCGCCGAACGACACGCTGACGGCCTGCTGGGCCCGCGCGACGGCCGGCGTCATCACACACACGATCGCCACGAGCAGGCTGGGCACTACGGTTCGGATACGCATCGCACTCTCCCTCGACTCGCGGCGTCCGCCGCGGCGCGCCACCGGCGCACGCCGGTCACAGAAGCATGGGCGATGCCAGTCGCTCGAGGGGCGAATTTCCCAAGGATTCCGCGCGGTTCGCGCGGAACGGCCGTTCCGCCGTGGTCAGGGCGTCCCGTTCAGGCGACGATCGCGATACGCCTGCGACACCTCGAGCATGGCGTCGTGCAGCGCCCCGTTCGAGGCCAGCAGGTGCCGCGCATACGGGTCCCACCGTTGGCCGTCGAGGCCGGTGACGCGGCCACCGGCTTCTTCGACCAGCAGCGCGCCGGCGCGGGTGTCCCACGGCTGCAGGTTCTCCTCCCAGAAGCCGTCCATGCGTCCGGCCGCGGTCCAGCAGAGGTCGATGGCCGCGGAGCCGAGCCGGCGAATCGCCCGGGCCTTGCCGACGTACGCCTTGAAGAGGCCGATCACCTCGTCGAGGCGGTCGTGCACGTCGTAGGGAAAGCCGGTGACGAGCAGCGCGTCGATGAGCGTCGAGGTCTCCGAAACGCGGATCGGCGCGCCGTTGAGCCAGGCGCCGACGCCGCGCTCGGCGGTGAAAAGCTCCTGCCGGTTCGGGTCGAACACCGCCCCCACCACCGCCTCGCCGTCGATCTCGAGCGCCAGCGACGCACAGAAGATCGGCACACCGTGCGCGAAGTTGGTGGTGCCGTCGAGCGGGTCGAACACCCAGCGGTGCGACGCGCCGTCGCGCCCCCCGCCCAGCTCCTCGGCAAGGATGTCGTGGTCGGGGAATCGCGACGCCAGCAGGGCGCGGGCCGCGCGCTCGACCTCGACGTCGACCTCGGTGACGAGATCGATCGCGCCCTTCTTGTCGACGCGAATCGCCTGCCCGAACCGGGCGCGCTGGATGGCGCCAGCGGCGGTGACCACCTCGATGGCGGTCGCCAGATAACGGGGATCGGGGGCGCTCACTGCGACGCGCCGTCGGCGGCGGGACGGCGCTTCACCATCCGCACTTCCATGCCGCCGTCCGGCACCCGGCGCAGGCCCACTTCATCCATGAAACTGCGCATCAGGAAGATGCCGCGGCCGCTCGACTTCAACAGGTTGTCCTGGGCCAGCGGATCGGCGACCGCCTCCGGGTCGAACCCGTCGCCCTGGTCGCGCACCGTGATCACGAGCTCGGACGGATGGTCGACCGGTGACGCGATGAACTCCACCGCGACGCGCTTCGACTCGTCGCCGCGGTTGCCGTGCTTCATGGCGTTGGCCACCGACTCGCGCAGCGCGATACTGATCCAGTGCAGGGTGTCGTCGTCGAACCCGACCAGGTTCGACATGTGGGTGCACACCACCTCGACGAAGTCGATCATGTCGAAGGCGCTGGCGACGTCGAGGCGGACGGAGTGGCTGCCGGGTGTCATGCGGCCCCGGCGTGGGGATTAGCCCAACGCATTCCCCACAGTATACGCGCGGCGGGCGCGCATTGCCGCACCGGCCGGGGGTCGCTATAGTGATGGCGCATGTCTGCGCCCAGCGCGACTCTGGTCCACCCCGCGCGCGCCGTGCGCGGCACCCTGCGGGTCCCTCCTGACAAGTCCATCTCCCACCGGTATGCCCTGCTGGCCTCGATGGCGGCTGGCCGGACCACCATCGACGACTACTCGACCGGCGCCGACTGCCTGTCGACCCTGAGCTGCCTCGAGGCCCTCGGCGTGGGCGTCACACGCACGGTCACGGCCACGGGCGTCAAGGTCGTCGTGGAGGGACGCCCCGACGGCTTCGCCGTCCCTCGCGGCCCGCTCGACTGCGGGAATTCCGGCACCACGATGCGCATGCTGTCCGGGCTGCTGGCGTCGCAGCCGTTCACGGCCACGCTCGTCGGCGATCGCTCGCTGAGCGGACGTCCGATGCGGCGCGTGGCCGCCCCGCTGACCGCGATGGGCGCCCGCGTCGAGCTGCAGGAGGGCGGCCGTCCGCCCCTCACCATCACCGGCGGCGCCCTCACCGGCATCACCCACACGCCCGAAGTGCCGAGCGCGCAGATCAAGAGCGCCGTGCTGCTGGCCGGCCTGCGAGCGAGCGGCCACACCACGGTGCGCGAACCGGCGGCGACGCGCGATCACACCGAGCGGGCGCTGGCGGCGTTCGGCGTCGAGGTCACCCGCAGCGCGGACGGCGACGTGCGCGTCGCCGGCGGCGCCCGTCTCGCCGGCGGGCTGTCGTTGCTGGTGCCCGGCGATCCTTCGTCCACCGCGTTCCTGGCGGTGGCTGCCGCCGGCCTGCCGGGGTCGGCCGTCGAGATCACCGACGTGGACCTCAATCCCACGCGGACGGCGCTGTTCGACGTGCTGCGCCGCGCCGGCGCCGACGTGACCACCACCATCGAGTCGACACGCCACGGCGAGCCGGTAGGCCGCGTCAGGGTCGCCCATGGCGCGCCGGCCGCGCTCGTCATCACCCCCGCCGAAGTGCCGCTGCTCATCGACGAACTGCCGGCCCTCGCCGCGCTCGCCACCTTCACCGGGTCGATCGAGGTACACGGCGCCGGCGAGCTGCGCGTCAAGGAAAGCGACCGCATCAGCGCGCTCGTGCAGGGACTGGAACGGCTGGGCGCCGACGTCGACGAGTTCCCCGATGGCTTCGCCGTGCGCGCCACGCGCCGACTCACCGGCGGCACCGTCGACGCGCACCACGACCATCGCCTGGCCATGACCTTCGCGATCGCCGGGCTCGGCGCCTCCGGGCCCACGACGATCCTCGGCGCGGAGATCGCGGCGGTGTCGTTTCCCGGCTTCTTCACGACGCTCGACCGGCTGCGCGCATGAGGGCCGACAAGGTGTATCTGGTGGGCTTCATGGGCGCCGGCAAGACCACCGTGAGGCGCGCCCTGGCCCGGCGCCTCGACTGGCGCTTCGAAGACGTCGACGAACGCATCGAGCGCACCGACGGCCGCGACGTCGCGAGCATCTTCCGACAATCCGGCGAGCCCTATTTCCGCGCCCGGGAACGCCAGGCCCTCGGCGAACTCGCCGGTGAGACCGGCGTGGTCGTCGCCACCGGCGGCGGCACCGCCGTCGATCCGTCGAACCGCGCGTTGATGGCCCGAGACGGTGTCATCGCGTGGCTCGACGCCCCGTTCACGACGGTGGCCGACCGCGTTCCGGCCGATGGCCGGCGGCCCCTCGCGGCCAACCGCGGCGAGATGGAACGCCTGTACAATGAGCGCCGCGCCGCCTACGCGCAGGCGCACGCCCGCTTCGACGTGTCGCGCGCGAGCGTCGACGAAGTGGTCGATCGGCTCGTCGACTGGCTGGAGCACTGATGCGGTACCTGGTCCTGAGCGACATCCACGCGAACCTCGAGGCTCTCGAGGCGGTGCTCGACGCCGCGCGTGCCCTTCCCCACGATCGCGTGCTCGTCCTCGGCGACCTGGTCGGCTACGGTGCCGACCCCAACGCGGTGGTCGACCGCGTGCGCGGCCTGTCACCGCACGCCGTCATCCGCGGCAATCACGACAAGGTGGGCGCCGGGCTCGAGTCGCCCGAGGCGTTCAACACCGTCGCCCGCGCCGCGATCCGCTGGACCTACGAAGCGCTGAGCGACGACAACCGCGACTGGCTCGCCGAACTCCCGGCTGGCCCCGTGGCCATCGATGAGCTCGTCGAGATCTGCCACGGCACGCCGTTCGACGAAGACGTCTACGTCTTCGACGACACCGACGTGCTGCGTTCGATGGAAGCGTCGTCGCGGCGCGTGTGCCTGTTCGGCCACACCCACGTGCAGGTCGGCTACCGCCTCTGGCAGCAGTCACTCACGCTCGAAACCGCCGACCCGCGGCGGCCGCTGCCGATTGCCTTCGGCGACGGGCACTATCTGATCAATCCGGGCTCGGTGGGTCAGCCGCGCGACGGCGATCCGCGGGCCGGCTTCGGCCTCTACGACGCGGCGCGGCAGTCGCTCGAGATCCACCGCACGCCCTATCCGATCGAACAGACCCAGGCGCGCATCCGCGAGGCCGGGCTGCCCGAGGCGCTGGCGCAGCGGCTGGCCATCGGCCGCTGACGGCTCAGGCGTTCTTCTGCCGCTGCGCGCGTTCGTCGCGCTTGCGCTGTTCCATCGCGATCGCGTCGGCGGCCGCCCGGCTGCCGAGCACCCAGCCGATCACGACGCCGATGAGCAGGATGACCGGGATGTAGATGAAGTGGCCGGCGGACGGCGTGCCGAAGTCCACGTCAGTGCCCCTTGCGTTCGAGCCGGGCCAGGTCGTCCTCGGTCTTCGCGAGACGACGGCCGAGCGACCACACGTAGGCGATGAGCGCCAGCCACACGAAGGCGTACGCGGCGGCCACCAGGTTGATCGCCGGGATCTGCTCCTCAGCCGGGATCTGCGAGATCGGGACGAACTCGTCCGGCGACGGCGCCTGGGCGAACACGAGCGCCGGGACGGCCAGCAGCGCGAAGGTCAGGGAGAGTCGCAGGTAGCGCATCACGCCTCGTCGAGGGTCAAATACAGCGCGTCGACCCTGGTGCGTTGCCGCTCGAGGGTCGATCGCATCTTCAGCAGGGCGAGGAACAGCAACAGGAACGCGGTGACGCAGAACCACAGCGGCCGCCCCATCTCCACCGGCAGCGTCGGCACCACCGACGTCTTCGGATGCAGCGTGCGCCAGTAGTTCACCGACACGTAAATGAACGGCACATTGGCCATGCCGAACAGCGCCAGTCCGGCCGACAGCTTCTCCGACCCGGGCCCGCCGAACTGCCGCAGCAGCAGGTAGGCGACGAAAATCAGGAACAGCATGAGGCTCGAGGTGAGCCGGGCGTCCCACACCCACCACACGCCCCACGCCTTGCGCGCCCACAGCGGGCCGGTGACCAGCGCCAGCAGGCCGAAGACCACGGTGAGTTCGGCCGCCGCGACCGCGGTGGCGTCGGAGGCGAGGCGCTTGCCGAACAGGAACCGTGCGCTGGCGACGCCCGACACGATGGCCGCCACCATGAACATCCACGCCGACGGCATGTGGAAGAAGTAGATCTTGTAGACGAGGCCCATGGTGGCCTCGTGCGGTGCGGCGTTGATGATCCACGGCGCGGCCGCGAACATGGCCGCGGCGATCGCCAGTTGCACCTTGACTGCGGTCGTCACGTCGTCTCTCCGTCGATGTGGCCGGGATCGCCGTTGGTCAGTCGGTCATCAGGGGCTCGAACGTCCAGAGCGCCAGCGTCACGAACACCACGTCGAAGAACACCAGCAGGGCGATCCAGAACTGCGCCATGCCGAGGTCGGGTTCCGGCTGGAACAATGCCGCCGTGCCCCTGACCCCGGCAATCATGACCGGAACCGTCATGGGATACAACAGCACCGGCAGCAGCACGTCGCGGCTGCGGGCGCGCACCAGCATGGCGGCGAAGAGGGTGCCGATGGCCGCGAAGCCGACGGTGCCGGAGGCGAGCAACGCCGCCAGCCGACCCGGCGCCACGAATATCGGTGCCTGGAACAGCAGGCCCACCAGCGGCACCAGCACGATCTCCACGAAGGCCATCAGCAGCAGCATGCCGGCCAGTTTGCCGGCATATAGCGCCGGCCGGTCGGCCGGCGCCAGCATCAGGGCGCGCAGCGTGTCGGCCTGGCGTTCGCGCTCGAAGGTACGGCCGAGTGCGAGAGTGCCCGAGAAAGCGACCGTGATCCACAGGATCGCGGCGGCCACCCCATCGGTCGGCACGCCCTCGCGGACGAAACCGAATGCGAAGATGAGCACGACGGTGATCGCGAAGAAGAGCGTGGTCGACACCACCTCGAGGCTGCGCACCTCGACCGTGAGATCCTTGCGCACCACCAACGCGGCCACGCGGAAGAAGCTGCTCATGTCCGGGGACCGTCCTGCATGGCGACGTGGTAACGCTCGCGCAGCGTCGCGCCGGCGTCGGGGGCGGACACGCGCCGCCCTCCCTGCAGGAACACGACCTCGCTGAGCACGCCGTCGACGACGTCGAGGTCGTGTGTCGCCAGGACCGTGATCACGCCCCGCGCCTGCTCGGACCGCAGGCGCGCGACCAGCGACGCCGTGGACGCCTGGTCGAGCCCGGTGAACGGCTCGTCGAGCAGCAGCAGGCGCGGTCCGTGCAACAGCGCCCGCTCGAGCGCCACCCGTTGCCGCATGCCACGCGAAAACGACGAGACCAGGTCGCCGGCGCGCGCCGCGAGACCCGCGCGCTCCAGCGCGGCATCGGCCACGGCACCCGGCCGTTCGAGCCCGTACAGGCTCGCGAAGAACACCAGGTTCTCGCGGGCCGACAGTTCGGGATACAGGAACAGATCGTGCCCCAGCATGCCGATGCGGGCGCGCAGGGCGGCACCGGCATCGGCGGCGCGCTGCTGGCCGTACTCGACGTGACCGGTGGACGCGGCGAGGAGGGTGCCCAGGATCGACAGGAGCGTCGACTTCCCCGCGCCATTCGGACCGAGCAGGCCGAGAATGTCGCCGGCGCGCGCGGTGAACGACAGGTCGTGCAGGGCGCGGCGGCGGCCGTAGTGGCGGCCGAGCCGCACGGCCGTCACCTGGTCGAACTCGCTCACGCCGCCTGGCCCGATCCGCCGGGCAGTTCGTCGAGCCGTGCGTAGATCTGTTCGACGGCGGCCATCAGCCGCTCGCGTTTGGCGTCACGTTTCGGATCGGCGCCGCGGGCGCGCGTTTCCGCATCGAGCGCCGCGATCGCGCCGAGCAGCCGCTCGCGCTCGACGCCCAGGGCGTGGCGCTCGCGCTCGTGATCCGGTCCCGACGACGCGATGGCCCACGCCATCCAGGCCAGGCCGGCGACAGCGGCGGCGATCGCCGACCAGAATGGCCACGCCGGTGGTGCCGGCACGTTCGAGAACGTGAGCTCGACCGCCTGGCCTTCGTTCAGGCGGCCACCGGTACCGACCAGGAACATCTGGCCGCCGTTGTCACCTTCGCGAATGCCGGCCAGCTGCGGACTCGTCATGACGAGCCCGCCCGCCTTCTGGGCGGCGACGAGAATACCCTCGACCGGCGCCGGCCACGCCTGCGACACGCGGATGGTCGAGGTCAGCGGCAGGCGGAACGCCACCTGGAACGCCGTCTGGCCGGGCGGGAACGGCCCCGACAGATGCAGCACGCCATCGTCGAGGCGAGCCAGGCCCGGCGGACCCGACACCAGCGATGCTTGTTCGGCCGCGTCGGGCAGGGCGAGCGCCAGGGGTGAGGCTGGCGCCACCGGCGTGCGGGCATTGTTGACGACGCTGAAGATGTAGAAGAACGTCGGGTCGTCGTTCTGGAACTCGAGCACGATACGGGTGTCGGGCCCGAACACCACCGCGCCTGGCCGCGCCGGCTGCGCCGCCGCCGCGGCGTTGGCGGCGGCCTCGGCCTCGGCGGCTTTCGCGGCTCCGGCCACGAGCGCCACGCGCACGCCTCCCGCCGTGGGAACGGTGAACTCCTGCGATCGCAACACTTCCCCGTCGATCGTCGTCGAGGCGGTGACCCTCGAACCTGGCGTGACGCTGGTGAACTCCGCGCGTCCCTCGGCGTCGGTCACCCCGGAGACGTTGCCGTCGGGCGTGGCAAGCGTCACCTCCTGATTGGGCACGTTGTTGCCCATGCGCTCCCGCACGACGCGCACGGTGACGGTGCCGTTGGCGAGTTCGCCGGCCGGCAGCGGCACGCCCGACATCTGGCGAGCGTCGGGCATGGCCACCTGCGCCGACGCGCTGGCCGCCGTCAGCAGCCACACGGCCACGGCGGCCGCGAGTCGAGAGCGAATCATCGCGTCGCCTCCGCGACCAGGGACGCGCCGCAATGCTTGCAGAATCGCGCGTCGACGTCGTTCACGCCCTCGCAGGCGCCGCACAGCTGCACCATGCGGGTGATGGCCGCGCGCGCCTGAGGGCCCGGCGTCACGGGCGGCGCTGCCGCCGCGTCGGATGCCGCCACCGTCGGTGGAGCGACGGCCGCCGCC
>WBZL01005510.1_pt1 | contig 10452 bp, 7 predicted proteins | sample 5204291 | NCBI WGS metagenome assembly WBZL01 (sample SAMN12344345, study PRJNA552823) | activated sludge metagenome | biome: Activated sludge suspended growth; feature: Nitrification reactor; material: Wastewater; isolation source: activated sludge from nitrification reactor of wastewater treatment... | reverse complement strand
GACGGCGACGAAGCCACCACCGTTAGCTATGGCGGCAACGCCAGCAACAAATACATCACCACCTACTTCCGCCACACCTTCAACGTCGCCAACGCCAACGCCATCACCACCCTCAACTTCTCCATCCTCCGCGACGACGGCATCATCGTCTACCTCAACGGCAGCGAAATCATTCGCAACAACATGCCCGGCAGCGGCGTTACCTACCAAACCCTCGCCAGCGGCACCATTGACGGCACGGCTGAATCCACCCCCGTCACCACCACCATTGCCAACAGCAGCCTGCTGGTCAACGGCAGCAACGTTCTCGCCGTCGAAATCCACCAGCGCAGCGTCAACAGTTCTGACATCAGCTTCGATCTACAAATGGAAGCTGGCGCGGCCAACCAGTTCGTCCAGCTACTATGGTCAGGCGGCATCACCAGCAGCTCCGCACGGGTCAACGCCAAACTCACCAACGCCAGCACCACCGTCCGCCTCATCGTCAGCCCCAACGCCGACCTCAGCAGCCCCGTCACCTCCCCCTTTGCCACCGCCTCCGCCGCCAACAACAACGTCGCCCCCCTTGCCATTAGCGGCCTCACCCCCAACACCGACTACTACTATGCCATTGAAGCCAACGGCGTGGTAGACGACAACACCATCGGCCAATTCCATACCTTTGCCAACGGCCCCTATTCCTACACCTTTGCCATGGGCGGCGATGCCACCCTCGGCTCCACCCACCCCGTCTACACCAGCATCCGCGACCAAAACCCCCTTTTCTTCCTCAGCCCCGGCGACTTTTTTTACGCCGACATTGGCAGCAACGACCGCAGCCTCTTCCGCGCCGCCTTTGATGCCACCGTCGGCTCGGCCACCCAATCGCTGCTTTACCAGCAGGTTCCCATTGCCTATGTATGGGACGACCACGACTTTAGCACCAACAACGCCGACGGCACTGCCGCCAGCAGCGAAGCCGCCCGGCTCACCTACCAGGAATATGTGCCGCACTACCCGCTGGGGGCTGGCAGCGGCGACGTACCCATTTACCAGGCGTTTACCGTTGGCCGCACCCGCTTTATCATGCTTGACCTGCGCTCTGAGCGGGATCCAAGCGGCAATACAGACAACGCCAGCAAAACCATGATGGGGGCAGCGCAGAAAGCGTGGTTCAAGCAGCAGCTTCTGGATGCCAATGGAACGTACCCGCTTATCTTTATCGTCGGCTCCGTCCCCTGGATTTCCTCATCTAGTAGCGACACCTGGGCTGGCTATACGACAGAACGGCGTGAACTGGCCGACTTTATCAAGGTCAACAACATCCACAATCTGGTGATGCTCTCGGCCGATGCCCACATGCTGGCTCTGGACGACGGCACCAACAACAGCTATGCCACCGGCGGCGGGGCTTCGTTCCCAGTCTTCCACGCCGCTGCCCTAGATCGGGGTGGTTCGATCAAGGGCGGCCCTTATACGCATGGCCCGTTTTCTGGGACGGGACAGTTTGCCCTTGTCACCGTCACCGACAACAACAGTGACCAAATTTGTGTGGCCTATAGCGGCCTGCAGCGGAACAGCACCACCGGGAATTTGAGTGAACTGATTGACTGGAGCGACTGTTATTATTTAACGGCCGTTTCCCCCACCGTCACCCCCACCGCCAACACCACCACCCTCACCCTCACCTGGAACAGCAACCCCGCCAACTGCACCTACAACGTCCACGGCAGCACCACCCCTTACTTCGCTCCTTCTGGCAGCACGCTCCTCAACAGCAGCAGCGGCAGCAGCTACAACATCCCCCTAGCTGTGGGCGACCCCAGCGAAAACCATTATTACTGGGTGCAGGCCGTGAATTGTGATGGCTCGGAAACGGCCGTTTCCAACCACGTCGCCGAATTCGATTTCACCCTTGTCCCAGGATCATAGCAACACACTGCCCACCACCAACTTACGCTCTACGGGTTCAATCAAAAATAACTTTGCAGTTCCAGAAGTTCAACTTCTGAGAGAAGTTGAACTTCTAAATGCGGCTCCAGAAGTTCAACTTCTGAGAGAAGTTGAACTTCTAAATCCTGATTTCCATTCCTCAGGAGGGAAATTGGGGATTAGAGGGCAGCCAGTTGCAATCTCCAATCTCTAACCTTCAAGAATCAGCTACATACCAGCCGCAAATCCTGCTAAAATTCACCCATGAGTGAAATTCTTAGCCAAATCAACCCCAACAGCCCCGAATTCAAGGCCAACTACGCCCACAACAAGGCACTGGCCGACACCCTGAACCAGCGGCAGCGGCAGGTTGCCAACGACCGGCCGGCCCGGCTGCTGCAACGCCACCGTGAACGCGGCAAGCTGCTGGTGCGCGAACGGATTAACGCCATTCTTGATGACGGCAGCCCCTTTTTGGAACTGTCGCCGCTGGCCGCCTGGGAACTCCATGACGGCGAAGCTCCTAGCGCTGGCATTGTCACCGGTATTGGCCGCGTGGAGGGGGTGGAGTGCATGATCATCGCCAATGACCCCACTGTCAAGGGCGGTACCTACTTCCCCGAAACGGTCAAAAAACACCTCCGCGCCCAAACGATTGCCGAAGACAACCAGCTTCCTACCATCTATTTGGTAGACTCCGGCGGCGCGTTTCTCCATTTGCAGGCCGATGTCTTCCCCGACCGCGACCATTTTGGCCGTATTTTCTACAACATCGCCCGCATGTCGGGGCAAGGCATCACCCAAATTGCGGCGGTATTGGGTTCCTGTACGGCCGGCGGTGCCTATATTCCGGCGATGTCGGACGAAACAATCATTGTGCGCGAAAATGGCACCATTTTTCTGGCTGGCCCCCCGCTGGTTAAAGCGGCCACCGGGGCAGAAGTAACCGCCGAGGAACTGGGCGGGGCCGATGTCCACACCCGGCTCAGCGGCGTGGCCGACCATTTTGCCGATAGCGAAGAGGAAGCACTGGAACGGGTGCGAGAAACGGTACGCCATCTTAACCGCAGCAAGCAAATTGGGGTGCAACTGCAAACGCCCGAAGAGCCGATTTACAGTCCCGAAGAGCTATATGGGGTTCTTCCCGCCGACACCCGGTTAACCTATGACGTGCATGAAGTCATAGCCCGGCTGGTAGATGGCTCCCGCCTCAGTGAATTCAAGGGACGGTATGGGACAACGATTGTTTGCGGCTTTGCCCACATCATGGGGATTCCGGTGGGCATTGTTGCCAACAACGGACTGCTGTTTAGCGAATCGGCGCAGAAAGCCACACACTTTATCCAGCTTTGCGGCCAGCGTGGTACGCCGCTGCTCTTTTTGCAAAATATTGCCGGGTTTATGGTGGGCAAGGCGTATGAAAACGGCGGTATTGCCAAGGATGGAGCCAAAATGGTGATGGCGGTGAGCAACGTCAACGTGCCGCGCATCACCTTGCTGCACGGCGTAAGCCACGGGGCGGGCAACTATGGCATGTGTGGCCGCGCCTATGACCCGCGCTTTTTGTTTAGCTGGCCCAACAGCCGCATTAGCGTGATGAGCGGCGAGGCGGCGGCGGGGACGCTGTGGACTGTGGGGCAGCAGCGGGCGTTGGCCGGGCTGAAAAATCATGCGCCAGAGGAAGTGGCGGCGGTGGAGGCAGAGTTCAAGGCTCCGATTTTGGCGCAGTATGAGCATGAGAGCGACCCGTATTTTGCCACGGCGCGGCTGTGGGACGATGGCATTCTGGACCCGGCGCAAACGCGGATGGCACTGGGGCTGGCGTTTTCGGCGGCACTGAATGCCCCCTTTGGCACGGGACGGTACGGGACGTTCAGGATGTAGGCCAAACAGGTATGGTACAATAAGCGAATGACACAACAACAAAGTTCCGTTGGATTGGGGAAAAACGGCCGTTTTTCCCCCCAACAACGCCGCCGACTACTCATTGACATGGCTCTCCGCCGCATTCAACCCGGCAGCGGCAGCGGCCAACACTTTCTGCAAAGGAGAACCGCTTTGAATCCCTGGCCTGATCTACGCCATATTTTGTTTGGTATTCACTGGGTCATTGTCGGTGGTGTTGCCACTCGCGCCTACATGCCAGAACGCATGACACAAGATTTGGATATTCTCATTCACACGCAGGATGCCGAAACAGTGCTGTCTCGTTTACAGGCAGCCAGCTACCAGCTTGTGCAAAAGCTGTCCATTCCCGGTTTTTTGCTAACGTCGCCAGAAGGGATTGAACTAGACGTTTTGTTAGGGGAGCAGCCCTGGATAAAAGAAGCCTTGGCTTCACCAGCCTATGATCTTGCCAACTATCCCGTTTTACCCCTGCCTTATTTGATTCTGCTAAAGCTGGAAGCATCCAGAGTTCAGGATATAGCCGATGTGACCAGAATGCTCGGCTGGGCCAGTGAGGAGATGCTGGAAAAGGTACGCCAGGCCATTGCCCAGTATGCCCCCCAGGAAAGCGATGATTTGGAATCCCTTGTTTTCCTCGGCCGGCAGGAGCGCAGCGAGCCATGATTACCGGCAACGACCTTCTCGCGGCCGGGTGGCCGGCCGGACCTGTAATTGGCGCGGGGTTGGCGGCAGCGCAAACGCTGGCCGCCGCTGGACAGGCCGACGACCAGATTTTAAGCGTGCTGGGGCAGGTGGCGGCCAACCCCAGCGGGTTTATTGAAGATGAGACGCTGGGCAATGTGGCGACGGCGTGGCTGGCGTTGCGTTCGCTGGATAACCCTGCCCACAGCAATGACCTGCGGGCAGAGCCGGTACCGGTGCAAATTTGGGGGGCAGAGCTGATTGAGAGCGAGGCCAGGGCGCAAATGGATCGGGCGGCGCGGCTGCCGATTGCCAAGCAGGGGGCGCTGATGGCCGATGCCCATGTGGGGTATGGGCTGCCGATTGGCGGCGTGCTGGCGACCGAAGGGGCGGTGATTCCGTATGCGGTGGGGGTGGATATTGCCTGCCGGATGAAGCTGTCGGTGTGTGACGTGTCGCCCCATTTGCTGGAGCAAAAGCGGAAGAAGTTTGAGGCGGTGCTGCTGGAGCAAACGCGCTTTGGCATGGGGGGGGATTGGGCGAAGAGCGAACGGCCGTTTCACCCCGTCCTTGATGCGCCAGAATGGGAAGCGTTGCCGCTGCTGCGCCAGCTAAAAGACAAGGCGTGGACACAGCTCGGCACGTCGGGCGGCGGCAACCATTTTGTGGAGTGGGGCTTTTTGACGGTGGAAGACGTGATTGAAGATTTGGCGTTGCAGCCGGGCAGCTATTTGGCCTTGCTCTCCCATTCTGGCTCGCGGGGGCTGGGGGCAACGATTGCCCAGGAGTACACGGCGATTGCGCGGCAGCGTCATGCGCGGCTGGACAAGAAGTATCAGGATCTGGCGTGGCTGGGGTTGGATGGGGAGGCGGGGCAGGCGTATTGGCTGGCGATGAATTTGGCGGGGCGGTATGCGTCGGCCAACCATGCGGTGATTCATGAGCGGGTGCTGGCGGCGGCGGGGTTAACGGCCGTTTGCACCGTGGAAAACCATCACAACTTTGCCTGGAAGGAACATTTGGCCGACGGCAGCGAGGTCATCGTCCACCGCAAGGGGGCGACCCCGGCCGGGGCGGGGGTGCTGGGGGTCATTCCCGGCTCGATGGGGGATCCGGCGTATGTGGTGCGGGGGTTGGGAACGGCCGTTTCCCTCAACTCAGCGTCACACGGGGCGGGGCGGCGGCTGGGGCGCAACCAGGCCATCAACACGCTGGAGCCAAAGCGGTGGGAAGAGTATTTACGCAAGCGACAGGTAACGCTGCTGGGCGGCAGCATTGACGAGTCGCCGCAGGCATACAAAAACATTGACACCGTAATGGCGGCGCAGCAGGATTTGGTGGTGGCCGTGGCGCAATTTATGCCGCGCATCGTCCGCATGGCCGACGACAGGAAATCGCGGGGGCGGGGTAAAAACCAAAAACGACACCGCAAACGGTAGGGGCGTATTGCATACGCCCCTACAAGATGATCTCTACTGTCCCTGGGTTGAATTGGATAACGGCCGTTTTTTCCCCCGTTCCCATCGGCCATACCACCGGCTGACCAAGCTGCTCGGTTGGGTGGTAGCCAACGGCCGTTTTTGCCCACACCTCCCCGTCTAAACCCACAATGCGGTAAGGGTGGTTCCAAACGGCCGTTCCGCGCATAAAGTTAAACACCCGCCTCGCCGACCAGCTTGTGGACACAAAAAAATCGGCGGGGCGCGGGTTGGGGAAATAACGGCCTTCCCCCTGTGGCTGGCGGGGGAGCGTGCCGCTTTGCAGGTGCGTCAACGTTTGCAGCAGCAGGTCGGCTCCCACGGAGGCACAGTGCCATTCGGCTTCGTCGCTGCTGCTGCCGTCGGGGAGGGAAACGGCCGTTTGTGCCACCACATCCCCTTGATCCAACGCCTCCGTCATCAGATGCACCGTCACCCCCGGCTGCGCCCCGTCGCGCAGCAGCCAGAAAAGCGGCTCTGGCCCGCGATAGGCGGGCAGCAGCGAGGGGTGCAGGTTGAAAAAGCCGTGGGTAAGCAAGGCCAACAGTCCGTTGGGAATGCGCCGGGAAAAGCAGGCCACGCAGCCGACATCGGGAGCCAATTCGGCCAGCAAGGGCAAAACGGCCGGGTGGCGCGGCTGGCGCAGGGCAAAAACGGGGATGTCGCGCTGCCAGCCCAGATAGCGAATGTCTTGCTGCACGGTGGGGGTCAGCAGCAGCGAAGTGGTCACAATAGCGGGCGGCAGTTGCTCGATGGCGGGCTGGTCGGAGGTCAGACGGGGCTGGGAAATGACAATGCCAACGACTTCGACCAGCGAACTGGTAAGCAGGGCGGCCAGCGGTGGGCGGGAGAAGGTGCCTAACATGCCAAAATAGAGGAGACGAAACGGCCGTTTTTCCATAGAGAATGAAATGTGGGACGATTTTGCAAAATTGTCCTACATTAGCGAGGATTGAAATCCCCGGCTACTTTTTTGGCCGAACCCCAAACCCATTATATACTTCCTGCCCAGATAACTGTAACCATTGAGGTAAAACGAATGGCAAGAGTAACCAAAACAATGACCGTTGTGCAATGCGCCAAGCTGGATATGGAGCTGGAGGCATTGGATCGCCCTCCTTTTCCCGGCCCACTGGGTGAACGCATCTACAACGAAGTTTCCAAACAGGCTTACAGAATGTGGCAGCAGCGGGCGAGCCTGATTATCAATCACTACGGTCTCAATTTGGCCGACCCCAACGCCCACGAGCTGCTTTTTCAGCAAATGGAAGAATTTCTGTTTAATGAAGGGCCAGGAGAAGCCGTTGCTGGTGCGCCGGTAGCAAAAGGGGCACCGCGCAAATAGATGGTGCTGTATGAGGAGAAAAGGGGTTGCCCAGGCAGCGCGGCAGCCCTGGACTCATCCTGGTTGACATCCCGCTTTTTCAATTTTCCTCATCATCTCTGCAAACGAATATGAGTGGTGAAGTTCTGTTAATTGCCTGTTATGAGCTGGGGCACCAGCCGCTAAGTTTGGCCTGGCCGCTGGCGGCTTTGCAAATGCACGGCGTGGCGGCAACGGCCGTTGATCTCAGCGTGGCGCAGTTGCCCCCGGAAACAGCCAAAGCCGCCGCCTTTGTCGGCATTGCCGTACCCATGCACACGGCGCTGCGGCTGGGGGTGCGGGCAGCGCAGCAAATCCGCTATCTCAATCCCCACGCCCACATCTGTTTTTACGGGCTATATGGCTGGCTCAACGCCGATTATCTGCTGGATGGCATTGCCGATTCGGTGATTGCTGGTGAGGTGGAAACGCCGCTGGTGACGTTGGTGCAAACGGTGCTGGCTGGGGGAGATATAACGGCCGTTTCTGGCATCTCCATCTCCACCCGCCGCGCCGCCCCCTACCTCAGCCGCCAACCCTTCCCCGTGCCGCTGCGTGACTCCTTGCCGCCGCTAACCCAATACGCCCACTATGTGGCCGAAGGGGAGACAATGCCCGCCGGATACGTGGAATCCACGCGGGGATGCCTGCATTTTTGTACCCATTGCCCGGTGGTGCCGGTGTATAACGGCCGTTTCTTCGCCATCCCCACCGCCACCATTCTCGCCGACATTCGCCAGCAAGTAGCCTCCGGTGCACGCCACATCACCTTTGGCGACCCCGACTTCCTCAACGGCCCCGGCCACGCCCTGCGCGTTGCCCAGGCCCTACACCGCGAATTCCCCACCCTGACCTTCGATTTCACCACCAAGGTCGAACACATTCTCAAGCACCCCAAACTGCTGGCCGAACTGCGCCAGCTTGGTGCCAGCTTTGTGGTGTCGGCCTTTGAATCCACCAGCAATGAGGTACTGCAAAAGCTGCAAAAAGGCCATACCGTCGCCGATCTTGACCAGGCTCTCCACATCCTAACCAAAGCCGGGCTGCCCGTACACCCCACGTTGGTGGCCTTCACACCCTGGACCACGCTCAACGATTACATTGAGCTGCTCACCTGGATTCGAGAGCGCGGGCTGATTCCCCACATCCCCACCATCCAGCTTGCCATTCGGCTGCTGGTTCCCCCCGGCAGTACCCTGCTGGCGACCAGCGAAACCAAAAGCTGGCTGGGCGAACTGGATGCCGCCAACTTCACCTACCGCTGGCAGCACCCGGATCCACGCATGGATGAGCTACACGAAGCAGTTCTGTCACTGGCTGAAGCGGGGCATGATGACGCCTTGGCACTGTTCGCCGCCGTCGAACGGCTGGCCTACAATCTGGCCGGCCGTCCCATTCTCGATTGGCTGCCCCCGCCGCTGCCAACGGTGGCCCCCCCCCGCCTGACCGAAAACTGGTATTGTTGAGCGGAGCCGGCGCGTGGTTAGGTTAACCACCTTCGCTAATTGAGTTGCAGGGGCGTGTGCGATACGCCCTTCCCCACATGGGGTGGGGAATCCCCACCCCATACACCCCTGCCCCCCATTTATCCATGTTTGCATTAAAATAAGGGTTCGTTCGTTATAATAACTCGGGATTTAGAAGTTCAACTTCTGAGAGAAGTTGAACTTCTGGAACTGCAAAGTTATTTTTGATTGAACCCTAAGGAAAAACGATGACCCTAAAACAGACCCTAATCGAAATTGAGTGGCCGACTTTTAGCGAGGCCACGCCGCCCGCCCCCGCCACGCTGGAAGAATTTAGCGGCCGCATAGCCGCCACCCGCCAGCGCATGGAGCAGGCCAACCTGACCCATCTGGTTGTTTACGGCGACCGGGAGCATTTTGCCAATCTCACCTACCTCACCGGTTTTGACCCCCGCTTCGAGGAAGCTTTGCTGATCATTGGCACCCAGCCGACGCCGCTGCTGGTGGTGGGCAATGAATGCGAGGGTTATTTGCCGATTAGCCCGCTTTATGTGGCCGGGCAGCTTCGCGCCGAGCTGTACCAATCGTTTTCGCTGCTGGACCAGCCACGCGGCAAGAGCCGTCAGTTGGCGGCGATTTTGGGGGATGAGGGGATTAACGGCCGTTCCCGCGTCGGTTGCGTCGGCTGGAAATATTTCACCGAAATCGAACACCCCCAAGCCGCCCACACCCTCGAAATCCCCGCCTACATCGCCGACACCCTGCGCCAGCTTGCCGGATACGACAACGTGAGCAACGCCACCGGCCTGCTGATGAACCCCCGCGACGGGCTGCGAACCATCTGTTCTCCTGCCGAAATCGCCTACTTTGAATACACCAACACCCTCGCTTCCGACGGCATGGCGCGGATGCTCCACGGCGTGCGCCCCGGAATGCGGGATTATGAGGTGGCGGCGTTGATTGGCTGGAATGGCTTCCCCCTAAGCTGCCACATCACCTTTGCCACCGGGGATCTGCCGGGGCTGAGTGGCCCTACCGGGCGCACCATCCAGCGCGGCGAACCGATGTCGTCGAATTTGGCCTATTGGGGGAGCAACAGTTGTCGGGCTGGCTGGGTGGCGGAAACGGCCGTTGATCTCCCCACCGCCGCCCAGGATTACGTCGAAAACTTTGCCGGGATTTACTTTGAAGTGATGGCTGAATGGTTTGGCCTGATGCAAATCGGCATGTCGGGCGACACCATCGCCCGGCTGATTGCCGACAAGCTCCCCAGCGACAAATTTGGCATCACCCTCAACCCCGGCCACCTCATCCACCTCGACGAATGGCTCAGCTCCCCCATCTACCTTGGCTCCGACCTGCCGCTGCAATCCGGCATGGTGCTGCAGGTAGATGTCATTCCCGTCCACCCCGTCTACGCCTCCACCCGCGTCGAGGACGGGCTGGTGCTGGCCGATGCCACCCTGCGCCAAACGCTGGCTGACAATTATCCACAGCTTTACGGCCGTTGCCAGCAGCGCCGCGCCTTCATGACCGACGTGTTGGGCATTGCCCTGCCGGAAGAAGTGCTGCCCCTGTCCAACATCCCCGGCATCGTTCCCCCCTTCTTCCTGTCACCCAACCAGGTTTTTGCCATGCGCTAAAC
>WBZL01005508.1_pt1 | contig 10456 bp, 8 predicted proteins | sample 5204291 | NCBI WGS metagenome assembly WBZL01 (sample SAMN12344345, study PRJNA552823) | activated sludge metagenome | biome: Activated sludge suspended growth; feature: Nitrification reactor; material: Wastewater; isolation source: activated sludge from nitrification reactor of wastewater treatment... | reverse complement strand
GCCAGGTAGCGGAAATGACCGGGGTAAGCCTCGCCGCGATCCGCAACTATGGCGAACGCTTCGCCGGCCATTTCTCGCCAGGAGCTACCCCACCGAAGGGGCAGCCGCGCGAGTTCACGGCCGAAGATATCCGGCTGATCGGCTTCATCCGCGCAAAGACTGGCGAGGGGCTATCACTTGACCAAGTAGCCCAGGCCATAGAGGCGGGCGAGTTGGAAGAGTTCGATCAATGGCAGCCGGCCGCCGAGGTGGAAAGCGGAACCAGGTCCCAGCCGCAGCCGGCCGGCGCCGCCCTGGTTCCCTCTGCACAGGTGCAAGCCCTACAGGTTCTACTAGAGGACTACCGCCGGCGGGAAGAGACAGTACAGGCCCGGGCCGATCAGGCGGCCGCCGCTGCCCAGGAGCGGGAACGCTCCCTACAGGACCAGCTAGCCGCGCTGCAACGTGAGCTAGGCAAGGCCGAAGGGGAGCTAGCCGCCCTCAAAAGCCGGCGCCCCTGGTGGAAGTTCTGGGAGTAGAAACTGAGCGGATTTTGCTCAGATAACTTACAGCCAATAGTTCAGACAGTATTTAGGTGTGGTTCTACGGCCTTCTACTTTCCTGCTCGTTCCAGGTTCAGCGCCAGCAGCCGCTCCAGGATCTGATCGTCGGTCAGATCGTGCGGCCAGCCGTACGCGTCGAAGACTGCGGCGTCAAGCCACCGGTGAAGTTTGTCCAGCCAGGCAGGCCGTTCGTTGTACAGGTTGGTGAGCGTACGCTTCTTGAGTTCAGATTCGCTTAGACCGGGCGGGTTCAGCCAGGCGTCGCGCTGCTCGACGAGTTCCTTTGCGGCAGCGGCGATGGCCTGCACGCGCTGATCGTTCTGCGGTTCCTTGCCCGGTGGCCAGGGAAAGGGGAAGGTCTCGAAGCAGGTGGACGGCGTATATGCAGGATCGTTGCCGACGCCCATCCAGTTGCCTTGCCGAAGTGACCACAGTTCATGAGACCTGGATTGTAGGACTCCAAGAAAATAGTCATCGTTACGGGCAAATACAGATATTCCGTGTGTGGGCAGAATATGCTCAGATAGCCAGACGAAAACCCGATGCTTCGCAACGGTCGGGGTCGCAATGTATCGCCCCAGTCCAGATATTGCGACTCGGAACGCTGGTGCGGGCCTGCCGTGCAACCACCACTTCGTGCGTTCATTGAAATTTCGGACGTTATCCCTAAATGGCTTTACATGGCCCCTGACATACTCAAACGGCATCTCGTACTGTGCAGCATCCTGCTCAGTCATGTTTACCCCAAAATCAACAATCCACTTGCCGCGCCTCACCTGGACAAGATCTGAAGCATTAACCCACTGGCGTACAACGTCACTATTGGACCGTGAATTCGGATTGGGAGGAGCAGCGAGCATTCTCTCGGCTAAAACCGCATCGATATCAAATGGGCCTTTCTTAGTGATTCCTACGAACCCTATCCCTGAGTTTTCCTCTAGCACACTAGTATTAGAGAAGTCCATATCGCCGGCGAGTGCCGAAGTTATGGTTCTGACTTTCACCCCATCGAGGACGCGGTCCCATTCAGACCCATTGTCAAAACCGATCATGGAAACGCGAACGGCTGCACCGTCAAGAATCCACGGCCGATCACCCCAAGCCATAAAGATATCCCCTGACGATTTGATACGTTCCAAAACCTGTCTGTTCGCCCCAGTTCGTATGGAGTTTGTCGCCAATAGACCAGCGCGATCTATCTTGCCAGACTCAATTCCTGCCCTAGTTTTCTCGAACCAATAGCACACCAAGTCGCTTTGGCCTGGAATGCGCCCCCTGTAAACTCCACGCAACAATTCTACGTAATCCCCGCCCAGCTCCGTCCTCATCTTTTTGTCGCCGAGGAATGGCGGATTCCCGACAATGATCTCCACCTCCGGCCACTCCGGTTCGACCGGATTTCCGTCCTCATCGAAGGCAAGAATCGCGTCCATCTGCTTGATGTTGTCGAGCGGCTTGAGGATCGGCTCGACGGGGACGCCGTAGCCGTTGTCATGTAGCCATTGCAGGTAGCCGATCCACACCGTGGCCTGTGCCAGTTCGTGGGCGTAGTCGTTAATCTCGATGCCGTAGAGTTGTTCGGGAGATGGCGCCAGGCCGGGCAGGGGCGAGAGCATGGGTAGCCCCATCTCGGCGGCAAAGATAGCAACCGCTTTCCACAGGTCGAGCAGCAGACGCAGCGCCACGTAGAGGAAATTGCCGCTGCCACAGGCTGGGTCCAGCACGCGGACGGTGGCCAGCTTCTCAGCAAAGGCGAGGATCAGCTTGTTCAGTGCGTCGTGCGCCTGGGTCTGCGCCCGCTTGCTGGTTGCCGAATCGCGCTTCTGCGCCAGCAGCCTGGCCTTCTCCTGCACGTCAGCCCATTCCCGGCGTAGCGGCGCCATGAGCACCGGCTCGACGATAAGGATGATGTCCTCTTTGCTGGTGTACTGTGCGCCGAGCTTTGCACGGCTGCCAGGGTCAAGGCTACGCGTAAAGAGCGTGCCGAAGATGGCCGGCTCAATCGACGACCAGTCAAGCATGGCGATGCGATGCAAGGAGGCGAGGGCGTCGCTGTCCAGATCGAGCACGGGCGCCTCGTCGAACAGTCCGCCATCGAAGTAGAGCAGGTTATGCTCGCCGAAGTGCTCGCCGTCGGCCATCGCCTTGAACAGGTCCGCCACCTGGGCGGTGAAGTGCTTTGGCTTCCGGCGTCCATGATCGATCAGTCGGGTAAACAGGTCGTGCGGCAGCAGGCCGATATCCTCGGCAAAGAGGCAAAAGAGCACACGGATCAGGTAGTGGGCGATCTCGTCCGGCTGGTATCCCCACTTGCGCAGATATTCCGCCAGCGCGCCGAAGCGGGCGGCCGCCTCCTCCGTCACCTGTGCGGCGGTCTTCTCGGGCCGGAAGGCCTCGACGTTGTAGAACATGTTACGGATATGTTGCACGCCGGCCGGCGTCAACAGGTCGTCGAGAGTGACGGTGACAACCTGCTTCGTGCTGTTCGTGAAGTTGGTATGGATGTGAAGCTCTTGTGTGTTGCCAGTGACGAGCAGCGGCGGGTTCTCCAGCGATTCCCGGTACTGCAGAAGCTGCTCGTAGGCGGTGGACAGGCTCTTGCCCGGCCCTTTGTACTCGATGGCGAAATGGCCGCGAAACCACACATCGGCCCAGCCATTGCCACCGCCTAGCTTGGCAGCGCCGGCCTCGAAGGTGAAGAACTTGTTTTCCGGGTCAAGGGCGGCGGGTGTTGGATGCCCTACCAGGGCGCAGAGGTCAAGGAAGTGTTGTTGGTAGACCTGTTTCTCGTTCGACGTATTGCCGCGCCACTTGGCAACAAACTCCTGTGGAAACATGGGAGACCCTGCGTGCTGTTCTGAGATGGAAAGCCGGCGAAAGAATTGCTTGCCAGTGTACTACACTCAACAACGATGACGAAGAGAAATCTTTGTCTCTCCAACTAAAGCTACACGGCTATTTTTCTCCATTCTTGTAGCGCCGAGTATAGGGAACGTGCAGATTGGTTACGGCCTTTCGCTTCGCTTGCTCCCCACGGCGATCGTAGCCGGCCGTAGTCTGGGGGTTGCTGTGGCCCATGAGCCTTTGCACCGTGGCCAAGTCTACCCCAGCGTCAAGGAGATCGCCGGCGAAGGTCCGCCGCAAGTCGTGAGGGGTGAACGGTTCGATCCCGGCCTGGTCGCGCCGTTCTTCCAGAATGTAGTAGATACCTTGATCCGTGAGCCTGTCGGCGGTGATTACATGCCCGCCGCCGGCTTCCCGGTCAATCCTGGTGAAGAGCGGTCCCGGCTCCATCCCGCGTAGGTGCAGCCAGTCCGCCAACGCGCCGCGGGCGCCGCTGTCCTCCACCGGGATCGCCCGGGTCTTGTTGCGTTTGCCGCGGACGGTAAGCCGGTGAGCTTCCCGATCGTAGTCTGCCAGGTCAAGGCCGGCCATTTCCGCCCGCCGTAGACCCGCCACGCGGAAGAGGGCAACGATCGCCGCGTCCCTCACCCCGGCCGGCGAGGTATCCCCCGCACAGGCACCGAGTAGGGCCATCAATTCACCGAAGGTAAGCGCGCGGCCGCGTTCCGCCTGTGTGGTTTCGTTCTCGCCGTCCACCTTGCGGGCAGCCTTGATCGCATCTTCTAGCGCGTCCTGTAGATTCTGCGAAGCGATCGCAATCATCACCGCTTCATCGGCTGTAGTGGCCCGGGTCTGGGCGGCCTGGGCATCCTGGCGGGCAAGGGTGCGGGCTTCGCCTAACACTTGGCGTAGAGCTGATAGCATTTTGTTCGCCGTGCGGTAGTTGTAACGCTCGGCGAGGTGAACCCGGATCGCTGCTACATGCTGGGCGCGCAGATCGCGCCAGGGTAGGGTAAGGTGATCACAGGCGCCGGCGGTGGCCACATCGGCGATCACGTCTAGGGACTGGGTCATAGTCCGCCGGCTGCCCGTTCCCAACCGGGCGAGATAGACCCGGGCCGGGTTCCGTCCGGCTGCCACCCCATAGACCGGCGCCAGCTCGCCCGCCCCAGCCGTGGCCACAATCGCCACGGTTGCTTGCTGTAGTTCGTTCGTCATGGCGTCCCCCTCACCTGGTGACCGGCGCCGGTGTTTGCTCGGCTGCCCGGCGGTTGACTTCGGCGATCCACATCTCCCACATTTCCGCCGCGCTATGGGGCTGGGCGGTTCGCTTCAGCTCTTCATAGGCGTTCTTCGCGTGCATGGCATCACGGAAGCAACCACGATCAAACCCCCAGGCTATGGCATCTTCCGGGCCGGCGAAGCCCGCCGGGGTGGAGCGTTCGATCTTGTCCTGGTCCGCCTGGGTGAGCCCGCCGTATACCTCTGCCTCTATCCGTTCGGGCATCCCCCGCCATGTCTCGGATTCATCCCAGAGGGTGATCCCGGATCGGCCGCGCCGCGCCCACTCCACCCGGACCCCTCGGCGGCCGCCGTCCTGCACGATCGATAGTTGCAGGTTCAGGGAGCGCCGTAGCCGTGCCAGCTCTACCGCGCTGATCGTTGTCCCCTTCAGCTCGCGCGCCTGTGCGTCCCTGGCGTCCCTGTGGTGATATATCCAGAGGGTGTCAACCCCCCAGCCGGTGATCGAATCCTGTAGCAGCCGTAGAGAAAGGGCCTTGTCTTTGAACGCGGCGATCCGGTTCTTGTTCTCGCCGGCGTCATTGGCCATGACGGCCGCCGTAGTGAGCGGGGCAATGATCGCCGTGAGGCTATCGATCACAACCGTTCTGATCCCGGCGCCGGTCATGTTCGCCCGCAAGAGTTCGGCGATCCGCCTGGCGTCCACGTGATCGGCGGGGTTTTCACTCAGTTCGTAGACTTCGCCGGCTGCCAGGCCCGCCACCTCGGCGAAGCGGTGATCACTGTCGATCACCAGGATAGGGCCGGCCATCTGTGCCGCGAACGTCGATTTTCCGCTACCCGGGTAGCCCACGATCGCCCACTGGCGAGGGGGCCGGGCTGTCTGTGCGTCAAGTTTCTTGAATGGCATTGCTGTAGCTCCTGGTGAAAGCCGGCCCGGCGAGGGGCCAGCCGGCGCCATGTTACCGGTTCCGATTGCCCTTCTCACACCCCGCCGCATAGCCGGCCGTATACTCGGCATAGCGGGGATCGGTGAAGGTGAAGTAAGCCCAGCCCCGCGCGCGTTCGCCCTGGGCGCCGTCCTCAAATCCCCAGGCATAGGCGAGGGTGATGAAGATCGGCGAGGGGGCAGCGTTGCCGGCGGTCGTCTTGACGGTTTCCGTTGCGGTCGCTAACATGTCTGTACATCCTTTCAGGGTGTGGCCCGGTCTGTGCAGTTTAGGAGCCGTTCAGATCGGGCTGTCTTTTTGGTTACTAACTTGTGAGAATAGTAATTCTCATTAGTCATTATAGCACGTTCAGTAGTGCGAAGCAACTATAATTCGTGTCGGATTGTGTCCAGTTGTGCGGGGTTGTATGCCCTACAGTGTAGGGTGTAGAGCCTACACCCCTACAGGCGCCGGCCATAGTTCGACATTGAAGCATTGCCGCTGCAGCCGAGTAGACCCGGCGGATTTACGGGGTCGATTGTGCGGATTTACGGGGGGTTGTGTTGCAGATTTACGGGGTCGATTGTGCGGACCCTCTGAAGAACGCATGAGGGCGATCATCCGTTCAGGCCCGGGAAAGGCCGGCGCCACGGTCGCGAATGGTCGCGAATGGTCGCAACTTTTGCGCCCTTATGGCGCCGGCGTTCGCCGGGAAAACCGGAAAACCACCCCGATCACGCATTGACTTTATGCTGACCCGGCTACATGTTTTCCCGGGAAAACATCGGCGAGGACCAGGCCCAACGGCTGCAACCGTCCCAGCCGCCGGGCCTGGTCACAGAAGGGCGGCTACTTCATCTGCTGTTGACATGCCGTCCAAGAGATCACCCCCTTTCGTTCGTTCATGGCGTTCGTTCACCGCGTTCGTTCGTTCATGGCGTTCGTTCACCGCGTTCGTTCGTTCACTGTGAACGTTCACCGCGTTCGTTCGTTCACTGTGAACGTTCACCGCGTTCGTTCGTTCACTGTGAACGTTCACCGCGTTCGTTCGTTCACTGTGAACGTTCACCGCGTTCGTTCACCAGTGTATGAACGGCGTTCGTTCGTTCACCGCGTTCGTTCGTTCACCGCGTTCGTTCGTTCACTGTGAACGTTCACCGCGTTCGTTCACTCACTGTGAACGTTCACCGCGTTCGTTCACCAGTGTATGAACGGCGTTCGTTCACCGCGTTCGTTCACCAGTGTATGAACGGCGTTCGTTCGTTCACCGCGTTCGTTCACCAGTGTATGAACGGCGTTCGTTCGTTCACCGCGTTCGTTCACCAGTGTATGAACGGCGTTCGTTCGTTCACTGTGAACGTTCACCGCGTTCGTTCACTCACCGCGTTCGTTCACCAGCTCCCCGGGCTCCTGGCGTTCGTGATCGTGACCGGGCAGCCAGCGCCGGCGCGTCCAGTCCCGGATCGCTTCCCATTCCATGCCGGCCGCCCGGTAGCGGTGGAGCTTCCCCAACCAGGTAGCCAGCTTGGGGCGGTATCGGCGAACGCGTGTCCCTCGCCCACCGTCCGGGCGGATCAACCCTTCCGCCTGGGCCTCTTTGGCGAACGCATAGGGGACCCCGGCCGCCGTGGCCAGCTCGCCCAGGGTGAGCCGGCGCCCAGCGCGTGATCGCTCCCACCATCGGCACCAGTCCGCCCAATATTGATCCGCCGCGGCGAGTCCCATCGGGCCGCCGTCCTCGGCGCCGTCCTCGGCGTTGTCTGCGCGCTGCATGATGTAGGGTGAAGGGCGTATATCTGGAAGCCACAAGGGCGGGCGTTTACCTGTTTGCTTGTAGGCGCGCCACCGCTCGCGCAGATTGTCCCGCTCCGCCTGGTCTATCATGTCGAACGATCCGAACAGTTCGGCGTGTATCCCGTCCAGGTAGAGCCGCTGCAGATCGGTATGTTCACGCCATAGCCGGCTGTAGGTGTGCAGGTGCATGTAGCGGGGCTTGTCCGGGAACCGCCCCAGGGGATCACTGTCCGCCCCCAGCCGTCCCCGGATTCGTGCGATCCGGTTCCTGATTGCCGGCTGTAGGTCATTCTTCCCGGCCTGGGCGGTTGCATAGGTGAGCCCGTGACAAGTGCGACACAGGAAGTAGCGGCCGCCGTAGAGGGAGCGAACCCGGCGGCCGCAGCGCGGACATAGGAACCAGTAGCGCCGGCCGCCGTAATTCGGGACAGTGGCCACGATTGGCGCGATGTACTCCCCCACCGGCTCGCCGGCGTGCATGTAGTCCAGTTCGATCCCTGTGTCCGGGACAACCCAGAAATTGATCGAAGCCGATCGTTCGCCCCCCAGCGGGGTAGACCAGCTCCACCGCCAACCGCCGCGCCCCGGCCTGGTCAAGTCGAACCGGCGGGCGAGGGCGTGGGCATCCAGCCGCAGATAGTCCCCTACCCGGCTTTTGGCGTCATGGCGGGACCATCTTCCCCGCCCATCTATGAGAGACATTAGCCCCGGCTCCTGACTGTGGCCGCCCAGGATTGGCCAGATTCAACGAAAGGGACCCCGGCCGCTATGTTATGACCTTGCCGCGCCCTCTGTGTGTTCCTGGGCGTTCCTGCACGGTCGATCTTGCCCAAATCAATAGCGAAGTCTGCCAAAAGTCACCGCCCTTGAGAAAACAGTACATTTCCGTTACACCCCCCCTACTCCATTTCGCGGGTGTGTGCGCGTGTGGGGGCAGTCGGTCTACGCTCATGAGGTGGTAGAGATTCAATCCCCTATCCCCTGGTGAATCTCACTTTTTTGGGATTTTCCAGCGTGTGAAAAAGTGTAGGGGCGGACGGTCTACGGGTCGAAAGCCCTAGCGATCCGATCCCCCTACCCCTGGCAGCCGGCCGGCGTTCGCACTTTTGCCCCGAAACTCAGGAGCGCCCATACAATGCTTCGGCGCCGGTCTACACCTGAAGGAGCCAGGGATCGCGACCGCCCCCGGGTGGCTGCCCTCCTGTTGCGCCGGGCCTGGCGCTGCCGGCCGGCGGCTACATCACGGCGCGTTGCAGTTGCCTTACGTGTAACTTGGTTGCGGTTTGCTTCATTCAATCCCACACAATACCCCACTTGATCGGGACGGTTTTGATTGATTTCCGCCCGCTTTTCACGTCCTCGAGGGCAGCCGACAAAAGGTAATCTACTAGATCGCTTTGCCATAGGTTCAGTTCGCCGGCGAGGGCGTCTATTCGCTCCACCGTGGCGATCCGGATCGTGTAGGTCCGGGTGATGTGTGTTGCCTCGCCGGCCTGGTCATCTTCCACCGTCACCGCCTACAACTCTAGCGCCATTGCCAGCGCGTGATCGTCTATGCCCAGCTCGGCGGGCAGCCCGCCGGCGCCGTTCCGTAACCAGTGCCGGGCATCGTCGATCGTCTTTGCTTTCGCTCCCGGACTCCGGCCGTAGAGCCGCCGGCCGCGGGCATCGTCTACCGCCCGCTCTACTATCGCCGCTGCCAGGGCTACCCACGGATCGGGTCCTCGCTCGGCGGCTTCCAACCGTCTACCCCTCGCCATAGTTCCCCCTTCGGTGAAAGGCCCTCACCCGCTACGGAGATCATAGCGCAACTTCTAATGAGACACATTCTCACCCGGGCGATCACTCCCGGCATGTTGCAAGCGTTCGCCCTGGGCGGCTAGCTGATTGCCCCAGCTGATCCACCCAGGCCGCCGGCGCCGGGCGAACAATTCCAGGAAAGGCCCGCCCATTGCCTCGGCGTAGTGGTACAGGTTGTCAGGCTTCCGGCTATGGGGGAAGCGTTCGGAAAGCAGCCCCAGGAAGCCCCCGGCCGGAGGCTGGGCTTTTCCCTTGCGGCCGATAAACACATATTCACTACAGCCGCGCGCCCAAATCCCCGTACCGTAGGCGGGCTTCGCTTCCAGCTCGCCGAAGAGATCGACCACAGGCGGATCGGAAAGCTTCAACCAGGGGAAGCCGGTCACATAGGCGAAGCCCCAGGCATCCATAACCCGTAGCGCGTCAGGGACAAGGGGCCATGTTCCCCACAGAAGTAGAACACTGTCCGGGGCTGCCAGCTCCCCCACCTGGTAGCCGTCCACGCGCAGCGCGCATAGTTCCGCCGTGGCCATCGTCGGGTAATGGTTCCGGGCCGCCCCATTGCCCCCGTTCCGGTAAGACCAGGGCGGATCGGCGAGGATCACCCGGTAGAGTCCGGCAAGGTCCGCCGCCAGGCTGGGCGTAGGTTTGGTCATACTGCCCCCTTCCGTGTGTCTATGCGAAACACCGGCGCCGCTACCTGGTAGCCGCCGGCGGCCGTGTCCCGTTGCAGCCCACAGGCGTAGCCGGTGATCCCCGTCCAGTAGCGCCAGGCATCGGCGAACGTGGCGAAGGTGCGCGCCATCCCGGCGGGCAGCGCCGGCGCCGGCGTGGGTTCGTTGCTCGGCGCCGTGACTTCCCAGCGGTCAGGGTTCAGGAGCCCGGCAAGCCTCACCCGGTAGCCCGCGGCCGTCATTTCTTCGTAGTAACGCCAGGCTTCGCCGGCGTCCTCTACGTCTTTGCGCCACAGGGAGCGGGGTAGCGGGGCGAAAAGAGCCGGATCACCGGTAAGATCACCGGTGATCACCGGTACCGGTGATCCCAAAATTGGCCCATTTTCCAGAGGTAGACCCTTCGCATATTCATCAGGATCACCGATCACCGGTGCGCGCGCAACATGTCCCCTATACACACTTGCCGCGCGCGCGCGCGTTTCCTCTATATCACACTCCCCAGCCCCCGCCCCTATGACGCGCGCGCGGTCACTTTGTACCACAGGTATATTATTCCCACCGGTGATCCCGGTGATCCCGGTGATCATAGGGGTATCTTCCAGAGGTAGAGGATCGGAATTTGGATCACCGG
>WBZL01005505.1_pt1 | contig 10460 bp, 8 predicted proteins | sample 5204291 | NCBI WGS metagenome assembly WBZL01 (sample SAMN12344345, study PRJNA552823) | activated sludge metagenome | biome: Activated sludge suspended growth; feature: Nitrification reactor; material: Wastewater; isolation source: activated sludge from nitrification reactor of wastewater treatment... | reverse complement strand
GGGCTTCCGCTTCCAGGATGGCGGCCTGTTTGTCGCCTTCGGCCCGGGTGACGGTGGCCTTGCGTTCCCGCTCGGCGGCGGCTTGCATCTCCATGGATTTCTGCATGGTGGATGAGGGCTTGATGTCCTGGATTTCCACCGATTTCAGGGTCAGTCCCCAGTCCGCCACGTCGTCGGCGATGGACTCCTTGAGGCGGGCCTTGATCTGGTCCCGGCTCGACAGGGCCTGGTCCAGGTCCATGTCGCCGATGATGGCGCGCAGGCTGGTCTGCACCAGGTTCATCACCGCCATCTGGAAGTTGGTCACGCCGTACACCGCGCTCTGGGTGTCGGTGACCTTCACGAAGGCGATGGCGTTGGTGATGAGCACCGCGTTGTCACGGGTGATCACTTCCTGTTCGGGGATGTCCAGGATCAGGTCCTTGGTGGTGACCTTGTAGGAGACGTTGTCGATGTAGGGCACCAGGATGTGCAGGCCGGGCATGAGGGTCTTCAGGTACTTGCCCAGCCGCTCCACCACCCATTCCTCGCCCTGGGGCACGATGCGCACGCCCCTCCACAGGGTGAGGAAGAGAAAGAGGATGAGTATGACGGAAACGATTTCGCCGCCCATGGGGGGTCTCCTAGAGTTGTTCGATCTTGAGGGTCTGGCCCAGCACGTCCACCACCCGGGCCCTGGCGCCGGCAGGTACGGCCCGGTCCGCCACCACCGGCCAGCGGTCGGAGCCCAGGACCGGACGCTGGAACAGGATTTCCCCCTGGCCCAGATCCTCCACCGCCCGGGTCACCAGCCCCACCATGCCCAGTGCGCCTTCCTTGGCCTGGCCCGCGCGGGTGCGGTCCGGGTTGCGGAAGAACTTCATCCAGGCGGCGACCATGGCGGCGGAGGCCACGCTCCAAAGGATCAACTGGCCGGTCAGGCCCAGGGGAAAAACAGCGACCACCAGACCGGTCAGCAGGGCACCCAGGCCGAACCAGACCAGATAGAAAGCCGGCAGCAGCAGTTCCGACGAGATCAGCAGCAGGCCCAGGGCCACCCAATGCCACCATAGCAAGTCCATGTCCGTCCTCCAACCGGGATTCAGCCTATTCTGCCCGAGAGGGCGACTTCTCGGCGCGGGTTTGTTTGCGCCCGACATTCTTGACCTGGGTCAATTTGCTGCATTGAGGGCGTGGGGGAGGCTCACCTTCGCGGCAGTGTCTGAGTATGCTTTCATTGTTGTGCTCCCATAGGAAACGTCCATGAAATCGCGATATCTCGCGCCCCTCGCCGCATTGGCCCTTTTCTCTTCAACTTCCGCCGCCTACGCGGGTGATGCCGCCAAGGCCATCAGCCTGGCCGGCAACCTCTGTGCCTCCTGCCATGGCGAGGACGGCAACAGCCTGGTGCCCGCCTTCCCCAAGCTGGCCGGCCAGCAGGCGGTCTACCTGCTGCGCGAACTGAAGGACTACAAGTCCGGCAAGCGGGTCAGCGAGGTGATGGTGCCCATCGTGGCCGGCCTGAATGACGAGGACCTGGCCAACCTGGCGGCCTTCTATGCCTCCCAGAAGCCCGCGCCGGGCACGGTGACGGAGCCGGCCCTGCTGCCCGTGGGCAAGACCCTGTACCTGAAGGGCAACTCCAAGAGCGGCATCCCGGCCTGCGACAGCTGCCACGAGGAAAGCGGCGCCGGCGACGGCAAGTTCCCCCGGGTGGCGGGGCAGAACGTGGAATACGCCCTGGAGCAGTTCAAGCTCTACGCCGCCGGCAAGCGCACCAACGGTACCAAGGTCATGCAGACCATCGCCGAGCGCATGACCGAGCAGGAAACCCGCGCCATCGCCGAATACATGGCCAGCATGCCCTAAGCCTTCAAGGAACCGAGAAATGAACCGTACCCTGATCTCCCTCGCCCTGGCCGGCTTTCTGGCCTCGTCGGGCGTCCAAGCCGAAACCCCGAAGCAGCCCCGCGCCAAGGGTATCGAAAGTGCCGGTTATGCCTGGAACACCCCGGACCCGGACCTCAACCGCGCCCTGGGCTACAAGGCCAGCGCCAAGCGCGGCAAGGTGGCCTACAAGATCTGCAAGGGCTGCCACCTGCCCGACGGCACCGGCCAGGCCGACGCCCTCTATCCGCAACTGGCCGGCCAGCACGCCAGCGTCACCCTGAAGCAGATGATGGACATCCGCGCCGGCCGCCGGGACAACCCCAAGATGTTCCCCTTCGTGGGCGACTGGATCGTCAGCGCCGAGGAGCTGGCGGACATCGCCGCCTACCTGAAGAGCCTGCCGCCCCCGGTCAACAACGGCAAGGGCGACGGCAAGAGCCTGGACAAGGGCAAGGAGCTCTACGACAAGGATTGCGCTTCCTGCCACGGCAAGAACGGCGAAGGCGACGCCAGGAAGTTCTACCCGGTGGTGGCCAACCAGCACTACGACTATCTGGTGCGGGAGACCAAGGACTCCCGCGATCAGGGCCGGCGCAACGCCAACCCGGACATGGTCAAGGTGCTCAAGGGCTACAGCGACGCCGACGTGGCCGCGGTGAGCGACTACATGTCCCGGCTGAGCCTGGCGAAGAAGTAAGCCCGCGTTGCACCCCTCCCCCGCAAGCGGGGGGCGTAGGCGGGAATTCGGCGAGCATGTCTCGCCGCCGCCGAAGCCGGCCGGCTGTGCAAAACCGGCCGTGGACGGTCGGGAGGGGGAGGGCGGACACTGCCGGTTCAGGCTGTGTGACCCGTGTCAGCGGGCGGCCAATGGGATCTTGCCGATCTTCATGCGCCACTCCCGGGGCCCGGTGTCGTGGACGGAATTTCCGGCGCTGTCCACCGCCACGGTCACCGGCATGTTCTCCACGTCGAATTCGTAGATGGCCTCCATGCCCAGCTCGGGGAAGGCCAGCACCCTGGCCGCCTTGATGGCCTTGGCCACCAGGTAGGCGGCGCCCCCCACGGCGATGCAGTAGACGCCGCCGTGGGCCTTGATGGAGGCGATGGCCTCCGGTCCCCGTTCCGACTTGCCCACCATGCCGATGAGGCCCACCTGGTCGCCCAGCATCAGGTCGGTGAACTTGTCCATTCGCGTCGCCGTGGTGGGACCGGCGGGTCCCACGGCCTCGCCGGCGATGGGGTCCACCGGGCCCACGTAGTAGATGAAGCGGTTCCTGAAATCCACCGGCAGGGGCTGGCCGTTCTTGACCAGGTCGGCCAGCTTCTTGTGGGCCGCGTCCCGGCCGGTGAGCAGCTTGCCGGTGAGCAGCAGTTGCTCCCCCGCCTTCCAGGTGGCGGTGTCCGCCCGGGTGAGGGTGTCCAGGTTCACCCGGCGGGCGGTGGCCGGTCCCTGCATGGCGATTTCGGGCCACTCGGAAAGGGCCGGCGGCGTGAACCGCGCCGGGCCGGAACCGTCCAGGGTGAAGTGGGCGTGGCGGGTGGCCGCGCAATTGGGGATCAGGCCCACCGGCAGGCTGGCGGCGTGGGTGGGATAGTCCTTGATCTTCACGTCCAGCACGGTGGTGAGGCCGCCCAGTCCCTGGGCGCCGATGCCCAGGGCGTTCACCTTCTCCAGCAGCTCCAGGCGCAGCTCTTCGACTTTGCTCTGCGGGCCGCGCGCTTTCAGTTCCTGGATGTCGATGGGGTCCAGCAGCGCCTCCTTGGCCATGAGCAGGGCCTTTTCCGGGGTGCCGCCGATGCCCAGGCCCAGGATGCCCGGCGGGCACCAGCCGGCCCCCATCTCGGGCAAGACGGACAGCACCCAGTCGACGATGGAATCGGACGGGTTGAGCACCGTGAAGTGGGCCTTGTTCTCCGAGCCGCCCCCCTTGGCGGCGAGCTTCACGTCCACCGTGTTTCCGGGCACCAGGTCCATGTAGATCACCGCCGGGGTGTTGTCCCGGGTGTTCCTGCGGGCGCCGGCCGGGTCGCTCAGGACCGAGGCGCGCAGGGGATTGTCCGGATGGGTGTAGGCCCGGCGCACGCCCTCGTTGACCATGTCGTGGAGGCTCATGGCGCCGTCCCACTTCACGTCCATGCCCACCTTCAGGAACACCACCGCCATGCCGGTGTCCTGGCAGATGGGCCGGTGGCCCTCGGCGCACAGGCGGGAGTTGAGCAGGATCTGGGCCATGGCGTCCCGGGCGGCGGGGGATTCCTCGGCGTCGTAGGCGGCCTTCATGGCGCGGATGAAATCCAGGGGATGGTAGATGGAGATGAACTGGAAGGCGTCGGCGATGGACTGGATGAAGTCTTCCTGGCGGATGGTGGTCATGGCGGCTCCTGGCGCGGGGGGAACGCCCTCCCCACCCCTGCCCTCCCCGCCAGCGGGGAGGGGGTCGAGGCCTCCCCGGCGAGGGGGGAGGTTGGGAGGGGAAGACGTGACGAATCTAGCGGCGAGTATCGCTCGCCCGTACCCGGCGGAAAAGCTGACTAAATCATTAGGTTTTTCAATACCCACGCTTGAAATATTTGTGCGGTGCAAAAGTCCATAAGGGACTAGCGTTCGCATCAACTAGGAGGCCGGCGATGAACGGCATCCGTGACGATCGCGTGAAGAGGAGTCCGATATGGCTGTCGCCAGCCGCGTGTTGGGTGATTACTGGCCCGGCATCCAGCTCTACTACCCGCCGGTGAAATACGCGCCGGCCCTGGGCCTGTACGAGGACCTGGAGGCCGCCGCCCAGCGCTTCCAGAAGCACGCCCGCCACTGCCACGCCCAGACCCTGCTGTTCGACCTGGAGGACGGCTGCCGCCAGAAGGCCCTGTCCCGGGACCTGCTGCGCCGGGAACTGCCCGGCCTCAACCGGGAGGACCTGGCGGTGGCGGTGCGCATCAATCCCTTCCGCACCGAGGAGTACGAGAAGGACCTGGTCATGCTGCGGGACCTGGCCGACCACATCGACGTGGTCATGCTGGCCAAGGCCGGCGAGGCCTACGGCGCCGCCGAGATCCGCGACCTGTCGGCGGCCCTGGCCGGGATGAACCCGCGCATCACCATCCAGCCCATCATCGAGCATCCCAAGTCCCTGAAGATCGCGCCGGACATCATGGCCTACCCCACGGTGAAGCACGTGGTGTTCGGCATCCACGACTTCTCCAAGGCCATGGGCATCCACATCACGCCCCGGGGCTGGACCCAGGAGCTGTCCTATTTCCTGCACCAGATCATCTTCGAGGCCCGCATCAATGGCGTCGGGGTCATCGGCGGCGTCGAGGTGCTCATCGGCCAGGCGTCCATGCCGGAAACCTTCCTGGAACCCCACGACATCCGCCGCTGGCTTGACCTGCACGGCGACGAGGAATCCCGGGTGGTGTACCGCCACGCCTGCGAGGAGGCCGCCATGGGCCTCACCGGCAAGCAGGTCATCCACCCCAGCCACATCCACCTGTGCAAGGTGGCCTATACCCCCTCGCCCACGGAGGTGGCCCGCAACATCCGCGTCCTTCAGGCCGCCGTGGAGGCGGATGCCCTGCTGGGCGGCGCCATCAAGTTCGAAGGCGAGATGCTGGACCCGCCCATGTTCGGCAAGGCCCTGCAGGTGCTGCTGCGGGCCCATGCCCTGCGCGCCCTGTCCGAGGCGGACACGGATTTCGCCCTGAAGGTGCTGGGCATGCTGCCGGCCCAGGTGGTGCGGGAGAACTGGCCGTACGGAGTGATTTTGTGAAATTGACCAAGCGGCTTGCTTTTCTCCCCACCCCGTCCCTCCCCGCATGCGGGGAGGGCGCCGCCCCCTCCCCCGCGAGCGGGGGAGGTTGGGAGGGGGAGCGCTTGATGGCCGAGATCCTTTGAGGAGCCCGCAGATGAACGCACGCGATATCGAACTCCCTCTCCCGCAGGCGGGAGAGGGTTGGGGAGAGGGAAGTCATGACAACGCGGCCCTATCCCTTCCCCTCACCCCCGGCCCCTCTCCCGCTTGCCGGAGAGGGGAGAAAAACCTGGAGACCGCCATGTCCTTCCCCCCCTTCGAGCCCTGGAATTGGAACCTGCCCACCCGGTTCAACATCGGCGTCGCCTGCACCGATGCCCATCTGGGCACGCCCACCCAGGACAAGCTGGCGATGATCGTGGAGGACGACGCCCTGGGCGTCTCCACCGCCACCTACAGGCAACTGGCCGAGGCCACCTCCCGCTTCGCCCAGCTGCTGCGCAACCTGGGCGTGCGCACGGAAGACCGGGTGCTGATCCGCCTGCCCAACTCCCTGGCCTATCCCACCGCCTTCCTGGGCGCCATGAAGCGGGGCGCCATCGCCGTGCCCACTTCCACCCTGCTCACCGCCGAGGAGGTGGCCTATCTGGCCAAGGATTCCGGGGCCACGGTGCTGGTCACCGACAAGGCCATGTGGGCTGGCCTGCGCGACAAGCTGCAAGGCCTGGAGAACCTGCGCTACGTGCTGCTGGCGGGCGAGGGCGTGCCGGCCTTCTACAACGGCAACGGCCTCAAGGTGCTGGGCCTGGAGGCTTCCCTGGCCACCATCGAGACCTGGGACGCGCCCTATCCCACCCGCGCCCACGATCCCGCCTACCTGGTCTACACCTCGGGCACCACCGGCTATCCCAAAGGGGTGCTGCACGCCCACCGGGCCATGATCGGCCGGGAACCGGCGTCCAGGTACTGGTTCGACTTCGGCACCGAGGGGGCGCCGGAGGACGACCGCATCGTCCATTCCGGCAAGTTCAACTGGACCTACGTGCTGGGCTCCGGCCTCATGGATCCCCTCTACCGGGGCAAGACCGTCATCGTCCACGAAGGAAAGAACGACGCCGAGGGCTGGATCCGCCTCATCGCCAAGCATTCCGCCACCATCTTCATCGGCGTGCCCACCATCTACCGGCAGATCCTCCAGAAGACCGCCTTCACCGGCGCCGACGTGCCCACCCTGCGCCACTGCATGAGCGCCGGCGAGCACCTGTCCGACGAGATGCTGACCCTGTGGCGGGAGCGTTTCGGCGTGGACATCTACGAGGCGGTGGGCATGTCCGAGGTGTCCTACTACCTGTCGGAGAACAAGTTCCGCCCCATCAAGCCCGGCTCCGCCGGTTTCCCCCAGCCCGGCCACGGCGTCAAGCTGCTGGACCCGGAAACCCTGCGGGAGGTGGAGACCGGCGAGGAGGGCATGATCTGCCTGCCCGCCGACGATCCCGGCCTGTTCATGCGCTACTGGAACCTGCCCGAGGAGACCGGCAAGGCCTTCAAGGACAGCTGGTTCCTCACCGGCGACTACGCGCGCTTCGACGAGGACGGCTATATCTGGTTCCTGGGCCGCAAGGACGACATCATCAACTCCTTCGGCTACCGGGTCTCGCCCCACGAGATCGAGCGGGTGATGAAGACCCATCCGGCGGTGGCCGACTGCGCCGCCACCGGCGAGGAACTGGCCGCCGACAAGGTGCTGGTGGTGGCCTACGTCATGCTCCACCCGGGCATGAACGTGGATGCCGACACCCTGGCCGCCTTTGGCCGTGAACACCTGGCCGGCTACAAGGCACCCAAGGTCGTCTATCTGGCGGCGGATTTCCCCCGCACCAAGAACGGCAAGATCATCCGCAAGCAGTTGCGGCCGGAGATCGCCGTTGTCCGTTCGAGCCATTGAAATCATGAACGACCGTCTGCCCGCCACCCTCATTGCCCCCGCCGGCGACCCGTTCGACTCGCCGCAAGGAGTTTCCATGTCCCAGTACCGCCCCCGCCGATCCATGCTCTACGTCCCGGCCTGCGTGCCGCGCTTCCTGGCCAAGGGGCGGACGCTGAAGGTGGATTCCCTGATCTTCGACCTGGAGGAATCCGTGCTGGTGGAGCGCAAGCTGGAAGCCCGCCGCAACGCCGTGGCGGCCTTGAAGGAAGGCGGCTACGGCCACCGGGAGGTGGTGGTGCGGGTGAACAGGCACGATTCCGCCTGGGGCCTGGACGACCTCACCGCCATCGCCCCCCTGAAGCCGGACGCCATCCTCTTTCCCCGCATCGAAAGCCGCCGGGAGGTGCTGGACGCCATCGCCGCCCTGGACAAGGCCGGGGGCGAGGGCATCCCGGTGATGGTGATGATCGAGACGCCCATGGCGGTGCTGCGCGCCGAGGAGATCGCCGGCGCCTCGGACCGGCTCGTCTGCCTGGTCATGGGCACCTCGGACCTCACCAACGAACTGCACGCCCGCATCACCCCGGAGCGGCTGCCCATCCTGTACAGCCTTTCCCACTGCCTGCTGGCGGCCCGGGCCCACGGCCTGCCCATCGTCGACGGCGTGCACCTGGACATGAAGGACATGACCAGCTTCGAGTACGCCTGCCGCATGGCCCGGGACCTGGGCTACGACGGCAAGACGGTGCTGCACCCCCTCCAGGTCCAGTACGCCAACGACGCCTTCACGCCCCGGGCGGCCAGCGTGGAGCGGGCGCGCAAGATCATCGCCGCCTTCGCCGAGGCCAACGCCGAGGGCCGGGGCGTCACCGTGGTGGACGGCCGCCTGGTGGAGACCCTGCACGTGGAGGCGGCGCGCCGCACCTTGATGATTCACGACTTGATCGGGAAGATGGAAGCCGACCATGGCGCGTGAAACTATCTGCCGTGGTGGCTCCCTCCCCGCGAGCGGGGCGGGCTGGGGTGGGGAGAAATTCATGGCCGATGTCATCGGATCACGGGACATCTCTCCCCCTCCCCGCCTCCCCCGCCCGCGGGGGGGGAGCACGTTGCGGCAGCGAACCGGGAGCCTTTCATGAGCAAGACATCCGCCGGCAATTTCTTCGAGGATTTCCACCTGGGGCAGACCTTCCTGCACCCCACGCCGCGCACGGTGGGGGAGGGGGATATCGCCCTCTACCTGGCCCTGACCGGCTCCCGCCACGTGGTCGGCTGCGCCGCGCCGGTGGCCCACGCCCTGGGCTATCCCAGGCGGCCCCTGGACGATCTGCTGGCCTTCCACCTGGCCTTCGGCAAGACCGTGTCCGACATCTCCCTCAATGCGGTTGCCAACCTGGGCTACGCCGACGTGCGCTTTCTGGCGCCGGTCTACGTGGGCGACACCCTGGCGGCGGAATCCGTGGTCATCGGCCTGAAGGAGAACAGCACGGGGGAATCCGGCGTGGTCTGGGTGCGCTCCACGGCCGTGAACCAGGACGACAAGGAAGTCATGACCTGGATCCGCTGGGTCATGGTGAAGAAGCGGGACAGGAGCCACCCCGCGCCCAAGACGGTGGTGCCGGAGACGCCCGCCTACGTCGCCCCCCAACGCCTGGAGATCCCGTCCTTCCTGGACGTGGGCGACTACGAGAACCGCCTCACTGGCGGCCCCTGGCTGTGGGACGACTACGAGTTGGGCGAGCGCATCGACCATCCCGCCGGCATGACCCTGGACGAGCCGGACCACACCTTCGCCACCCGGCTCTACCAGAACCCGGCGCGATTGCATTTCGACGCCCATCTGATGCGCGATAGCGGTTTCGGCCGGCGGCTGGTCTACGGTGGCCACGTCATCTCCATCTGCCGGGCGCTGTCCTACGAGGGCCTGGAAAACGCCCTGCTCGTCGCCGCCATCAACGGCGGCACCCACTGCAATCCCACCTTCGCCGGCGACACCCTCTACACCCGCACGGAAGTGCTCTCGAAGTGGGACCTGCCGGACCGCGCCGACCTGGGCGCCCTGCGCCTGCGCATGCTGGGCATCAAGAACATGACCGCGGCCGAGCTGCCGGACCCCATGATCGATGCCGGCGGCAAGAAGAAGTACCACCCCCACGTGGTGCTGGACCTGGATTACACGGTGCTGATGCCGCGCCGAACCTGAACGAGGAGAACCGATGTCCCACCCCGTCCACCCCAACGCCGCCCTGTTCGCCGGCGAGAAGCCCTTCCCGGTGATCCCCGCCTGCGAGCATTTCGCCGGCAGCGAGAAGCTGATCCTCAAGGCCCTGGAGCAGATGGAGAAGCTGGGCCCGGTGTTCAACATCACCTGCGACTGCGAGGACGGCGCCCCCGCCGGCCGGGAGAAGGAGCACGCCGAGATGATCGTGCGGGTGCTGGCCACCGACGCCAACCATCACAAGATGGCCGGCGCCCGCATCCATGACTATTCCCATCCGGCCTGGCGCCAGGATGTGGACATCCTGGTGGGCGGCGCCGGGCACCTGCTGGCCTACATCACCATTCCCAAGAGCACCGAGTACGACCACGCCGCCGAGATGATCACCTACATCCAGACCGTGGCGGCCAGGCACGACATCCGGCGCGAGATCCCCATCCATATCCTGGTGGAAACCCACGGGGCGCTGCGCGACGTGCATCGCATCGCCACGCTGCCCTGGCTCCAGGTGCTGGATTTCGGCCTCATGGATTTCGTCTCCGGCCACCACGGCGCGATTCCCGCCAGCGCCATGCGCAGCCCGGGGCAGTTCGAGCACCGGCTCATCGCCCGGGCCAAGACCGAGGTGGTCTCGGCGGCCCTGGCCAACGGCGTCATCCCCGCCCACAACGTCACCCTGGATCTGAAGAACCCCTAC
>WBZL01005504.1_pt1 | contig 10460 bp, 9 predicted proteins | sample 5204291 | NCBI WGS metagenome assembly WBZL01 (sample SAMN12344345, study PRJNA552823) | activated sludge metagenome | biome: Activated sludge suspended growth; feature: Nitrification reactor; material: Wastewater; isolation source: activated sludge from nitrification reactor of wastewater treatment... | reverse complement strand
CACTCGTCGGCAGCCGGCAAAGAGTTCTTGCGCATCCAGGCTGCCTACGAACTGCTGCTCGACCCGCAACGCCTGGCCGAATGGCGGTTGACGCAGGCGGCAGCGGTCAGGGAAGGCCGCCCGGCCGCCGCCGCTCCGGTTGCCGAGGATCTGACGCAATCCCTGACGCTGACGCTCGAAGAAGCGGCGGCGGGTTGCCTGAAACACATCGAACTGCTGCACCACATTCGCTGTGCGGGCTGCCGTGGCAGCGGTCGCTTGCAGCACAAGCACTCGCTGCCTTGTCCGCGCTGCAACGGCTGCGGTCGGGTCGCTCGCAAAGGGGGCGGCACGAGTGTGTGCGAAGGATGTGCCGGGCGCGGTTATCTGCGCGAAACGGACTGCAACGATTGCGCGGGCCGTGGCTGGCGCCAGGAATGGCGAACGCTCGCCGTGCACGTGCCGCCGGGGCTGCGCCACGGCGAGCGACTGCGCCTGGCCCGACAAGCGCCACTGGCTCCCGGCAATGCCATCGCGGGCGACCTCTACCTCGAAATCAGCCTGGCCGCACATCCGCTGTTCGTCCTCGATGGCCATGATCTGCATTGTCAACTGCCGGTGAGCATTTTCCGCCTGCTCGGCGGTGGCCGTGTCGAGGTGCCGACCCTGCGCGGCACCACCCGCTTCGAACTGCCGCTGCAGCGCTCGCTTGAACAGCGTCTGCCAGGCCTGGGTTTTCCACACAGACAGGGTGCCGCGGTCGGCGATCTGGTATTGCATCTGCAGTGCATCTACCCGCAGGCTGTTGGCCCCGAGGATCTTGGGCTGCTTGAACGACTCGAAATGCATCTGGCGGCCGACATCGAGCAACGAGCGCCGCAACTCGCTGCCTGGGAACGCCAGTTGCGTGCTCGCCGCCAGCCGGACGACGTTTGAGCGGTCTACAAGTGGCGGCCAACCAACGTCAGATAGGGTAGGGCGACGAAGGGCCAGAAACTGGCAACCCAGCGCGTGAGGCCGTTGAAATTGAGGAAGTGTCCTTGTCGCCAGGCTGCCAGCGCCGCTTCCGAGTAGGGGTTGGCCGGCGTCAGATTGACCAGCGCGCTGCCGGCCATCAGCGCCACGCCAGCCAACGCGATACGGATGGGCGCCGGCAGCAGCAGCAACAGCGAGAGCAGCACGCCACCGATCAGCAGCCCGAGCTCGGCACCCGGCGTCAGCCAGGCAAAAGCCTCTTGTGGAGCAACCAGGACCGCGGCGGCAAACGTCCTGATGGCCAGAGCGAGCACGAAGAAGAGCAGCAGCGCGAGATGCGGCGCGGCCTGGTCGGCCAGCAGGGTGCGTGCAAAAAGGCCGATGACGATGGTGTTAAGGGCGATGACGCCGGCTTCGAGAACGAAGAACGAATGCGCCGCGTAGGGAACCGCCGGCGTCAGCTCGAGCACGCTGCGCAGGTCGCCGGTGGTGAACAACAGTGTTTCCGGAGAGAGCTGCGTCAACAGCCAGGTGCCGAGCAGCACCAGACCGAGTTCGAGGTGCTCCAGCGGCGCCAGCAGGGTCTGCTGGATCTCGCCGATGCGCCGGAAGATTTGCCGGCCGCTGGAGAATGCAATCACTGCGCCGATGGCCGCACCGACGGTGTTGCAAGCCAGGTCGAGGTTCGAAGACACGCGTGCAGGCAACCAGTTCTGCAGGAATTCCATGGCCAGACTCAGCAGGCTGCCGAGCAGGAGCGCGACGAGGGTTGCGCTCCAGCGCCCGCCAGGCAGTCGGCGCAGCGCCAGCGCCACCAGAAAGCCCAGCGGCACGTAGGCAACGACGTTGACCATCAGGTCGAAAACTGTCCAGTAACGCGGCCAGGCTGCGCCAATGAACTCCAGCGGCGAGACGCCGAGGTCGCGCCAGTTGGCGAAGGGATACAGGCTCGCGTAGATGATCAACACGAGGTAAGCCAGCGCCAGATACCGTGACAGCCGCAACAAACGTGCGGGTGGCGGCGCAGGGGATGCGTCGGCTCTGGCAGGAGCTGAGGGTGACGGTCGCGGGGTTTGCTCCATCAAGTCACCGCCAAGCGTTGCAAATCTGCAATTCTAGCGCCTTACCTGGAAAAAGCGCGATGATCGCACAACCGCACAACCGGCTGGCCTCTCGTCCTTTCCGGGTTGCCTGGACATGCAACAATCCACACTGGAAGGTGACCCTGCGCCCGATCGACGAGCCCTCCCCCGCAAGCGGTAGGCAAGATTCGTGAGTCGCTGATGCGACTTTCACATGACGGGGTTCGGCGAGCACCAGAAATCTCATTTTTTCCAGCATGCGCGCGTGACATTCGCGTAAGCTAAGAGAGTTTTTTGAGTCTTCGTAAGAATCACATTGAATGATCAGATGAATGAGAGATGGCCCAAGGTAACCGTGATCATTGTCAACTGGAACGGCGAACGATTCCTTGACCGTTGTCTATCGGCGCTGCTGGCCCAAACGGTGGCACCGCATGAGATCATTCTTGTGGATAACGCGAGTTCCGACGGTTCGCTCGACCTCGTACGCAGATTTCCCTCGGTACGTTTGCTGGCGCAGGACCGAAACCTCGGTTTTGCGCGCGGGAATAATCTGGCAATCGAAGAGGCGGCAGCCGAGTCTGAATGGATCGCCTTGCTCAATCCGGATGCTTTCGTCGAGCCGTGCTGGCTGGAAGCATTGCTGTTGGCAACGCGCGACTATCCGGCTTTTGAAATATTCGGTAGCAAGCTGGTTGCTGCCGCCGATCCGGCCATATTGGATGGGGCCGGTGATGCCTATCACGTCAGCGGCCTGGTCTGGCGGCGAGGGCATGGGGCACCTGTCACATCGGTTTCAGAGCAAACGCGGGAAGCATTCTCCCCCTGTGCGGCGGCGGCGCTGTATCGGCGAAGCGCATTGGTCGAGGCAGGTGGTTTCGATGAGGACTTTTTTTGCTACCTCGAGGATCTGGACCTCGGTTTCCGTTTACGACTGGCAGGGTATCGCTGCCTCTATGTATCCACATCGGTGGCCCATCATGTGGGCTCGGGTACGACCAGTGGGCAGCATAGCGATTTTGCCGTGTATCACGGGCATCGTAATCTGGTGTGGACCTACGTGAAAAACATGCCATGGATACTGTTCTGGGCGTTCCTGCCCTTGCATCTGGCGATGAATCTGGTCGCCCTGATGGTGTTCTCATGGCGCGGCCAGGGACTAACGATGCTGCGCGCCAAGCGGGACGCGCTCAAGAGTATTCCAAAAATGTGGCGGAAACGGCGTTCGATACAATCCTCCCGGATTACAACGGTGCGTGAAATCTGGCGCTTGATGGATAAGAGCATTATCCCCACCAAGCGAGGCAGTCAGACGTGCGATTTGTCCACGATCTGGTGGCAGCGATCGAGCAAACGGAACACCGCTGACCCTGGCTGACTGGATCCCGCCCGGTCAAGGCCGACGCGGACGCCCAAGTGCAAGCTTCTGCTTTGCCTGCCGAGCAATGAAGGCAACGCGAGGTGGCAAGAGATTGATGATGCGATGCCGAAATCCCCTCTTGGCTGGCAGCTCGCTGCTGGCGGTTTGCCCGTTGGCTTTCCACCAGGACAGGAAACAATCATGCTTCTCGACCAGATAAGGATCAGGGAAGGCGGCTCTCAGATCGCCACGTTTGCGATAAATGCGCCTTGCCTGCAATGGGATCAACTCACCATTACTGAAGCTTCCATATGTCCAGTGCTTGTAGATCGGATTGCTGTTATCGGCCTGCTTCAGATCAGCAGCATACCCATTCCAAAGCTCATGCGCCACCCGCTGACTTGCAGCATAACGCATGAGCATACCCAGGCCAGCGCCGCTATCATAGCCGGTAAAGTGGTAGAACCGAAGTGGCGCACTTCCGGCACGATATGTCCAATGGACATCCTTGGTGATCGGCCGATGCGCCAGGTTCCAAGTGGCCACATTGAAACCAGGATCGCGCAGAGTATGTAAGCGATCAAAGAAGCACGGCGCCAGGTCGCACCAGCGCTGATCGGTAAACAGGCCGCCGGGGATGTCATCAATGCAGAATAGCAACAGTCGCTTTGCCCACCAATCCATGAATTCACGGCCTTGCCCGCCGGCACGCGCAGCGAAAAATCCAAGGTTGTAGACCCCGTGTTTCAACGCTGATATTTCGTTATCCATGATCGCCTGGGTTTGCTCTTCTGCAACCAACAGGTGTGGGGTTAATAACACTTCGTACTGATCAAGCAGTTCGTCAAGCGGCGACAGGGAATTGAATACCTTGATGTCAGGATCAAGGTACATCACCTTGTCCACTCCAGGGCGAGCGGCAAACAACAGCCCGGCGACGCCCTTTACCGCCGTGCACAATTCCACGATGGAATGTCCAAAAGCCCAGGACTTCCAGCCGGGGATGCCGAGTTGGTCGATGGTAAGGACACCATCGAAGGGCTCGTTTGCCAGATCAAATTTGCTCGGGAGATTATCCGATAAAACCAGATGGAAACTCCAATCGGGATGAAATCGCTTGACAGAACGAGCGAGAACACGAGCCTTTGGAATATAGCTTTTAGTTACGGAAGTATAAACAAGCATCAAGCAGCATCCTCGGCGGAAATCGCACAGGCAGTCGGTAGCAAATATATTTTCCGATGGAACTCGATCAATGCATCGAGCACCGCGCTTCCGCCCTGCTCCCGCAATATCAGTCCTTTTGAGTAGTTGCGCAAGCGCTCGGCCGGCGCACCCAGATCAAAGCAGGCGACTGGGCAATGAAGTTCCATCAACTCCTGGACAACATAGGAAAAGGTCTCGGGGCAGATGGAAGGAAACAAGAAGGTATTGACTCCGTGGTCACGGATCAATACCGGGAGTTGAGCCTGTTTGTAGGGACCGGTCACCGTCACCACCCGCTCAGGGCAGTTGGCATCAAGAGTACCAAAAACCACGATCTGGATCTTGGCATCGCGGCGTGCGATTTCTCGTGCCAGATCCTGTACAATTTTTGCCCCCTTATGGTAGCCAATATGACCAACGACGCCGATACGCAGGGCAGTCACCTGACTGGGCAACAGCGGTTCGCTCCGGAGAGGAGCGACCTTGTGCGGTAATATCTCTGCATGCGCAAGATCCAGTTGCGGGTAGGCGCGGGACAACAACTGCAGTGAGCTATTCGAGAACGCAATGATTCGATCCGCCACACCCAGAGCCTTGCCCCAGGAGGTGCGCCAATGCTCGATACTCTTCAACTGAAAAAGCGTCGCAAATCCCTGCTGATTTTTTTCTAGGCACTCCTGACATTTTTTTCCTTCTGGCAGGTTGCAGAATACCCCTTGATGATTGAGCAGGAAATGCGATGGGCACACCGTAAAAAAGTCATGCAGGAGCATGGTCACAAAAGGATTTTGCTCAACCTTGAGCGCAACGATCAGGTCTGGAGTTTCTTCTGGTTTAACGAAAGATACCGCAGTATTATAGATCACTTCGTCGAATCGCACCCTGTGCGCCAGGTCGCGCACGAAGCTCAGGCCAGGAATAGAATATCGACGATCGGGCTGCCGGCCGTATACCAAAAGCATATGATTAAGGGTCGCCACTTGATAACTCAGGACCAGAACCGTAGCCCCCTGGCTTAATCTGTCCGCCACCAGCCCATCCCGGTATTGATTTGCGCCTCCGCCAAGATCATGATCGATGACCAGCACGTTCTTCCCAGGGCCGCCGAGTGTCAGGCTATGGACGATGGCATCGACGCTGACTTCAGAAAATTTCCGGTTTCCTCTCAAATGGCGCCTGGCCTTATCGCTGAGGACCGCAAACTGTCCTTGCTTGATCAAACCCCATCCACGCCGGAGAAAACTCTTGGTACGATGCCAACGCAGGGTATGACTCCAGGATGCATTCGGTGCATCCTGGTTTGTCAGACAAGAGGAGGAGACGTGCACTTCAAAGCAATCACCGCCCGCCAAACTGCCCACCAGTGAAAGTCGGGTGATCTGATCAATTCTCTTGGCACACCCGCCGTATACTACAAACCCCGAGTTGAGCGAGTAGGGTGAGGCAGAATAAGAGTCCTGCACATCGGCCCTCGGCTTCCCATACTCGATGGAGATGTCGCACACCTCCTGACAATCTGCGGAGACAAGGCGCAGGCTCAGCGTTGCAACCTCTTCGAGCGCGTGGAACAACCAACCGAAGCCAAAGATCGTCTGGTCTCGAAAGACGAGGGAATCAATGCCAAAGTGCACCCTATCCATCCGCTTTGGCCTTGTTCGCAGGAGCCAAACGAAGCTTTTCGCCAACGCGCCAGAAAATGCTACCTCGAATCGCTTCCAATTCGGCCTGCCGGTCATAGGCCATTCGCTCGGCGATATCCTTGGCGTGCTCTGTCGCTTTCAGACGTTCCAAGATATTGGCGTACTCGGCGTTCTGGACGAGCAGTGCGGCAAGCGGCGATGGATAGGTAAGCGAGAGTTTCGCTCCAGCTGAACAATGCGCAAGAACATCAAGCAGATATTGTGGTTTATGGAGCAACAGCAGGGCCAGATCGTCAACCGTTTCTAGCGGCGGGAGATTATTTGTCGACAGAACGTCCTCAAACCTCGCATACGAAGTCATGGGAATCAACAGCAATCCTGCTTCCAGAGACGACCCAAAAATGTTTACCTGATTACCGGCAAAATTTTCTTGATTATATGCCGAACTTAAAACACCAAAAATTCTATATTCTTCCTGTGCACACCACTCGAAGATCGGCGCACTCGCTGCCAGCGAGTTGGACTCTGCAAAAATGACTGGTTGACATCGTCTGATGGTTTCTCGACCGCCCTCCAGAACTGCCAGCTCCATCCCTTCCACATCAATCTTGAGAAAATCGAGGCGATCAAGCCGGTAATCATCCAGGGGTCGGACAGTGACGGTTTCTTTGGTATTGTCTCCGTCGTCATCCAAGGCAGCCAGTGCGGAGGCACCGAAGTTATGACTGCCCTCAAGATGAAGAATTGGTACTGATAGCCGATCTTCTGCCGCTCCGAGTGCGCCCCTGATCACCGTGATATTGTTGACCGGGGCCAGCCTGGCATTCTGGTCGAGAACCTCTGCGATATTCTGGCGAGGTTCAAATGCAATGACCCTTCCGGACTCTCCAACCATCGCCGAAAAGGCACGCGCATGCGTCCCGATAAACGCACCGGCATCCACTACTACAAAACCGGTCTGAATGAAATTGACGAGCATGTCAATCTCGTTTTGAGCCCACTCGCCATACAGACTCAGTGATCGTGAGATCACGCTATCGGCATCGATGATCCGGAAGTCACCATACGCAGTGCTGATGACGCTCACGGTGCAACCGCCTGCAGCTGCGGGAAAAAATTCATTGCAATCTCTGTATTCAGGAACCCCCCAAGGCCATGGACGACCGGGCCGGAAATCGATTCAATTATCATCGCATCATGAACCCAGTGATGCTGGATATGATCATCGCCCCGACCTTCGGCGACAGCTATGTTCATCGTATATTGACCGCGGATCAGTATTGGCATGGTAAAGCGGAATCTGACATCGACCATATCCCTTGCCGAGAGGCTGGGCTGCAGGTGGCGAAAAGTGGGATCGGTTCCTTCTGTGTAAAGATATTGCCCGAGTCGGTCTTTCAGCATCAGCCCCACTGCCAGGTATGAAATACTTTGATTTGCCTGCACCCTCACAATAAAACAAACCGGGTGCCCGCCTGTAAGCATCACGAGTTGCTTTTCATTCTCATCAAAAAAACCCGCATTGATGATCGTTGCGCCACCAACACCAAAAGCCTCGGTATCGTCGCGATAGGCTGACACGGAATAGATATTGGCTTCCGGAGCTGTTCCCTTGAGCACCCGTGGCGCCCGGTCATTGTCTCGCGATGGCGAGTGGAGCTGCACCATGCGCTGTTCAACGACGGCCTGATGGCGTGTCGGATCATCATAAACTTGACTGAGGTACTGTTTGCACAAAGTCTCTGCAGGTCCCGTAATGGCCTTTTTCTGCCCCCCGCCAAATAAAATCACCGCAGATTGGCATATATTCATCACGGCACCCATGTCATGGCTGACAAAGAGAATCGTGCCACCCTTTTCCTGGTATTGACGAATGAAGCGCATACATTTTTGCGTAAAGAATGCATCGCCCACAGCCAACGCCTCATCAATAATCAAAACATCCGCGTCGACATGCGCGATCACCGCGAACGCCAAGCGCACGTACATCCCACTTGAATAGGCCTTAACCGGTTGGTCGATAAATTCGCCAATATCCGCAAAGGCAACGATCTGTTCAAACCTGGCATCGATTTGCCTTGTCGAGAGACCGAGAATCGAGGCATTCATGTAAACGTTTTCACGACCGGTGAACTCCGGATTAAAGCCAGCACCCAGTTCGAGCAAGGCAGCAACCCGCCCATTCACTTCGATTGTTCCGGTCGTCGGCGCCAGGGTGCCACAAACGAGCTGCAGTAGAGTCGACTTGCCTGCACCATTGCGTCCGATAATGCCGACGGTTTCACCCCTTTTCACCTCAAAAGCAACATCCTTCAAAGCCCAGAATTCACGATGATATTGTTTGGTCGGCTTGCCCAGGAGTCTTTGCAGCCATGGATAAATCGACTGCTTTAGACGGTCATGCGGCTTTTCGTAAACCTGGTAACATTTGGAGAGATTATCGACACGGATAGCATAATCATCGCGAACTGGCGCACCCTGATCCTCGTGACCGCGGTTTTCGCTCGAAGGTTTTCGCGGAGGCAGCCTGTCCTGGCGATCAGAGGACATCGGCAAACCCCTTGCGCGTCTTCTGAAACCAGGCGAAACCCAGCCAGGCGACGATTCCGGCACTCAGTAGATACACGCACATGACCTTCAGATCAGGCACTCTGCCCCAGAATAGCACCTCGCGAACCTGCTCGATTGCGGGCGTGAGGGGGTTCAAGCTGAGGAGGTAGCCGTATTCTTTCGGCAGTGCGCTGGCGGGATAGAAGACAGGCGAAAGAAACATCAACACGGTCGTGACAATACCGACGAATTGCGAGATGTCGCGCAGGTAGACTCCCAGCGATGCCAACCCCCAGGTCAAACCCATAATAAATAGCAGCAAAGGAATAATGACCAATGGAAACAACAGCACCGTTATTTGAGGCATTCCAAAAAATATCGCATAAGCGACCAGCCAAACCAACAGGCTGACCGTACCGTGAAAGAGGGTTGACCCCAAGGCCGCCCAGGGAAGTATCTCCAAAGGGAAGACGACTTTCTTGACGTAGTTCGCATTGCCAAGAATCAGGCCGGGAGCCCGGTTGACGCATTCTGCAAACATGTTGAAAACGATGAGGCCAGCAAACAACACCAAGGCAAATTCGGTTTTTGAATCACTCCCCACGTTCCAGCGCGCCTTGAAAACGACACTAAAAACGAATGTGTATACTATCAGCATGAAAATCGGGTTGAAAAGTGACCACAAGATGCCCATCAGCGAACCACGATAACGGCCGACAACCTCACGTTGCACGAGGGCCTTTACCAAAGTGCGGTTGCGCCATAAGCTGGCCGCCATTTCTCTTGGTGAGATCGAAAAATTCCGCATCAAGCGTAGACCTCTGCGGCCTGAAATGCGGCACCTTCCGCATCTTTCGCAGAGACCACGGGATCGCCATCGATGGGCCAGTTAATCGCCAGACTGATGTCATTCCAGACGATGCAGCGCTCGTGCTCCGGTGCCCAGTAGTCAGTGGTCTTATAAAGGAATTCGGCTGTCTCGCTGAGCACGACGAAGCCGTGGGCAAAGCCCTCGGGAACCCACATCTGTCTCTTGTTTTCTGCACTCAGGATTTGGCCCACCCATCGACCAAAAGTGTGTGAGGACTTGCGAATATCCACCGCCACGTCAAAAACCTCGCCAAGCACAACGCGTACCAGTTTGGCCTGAGGCTGTCTGATTTGGTAATGCAGGCCACGCAGTACGTTCTTTGCCGAGCGGGAGTGATTGTCTTGTACGAAATTGACTTTCCGGCCAAGCGTGGTTTCGATTTGTGCCTGGTTGAAGCTTTCGAAGAAGAAGCCTCGGTCGTCTCCGAATACCTTGGGTTCGAGTAACATGACCTCAGGGATGGCCAAAGCAATTGCTTTCATTGCGTCTGGGTTGCCTTTCGTGGTGAGGATGTGGCCCCAAGAGTTCTTGCTGACCGGCGGTGCCGCGACAAGGGGCGGTGGTAGAGGCGGCCGGAAGCATCTGCTTCAACCGGCCAGATTTCTTTCGTTCAGTAGGCGCAGCAGGTATTGCCCGTAGCCGTTCCTGGCCATTGGCTGTGCCAGGTTGGCCAGTTGCTCGGCATCAATCCATCGCTGTCGATAAGCGATTTCTTCCGGGCAGGCCACCTTGAGTCCCTGGCGGTTTTCCAGCGTGGCAATAAACTGGCTGGCATCGAGCAGCGATTCGTGGGTACC
>WBZL01005503.1_pt1 | contig 10461 bp, 6 predicted proteins | sample 5204291 | NCBI WGS metagenome assembly WBZL01 (sample SAMN12344345, study PRJNA552823) | activated sludge metagenome | biome: Activated sludge suspended growth; feature: Nitrification reactor; material: Wastewater; isolation source: activated sludge from nitrification reactor of wastewater treatment... | reverse complement strand
GCAAAAGAACCCAAAGCGTCAGCCCAGCGGCAAAGCTGTAAGTCGCGGTCCACGCGAACGCCACACACAGGCCGAGCCTCAGCCACCATTTCATGGTCTCCCGCCCCATCACCAGCAACGAGGTCGTGAGAAACAGCAGGGGCAGCGTATCCATGTGGCAGCTCGGCCAGAGAAACTCCTGCCACTGCACAGGGCAGTACAACACCCACGCCATGATCCCCCACGGCACCCAGACCGCCCGCCATGCCCCGAATGCCCGCCGCAGCAGCAACCCACAGTTGATCCAGGACACGGAGATGGTGGCAAACGTCACGATGCACTGCCAGCGCACGTCTCCGTGAGAAAGCACCGTGGTGAGGATGGCGATGACCCGCGCGATCGCCGGACGGTGCTCGAGATACCCGGCAAAGAAGTCATGCAATGTGAGCCCCCCTCGCACCGCCTTCTCGTACAACGGAACGTAGGCCCAATCGTCCAGGAACAGCGTGTTCGTCCGGTAGTCGTGCGCCAGCATCCAGGCCAGCACCACCGGCAGGAACACAAAGACAGCCACGACAAGCAGCACCGGCCACCGGGAATCGCCGAGGCGACGGAACTGGCTTGGCAGGGATGCGAACCTCATCGGGGGGGGAACAGGGGGAGAACGTCGACGTGGGCGGGAGGTTTACACGTGAAAACCCTGTCATTCTTTTGGTTTTCTATGTGCAAATAGCCGCACCGTTTGCCTTGGCACCGCCTTCTTGGTCAGCCGGGACGGTCCCGCGTTCACCGGCACCGTGGCATCACATTCAGGAAACAATCCGGGGTATCCCAACGTCTTGAGCGCAACCCACTCGCTCTCCTCATGTCCTTCCCCCGCCTCCTCCTCGCCACCCTGCTGGCCCTCTCCCCTGCCCTGTCCCCGGCCGCGACAGCCGCCAAGCCCAATGTCCTGTTCATCGCCATCGATGACCTCCGTGACTGGGTCAGCTACCTCGGCCACAATCCGCAGTCAAAGACCCCGAACATCGACAAGCTGGCAGCCCGGGGCGTCGCCTTCACCCACAGCTACTGCGCGGCGCCGGTCTGCAATCCCTCCCGGACCGCCCTTATGTCCGGGATGCGCCCCAGCACCACCGGGGTGTACGAGAACGACGACGACTGGCGCAAGGTCATCGACCCTGCCCTCACGCTGAACATGCACATGAAAGCCAGCGGCTACCTGACCCTCGGCTCCGGCAAGATCTACCATGAGAGCTACAGCCGCCACGAGGACTGGGACGACTATCTCGAAAACGACGGCGGACTCCCCAAGGTGGCAAAGGGACAGAGCGACGGCGTGGGAGGCATCAAGTTCGCCCCGCTCGACTGCAACGACGAGGACCTCAATGACTGGAAGATCGTGAACTACGCCATCGAGCAGCTTGGCAAGACCCACGACAAGCCGCTCTTCCTCGCCTGCGGCATCCACAAGCCGCACATGCCCTGGAACGTGCCCAAGAAGTACTACGACATGCACCCGCTCGACCAGATCGAACTGCCCCCCCACCTCGAACCCGGCAAGGATCTCGCCGATGTCCCTCCGTCCGGCGTCCGCATGGCCAAGCCCGATGGCGACCACAAGGCCATAGTGGACGCCGACGCATGGAAGCGCGCCGTGCAGGGCTACCTCGCCGCCATCAGCTATACCGACATGCTCATCGGCCGCCTGATGGATGCCTTCGACAAGTCACCGATGAAGGACAACACCATCATCTGCTTCTGGTGCGACCACGGCTGGCACCTCGGCGAAAAGGAACACTGGCGCAAGTTCGCGCTCTGGGAGGAGGCCACCCGCGCCCCGCTCCTCTGGGTCGTCCCCGGCCTCACCAAGCCCAACAGTGTCTGCGAGCGCACCGTGGACTTCATGTCCGTCTACCCCACCCTCTGCGACCTCTGCGGCATCGAGACGCCCAAGCACGTCGAGGGCAAGAGCATCCGCCCCCTTCTCGCCGATCCCAAGGCGCCCTGGGACACCCCCGCCCTTACCACCTACACGTTCAACAGCCACGCGGTGCGCACCGAGGACTTCCGCTACATCCGCTACATGAATGGCGACGAGGAACTCTACGACGAGACCAAGGATCCCAATGAGTGGACCAACCTCGCGGGCGACTCGAACTTCACCGAGCGGAAGGAAGCGATGGGCAAGTTCATGCCCACCCAGAACAAGGACGACATGAACGGCAACCCCGGCACCGCCACCGGAAAAGGCGGCGGGAAGAAGGGCAAGAAGGCCGAACGCAAGAAACTCAAGGAGGAGGCGAACTAGCGGAGCCAACCGGCCCGAATCTCCCGGGTCCCTCGTCCATGCCGCCTGACCGCGCCGATGCCCCCATCGGCTTAGGCCTGAATGGCAGTCGCAGAGGCGGCCTTCTCTGGAGGAGCCTGTTCAGGCGGCCTGTTGCCCCGCCGTGGGCCACGCCGCACCGCCGGGCGGTTGGGACGCACCCGGCGGAAGCACCTTCGTTTCGACTTTTCCCAAAAAAAGTCCGTTAAATCGCGCCTCCCCGCGGAGATACCTCATGCACCTTCATGTCCCCCGCCGAATCCGAATGCCATCGCCGGTTCCTGCGCGCCTTCACCGCGCACGAACCTGCCATCCGCGCCCACGTGCGGCGGCTCGTTCCCTCCCGCGCGGATGCCGACGACATCATACAGGAGGTCAGCGTGGTGCTCTGGGAGAAGTTCGAGTCGTTCCGCGAGGACGGCGACTTCCGTTCGTGGGCGTTCGCAATCGCCCGCTTCGAGGTCCTCGCCTGGCTGCGGGATCGCGGCCGGGACCGCCTCGTGCTCGATGAGGAGGTGGCCTCGAAGATCTCGCAGGAGACCACCACCGAGGAGCCGCGCCTGGCCCTCCAGCGCAGCGCGCTGGAGGACTGCATGAACAAGGTGCCGGACGACCAGCGCGCGCTTCTCATGCAGGCCTACCAGCCCGGGGCGAACATCCAGCAGGTCGCCCAGCAAAGCGGGCGCACGGTGGCGGGATTCTACCAATGGCTGCACCGCATGCGGCGACTGCTGCTCGACTGCATCCGCCGCGCCATGAGCCAGGAGGCCGCGTCATGAATGCCCGGCTCGACACCCTCATCCCCGCGTACATCGACGGCTCGATCCTGCCGACGGACATGCAGCGCCTCAATGATCTGTTGCGCGATGACGCCGATGCCCGCCGCGAGTTCGCGGAATTCATGAACCTCGACTCCGCCCTGGCCGCCCTCAGCGCGGAGTGGGCTCTGGAGGTTGCCGCGCCGGGAGCCCCGGGCCCGGTCGCGACTCCCGCCCCGCGCATCACCCCGCTCGTCCGTTGGATGGCGGCCGCGCTCTGCGCGCTCGCCCTGCTTTTCGGCTGGGGATGGCATGTCGCGCGCTCGCCCTTCGCCACCGTGGAGAACGCCGCCGGCGTCTCCGGACTCGCCAGCGGCACCCGCCTCCGCGGCGAGGACCACGAGATCGCTGCCGGCAGCGTGTCCCTCGTCACCGCGCGAGGCGCGCGCATCGTGATCGAGGCCCCCGCCGAGTTCCGCTTCGAGTCCCCCCAGCGCCTTCACATCCGGCGCGGCCGCCTCTCCGCCGACGTTCCGCCTCCCGCCAAGGGCTTCACGGTCATCACGCCCTCGGGCGATGCCGTCGATCTCGGCACGCGCTTCGGCGTGGACGTACCGGCCGAGGGCGCCGCGGAAGTGCACGTGTTCCAGGGGAAGGTCGTCACCCGTGCCTCCGGTGCCCGCGAGAATCAGAGCCTGCACGGCGGCGATGCCGTGACACTTGACCAGGGGACCAGCGCCTCGCGCGACCTGCGCTCCGCCGCATTCATCCAGCCGGACGAAATGCGTGAACTCAGCGCCGGCCTTGCCGCGGGACAGCGCGCCCGCGCCGAGGCCGCACTCGAGTCGCTGCGGCGCGACCCGTCGCTCATCGCCTTGCTCGACTTTGAATCGGCCGAACCCCACCCCGGCGTGTACCGCATGGTGCAGGGAAGATGGCCCGGGTCGCACGCGCCCGAATTCGTCAATGTGGGGGACCACCTGACGCTCGATGTCGGCGGCAGCCACGCCTGGCCGCAACTCACGCTCGCCGCATGGGTCCGCATCGACCGCCTCGGAGAGCCTTACCAGTCCCTCCTGCACACCGATGGCTGGAACAAGGACAACCCCGGGCAGGTCCATTGGATGATCAATCGTGACACCACCATGCGCCTCGCGCTCATCGGCAACGAACTGGCCCCGGGTTCCGATGAGCAGTACGGCTACCCGGATTCACGCACTCCGGTGCTGCCCGAGCAGGGGCGCTGGGTGCATCTCGCCACGGTTTACGATGCCTCCAGCGGATCGGTCCGCTTCTACCTCAACGGCCGGTTCGACAAGGAGACGCGCGAGAAGGTCGCCCATCCCGCCCGGCTGGGTCCCGCCCAGATCGGCAACTGGAACCAGAGGGACCGCAAACTGAGTGGCCGTGTCGACGAGATGCTCCTCCTCGGCCGCGCCATGTCCGACGACGAAGTTCGCGCCCTTTACACCGCTGGAAACCCCTACCGCTGACACTACTTCATGAGGTTCGCCGCCTTTTTCCTCCTCGCCACTCCGATCCTCGCCGCTCCCGTGGACTTCGTCCGGGACGTGCGCCCCATTTTTCAGTCGCGCTGCTACGAATGCCACGGCGAGAAGAAGCAGAAGTCCGGCCTCCGTCTCGACCTCAAGTCCGCCGCGCTCCGCGGTGGAGACAAGCACGGACCGGACATCGTCCCGCACAAGCCTGCGGGAAGCCCGCTCCTCCATTTTGTCACGACACAGGACGAGGACGACATCATGCCGCCCAAGGGCGATCGCCTGACGGACTCCGAGATCATGATCCTCAGCGCGTGGATCGCCGAGGGAGCGGTCTGGCCAGATGGCGTGGATGTGGCCAAAGCGGAGGACCGCCGCGATCACTGGGCCTACAAGGCCCTCGCCCCCTTCGACGCATCCAAGTCCATCGACTCCTTCATCGATGCGAAGCTCGCCGAGAATAGCCTGCATCGCTCCCCGCCCGCCGATCCCATTTCGCTCATCCGCCGCCTCTCCTTCGACCTCACCGGCCTCCCCCCCACTCCGGAACGCGTTGCCGCGTTTGTGAAAGAGTGCCGCACCGGCGCGTCGGTCGAGATCAGTGATTCGTCGCTCGGGAAGCTCGTCGACGAATACCTCGCCTCCCCCCGCTACGGCGAGCACTGGGCACAGCACTGGCTGGATGTCGTCCGCTATGCCGACACCCACGGGTTCGAGGTGAACACCGAACGGCCCAACGCGTGGCCGTATCGCGACTACGTGATCCGCGCGTTCAACGACGACACGCCCTACGACCGTTTCATCCACGAGCAGATCGTGGGCGATGCCCTGGGCCAGGATGCCGCCACCGGGTTCCTCGTCACCGCGTCCGTGCTGCTCCCCGGCCAGATCGGCAAGGACGAACCCTCCAAGCGCCTCGCGCGCCAGGACTCGCTCGACGAAATCGTCATGAACATCGGTCAGACATTCCTCGGCCTCAGCATCGGCTGCGCTCGCTGCCACGATCACAAGTTCGACCCCATCTCCTCGGCCGACTACTACTCCATGCAGGCCTTCGTCGCAGGCGTGGAGTACGGGGACCGCGAAATGCGCACCCCGGAAGCCATCGCTGCGCGCGATGAGGCCAGACGGCTCAAGACACGGATCGCGGCCATCGACAAGGAACTTGCCCGCTTTGTCCCCATGGCGAAGTCGGGCGTCCGGCGGCCGTTGGTCAATGCGCGCGAGAACCGCGATCGCTTCGCCCCGGTGCAGGCCCGCCGGGTACGCTTCACCATCCGTGACACGAACAACCTCGAGCCCTGCATCGACGAACTCGAAGTCTTCGACACCCACGGGGACAACGTCGCCCTCGCCTCGCTCGGCGCCAAGGCCACGTCTTCAGGCGACATCATCGTCGCCGATCGCCACGACCTGAAGCACCTCAACGACGGACAATACGGCAACTCGCGGAGCTGGATGTCGAATGAGAAGGGCCGCGGCTGGGTCGCCATCGAGTTCCCCGAGGCGCGCGAAATCGACCGCGTGGTCTGGGGCCGCGATCGCCAGGGCAAGTTCACCGACCGCCTTGCGATCAGCTACGTCATCGAGGTGGCCGACGACTCGAGTGATTGGAAGGTCGTGGCCGACTCGGACGACCGCCAGCGCTACGACAAGCGCGACCGCACCGAGCCGCCCTTCTCCACGAAGGGGCTCACCAAGGACGAGGTCGCTGAGGCCACCCTCCTCATGAAGGAGAAGGCGCCGCTTGAGGCGAAGCTCCTCTCGGCGGACGCCGCCCAGGTTGTCTTCGCCGGTAAATTCCGCACCCCGGATGATATCCACGTCCTCACCCGCGGCGACCCGGAGCAGCCGAAGGAAGCCGTCGTGCCCGCGGTGCTCAGCGCCCTCGGAACCTTGAAACTGGCCGCCGACACCGCGGAACAGGACCGCCGCCGTGCCCTCGCGGACTGGATTGCCAGCCCGCAGAATCCGCTCACCGCCCGCGTCATGGCCAACCGCATCTGGCAGGGCCACTTCGGCACCGGGCTGGTCGAGACCTCTAGCGACTTCGGCCGGAGCGGCGTGAAGCCCACTCATCCGGAACTCCTCGACTGGCTTGCCGCCGAGTTCATCCGCTCTGGCTGGTCGGTGAAGCATCTGCACAAGCTCATCGTCATGTCCCAGGCCTATCGCCAGACATCCTCGCCGCCTGTTGAGCGCGCGCCGGCGCATGCTGAGGCATCCAACGCCACCTCCCCCGACCCCCAGCAAGTCGATGCCGATGCGCGGCACCTCTGGCGCTATCCCTCGCTGCGCCTCGAGAGTGAATCCATCCGCGACTCCATGCTCGCCGTCAGCGGCCGGCTGAACCTCAAGATGTACGGCCGTGGATACGACCTCTTCGACAAGCGTGGAGGCCTCACCGGGTTCAAGCCGGTGGAGTCCTACTCCGGCGACGGCCTCCGGCGCATGATCTACGCCCACAAGGTCCGCCGCGAACGCGAGGCCGTTTTCGGCGCCTTCGATTGCCCGGATGCCGGGCAGAGCACCGCCCGCCGACGCGGAAGCACCACGCCCATCCAGGCGCTGAACCTGTTTAACAGCCGCTTCACGCTCGATGAGGCCGATGCCTTCGCCACCCGCGTGAAGCGCGAAGCGGGCAGCGACGCCGCCGCGCAGATCACCCGCGCCTATCGTCTCGCCCTCAGCCGGCCGCCCGCAGACGACGAGCTTCGCGACGCCCTGCCCGTCGTCCGGACCCAGGGTCTCGCGGTCCTCTGCCGCGCGCTCTACAACTCGAACGAATTCCTCTTCGTCCCATGATGCCCGACTCGGAACACCTCTCCCCCGCCGGCCACTTCCTCCTCGACCGGCGCCGATTCCTCTCCAGCAGCGCCACGGCGCTCGGCTCCATCGCGCTCACGAACCTCCTCGGGCTCGAAGGGCTCCTTGCGTCGTCGAGCATCGTGCCCCGGATCAATCCCGCCCGCCCCTACGCTCCCCGGCGTCCCCATTTCCCGGCAAAGGCGAAGAACGTGGTCGTCATCTTCTGCGCCGGCGCCGTCAGCCAGCTCGAAACGTGGGACTACAAGCCCGACCTGATCACATGGGACGACAAGCCCCTGCCCGGCGGCCCCGCCGTGACATTCCAGGGGCCTGCGGGCAACCTCGCCCGGCCGCAGTACGCGTTCCGCCCGCGCGGCCAGACCGGCAAGATGGTGAGCGACATGGTGCCGCATCTCGCGCAATTGACGGATGAGATCGCCTTCGTCCACTCGCTCACAAGCAAGACGAACACCCACGGGCCCGCCGAGAACTTCCTCTCCACGGGATTCACGCTCGATGGCTTCCCCAGCCTTGGCGCCTGGGTCACCTACGCCCTCGGGAGCGAAAACCAGGATCTCCCCGCCTACGTCGCCATCCCCGATCCGCGCGGCGTCCCCCAGGCCGGCTCCAACAACTGGGGACCCGGCTTCCTTCCCGCCGCCTTCCAAGGCACCACGATGAGTTCGCGCGAACCGGTCCGCCACCTCGCTGCGGACGGCGTCTCCCCGCAGGCGGACAATGCCGCACGCTCCCTGCTCCAGCGCATGAATGCCCGCCACCTGGAGCGGCACCCCGGCGACGGCAAGCTCGCCGCGCGCATCGCGAGCTACGAACTCGCCGCCCGCATGCAACTGAGCGTTCCCGAGATCTCCGACCTTCGCTCGGAACCCGCGCACATCCTCAAGATGTACGGCGCGGACGACACGCAGAACGCCGACAAGGCCGCTTTCGCCCGCAACTGCATCCTCGCGCGGCGGCTCATCGAACGGGGGGTCCGCTTCGTGCAACTCTTCAACGGCGCGTACGCCAGCGGCGGCAAGCTGAACTGGGACGGCCACAACGCGCTCAAGGAGCAGTACGACGTCCACGCCCCCATCATGGACCAGCCCGCCGCGGCCCTGATCCGCGACCTCAAGCAGCGCGGCCTGCTCCAGGACACCCTCGTCGTCTGGTGCACCGAGTTCGGCCGCATGCCCTTCTTCCAGAAGGGCGCGAAGGGCCGCGACCACAATCCCGATGGATTCACCTGCTGGCTTGCCGGCGCGGGCGTCAAACCCGGCGTCAGCCACGGAGTGACGGACCACTTCGGCCAGAAGGCCATTGAGGACGTCCACCCTCTCTACGACTTCAACGCCACCATCCTCCATCTTCTCGGCCTCGACCACGAGCGCCTCACCTTCGAGCACAAAGGCATCCAGCGCCGCCTCACCAATGTCGAGGGCAACGTGATCCACGAAGTCCTGGCCTGAACCGGACACGGCTGGTAATCGCGACTGACCTGTGAACCGGGCGTGTGCTCCGCGTTTATCGCGAAGCACCTCCCCCACTTTCTCATGCACGTGCCCGTGTCCCTGGCCGCCTCGGCCCTCATCTCCTGCTGCCTCGCGCTGATCCCCCCACACGTCGACGCCGGCGAACCCGTCTTTGAAACCACATGCGTCTTCCCCATCACGCCGGAGAACAAGCCGAACTACCGGATTCCCGCCATCCTCCAGGCGCCTGACCTAAGCTTGATCATCTTCGCGGAAAAGCGTAACGACGGCCCCGGCGACATTGGCAATCACGACATCGTGATGAAGCGCAGCATGGACCGCGGACGGACCTGGAGCGACGAGCAGGTCATTTTCGACGACGGCCCGCGCGTCTGCACCGACATCACGGTCGGCATCGATCGCGACACCCGGACGATTTGGCTCTTCTTCCTGCGCGACAAAAAGCAGTTCTCAGCCCTCACAAGCGATGACAGTGGCGCCACCTGGCAGGGCCCGGTCTCCATTCACTCGCAGGTCACCAGACCCGACTGGGATGCGCTGAAGGGCAAAGCGGACGAGGACGAGCCCGTGAATCCCAAGGGCCGCATGGCGACGTGGGAGAAGGAATGGCACCAGCGCTACGGGTGCGGCCCCGGCAACGCCGTCGTGCAGCTCACGCAGGGTCCCAAGGCGGGGCGCCTGGTCGTCCCGGCCCGCCATCGTGAGGACATCGGCAAGGGCCGCCTCCGGAGCTTCGCCCACGCCTTTTATAGCGACGACCACGGCGCCACCTGGAAGCTTGGGGGCACCGTCGGCATCCACACCAGCGAGTGCCAGTTCGTGGAACTGTCCGATGGCCGCCTCATGGTCGTCTCCCGAAACGAAAGTGCCGACGACGCCCCGGACAACCTCCGCCACCTCATCGCCATCAGCCGCGATGGCGGGGAGTCATGGGAGAGCCTGCATCGCGCCGAGGAACTGATCACGCCTCGCTGCCACGGCCCGGTTGAGCGGTTCACCGTCGCCGGGATGCAGGACCGGAACCGCCTGTTGTTTTCCAGCCCCGCCTCACCCATCCGCCAGAGCGACCATCCCTACGGCCGGTACAACCTCACCGTCCGCCTCAGTTATGATGAGGGCGAGACTTGGTCGGCAGGACGCACCGTCTGGCCCCACCCCGCTTCCTACTCGGACATGGTGGTGCTCGACGACATGACCGTCGCCTATGTTTACGAACGCGCGAACAAGGGCAGCACGCACTACTGGGACGAATTGCACTTCGCTCGATTCAACCTCGAATGGCTCACTTACGGACGAGACAGCCTGAAATAGATGAACCCGATCGCACCCACCGCCGTCGCGCTGGCCATCTTTGCCGCTTCACGCACTTCGACTGGAGCCGAGCCATTCCAGATCGAGCAGAGCATCGTGCTCACCAGCGGAGGCCCCTACCACTGGTCGCAGTCGCGTCCCGCCCTCCTCCCGGGCAATCCCTCGCGGGTCATCGTCACGACTCAGCAGATCGAGAAGCGCGGCTCGCACGGCTATCGCGACGTCTTCATCACCGAGACCACCGATGGCGCGAAGACCTGGAGCGCGCCACGCCAGATCGCGGC
>WBZL01005502.1_pt1 | contig 10461 bp, 7 predicted proteins | sample 5204291 | NCBI WGS metagenome assembly WBZL01 (sample SAMN12344345, study PRJNA552823) | activated sludge metagenome | biome: Activated sludge suspended growth; feature: Nitrification reactor; material: Wastewater; isolation source: activated sludge from nitrification reactor of wastewater treatment... | reverse complement strand
GGTCACGTTCCAGTGGAAGTTGTGGGTCTTGAGATACAGGATGTAGCTGTCCGCGAGCATCTTGGAGAGGGACTCCGCGATGCGGGCGCGATCCTTGTCACTGATGCCGATATCGATGGCCATGATGATCTCCTTTTCGTTCAGGTAGTTGCCCCAGCCGAGGGGATCGACGCGTGATCACGACGCAGAACAGGATCCCCCGGCCGACCGTTTCGCCATCCGGTCCCAGGGCCGAGCGCCGCGGATGTTGAACTGGCTCGGGGTCATGACAGGTTGCCGGGACGGGTGGGCTTGTCCGGATTACACGACAGCGCTGTGAAATTACGAAATGGATTTGTTTGATGGGCCTAATCCGGATGGTAGATCGAACGGGCGCCGATCCGGCCTATACCCGGCAGGCGCGTGTTGACGGCACGCGCGATGTTTCCGTAACGCAATGCCAGCCATGAAGGTGTGCCGGAGCGACGGGAGATCGCCGACCACGGCGGTTGGCTGTCCAGGGACAGGCGTGGGCAGGCGTGGCGATTCGGCCAACCTGGGCTCCTGTTTGGGGGTTTGCCGTAGCTTCTATGCCTGTCCATAATGCGGTCAACGAAAAAACCTCAATGAAACCGGGGATTCGATGGAGGCGTTGAAAAGCGGTTGGAGGGTTGGGTGCGCGCTCCGGTCGGGACTGTTCGCGGCTTTGCTTGCTTGTGGCCTGCCGTTGCCGGCGCATGCTGGAGAAGCATCGGCGCTGACGCCCCTGCGATTCGGAGTCCTGAATCAGCAGAGCGCCATCCAGACAGCCGAACGCTGGAATCCCATCCTGCGGTATCTCAGCCGAAAGACAGGCATTCCCCTGCGCCTGGTCATGGCCCCCACCGTTCAGGAGACAGACGCCATGATGGGCCGGGGGGAATTCGACCTGATCTATACCAACCACAACTTCCAGCCGGAGTACGACGGCAAATACCAGGTCTTGGCCCGCTGGGCCGGAAAGCCTGTCCATGGCGCCTTGGTGGTCCACGAGGACGCCCCGCTGAAGTCCCTGTCAGACCTCCAGGGCAAGACAGTGGCTTTCCCCTCGGAAGATGCGTTTCTGGCTTACGCGGTGCCCATGGTGGCACTGCGTGAAGCCGGGGTGCGGATCACCCCGCGTTTCTCTGGCCATCAGGATGCCGCCATGGCCCAATTCAAGGCCCGGCTCGTGGATGCGGCGGCGGTGAACTCTCGCTTCCTGGAGTCCTACGCCCGGCGGGAACAACTGGGATACCGACTCCTGTACATGTCCGAGCCTTTTCATGAATTGCCTGTCCTTGTTCACCCCCGGGTGCCGGCCCGGCAGGCAACCCTGCTGCGCCAGGCCATGCTTGACATGGCGCGGGATCCGGCGGCCGCCACGTTGTTGGCGGCCGGATGCCAGGGCTTCGATTCCGCCAGAGAAGACGACTATGCCAACGTGCGTCGTGTCTACCGCGCCCTAAAGCGATGACGCGGGGCAGTCTCAGGCAACGCCTGTACCTGGTTGTGCTGCTGTCGCTTATCCCGGCCTTCGCCATCCACGAGGCCGTCCGTTGGGCCCACGATGTTGATGTCATCCGTGCCTGGGCGGGCGCCAGTACCCGCAACATCGCCGTCGCCACCCTCCCCTTGCTGCAAAGCGCCCTGGTGGTGGGTGATCTGGCCACTGTCCAGGAAACCCTGGACAACAGCATGGGTCATGGCCGCTTCAGCAAAATGCGTCTGCTGGATGCCAGCGCCGCGCGGGTGCTGGTGGCCGGCCGTCCCGGGCCCGGTCCGATGGCCGAGCAGGTACCTGCCTGGTTCGCCTCCTGGCTGAATATCCGTTTCGACAGCCAACATTTTCCTGTTACAGCGGGCGGTACCACTTACGGCGTCCTGGTGGTCGAGCCGTCTTCCACCATCCTGGTGGCGGAGATCTGGAGGCGCCTGTGGTCCGCCGGTCTGTTCTGGTTGGTCACCCTGATCCTGTCCCTGCTGTTGCTCAGCCTCACGCTGCGCCGGGGCCTGGCTCCCCTGGAGGATCTGGCCGCCGCCACCTGGGCGAGGGTGACGCGGATTGTCGCGCGCCGGTCAGCGATATCCCGGAGCTGGCGACCACGGCGGAGTCCTTCAACCACATGGCCGACAAGCTGGCGGAGGCACGGGAACGCCTGGAGGAACGTGTCCGGGCAACCGTCAGAGAGCTGGACAGCCTGATTTCCCGCATACCGGCCGGGGTCTTCAAGCTGCTGATTTCCGCCCGGGGCGATGCGCGTTACGACTTCGTCAGTCGCCACTGGTGCGCTCTGCTGGAGTTGGACGAAGACGCGGTCCGGCGGGATCCTGCGGCACCCTTGGAGCGTCTCCATCCCGACGAGGTCGAGGGCTACCTCCGCCGCTTCGAGGAGGCCGGGAAAAGCCTGTCGCCCTTCAATTGGGAAGGCCGGTTGCGCGAGGGCCTGGGCGCGAGCTGGGTTCGCATCGAGGCGCTTCCCACCAGGCTGGAAAATGGCGACACCCTGTGGGAAGGGATCCAGTACGACATCTCCGCCTCCAAGGAGGCCGAATTCCTTCTGCGGGCCAGCGAGGAGAAGCTGCGGGGCTTGTTCGAGCTCTCCCCCCTGGGCATTGCCCTCACGGACATGTCGGGCCGCTACCTGGAATTCAACGAGGCTTTCCGTGCCATCTGCGGCTACACGGCGGAAGAGTTGAGGCTGCTCGACTATTGGACCCTTACCCCCCGGAAATACGAGGCGGAGGAGCGGCGCCACTTGGAAACCCTGGAGCGCATCGGCCGCTATGGCCCCTACGAGAAGGAATACCAGCGCAAGGACGGCACCCTGGTGCCCCTCAGTCTCAACGGCATGCTGGTCAAGAGCCCGGAGGGGGAGCCTCGCATCTGGTCCATCGTGGAGGACATCAGCCGCAAGAAACTCGACGAAGCGGCGCTGCGCGAAACCGTTCGTGAACTGGACAACCTCATCACCCGCATACCGGCGGGGGTCTACAAGTTGCGAACGCCCCGCGAAGGCGGCATGCGCTTCGAGTACGTCAGCCCGCGGTTCTGCGAGTTGCTGGAAATGGACGCGGAAACCCTATACCGCGATGCCGCCGCCGCCTTTTCCTGTCTCCACCCCGATGACGTGGAAGGTTTTCTCCAGCTCAACGAGTCCGCCTTGCGGGCCTTGACCCCCTTCCAGTGGGAGGGACGAACGCGCGACGGCCTCCGGGCACGCTGGCTGCATGTTGAATCCAGCCCGATCCTCCTGGAAAACGGCGATGTGCTATGGGAAGGCGTCCAGTACGACATCTCCGCCAACAAGGCGCGGGAAGCGGTGCTGGACCACATTGCCCATTACGACCCTCTCACCGGCCTTCCCAACCGCGTGCTGCTGAGCGACCGCCTGCGCCTGGCCATCGCCCAGGCGGAGCGTGCCGGCAGCGTTCTGGCCGTCTGCTATCTGGACTTGGACGGCTTCAAGCCGGTGAACGACACCCTGGGGCACGAAGCCGGCGACACCCTGCTGGTGGAGATTGCCCGCCGTCTGCATGGCGCCGTGCGCGGCGGCGATACCGTGGCGCGCATGGGGGGCGACGAGTTTGTGTTGCTGCTGACCGGCGTGGACGGGATGGACGAGTATGAAACCATCCTGAAGCGGGTTCTGGACTCCGTGGAGGCCCCCTTTACCGTGGCGGGCCAGCAGGTGTCGGTATCGGCCAGCATGGGCATCGCGCTTTTTCCCAAGGATGACGTCGATCCGGACCTGTTGTTGCGCCATGCCGACCATGCCATGTACCAGGCCAAGCAGGGGGGGCGGGCCAGATTCATCTTTTTCGACCCTCGCATGGAGGACGCCGCCCGCAAACACCGGGACCTGCTCCAGCAGGTGGAGGCGGGCTTGGCCGACAATCAGTTCGAGTTGTTCTACGAACCCAGGGTCAACATGCGCCGGGGTGCCGTGATGGGCTTCGAGGCCTTGATCCACTGGCGGCATCCCCGGCAGGGCCTGCTGGCGTCCCGGGATTTTCTGCCCCGCATCGGCGACAACGACCTGATCGTCGCCCTGGGCGAATGGGTCATGGGCGAGGCCCTGAAGCAGTTGGCGGACTGGCGCCGCCGGGGCCACGACCTGAGCGTCAGTGTCAACGTGGCGGCCCGCCAATTGCAGCGCGGTGATTTCAGCGCCCGCTTGCGTCGACTCCTGGACTGCCACCCCGACGTGCCCCCGGAGCGCCTGGAAATCGAAATCCAGGAGACCGCCGCCCTGGCCGACACCACCCACTTCACCGGGGTGGTCCAGGAATGCCGGCGGATGGGTGTGTCCTTCGCCCTGGATGGTTTCGGTAGCGGCTATTCCTCCCTCACCTACCTGAAGGATTTGCCCACGCAAACCCTCAAGATCGACCAGTCCTTCGTCCGCGACATGCTCCACGACGCCAACCATCTGGCCATTGTCGAGGGAGTCATCGGACTCACCGAGATTTTCCGCCGCAGGGTGGTTGCCGAGGGGGTGGAGACCACCAAGCAGGGCGCCCTTTTACTCAACATGGGCTGTGAAATCGCCCAGGGCCACGGCATCGCCCATCCTATGCCTGCCGGCGAGGTGGAGGCTTGGCTGCGCGACTGGCGGCCGGACCCCACCTGGCGGACCGGGTCGCCAGACCACATGGCGCGGGACGATCTGCCCCTGCTGGTCGCGGAGAACAATCATCTGGCCTGGTTCGCCAACCTGGCGGCCTATCTGGGGGGCGACCGGGTGGAGCCCCCCGAGATGGACGCCATCCATTGCCGGTTCGGCCATTGGTATGGCGGCCCGGGCCGGCGCCGCTATGGCGATCTCCCCGAATTCACCGCCATTGCCCCTGTCCACGAACACATCCATGGCCTGGGCCGGGATCTCGTTGCAATGGTCAACGATGGCCGGCGCGATCTCGTTGCAATGGTCAACGATGGCCGGCGCGATCTCGCCCTGGGGCGTCTGCCGGAACTGGCCGTCCTGCGCGACGAATTGCTGGATCGGCTGCGCCGGTTGCTGGCCGCCACCAGTTCAATATCCTGAATCGCCTAGAATACTCTCCATCGACACCCTGAATGGGGACCCCATGACTCTCCAGGAACTGCGCTATCTCGTCGCCCTGGCCGACACGGGCCACTTCGGCCAGGCCGCCGAGGCCTGCTTCGTCAGCCAGTCCACCCTGTCCACCGGCGTGAAGAAGCTGGAGGACTACCTGGGCATCATCCTCTTCGACCGCTCCCTGAAGCGGGTGGTGCCCACTCCCATCGGCCGGGAGATCGTGGAATCGGCCCGGCGCATCGTCGAGGAGGCGGGGCGCATCCGGGAGGTGGCCAGCCACGCCAAGGACCCCATGGACCGCACCGTGAACCTGGGCGTCATTCCCACCCTGGGGCCCTACTACCTGCCCCACGTGCTGACCCGGGTGCGGGAGGCGCACCCCAAACTGCGCCTGCTGCTGCGGGAGGAGATGACGCCCCACATGCTCACCCATCTGGCCGAGGGCAAGCTGGATGCCGGCCTGCTGGCCCTGCCCATTCTGGACCCGGCCTTGGAGGTGAAGCCGCTCTTCGTGGAGCCCTTTCTCGCCGCCGTGCCCGCCGGGCATGTCCTGGCCAAGAAAAAAACCGTGGATATCGACACACTGGCGAAAGCCGGCCTGCTGCTGCTGGAGGAAGGCCACTGCCTGCGCGACCAGGCCCTGGAAGCCTGCCACCTGCAAGGCCTGAAGAGCGAGGAGATCCGCGCCACCAGCCTGGAGACCCTGCGCCAGATGGTGGCCATGGGCCTGGGCGTCACCCTGATCCCGGCCCTGGCCGGCACGGACACCTCGCCTGGCACGACTTCGGTGAAGCTCAAGCCCCTGTCCAAGCCCGGTGCGGCGCGCACCATCGGTCTGGTCTGGAGACGGCGATCACCCCTGGCCTATACCCTGGAGACGCTGGCCGAAACCCTGGCCGCGGGATTGCCGGCCGGCACCGCGCCGGTCCGCTGACCTGGCGTTTCAGGGCTTGGACGCGGCTCGGCGGGCGGCATCCACGCCGCCCTTGCGGACCCACTCCAGATAGCCCCCCTGCAATACCCGGACGTTGTCCCAGCCGGCCACGCGCAGGGCGAAGGCGGCCTGGGCCGAGAGCATGCCGGTGTGGCAGTAGAGCAGTACCGGCTGGTCCTTCGGCAAGTCGTGGCGTCTGGCCAGGAGTTGCCGCCATTCGATGTTGACGGCGCCCGGCAGGGGCCCCGCCTCGAACTGGGTGGCCATGCGGGTATCGACGATGAAGAAGCGGGGGTAATCGGCCGCCTCGATCTGTTCCGGGAAGATCACGCCACCGCCATAGTCGGCGAAATCCAGGTAGCTCAGCATGGGCTCAAGGCGGCTATCCTCGTCCGAGGATTGCGCCGGAACAGGCTGGGAGAGCCCGGCCGCGCACAGGAATCCAACAAGCAAGCGGATTGGGGTTTGGAGCCTCATGACCTTCCCGGAAACGTCGGTAACGCCGGAATGATCCCGGAAGCGCGCGGGCTGGAACATGGGACGATCATTTCATTCCCCCGCTGTTCGCGCCCCCATGAAAAACGCCCGCGACCTCGCGGCAGGATGGGCAGCTTGAAGTCGGCCTGGCGGCCGGTCCAGGCGAGGGAAGCGACCGCGGACAACACGGTGACGATGAGCACACGTGCCGTCATGGAATGACCATGGTTGAAACAATTTCCATGCCTGTTAAATGGTCTGGAACCTCGGTCAGGCACTTCAAGCCGGGATGGACAGATTCCCCGCCGTATCGATGTCCCGCAGCACGCCCGGATCGTCGCCTGACACCGGGAACAGCTTCTCGGCGTGGCGTTCCAGCACGTCCCGCCCGCCCCGGTCGCCGTCCAGAAGGAGCAGGGCTGCCCGATAGAGCGAACCGAAGGCGACGGGATGGCCCCGCCGGCCATGGAAGACGGGAGCGGCGATGGCGTCCGGTGAACGGATGGCCTCGGCCACCCGGTGAATGGTGGCCGGCCGGATGAAGGGCATGTCCGCCAGGGCGATGAGCCAGCCGTCCGCCTCGGGCCGTTGCGCCACGCCCCAGGCCAGGCTGGCGCCCATGCCACGGGCCGCACTGGGGCAACGTGTCACCGCCAGGCCGGCGGCGCCGAGCAGGTCGGCCAGGGTGTCGTCCGCCTCGCCGACCACCGCCAGCGCCCCGGGCAGGGCCTCGTTCAGATTGCGGGCGGCGGCCAGGGCCATGGGCGTGCCGTCGGCCAGGGGATGCAGGCGCTTGTCGGCACCGAAGCGCCGGCCGGCCCCGGCGGCCAGCAGGAGGGCCTGGATCATGTGGCGCGGAAGGTGATGCCGTGGCGCAGGGCGGTGACCTCGGCGAGGATGGCCAGGGCGATCTCCGGCGGCGTCTTGCCACCCAGATACAGGCCCACGGGGCCATGCAGCCGGTCCACCTGGTCCGGGGTCAGGTCCAGGTCCAGCAGGCGATCCCGCCGTTTCGCCTGGTTGGTCTTCGCCCCCAGGGCGCCCACGTAGAAGGCATCGGATGCCAGGGCCTCCAGCAAGGCTAGGTCGTCCAGTTTGGGGTCATGGGTCAGGGCCACCACCACGGTGCGGGCATCCGGCGCCAGTTCCCGCACCACGTCGTCGGGCATGCCGGGGCACCATTCGACGCCTGCATCGACCCAGGAGCGGGCGTATTCCTCCCGGGGATCGCAGAGCAGCACCTGGTAATCCAGGCTCAGGGCCATATCGGCCAGGTAGCGGGCGATCTGGCCGGCGCCGACGATGAGCAGGCGCCAGCGGGGGCCGAACACCCGGGTGAGGACGCGGCCGTCGAAGCGGCAGTCGGGTTCGGCGCCTCCCTCCGTCAAACCGACCTCGCCGGTCTCCAGGTCCAGGACGCGGATCAGCGGGCGGCGCCGGGCGATGGCCTCGGCGAGGGGGGCCAGAGCGTCGCGGCCGGCCAGGGGCTCCAGCACCAGGTCCAGGCTGCCGCCGCAGGGCAGGCCGAAGCGCCGGGCCTCGTCGGCGCTGACGCCGTAGCGCACCAGGCCGGGCCGGGCGGGGAAATCCGCCCGCACCCGCTCCAGCAGGTCGGCCTCGATGCAGCCGCCGGATACCGAACCTTCCAGGCGGCCGTCGTTGCTCAGGGCCAGCAAGGCCCCCACGGGCCGGGGGGCGCTGCCGAAGGTGGCCACCACCGTGGCCAGGGCCACCCGCCGGCCCTCGCCCAGCCAGGCCAGGGCCGCTTCCAGGACGGTCAGGTCGGCGCTGTGCACCTTAGACCGTCTTGCCGATGGGCAGCTTGCGGATGCGCTTGCCCGTGGCCGCGAACAGGGCGTTGACCACGGCGGGGGCGATGGGCGGCACGCCGGGCTCGCCGACGCCGCTGGGGGCCAGCTCGCTTTGCAGGATGTGCACTTCCACCCTGGGCATCTCGGCCATGCGCAACAGCTTGTAGTCGTCGAAATTGGACTGCCTGGCGCGGCCGTCCTCGATGCTGATCTCGCCGTGCAGGGCGGCGGAGAGGCCGAAGCCGATGCCGCCTTCCATCTGGGCGCGGATCACGTCCGGGGTGACGGCCAGGCCGCAGTCCACGGCGCACACCACCCGCTCCACCTTGAAGCTGCCGTCGGCGGCCACGCTCACCTCCGCCACCTCGGCGACGAAGCTGTGGAAGGACTCGTGCACCGCCACGCCCCGGCCCCAGCCCTTGGGCAATGGGGTGCCCCAGCCGGCCTTGGCGGCGGCCAGTTCCAGCACCGCCAGATGGCGGGGATGGCCCCGGAGCAGGCGACGGCGCAGGGCCACCGGGTCCTCGCCGGCGGCCTGGGCCACCTCGTCCAGGAACACTTCGGTGACGAAGGCGGTGTGGGAGCTGCCCACCGAGCGCCACCACAGCACCGGCACGGGTGGCGCCGGGGAATGCAGTTCCACCCGCAGGTTGGGGATGGCGTAGGGCAGGGTGGAGGCGCCCTCCACCGAGGTGTGGTCGATGCCGTCCTTGATCATGCCGCCGGCGAAGGGGGTGCCGGCGACGATCGACTGGCCGACGATGCGGTGCTTCCAGGCCACGGGCTTGCCTTTCCCATCCAGGCCCGCTTCCAGGCGGTGCAGGTAGCAGGGCCGGTAGAAGCCGCCGCGGATGTCGTCCTCCCGGGTCCACACGGTCTTCACCGGCACGCCCATGCGCTTGGCCACGTGGACGGCTTCCACCACGTAATCCGACTGGGCGTTGGCGCGGCGGCCGAAGCTGCCGCCGGCGAACAGGGTGTGGATGCGCACCTGCTCCGGCGCCAGGCCCAGCACGGCGGCGGCGTTCTTCTGGTCCATGGTCTGGAACTGGTCGCCGGTCCAGATGTCGCAGCCCGCCACCGTGGCGTGGACCACGCAGTTGAGGGTCTCCATGGGGGCGTGGGCCAGGTAGGGCACCTCGAACTCCGCCACCAGCGTCTTCGCGGCGCCGGCCAGAGCCTGGGCCGCATCGCCGTCATTGCGGGCCACGGCGCCGGGCTGATCCATGAGCTTGCGGTAGTCCGCCAGGATGGAGGCGCTGGAGACCCCGGCGGCAGGCCCGGCCTCCCATTCGGCTTTCACCGCCAGTCGGCCCTGGATGGCGGACCAGGTGTCGGCGGCCACCACGGCCACCCCGGAGGAAATCTCGAACACCGCCTTCACCCCCGGCCGGGCCAGGGCCTTGCCGGCGTCGAAGGATTTCAGCCTGTCGCCGAAACGCGGCGGCCGCAGCACCACGGCGGTGAGCATGCCGGGCAGGCGCAGGTCCATGCCGAAGATGGCGCTGCCGTCCGACTTGGCCTTGCCGTCGGTGCGCTTGAAGGCCTTGCCGATGACCTTGAACTGGCTCGCCGGCTTCAGTTCCACCTGGTTGGGCGTCTCCAGGGTGGCGGCTTTCTCCGCCAGGGCGCCGTAGGCCAGGCGCTGGCCGCCGGGGCCGTGCATGTGGCCGGCCTCGGCCCGCACCCGGGCCTTGTCCACCCGCCAGGTCAGGGCCGCCGCCTCCCGCAGCATCTCCCGGGCGGTGGCGCCGGCCCGGCGCAGCTGCTCGTAGGAATTGCCCATGGCGGTGCTGCCGCCGGTGCCCTGCATGGGGCCCCAGAACAGGTTGTTGTAGAGGGTGTGGTCGGCGGGGGCGGCCTCGACGCGGATGCTTTCCCAGGGCACCTCCAGTTCCTCGGCCACCAGGGCCGGCAGGCCGGTCTGCACGCCCTGGCCCATTTCCAGGTGCTTCACCAGCACGGTCACGGTGTTGTCCGGGGCGACCCGGATGAAGGCGTTGGGGGCGAAGGCCTCCCCGGCCGCCGTCGGCACCGTGCGCTTGGCGGCGCGGGCGGGGGTCAGGTGGAAGCCCAGGGTGAGGCCGGCGCCCAGGGCGGCGCCGGCCTTGAGGAAGTCGCGGCGGGTGGGGTCGTGGGGGGCGTTCATGTCAGTTCCGCACGGCCGTTCCGAAGGAAC
>WBZL01005499.1_pt1 | contig 10464 bp, 8 predicted proteins | sample 5204291 | NCBI WGS metagenome assembly WBZL01 (sample SAMN12344345, study PRJNA552823) | activated sludge metagenome | biome: Activated sludge suspended growth; feature: Nitrification reactor; material: Wastewater; isolation source: activated sludge from nitrification reactor of wastewater treatment... | reverse complement strand
ACCCCCGGCAGGATCGACACCGTCCCGGACGCGACCTCCCACACGGCCATGACGGCCAGCGCGACCAGCAGGACGGTGAGCATCGGCTCCCACGGATCGGCCAGACGATCGAGGCCGCGGCCCAGGACCAGCACCATGGACAGCAGCGCCGTCCAGCACACCAGCAGGGCGCCTCCGCGACGGGCCGCCACCGCCAGCATCCCGGCCACGGCCCCGTATCCGACCAGCAGGACCGCCGCCGCGATCCCGAGCGGGCCGGCCGCCGCGGGCAGTGCGAGGAGCCAGAAAAGCCACGGACCCGGCTGGTTGCCGCCGTAGCGCTCGTAGGAGCCGACCAGCGGAAGGTCCCCGCCGAGGACGTCGCCGGAACGGAGCTCGATCAGGGCGACGTCGTGGTTGCGGGGGGCGTCGTCGGCAGTGGCGACCTTGGCGAAGGTCAGGAGGAACGGCAGGGCGACCAGGACCAGGGCGACTCGCAGCACCCAACGGCGATCGAGCAGGCGGCCGCCGTCATCCGGCACGACGGAGCCACCGACGGGCGTGGTCGAGACGGGACTCGAGCTGCTCGAGCGTGGCCTCGGACACCTTGCGGATCCCGGTCAGTCGGTTCAGCTCGGCCTGCACCTGCACGTATCCCCACCCGGTCGATCGCACCAGCTCCGCCGCGACGTCGGCATTCTGGTCCCGGAGCCGGGCCTTGCGCTCGCGTCGGGTCATCGACGCCATCGGATCGGCCGGACCGGCGGACGGGCCCGAACCCCCTGCGCCGGAACCCCCGTCGGCCGGGACCACCACGTGACCGCCGCCGGGCAGCGGCGGTGGCAGCAGCACCAGCTCCACCCCCTCGGGAGCGTGACGGTCACCGGGGTCATCGGGATCGTCGTCGAACACGCCGAGCCCGCCCGGCCCGGACCCGGCCGCTCCCCCGCGGCCATCGGCGTCGTCGCCGTCGATCGCGACCGCCCCGATCACCGAGAACAGGCTCATCTGCTCGTCGTCGCCGAGGTCGTGGGCGTCGATCTCGTCCGGGCGGTCCGAGTCGAGCTCCTCACGGTCCCGGCGACGGCGCAGGGAGTGACGTCGGGACTCGCTCAGCTCGGCGGAGTAGCGACGCAGACGAGGGTCGTCCGGCAGGAAGAACCAGGCCGGCTGGGTCCGCGACCCCGGACCGTGCAGACCCGGGGTCCAGCGCACGACCCTCCCGACGGCCTGACGGAAGAACAGCTCGGTGGTGGTCGTCGTGGCGAACACCGCGATGCGCAGCCGAGGGATGTCGACACCCTCGGAGACCATGCGCACCGCCACGATCCACGGGTCGGCCGACGCCGCGAACGACGCGATGTGATCGGACGCGTCGGGGTCGTCGGAGGTGGCGACCACGGCCCGGACGCCGTGACGTTCACGGAGCACCCGGGCGATGTCCTGCGCGTGGGCCTGGTCCATGGCGATCACCAGGCCGCCCGCCTCGGGGTGGTGGCGGCGCAGCTCGACCAGGCGCTCCTGGGCCTGGTCGAGCACGGCCGGCAGCCACTGGCCCTCCAGCGACAGCGCGGTGCGCAACCGCTGGTTGGCCTGCTCCCGGGCCAGCTCGTCGTCGAAGGTGGCCGACAGCACCTCGCCGTCGGGGGCGACCCACTCCATGAACCCGTTGATGCGCGGGAAGTACACCGGCCGCACGACCCCGCGGTCGGCCAGCGCCTGGCCGTAGCCGTACTCGTAGTCGGCGCGGGCCTCGTCGAGGTGGTAGTCGACGAACGGGATGGCGGAGGTGTCGGAGCGGAACGGCGTGCCCGACAGCGACAGGCGGCGGGCCGCGCCGCCGAAGGCCTCCAGCACCGACTCCCCCCAGGCCCGGTCGTCACCGGCGTGATGGATCTCGTCGAAGACGACGAACGCTCCCCGCGCCAGCCCGGCCAGCACCCGGGACGAGGTGGCGACCTGCTGGTAGGTGGTCACGATCCCGTGCATGTCGCCGGGCAGCTCCCCGTCGCGGGCCGACCAGTCCGGGTCGAGGTGCAGACCGAGGCGCAGCGCGGCACGCGACCACTGGTGCTTGAGGTGCTGGGTCGGTGCGACCACGACGAGGCGTCGCCCGGGGTTGTCGGCCAGGTCCTGCACCGCGGCGGTCAGGGCGAAGGTGGTCTTGCCGGCCCCGGGGGTGGCCACCGCCAGGAAGTCGGGGCCGGAGGTGTCGGCGAAGCGCTCCAGGGCCTCGGACTGCCAGGGACGCAGGCGGATCCGGGTGGGGCGGACGGCGGACGGGGCGCTCACCGGCGCGGATCGTCGGTTTCGAACGTGGGCACCGGCATGGGCTCGCTAGCTTAGGAGCACCGCCCGACGCCCCGGACACCGACCCGACACCCGTCGTCGCCGACCCGTCCGCCGGCGTGCGACGGCCGACCAGGGGGACACATGAGCATCCGCGACGTCGACCTGACTCCGTTCGCCGACATGGCGTACTGGTCCCACGGCTCGGAAGTCCGCGCCGACATGTTCCGCCAGCTGCGCGACGAGGCGCCGGTGCTGTTCATGGAGGAACCCGAGATCGAGGGGCTCCCCAAGGGGCCGGGTTTCTGGTCGGTCACCCGCCACGCGGACGTGGTCCACGTGTCGCGCCACGCCGACGTGTTCAGCTCGGCGCAGGGCACGACGATCGTCGACCTCCCCCAGGAGCTCAACGAGTTCATGGGATCGATGATCAACATGGACGCACCACGCCACACCCGGTTGCGCCAGATCGTCAACAAGAGCTTCACGCCCCGGATGGTCAACCGCATCGACGAGGACGTGAGGGTGAAGGCCCGCAACATCCTCGCCGATGTCGCCGACACCGGCGGTTGCGACCTGGTCAGCCGGATCTCGGCCCCGCTGCCGCTGCAGATCATCTGCGAGATGATGGGCATCCCCCGCGACCAGTGGGGACGGATCCTGGAGCTCACCAACGTCGTGCTCGGCGACCAGGAGTCGGTCCCGGACCTTCCGACCCTCATGGCGGCGGTCATGGAGATGGCCCAGATCGCCCGGGAGGTCGGTGAGGACCGTCTGGCGGAACCCCGCGACGACCTGGTGTCGGCGATGATGCACGCCGAGGTCGACGGCGAGCCGCTGTCGCCCATGGAAATGGCGAGCTTCTTCATCCTGCTCGCCGCCGCCGGCAACGAGACCACCCGAAACGCGATCACCCACGGGGTCCGGCTGCTGACCCTGCACCCCGACCAGCGGGCCCGCTGGATGGCCGACGTCGACGGGGTCGCCCCCACCGCGGTCGAGGAGATCGTCCGCTACGCGACCCCGGTCATCCAGTTCCGCCGCACCGCCACCCGCGACACCGAGATCGCCGGACAGCCGATCGGCGCCGGCGACAAGGTGGTCATGTGGTACGAGTCGGCCAACCGCGACGAGCGCGTCTTCGACGACCCGGGCACCTTCGACGTGACCCGGACCCCCAACGAGCACGTCGGCTTCGGCGGCGGCGGACCGCACTTCTGCCTGGGCGCCAACCTGGCCCGACGCGAGATCCGGGTCATGTTCGAGGAGCTGTTCCGGTGGCTGCCCGACATCGCGATGACCGGCGAGCCCGACTACCTGCAGTCCGGCTTCATCCACGGCATCAAGCGGATGACCTGCGAGTTCACCCCGACCGAGATCCCCCGCCTCGAACCCCTCGGCGACACGCCGTGAGGCGGGTCGGTCCGGCAGTGCTGGCGGTGCTGGTCGCCGCCGCGGGTCTCGTCGGCTGCTCCGACGACGCCGCGCCCCAGGCGCGCTCGGAGCCCCGCCCCAGCGCCGAGACCACCCGACCGGCCCCGACCGACGGGGTCGACGGCGGCGACGGGGTCGGCGACCCGTACTTCCCACAGGCCGGCAACTCGGGCTACCAGGTCGAGCGCTACGACCTGGTCATGGACGTGCGCATCGCCGGCCCCGACCGACTCGACGCCACCGCCACGATCACGCTGGTGCCCACCGAGGACCTCCGCAGCTTCCACCTGGACCTGTTGGGCTTCGAGGTGTCGAAGGTGACCGTCGACGACGCCGATGCCACGTTCGCCCGCGACGGCCGCGAGATGGTCGTCACCCCCGAACGCCAGCTCTCCGAGGGCGACACCACGACCGTGGTCGTGGCGTACTCGGGATCGCCGGGCCGGACCGGCAGCTCGTCGCCGGCCGGGGGGCTCATCGGCGACGGCGGGTGGGTCGACCTCGGCGACGACTGGTCGACGGTGATCGCCGAGCCGATCGGTGCGGCCACCTGGTTCCCATCCAACGACCACCCGTCGGACAAGGCGATCGTCAACGTCACCGCGACCGTACCCGCGGGGTTGGAGGCCGTCGCCGGCGGTCGACTGGTCGAGCGCACCGACGCCGCGGACCGCTCCACGTTCCGCTGGGAGGCGGCCGAGCCGATGTCGCCGTACCTCGCCAGCCTCACCGTCGGCGACATGCAGCTGTCGGAGAAGGACGGTCCGGCCGGCATCAGGATCCTCGACGGGGTCCCGGCCCGACGACCGGAGCTGCTCGACGGCGCGCTGTCCCGCTTCCCCGAGATGATCACGTTCTTCGGCCAGCGCTTCGGGCCGTACCCGTTCCGCGACGCCGGCAACGTCATCGTCCCCGGCCTGGAACCCGTCGCGCTCGAGACCCAGACCCGATCGGTGCACTCCGAGTCGATCCTCGAGCCGGCCCTCGGCACCCTCCCCGACGAGGTCACCGCCCACGAGCTCACCCACCAGTGGTTCGGCGACGCGGTCGGTCCGGCCGACTGGTCGATGATCTGGCTGAACGAGGGCTTCGCCACCTACGGCGAGTGGCTGTGGCTGGAGCACATCGGCGGGCGCACCGTCATGGAGTCCGCCCGCGCCGCCCACGACGGCGACCCCGACCTGAACGTACCGCCCGCGGCTCCGGGCGTCGGCCAGCTGTTCGGCAGGACCGTCTACCAGCGCGGCGGGATGTTCCTGGTCGAGCTCGGCCGGCTGCTCGGCCAGCCCACCTTCGACCAGCTCCTCACCACCTGGGTGGACCAGCACCGCTTCGGGGTGGCGACCACCGAGCAGTTCGTGGCGCTGGCCGTCGAGGTGGCGGGGCCGGACAAGGGCGCCCAGGTGACGGCGCTGGCCGACGCCTGGTTGCACGCCGAGCGGATCCCGGAGCTGACCCCATGACAGTCGAACCCACGACCGAGTCCACCCCCGCGGCCTCCGACACCGCGCCGGACCCGGTCGCGGCAACGACGGGTCTGACCGTCCGCTACGGCACCGTCGACCCCGACGCGGTCGAGATGCTGGGCTCGTTCCCACCGGAACAGGACGGACCGGTGTGGATGGTCAACCTGATGCGCTACCGGGACCGGGCCGACTACGCCGACGGCCGTGACACCGAGTTGACCGGACGGGAGGCCGACGACCTGTACGCCCCGCTCGACGTCCTCGCCGACATCGGTGCGCAGGTCGTGTTCTTCGGCGACGTGACCGATCAGCTGCTCGGCGACGGACCACCGTGGGATCGCGTGGCCGTGGTGAAGTACCCGACGCACCGGTCCTTCCTGGAGATGCAGACCCGCGAGGACTTCTCCGCCCACCACGTCCACAAGGACGCCGGGATGGAGGCGACCTTCATCATCGCCGGCCAGCCCTTCGCCCCGCCCACCTGGGACGGCGAGCGCCCCGACCCCGACCGGGTGCCGCACCCCTCGACCGACGAGGACGGTCCGGTGGTGGTCGTGCACGTCGTCGCCTTCGACCGAGACTCGGCCGACACGCCCGAGGCGCTGGCGACCAGCATCGCCCACATGGACGCCTACCAGGCCCACGCGGCCACCGTCGCGGTGCCCCACGGCGTGAGCATCGACGGCTGGTTCCGGGCCGAGGCCACCGTCGTCGGCGACGGTCGCCGCTGGGACCAGGTCCGCTTCAACCGGTTCCCGTCGCGGGCCGCCTTCATGGCGGTGGTGTTCGACCCCTCCCGCCTCGAGGTCCAGCACGAGCACCGAGAGGTCGCGATGAGCGACACCTACACGCTGATCGTCCGACCGCAGATCGACACCCTGCCCGCGTCCTGGGAAGGGCTCGTCGACGGGTGAGACGACCCGACGGGAGCACGGGCGACGATCAGTCGTCGACCAGGACCCGGCGGACCGACAGACCTATGCGGTGCTTGGCCGTGTCGACGTTGAGGACCTTGACCATGAGCTCCTCGCCGGGGACCACGAGCTGGTCGGGTCGGTAGCCCGGAACCTCCGACAGCTCCGACATGTGGATCAGGCCCTCGGCACCGGACTCGAGCCGGGCGAACGCCCCGTAGTCGACCACCCGGGTGACCGTCGCCGGCAGGATCTGACCGACCTCCAGCCCGCCGTAGGGGTCGGGACGGGTGCGCTTGAGCGACAGGGACACCCGCTTCTTGGAGCGGTTGACGTCGATCACCTCGACGGTGACCTGCTCGCCGACCGACACGACGTCGGCCGGTGCTCCGAACCGCTCCCATGCCAGCTCGCTGCGGTGCACCAGACCGCGCAGCCCGCCCAGGTCGACCACGGCGCCGTAGTCCGCGACCGACACGACCCGCCCGGTCACCCGGCTGCCGACCTTCACCGACGACAGCCGGTCCTTCTCCTCCTGGCGACGGCGACGCCGCTGCAGGTCACGGCGGGACACGACCAGACGGTCCTTGGCCCGGTCGGCCTCGGTGACCAGCACCTCGACCTCACGTCCGACCAGGGCGGACGGGTCCGAGACGGTCACCGTCACAGGGGCGGTCCCCTCGTCGGCTGCCGGAGACTCGGTCTCGGCATCAGTCTCGGCCTCGGCCACCGGTTCGACCACGGGCTCGGCCACCAGCGCCGACTCGGGCTCGGCGTCGGCCACGGGCTCGGGCTCGGGCTCGGGTTCGACCGGCGCCTCGATCTCGATGTCACCGATCAACGACGTGGGCAGGAAGGCCCGCAGTCCCAGGTCGACGACGACGCCGCCCTTGACCTCCTTCACCACCCGTCCGCTCAGCGGGGTGTGCTCGGCGCGGGCCCGTTCGACGCGCTGCCAGGCCAGCTCGGTGCGCGCCCAGCGGTGAGACAGCGCCACCCGGCCGCGACGGTCGTCGTCGCGGCTGAGCACCGCCGCGGGCACCGACTCGCCGACCGACGGTGCGGAGGGGAAGTCGCGACGGTCGACCACACCGGTGCGACCGTCGGCCAGGCGGACCTCGACCTCGGCACCGTCGACCCGGGTCACCTCGACGTCGACGATGTGTGCGGGCGGCGGAGCGGTCCGGGGCCGGCGTGGGGCCGACGCGGAACCGGCGCCCGGGGCACCCGTGGCGCTCGCCCCGTAGCCGGGGGGAGGCGGGATCGGTCGCGCCCCCGTCGGCCGCTCCGCGGCGGGAGCCGGGTGGGTGGCGGGTTCGGTTGCAGGGTCATCGGGCACGTCGTTCACCGGCGGGCCAGCGTACCGTCGCCCAGCCGCCCCTCCTGCTCGCCGACGAAGGCGGTTCCGACCGCGCTGTACGGTGGCCAGTCCGATCCGACCGCCGGATCCGGGTGCACAAGGGGGATCTCGTGGAGCCGTACGGAGCCGATGACGCCGTCCGGGTGGGGTCGATGCTGTTCACGCTGGTCGACCCGACGCCCGGCTTCGAGGTCGCCTACAGCCGCTGGTACGAGCGCGACCACTTCTACGGCGGTTGCCTGGTCGGCCCGTGGTTGTTCGCCGGACGACGCTGGGTCGCCACCCGCGAGCTGAAGGACATGCGGTTCCCGACCGACGTCCCGGCCGACGCCGCGGTCGCCGACCCGCTCGACGCCGGGTCGTACCTGGCCACCTACTTCGTGCACAAGGGCCACGAGGCCGAGCACTTCGCCTGGGCCAACAAGCAGGTCTTCGAGCTGTACGCCCACGACCGGGGCTTCGACGAGCGCCGCCACGCCCACACCGTCCTCTACTTCACCACCGGCGACGACCATCGCGACCCCGACGGGGTTCCCACCCACATGGCTCTGGACCACCCCTACGCCGGGTTGGTCAGCGTGCACGTCGACCGCACCGGGGACACGTCGCACCCGGAGCTCACCGAGTGGTTCTCCGAACAGGCGGCGCCCTCGTTGTTCGCGGACGGAGCGGACGGCACCCGCTCCCCGATCGACCAGGTCGTGCACTGGCGACCGATCATCCCCAAGGGCTCCGAGGGCGACGCACCGATGGACCTGGGCAGCGGTCCGGGCACCCGGGCCCGGAGCCTGCAGCTGATGTTCCTGAGCACCGACCCGCGGGACGGCGACGCGTGGCAGAGGGTCCGCGACTACGCGGCCGCGGTCGAGGCGTCGGGTCTGGCCACGGTGCGCCTGGCCGCACCGTTCATCCCGACGATCTTCGGCACCGACACCTACGCGGATCAGCTCTGGTAGGTCCCGCCGGCGACCGGGACGGCCGCGACGGCCGCCGCTGTGGACCGCTCAGCGGGTGTGGGCGGCCAGGAACTCCAGGGTGCGTTCCCAGGCCAGCGCGGCCGCTTCGGGGTCGTGGTGATCGCCGGCGCCCGACTCGGCGAACCAGTGCCCGGTGCCCGGGTAGTGGTGGACCTCGACGTGCTTGTCGAGCAGGAGCAGGTGCGCCTGCATCTCGACCAGGTCGTCGTCTGTGACCAGCGGGTCGGTCTCGGCGAAGTGCCCGAGCACCGGAGCGGACAAGGCGTCGAAGTCGATGTTCTGCACGCCGTAGTAGGCGACGACCGCGTCGACGGAGTCGGGCTGGCGGGTGGCGGCCCACAGCGCCCACGATGCGCCCATCGAGAACCCGACCACGGCCACCGGCCCGTCGGGGTCGGCGCTGTGGGCCCGGAGCGCCACGATGCTCGACAGCACCAGAGCGGCGGTCTCGTTGGGATCGCTCGCGGCCAGGACGTCGCGGGCCTCGTCGCCGTCGGCGGGCCGTGCCCCGTCGAGCAGGTCCGGCGCCAGCGCGGTGTAGCCCGCGTCGGCGAGCGCCTCCACCACCGCCTTGACCGCCGGGGTCAGACCCCACCACGAGTGGAGCACCAGGACGCCGTGGCCGGGGCCGTCGTCGGGGACGACCAGGTAGGCGTGACCGGCGGCGTCGCTCATGGGTGCCAGGTTGGCACGTCGTGCTCCGGTGCCGGTCACCGGCGGGTCGTGGCAGTATCCGGGGATGCCGACCGCTGCGGTTCTCAACCAGAAGGGTGGGGTCGGCAAGACGACGCTCACGCTCGGGCTCGCCGCTGCCGCCCAGCGTGCCGGCGATCCGGTGCTGGTCGTCGATCTCGATCCCCAGGGATCGGCCGGCTGGGCGATGGGTGTCGAGGCCGACGACGACCACCTCGCCGTCGGCGACGTGCTGCGCTCCGGCAACCCCAAGGTGGCCGAGGCGGCGATCGTGACCTCGGGCTGGGGCGAGGGCATCGACGTGCTGCCCGCCAGCCGGAACCTGATCGACCGCGAGGCCGACGGCTGGGCCGACGAGTCGCTGCACCGGCTGCGACGGGCGCTCGAACCGGTGACCGGTCGGTACCGCAGCGTGCTCATCGACTGCGCCCCGTCGCTGGGGCCGACCACGATGGCCGGCATGACCGCGGCCGACGGGGTGCTGCTGGTGGTCGAGCTGTCGGTGCTGTCGGTCCGCGGGGTCGAAGCGGTGGTCGAGACCGTGGAGCACGTCGGCAAGGAGCACCACCCCGAGCTCGACATCCTCGGCGCGGTGGTCAACCGGGCTCCGCCGGTGTCGGCCGAAGCGGATCGCCAGGAGCTCGAGCTGGAGCGGATCCTGGGTCGCAACACGGTGTGGCGTCCGTTCGTCCCGCAGCGCACCGTCGTCAACGAGGCGGTCGGGCGTCGGGCACCGGTGCAGGACCTCGGCTACCGCGCCCGCGACGTGATCGCCGTGTTCGACGAGCTGTACGCCCACCTGCTCACCGTGCTGCCCGACCCGCCGCCGCCCCCGCCGAACTTGTAGCCCACGGGTCACCCCAGCGACCACCAGCTACAACAACGCCAGCCGCCGCCGAACTTGTAGCCCACGGGTCACCCCAGCGACCACCAGCTACAACAACGCCAGCCGCCGCGCGACGGTGCCGGGCTGGCAGACTCCCGACCATGCCGCTGCTGCCCGACGAGTTCGCCGCCCACCCCGCCCGCGACGCTTCGCTGGCGTCGATGACCGCGATCGAGGCCGGCGACAAGGATGCCTGGCTGGCGCTGTTCGCCGACGACGCCGTGGTCGAGGATCCCATCGGACCGTCGCCGTTCAGCCCCGACGGGCTCGGCCAGCGTGGTCGAGACGCCATCGAGGCGTTCTACGACTCGGTGATCGGCCCCAACGACGTGTCGTTCCGCATCGACCAGAGCTGGGCGGCCGGCTCCGAGGTCGCCAACGTCGGCACGATCACCACCCGCATGGCCGACGGCACCGTCGTGCACACCGACGGCGTGTTCACCTACCGCGTCGACGACGACGGCAA
>WBZL01005498.1_pt1 | contig 10465 bp, 7 predicted proteins | sample 5204291 | NCBI WGS metagenome assembly WBZL01 (sample SAMN12344345, study PRJNA552823) | activated sludge metagenome | biome: Activated sludge suspended growth; feature: Nitrification reactor; material: Wastewater; isolation source: activated sludge from nitrification reactor of wastewater treatment... | reverse complement strand
CTTCTCGCCAGGGACGACATCGAGTGCGAGGTGATCGATCTTCGCACACTGCGGCCGCTCGACGACGCGACCATCATGGCATCGATTGCGCGCACGCATCGCGCCATCATCGTCGACGAAGGCTGGGAGGTGCCTCACGAGCTCGACCAGCAGCGCCATACCATCCGGATTCGCGTCCTGCGCTGGGGACCTACTCCTCCCCTGTAAGCGAGAGGCCGTCAAGCAGGCTGCGTACGTCAACAGCGAACTCCGGGGCGTCCGCCGTGACTTGCCACCGGAGCACCTCCACCTGCTGGAGTTCCGCGCCGTTCCGGGACTCGGACGCGGCGCGATGGCGCGGGTCGATGATCCAGTAGAGCCCAACGCCCTGCCGCTGGAAGAGGTCCCGCTTGACGTGATAGTCGCGACGACGCGATGAGGGCGACACGACCTCGACGACGAGCGGCACCCTGGTGTGCGACCAGGTGCGCAATCGCATTTCATCGGGGGCACTGATCCAGATATCGGGATCCACCGCTGTGTCGGTCCGCCCCCAGGAGAGGCGCGACGGACTGATCTTCACGGCGTCCAGCATACCCAGAGGCTCCAGGTACTTTCCCAGGGCGAACGCGAGACGCCAGGCGACCTCCTGATGGGGGGAGCCGGGAGCGGGACTCACGTAGAGGTCCCCGTCGATGAGCTCGTAGCGGTTGCCGTCGTCCGGCAGCGCGTCGAGGTCGTCGATCGTCCACTGATGGAGCGCGTGTGCCATGGCCATACCGTACCACCTCGGCGCCGAGGAATGCAAGGGGTTCTGTCCATGAACCCAAACTGCGCCGAGAAGGCGCGGACGCCGCCATCATTCCATTGCCGACGGCAACATTTTCACGCGTTCGGCCGAGCGGATCACGAGCGCCGTTCGGCGCACCCCTCGTAACGCGACTTGCCGATGGCCAGCCAGGCGCGATGGGTCCACACCTTGTCCGACATCCCGTCCGAACAGGTTCCCGGCACGATGAACGCGTCGAGAATTCGTCCCGCGCTATCGATGGAATTCCAGCGCAGTGTATCGCCCACCATCACGGCCCGGGAGGCGCCAAAGTGTTCGCCCGCCATGTCCATCGGGGTCGTGAAGACCAGCCCGGTGGAGTCGATGCGAAGTCCCCAGAACGGCTCCGTGCCGATCAGCTGGAACGCGGGTTCGCGCGGCTCAGGGCGCAGGGTGTCGCTTGCCGAGACGGTGTCGGGCTCGGTCTCCGTGATCGCCGTAGAGTCGAGCGGTGCCTCGCGCGCCGCCGTACACGCCACCGCGAGTAACACGGCCACGCGTGGCGCGCGCGTCACGCGAGGCGATCGGCCACGACTTCGGCAATGTCGTAGACCGGCACGGATGATTCGAGCTTCTTGCCCGCGTCGCCAAGCATGGTCATGCAGAAGGGGCACGCCACCGCAATCGCCTCGGCGCCGGTAGCCAGGAGTTCCTTCTTGCGCTCGACATTGATGCGTTCACCGACCCGCTCCTCCATCCACATGCGTCCGCCGCCGGCTCCGCAACACAGGCCTCGGTCGCGGGAGCGTGGCGCCTCGACTAACTGCACAACCGGCAGCGCCCGCCTGAGGGTCTCCCGCGGCGCGTCGTACACCTCGTTGTAGCGGCCGAGGTAACACGAATCGTGGTAGGCCATCACGAGCTTCTGCCCTTCGTCGGAGCGCAGCGGCACTCGGCCGTCGGCGAGGAGTCGCTCGATGTACGTGCTGTGATGAATGACCTCGTAGTTCCCGCCGAGCTGCGGAAACTCGTTGCCGACCTGGTGGAAGCAGTGCGGGCACGACGTCACGATCGTGGTCGTCTCGTATCGGTCGAGGGTCTCGATCGCCTGCTTCGCGAGCATCTGGTAGAGGTACTCGTTCCCCATCCGGCGCGCGGGATCGCCGTTGCACGTCTCCTCCTGCCCGAGGATGCCGAACCTGATGCCTGCGGCCTGGAGAATGCGGGCGAAGGCCACGGTGGTCTTCTTCGCCCGGTCGTCGAACGATCCCATGCAGCCGACCCAGAACAGGAGGTCCGGGCGCTCGCCCCGCTCGAACCACTCGGCCATGGTGAGGATCTCCATCCCCTCGGCCCACTTCGCGCGTTCGGCAGGCTGGAACGCCCATGGGGATCCGTGCCGCTCCATCGCCTCGAAGGCCGGGAGCACTTCTTCCGGGAACCGCGACTCGGTCAGGACCAGGTTGCGCCGGAGCTCGTTGATGATCGACAACTGGTCGATGGACACCGGGCATTCGTAGACGCAGGCGCGGCACGAGGTGCAGGCCCAGAGTTCTTCCTCCGTGATGTAGTCATCGAGGAGCCTGCGATCCAGGACGGCGGTCGTGCCCTCGTGCGTGCCGATCATCGGCTGGCCGAAGGCGTCGTCACCGCCAACGATGGCGGGCGCGACCTCCCAGAGGCGCTGCCGCGTGTTGATCACGATCTTCCGCGGCGAGAGGGCCTTCCCGGTGAGATTGGCTGGGCACACCGAGGTGCATCGCCCGCACTCGGTGCAGGCGTAGCCATCGAGCAGGCTTTTCCACGGCAGGTGCATCACATCCGCAGCACCGAACACCTCGGTCTCGGCCTCGAGGTCCATCGCCTTCATGACGCCGACGGTACCGGGACCGCTGGTGTTGGACAGGAAGGTGTTGGGGAGCGAGACGATGACGTGCAGGTGCTTCGAGTACGGGAGGTAGTTGAGGAACGAGAAGATGAGCAGGGCGTGGACCCACCACGCGACATCGCGCATGACCTGCGCCGCGCCCGGCCCCATCCAGCTCAGCGCCAGCGCCACCGGAGTGGAGACCGGTTGCAGCGCCATCGGGTGATGCGGCGCGACGATCCGGTCCCCGGCAGCCACGAGGATCAGGGTGAGCATCAACCCGCCGATCAGGCTGAGGATGAAGATGGCGTCGCCGGAGTGCACGTTGTCGCCCTGCAGCCGGCGCGGCTTGACCACGATCCGGCGATGGAGCAGGAACCCGACGGCCAGCAGCACCGCTCCAGCGGTCCCCTCCTGCGACAGCACGAAGAGCCCGTACAGTGGGGCTGGCAGGATGTCACCGAACGCGAAACCGGGCACGAGCCCCTGGACGAAGATTTCGAGGGCCCCGAGTTGCAGCACGAGGAATCCCCAGAACACCAGGGCGTGCACCGGCCCAGCGACAGGATCGCGGAGGATCTTCGACTGGGCGATCCCGATCGTGAGGAAATTCCAGAGGCGCCGTGGCAGGCTTCCCAGCTGCCAGTCACCCGACGTACCGATCTGGAGGTACCGCACCAGGCGCTGGGCGCTGTAGGCGAACATGCTGAAGCCGAACAGCATGACGAACAGGAACATCACGGACGACGTCGGCATGGGCGCGGGTGCGGAGGGCTCCGGGTGCGAAGCTAGCCTCTCCGCCGAACTCGAGCCAGCGCCGTGACCCCTATTCGCCCGTCCTGACGGACGCCAGGTGTCCCGCGATTTCCTCGACGACGCCGATGGCGGACATCACGTCGTGTTCGGTGGTGTCCCACGGACCGACCTGGAAGCGAAGCACGAGGCGGCCGTCGACCCGCGTCTGCGTGAGGTAGGTCCGCCCGTCATCGTTGATGGCATTCACGAGGGCAACCGTGTGCGCGTCCAGGTCCGTGACCCCCGGGGGCACGTGACGGAAGGTCCAGAGGGAGAGCACCGGCTCCGTCGTCACCTCGAAGTGCCTGGCGGCTCGCAGACGCTCGCACGCGAGGTGCGACCAGACGACGTGCTGGCGGATCATCGCGCGCAATCCCTCGAGGCCGCTCGTGCGCAGGAGGAACCAGAGCTTGAGCGCGCGGAAGCGTCGGCCGAGTGGCACATGCCACTCCGAGTAGTTGATGACGTCGCCGGTACCGTGGGTCCTGAGGTATTCCGGGTGGATGGCGAGGGTGCGCACGAGGCTCGCCGGGTCCCGCACGTAATGCGTGCTGCAGTCGAATTGCGCACCGAGCCACTTATGGGGATTGAGCACCACGGAATCCGCGTGCTCGATGCCGTCCCACAAGGTGCGGAACTCGGGGCAGATCATGGCCGAGCCGGCCCAGGCCGCATCCACGTGTACGTAGAGCTGATACCGCTGGGCGATGTCGCAGATGCGTCGCACGTCATCCGTTGCCCCCGCGCTCGTCCCGCCGACACAGGCCACGACGCCGGCGGGGACCATTCCGCTCTCGAGATCGCGCTGGATCGCCGCTTCCAGCGCCGCCGGATCCAGCGCGCGCGCTGGCCCCGTCACCGGGATCCGGACGAGGTTGCGCTCCCCGATCCCCGAAACCCAGATGGCCCGGTCGATCGACGAGTGGACCTGGTCGGACGCATAAATGCGGGTCACCGGCCCGCCGGCGAGGCCGTCACGGTTTCCGGCCCACTGGAGGGCCCGCTCGCGCATAACGAGTATCGCGGCCAGCGTCGCGGATGACGCCGTATCCTGGATAACGCCGGTGAAGGTGGCGGGGAGGCCAAGGGCCTGCCGCAGCCAGTCCAACACAACGGTCTCCACCTCGGTGGCGGCGGGAGACGTCTGCCACAGCATCCCCTGCGCCGCCATCGCGGTCACCAGGTACTCCGCCACGATCGAGGCTGGCGCCGCATTCGCCGGGAAGTAGGCGAAGAAGCGAGGATGCTGCCAATGCGTCATTCCCGGGACGACGACGCGTTCGAAATCGGCGAATACCTCGGCCATCGCCTCCGGGTGCTCCGGAGGCTCGGCCGGCAGCTGACCTCTGACCTCCCCGGGTTGCACCGCCGCCCGCACGCGACGATGGGGGAGGGTGGCACGATAGTCGGCCCCCCAGGTGGCCGCGCGTTCGGCCCACTCGCGATACTCGTCAGGCGTCATGCGCCAAGGTAGCGCTGAGTCCCGGTGAGGAACATCTGTACCGCCACTGCCACGAGGATCGTGCCCATCAGGCGTTCGATGGACCGCATGGTGCGGGGGGCACCTTGTGCAGGGTCGAGAGGAAGATGGGAAGGTTCCCCGGCGGGTCCATGGCGAGGAAGAGCATGGGTGCAGCGGTCGAGACGGTCATGGGCAACGCAGGGCGTCGGAGACGGAACGCGGGATATACTACGGGAGCCCGGGATCGCCGGGCAGACCGATCCCTCCGCTCGAACGCCCATGTCGCGCCTGCTTGCCACCGCTGCCCTCCTCACGACCATTGCCGGGAGCCTCCTGGCCCAGTCGGTACCACCACGCCCGGAGCGTTCGGTCCGCCGGGACGTTCCGATCACGAATGCCATTCGCCGCGCCCTCGCGGCCGGAACCCGCGATTCGACCGGGCGACCGGGCCGCAACTACTGGCAGCTGCGCACGGACTACACGATCCGCGTGCGACTCGACGTGACCACGTCGCGGCTTACGGGTAGCGAGGCCATCACGCTGCATAACGAGAGCCCCGATACGCTGCGGACGATCGGGCTGCGCCTGCCGGGGAACCACTTCCGCGGCGAGAACCCGCGGGCGGCGACCTGGGTCCCGGCCGAGAATCACGAGGGGATGGTCGTGACGCGACTCGCCGTGAATGGGACCGAGGGCCGGCTCGCCCCCAGCGGCGGCCCGAACGCCCCCGTCACTGCGCCCACATTGATTGGTGCGACCCTCACCAATGCGCGGATCGCCCTGCCCGCCCCGATCCCCCCGCGCGGCAAGGCGACGATCGACCTGGACTGGAACTTCAAGCTTCCCGGCGGCCCCGGGGTCGGGCACCGGATGACGATGCGCTGGGCCGACTCCCTCTACCAGCCCACCCAATGGTTCCCCCGTGTGGCGGTCTACGACGACCTGCGCGGCTGGGACACCGAGCTGTACCTCGGCCCCAGCGAGTTCTACAATGACTTCGGGCGGTACGATGTGCGCATCGACGTTCCGGCTGGCTGGATCGTGAGCGGCACCGGCGTCCTGCAGAATCCCGAGCAGGTGCTGACCCCAACCATCCGGCAGCGCCTCGCCACGGTGACCAGCAGCGATGCGATCACGACGATTGTGGGCCCCGATGAAATCGGCCCCGGCGCCGCGACCGCCGCCGGCGACCGGCTCACCTGGCACATGGTCGCCGACAACGTGAACGACTTCGCCTGGGCCACCGCGCGGAAGTTCGTGTGGACGGCCACGCGCGCGACGATCCCCGGGAAGGGTCCGGTGCCCATCCACATGGTCTATCTCCCCGGACGTGCCAACCTGTTCACACCCGCCGCGGCCGTGAGCCGGCACGCCCTCGAGTTCTACTCGAAGCTCTGGTTCCCGTACCAGTTCCCGCAACTCACGCTGCAGGACGGGCCGAGCGCGGGGATGGAGTACCCCATGGTGATCAACTCGAACGTCGGGGCCGCGGACCACGAAGCCGCCCACCAGTGGTGGCCCATGGTCGTCTCGAACAACGAGACCTGGTATGGCTGGATGGACGAGGGCTTCAACCAGTACATGAACATCCTCTCGGCCGCGGATACGCGACAGGTGAAGCCGAACCTCGACGGCCTCGGGCAGTCGTACGGCCGCACGTCGGGCAACGAAGCCGAACCCCCGATGATGTGGAACGCGAATTACGCGGGACCGGGGTTCTATGGCTTCACGACCTACACCAAGACCCCGCTGATGCTCTCGATGCTTGGTGGCATCGTCGGGGACAGTGCCGTGATCCGCGCGCAGAAGGCCTGGGGCGAGGCGTGGATGTGGAAGCACCCGTCGCCATGGGACTGGATGTTCTTCATGCAGCGCGCGCTCGGGCAGGACCTGGGCTGGTTCTGGTACTACTGGCTCTTCACGACGGAGAGCGTCGACGGTTCGATCCAGGACGTGCGGGCGGCTGGCGTCCGCACGAGCGTCACCGTGCGCCAGGAGGGACAGATGCCCTCCCCCGTCGTGCTCAAGGTGCAATTTGCGGCGAGTGGCCCGCCGATCCGCCCGATGAAGAACGCCGTGATGCTCGACGCCACGACGGCACGGGTGACGTACCCGGTGGATGTCTGGTTCGGTGGCAGCAAGACGTTTGTCGCCAACCTGATGTTCGGTGGACGGAAGATCGCCCGGGTGACCCTCGACCCCGAGTGCCGCTTCCCGGATCGGGATCCGTCGGACAACGTCTGGCCGCGAGACCCGGCCACGTCGGCGCCAGCCCCCGGGGTGCCGAATCGCCCGACCGCAGTCACCTGCGGCCGGTAGGACGCCTCTTGTTCCGGGGAGGGCGCGGCGCCCGGGCCTACCGCGCCCCGCCCTCCAGCCGGACGACGACTCCTCCTTTCATCACAAAGCGCAGCTGTTCGAGCGCCGTGATGTCGGCCAGGGGATCGCGCGACACTGCGATCAGGTCGGCGTACTTGCCCGGTTCGACGCTCCCGACGCGATCCTGCCATCCAATGACCTCGGCGTTGAGCGACGTGGCGGAGACGATGGCGGCCATCGGCGACTCTCCGAAGCCCACGCGGATGGCGAACTCCCTCGCGTTACGGCCATGCGGGATGACGGCGGCATCGGTCGCGAATCCTATCGGGATGCCGGCCGCGAGCGCGCGGCGAAACCCGGCCTCCTTCACCGACGCGATCTGTCGCGAACGCTCTCGCTCGGACGCCGGGATGTTGTTCTTCTCTCCCTCCTCAGCGATGGCAAAGCTCGTATAGAGCGTGGGGACGTAGAAGGTGCGCCGGTTCGAGCCCTTGAGCAGCGCGATGGCCTCGTCGTCCAGGTCCGAGCCGTGGTCCACGGTGCGCACGCCGGCCCGGATCGACGCCTTGATCCCCGCGGCGCCATGGGCGTGGGAGCCGACCTGGCGTCCCCATCGATTCGCCTCCGTCACCGCCGCCTGGATCTCCGCGTCTGAATACTGCTGGGCGCCGGGGGCAATCCCTTTCGACAGGACGGCGCCGGTCGCGAGGATCTTGATGAAGTCGGCGCCATTCTTGAGGTTTGTCCGCACGGCCTTCGTGACTTCCTCGGGACCATCCGCGAGGTTCTTCACCGTCGGGACGTCCACGTAGACGGAGAACTGGCGCGCGTCCCCTGCCCCACCGGTCGACGAGACGTAGTTGCCCGCGACGAGCATGCGCGGCCCCGGCACGGCGCCCTCGTTGATCGCGTTCCGCAGGTCCACGTCCACGTACGGCCACGTCGGCCCCATGTCGCGCACCGTGGTGAACCCGGCCTCGAGGGTGATGCGCGCGTTGTGCGCGCCCCACAAGGCGTCGTGACCGGGCGTCGTCTTCACCAGCCCATCCTCCCAGTGCACGCCCATCCGGCTCGTCAGGTGCGTATGCAGGTCGATGAGGCCGGGCAACAGGGTGGCACTGCCCAGGTCGATCACGCGCGCGCCGGACGGGACGGGGATCGAGGCGCCCACTGCCGTAATCCGCTCCCCCTCGATGCGCACCATCGCGGGCGACAGGGGCTGGCCACCGCGTCCGTCGAGCAGCTGGCGGGCGCGCACGATGGTGACCGGGGCCTGGCCACCGATCGCGCGGCTGAGGGCAGCCGAGACGAGGAGGCCAACAAAGAGGTTGCGCATGAGCATCCCGGTCGGAGTTGGGATGAACCTAACGCGAACCCGGTACGTCGTCAGCAGGCGCGGATGACGCGCGCCGGCGCGCGGGGTGCCGCGAGCGAGGCGTCGGCCACCAGGGCGACCGCCTCCCCGCGAAGTGTGTCCCCGCGCGCCAGCTCCCCGACCGCCTGGCGGAAGGTCACGGTGATGCCGACGGGCCACCAGGGCGGGAAGACGATCAGCCGACGACCGCCGTCGAGCCAGCGCATCTCTTCACGGCCGGCGGCCGTGGCGGCGCCGTCGTACACGGAATCGCGCAGCTGGCGGTCACGCGCGCCGAGCCGTGCCGCGGAATCGCGATGACCGGCACCGCCCCAGTCGAGGGCGGGTTGCCACACCCCGAAGCCGACCCGCAGGCACGAGAGCAGCGGCTCCTGGGCGGCCGTGCCCCGAGCCAGCAGTACCCCGGCCGCCATGACACCGATGGCGCGCATGCCCTACATCGCGGCCTTGCGGGTGTGTTGCTGGTACCAGCTCATCATGTAGAGCTGGGTGCGCATGAAGTTGCTGGGCTTCGACCCGGTCCCGTGGAACTCGCCCTGGAAACGGAGCAGCGCACTCGGCACGCCGCGCATCTGCAGCGCCTGGAAATACTCCTCCGACTGCGCCATCGGCGTGCGCAGGTCGAGTTCACCGGTCATGATCACGGTGGGCGTCGTGACCTTGCCCACGTACATCAGGGGCGACTGGTCCAGCCATGGCTTCGGATCCTCCCAGTACGGCTTCTCGAACCAGGCGTGTCCGAAGTACGGCACGTCCGCGTTGCCGGCGAACGAGATCCAGTTCATGACCGGGCACCGCACGGCGGCTCCCGCAAACCGGTTGGTGTGTCCGATGACCCAGCTGGAGAGCACCCCACCACCGGAGCATCCCCCGACATACATCCTGGTCTCGTCGATGTAGCCGCGCTTGACCACCGTATCCACGGAGGCCATCAGGTCCTCGTAGTCCACACCGGGATAGCGCTTGTTGATCGCGTTCCCGAAGTCCGTGCCATAACCCGTGGAGCCCCGCGGATTGGTGTAGAGCACCACGTAGCCGTTGGCGGCGAAGTTCTGGTACATGTAACTGAAGCCGACGTTGTACATCCCGTGCGGGCCGCCGTGGATCTCCATGATCATCGGCCACTTGCGCGACGGATCGAAGTTGGGGGGCTTGATCAGCCACCCTTGCACGCGGGTGTTGTTCGTCGAGGTGACCCAGACCTCCTCGATCGCGCCAAGCTTCTTGCCCACCAGGACCTCGGCATTCACGCTCGTCAGGCGGGACATACGGGCCGGCGACGACAGCGGGAACGTCACGACGTCTGCCGGCTCCAACGCCGACGTGCGGGTCCCGGCGACGACGCCGTTGGCCGAGATGGAACCCAGGGTGAACATGTGCTGCCCCGTGGTAACCGGCCGCACGGCACCGGCCACGGTGGCAAAGTGCATGTTGTTCGTCCCACGGTCACCGGCCGTGAAGTACACGCCACTGTTGTCGCCGGCCCACGTGAGCTGCCCAACGTCGCGATCGAGGTTGGCCGAGATCTTCTTCGCCGCACTGCCATCGACCCGCATGACGAAGAGTTCGCTCGTCTTGTAGGTCTGCGGCGTGGCCGCGTACCCGGCGTAGGCGATCCACTGCCCGTCCGGCGACACTACCGGGGACGACCATGAACCGCGCTGCGTGGTGAGCTTTCGCGTCGCCCCGGTCGCGACGTCGACCAGGTTGATATCCGAGTCGCGGTAGTTCTTGTCGCTGTTGGGGTCCATCAGTCCGTCGAAGACGATCGACCGGCCGTCCGGCGTCCACGACCAACCAACGGCCCCCGGCTGGCCGTCGAAGCGCGAACCGGCGTTCCAGTTGCCCTTCGTCAGCTGGCGCGGTGTCCCGCCATCGGCGGGCACCACAAAGAGGTGG
>WBZL01001511.1_pt2 | contig 10470 bp, 9 predicted proteins | sample 5204291 | NCBI WGS metagenome assembly WBZL01 (sample SAMN12344345, study PRJNA552823) | activated sludge metagenome | biome: Activated sludge suspended growth; feature: Nitrification reactor; material: Wastewater; isolation source: activated sludge from nitrification reactor of wastewater treatment... | reverse complement strand
GTTCGGTATTCCAGGTGCTTTCTTTGCGTCCTTTCTTTGCACCAGCAAAGAAAGGATGTCGGCCGCCGGGCCGAGACCCGGCCGGGGTTGGTGGGCCACCGCCTTCCCCACCGTCAGCCTGCCTTGAGCTGCCCCTCGATCCACTCGTCGACCAGCGTCTCCAGCGTCGTCAGCGGCAACGCGCCCTGGTCGAGCACCGCGTTGTGGAAACGGCGGATGTCGAAGCGCGCGCCCAGCCGCGCCTTGGCCTTGTCGCGCAGCGCCTCGAACTTCATGCGGCCGATCATGTAGCCCAGCGCCTGGCCGGGCTGCGAGCTGTAACGATCGATCTCGCTCTCGACGAATGCGCGGTCGACCCCGGTCTGCTCGACCATGTAATCGACGCAGCGCTGGCGCGACCAGCCCAGTGCGTGCATGCCGGTGTCGACCACCAGCCGCGCGGCGCGGAAGGCCTGCCACTGCAGGTGGCCCCAGCGGCTGTACGGATCGGTGTACAGGCCGAGCTCGAAGCCCAGCGTCTCGGCGTACAGCGCCCAGCCCTCGGTGTAGGCGGTGTAGCCGAAGGCGCTGCGGCGAAAGGCCGGCAAGGCGGCGATCTCCATCCCGCGCGCCAGCTGCAGGTGGTGGCCGGGCACCGCCTCGTGCGCGACCAGCGTCTCCATGCTCCACAGCGGCTTGGTCTTCCAGCCCAGCAGGTTGGCAAAGAAGGTGCCGCCGCGGCTGCCGTCGAGCGCCGGTCGCTGGTAGTACTCGGCGCGGTTGGCCCCCATGTGGGCCGGCATCGGCTGCACGCCATAGGGCATGCGCGGCAGCTCGGCAAACAGCCGCGGCAGCTCGCCGTCGATGCGCTTGGCGATCTCGCGGTAGCCGGCCAGCAGCGCCTCGGGCGAGGTGGGCAGGAAGCGCGGATCGGTGTACAGGTGCCGGGCGAAGGCGGCGAAGTCCCCGTCGAACTTCACCTCGCGGCGCACCGCGTCCATGCGCTCGCGCAGGCGTGCCAGCTCGGCCAGGCCGATGTCGTGGATCTGCCGCGCCGACAGGTCGGTGGTGGTCTCGTTGCGCACCACCATGTCGTAGACCTTGTCGCCCCCCGGGTACTGCGCCAGCGAGACCCCGGTCGGCGCCTTGGGGCGGTATTCGTCGACGATGAAGGCGCGCAGCCGGCGCAGCGCCGGCTGCACGTGCTGCTCGATCGCCGCGCGGCCGGAGCGCTGCAGCGTGGTGCGCTCGGCCTCGGGGATGTCGCGGCCGAGTCGCGTGAAGGGCCGGTAGTGCGGCATGTCCTCCACCCGCGCGGGCAGCTGGGCGTCGATCTGCGCCACCGCGCGATCGAGCACGTCGCGTGGGCTGACCCAGCCCAGCGCGATGCCGCGGCGCAGCTTGGCGATCTCCTGCTCCATGCGGCGCGGGTAGGCCGCGATGCGCGCGAGCAGCTGCTGCACCTGCTCGCGCGTGCGCACCGGGCTGACCTGCACCAGGTCGGCAAAGTCCGACTGCAGCCCGCCCAGCGCGCCGATCTCCAGCGTGCGCCAGCCCGGATGCGCCTGCTCGTCGGCGAAGCGCTGGTACTGGCGGATGAACATGTCCAGCGACACGCGGTCGGTGGCCGACAGCGACTCGCGACGGATGGCGCGCGCCTCGGCCAGCACCTCATGGACGCGGCGGTCCAGCGCGGCCTGGGCCTCCTCCGAGGCATCGGCCAGCCGGTCGCCGTAACGGTGGTCGCCGCGGTAGGTGGCCCACTCGGGGAACAGGCGCGCGCCCTCGTCCCAGGTGCGCTCGAACAGCGCGTGCAGCCGGGCGGTCTCGGTGGCATCGGCCGCCGGCGCGGGCGCCGGTGCGGACGCTTGAGCGGCCACCCAGGCCGGGGCAGACAGGACCAGGATCAGCAGCAGTCGCCAGGCGTTCATGGTTCGTTGCGGCCCTTGCAGGCCGGCAGAGCGGGGCCGCGATGCTACGCGGTCGGCGACACTCGCGCCCCATGTCCTCGTCACCGCGCCTGGTATCCGGCACCGCCTTCGCCCTGGCCGCGGGCCTGATGTGGGGCCTGGTCTTCGTCGCGCCGGTGCTGCTGCCGGACTACCCGGCGGCGCTGCAATCCTTCGGCCGCTACCTGGCCTTCGGCCTGATCGCCCTGCCGCTGGCCTGGCTGGACCGCGCGCGCATCGGCCAGCTCACGCGCGGCGACTGGCTGGAGGCCTGCAAGCTGTCGCTGGTGGGCAACCTGCTGTACTACCTGTGCCTGGCGGCAGCCATCCAGCGCGCCGGCGCGCCGCTGCCGACGATGATCATCGGCACGCTGCCGGTCGTCATCGCGGTGGTCTCCAACCGCCGCGATGCGGCGCGCGACGGCCGGTTGCCCTGGCCCAGGCTGCTGCCGTCGCTGGTGCTCATCGGGCTCGGCATCGCGCTGGTCAACCAGGTCGAACTGCAACAGCTGCGGCGCGAGGCCACACCCGACCTCGGCCGCTACGCCGCCGGAGCCGTGCTGGCGGTGGGTGCCGTGGCCTGCTGGACCTGGTACCCGATCCGCAACGCCGACTGGATGCGCGCGCACGCCGACCGCCCCGCCGGCACCTGGGCCACGGCGCAGGGCCTGGCCACGCTGCCGCTGGCCGCGCTGGGCTACGCGCTGTTCTGGCTGTGGAGCGCCGGCACCGGCCAGCCGTTCGCGATGCCGCTGGGGCCGACGCCGGGGCTGTACCTGGCGCTGATGTTCGCCATCGGCCTGCTCGCATCGTGGCTGGGCACGCTGTGCTGGAACCAGGCCAGCCGGCGGCTGCCCACCACGCTGGTCGGCCAGTTGATCGTCTTCGAGACGCTGTCGGCGCTGACCTACGCGTTTGCGCTGCGCGGGACCTGGCCGCCCGGCCCCACGCTGGGCGGCATCGCGCTGCTGGTGGCGGGCGTGGCGTGGGCGCTGCGGGTCAAGCCCCAGGCCGTGACGGACTGAGCACAGCGCAGTCGAGCCCCGGCCGCCATGCATGGCCGCCGGGCACGTGGCCGCCGGCAGACCTGCCAGATGTGCGTTCGGCGGCGGTCGACACGGCGGCGCGGCCGTTGCAGCGCCACCGAGGCCCGCATCGGCTGCGACGTCGAGCGGGTCGTCGGGGCTGCCCGGCCGCCAGCCATCGGACGCACACCCGGTCCCGCGGAGCTCCGCCGCCGCCGTGCACAACCGGCTCGAACCCCGGCCGGCGTCGATGCCGCGCTCAACTCTCCGAGTGCGGGGCCGATATCCGATCGACGAGCCCTGCATCGGCAGGGACGTCCCTGCCGATGAAGGTCTTCTCACTCGACGCCGTCAAGTCACGCATCCAGATCGGACAGCCGCTGCCCTTCGGGGTGCGCAGCGCCGACCGGGTGCTGTTGCTGGCCACCGGGCAGGTGATCCATACCGACGCGCAGCTCGAGGAGCTGTTCGACCGCGGCGCGGTGGTCGAGGCTGCCGAGCTGCACGCGCTGTACGGCCCCGACGACCCCTTGTTCGCGCCGCCGCCGGAGGTCGCGCCGACGGCCGCGTCGATGCCGGCGGCCCGCCTGCCCGAAGTCTGGAAGGCCTGCCACGGCCGCGTGGCCGATGCGCTGGCACCGGCATGCGCCGACCGGCGCGGCGCGCTGGCCCAGGCCGCCCAGGAGATCGTGCGGCTGCTCGACCGCGCCGACGCGGTGGCGATGTCGCAGGTGGTGCGCCAGTTCGCCGGCGCGGACACGCATTACGGCGTGACGCATGCCACCAACGCGGCGATCGCCAGTGTGGTCACGGCGCGCCGGCTGGGCTGGAGCGCGGGCGAGCAGCAGCGCGCGCTGGGCGCGGCGCTGACGATGAACCTGTCGATGATCGAGCTGCAGGGGCGCCTGGCCGACCAGGTGTCGCCGCTGACCGCACGCCAGCGCCAGACCATCGACGAGCACCCGGTGCAGAGCGCCGAGCTGCTGGCCCAGGCCGGCATCGACGACCACGATTGGCTCGACGCGGTGCGCGAGCACCACGAGACACCCGACGGCGCCGGCTACCCGCTGGGCCTGACCCAGCTCGGCGAGCTGGGCCAGCTGCTGCGCTACGCCGACATCTACACCGCGCTGATGAGCCGCCGCGGCAAGCGCCGCGCGATGAGCCCGCGCGAGGCCGGGCGCGAGATTTACGACATGACCTCGGGCTCGCCGCTGTGCCAGACCGTCATCAAGGCATTCGGCATCTTTCCGCCGGGCAGCTACGTGCGCCTGGCCTCGGGCGAGCTGGGCATCGTGACGACCAACGGCGACAAGGCCTACCACCCGCGCGTGGCGGTGCTGACCACGCAGGACGGACTGGCGCGCCGCGCAATGGTGATCCGCGACACCGCCGACCCGCGACACCACATCGCGTCGCTGCTGTCGGAGGCGGCGATGCCGATGCGCGTGGGCGCCGATGTGCTGGCGGTGCTGATCGACACCGCCAACGCCTGACGCCCTGACGCGCCGTCGCGCCGCGCCGCGCAGGCCGTGCGGCGCATCGCGGGCCGCGGGCCGAGATCCCGTCAGGCCAGCGCCTCGTCCAGCACCTCGACCCAGTGCCGCACCGGCGTGGTGGTGCCGCTTTGCAGGTGCTGGATGCAGCCGATGTTGGCCGACACGATGACGTCGGCGTCCAGTGGCTTCAGGTTCTCGAGCTTGCGGTCGCGCAGCTGGTAAGCCAGCTCGGGCTGCAGCACGCTGTAGGTGCCGGCGCTGCCGCAGCACAGGTGCGATTCGGCCGCGGCGAGCTGCACGCCGAAACCCAGCTCGGTCAGGTGCTGCTCGACCAGCCCGCGCAGCTGCATCCCGTGCTGCAACGTGCAGGGCGGATGGAAGGCCAGCTTGGCCGCCCGGCCCTTGCGCATGCGCGGGGCGAGCGCGGCGGCGATGTCGGGCAGCAGCTCGGCGAGGTCGCGCGCCAGCCCGGACACGCGGCGCGCCTTGTCCGCATAGGCCGGGTCGTGCGCCAGCGCATGGGCGTAATCCTTCACGGTGACACCGCAGCCGCTGGCGTTGACCACGATGGCTTCGACCCGGCCCTCGGTGGTGAGGCCGTCGACCAGCGGCCACCAGGCGTCGATGTTGCGGCGCATGTCGGCCAGGCCGCCTTCGACGTCGCCCAGGTGGGTGCGGATGGCGCCGCAACAGCCGGCCCCGTCGGCCACCAGGGTCTGGATGCCGGCGGCGTCGAGCACGCGTGCGGTGGCGCTGTTGATGCCCGGCATCATGGCCGGCTGCACGCAACCCATCAGCATCAGCACCTTGCGCTTGTGCGTGCGCCGCGGCCAGAAGTGCGCGCGCGCGCCGGCCTTGGCCGGCACCTTGTGCTTCAGCGTGGTGGGCAGCAGCGGCCGGGCCAGCTGGCCCAGCTTCATCGCCGGGCCGAACAGCGGGCTGGTGAGGCCGGCCTTGAGCGCCCAGCGCGTGGCCTTCTCGGCGGCCGGGCGCTCGACGCGCTGCTCGACGAGGGCGCGGCCGATGTCCACCAGATGCCCGTACTGCACGCCGCTGGGACAGGTGCTCTCGCAGTTGCGGCAGGTCAGGCAGCGGTCCAGGTGCTGCTGTGTGGCGCGCGTCGGCGTGGCGCCTTCGAGCACCTGCTTGATCAGGTAGATGCGGCCGCGCGGGCCGTCGAGCTCGTCGCCCAGCAGCTGATAGGTGGGGCAGGTGGCGGTGCAGAAGCCGCAGTGCACGCATTTGCGCAGGATGGCCTCGGCCGCGTCGCCGTGCGGCGTGCCTTGGAATTCGGGGGCCAGGTGGGTCTGCATGTCGGTGGCGCGATCGCGAGGTTCTACACCACCCGCCAGACCAGCGGCAGCAGCAGCGCCGCCAGCACCGCCTGCAGCGCGAAGGCCAGGCCGGCAAAGGCGCCGGCTTCGGGGTGCACCTGCAAGGCACGCGCGGCACCGATGCCGTGCGACGCGGTGCCCAGCGCGAAGCCGCGCACGCGCCAGTCGGTGATGCCCAGGCCGTTGAACAGCATGCGCCCGGTGATCGCGCCGATCAGGCCGGTGAGCACCGCGAACACCGCGGCCAGCGCCGGCACGCCGCCGATGCGCTCGGTGATGCCCATGGCCACCGGCGCTGTGGCCGACTTGGGCGCCAGCGAGGCCAGCACCTCCAGCGGCAGCCCGAAGGCCCAGCCGATGGCCACCGCCGAACCCGCCGCCGCCGCGCCGCCGGCCAGCGCCGCCAGCACCAGGGCAGGCGCCTGCCGGCGCAGCACCTGGCGCCGCTGCCACAACGGCCAGGCCAGCGCCACCACCGCCGGCCCGAGCAGGAAGTGGATGAACTGCGCACCCGAGAAGTAGCGCGCGTACGGCGTGCCGCTGGCCGCCAGCAGCGCCGCCAGCACGATCACCGACCCCAGCACCGGGTTGGCCCAGGGGGGCTGGCCCAGCCGCGCGTAGGCCAGCGCCGCGGCGGTGTACACCAGCACGGTGGCCGTCAGGCCGAACAGCGGCGTGGCCGACAGGTAGACCCACAGCTGCACGACGTCGGGCATGGCAGGGCTAACGCTCGACATCGGCGGCCTGGCGCCCGAGCGCCAGCGACAGCACGCCGGCAGTGACCGCCAGCCCCACCCAGGTGGACAGCACCAGCGCGGCCACGATGCCCAGCCCGTGCGCGGCCACCACGTCCAGGTGCGCGACCACGCCCACGCCCACCGGGACGAACAGCAGCGACAGGTGCGCCAGCAGCACCTCGGCCGCGGCACCGACCACGCCGCGCAGCGGCGGCCACTGCAGCAGCACGAACAGCAGCAGCAGCCCGATCACCGGGCCGGGCAGCGGCAGGCCCAGCAGCCGCACCAGCGACTCGCCGGCCAGCTGGCAGGCCAGCAGCGCGCCGAAGCCGCGCAGCGCCGGCGCGGGGCCAGGGGCGGGCGCGGGGGCGGGCGCGGGGGCGGGCTCAGGTGCAGCCACGCTCGTGGCGGCCGGCGTCTGGGCGCGTGCGGTCGAGGGCATGGGTGCGGCGTCGTCGGGCGCGCCATTGCCGGGGCGCGGTGTCATCGCACGACGGTCCAGCTGGCCGCCCAGTAGTGCGCCCAGTCGGTCCACTCGAACTCGGCGGCACGTGCGCCCAGCAGCGCACGCACCTGCGCCGCTTGCGGAAAGTTCTTCAGCACCTCGTGCACGCTGCCGTCGTCGAGGCTGCGGTTCTGGTAGGTGTTGCCGGCCTCGTCCTGGCGCGTGATCGGCAGGTTGCTGATCTGCACGTAGCTGTTGTCCAGCACCACCACGCGGGCGCCCGGCGCCAGCACGCCGTGCAGCGTGTCGATCCAGCCCGACAGGCGCTGCAGCGGCACGTGGCTCCACCAGCAGCCGGCAAAGGCGCCATCGAAGGCCTCGCCGACCGCCGGTTCACCTGCCGTCCCGGTGCCGGGCGCGGGCAGGCCGGTCAGGGCGTAGGCGTCGGCCAGCGCGAACCGCACCTTGCCCGCGGGCAAGGCCTTGGTGCGGGCGATGGCCAGCGTCTCGTCGTTCAGGTCGGTGGCCAGCCACGACGCGCAGCGCGCCGCGCCATGCGGCGTCCACCAGCCGGTGCCGGCGGCCACTTCCAGCACGTGCCGACCCTCGAAGCGACCGGGCAGCCAGGCCTCCATCGCACGCAGGTCGGCCTGGCGCTCGGGCTTGTGGTACACGCGCTCGTAATACGCGGCGCGGCGGCGGTAGTAGTCCGCCATGTCGGAGGCGGCGTCCGGCCTGGCGGTCGTGTCGAGCGCCATCGGCGTCACATCCACGGATACAACCGCCCGCGGTTGAACACGCCGTCGGGATCGAACGCGGTCTTGAGCTCGCGCTGGATGCGCTCCAGCGGTTTGGACAGCGGCGCGAAGACCCCGGCGCGTTTGTCGGTGCCGCGGAACAGCGTGGCGTGGCCGCCTGCCGCGGCGGCCGCCTCGCGCAGCTGTACGGCCGGCGTGGCGGTGCAGATCCAGCGCTGCGCGCCGCCCCACTCGATGAGCTGCTCGCCCGACAGCGCCAGCGGCGGCGCGGTCTGCGGCACCGACAGCCGCCACAGCGTGGCGCCGCCGGCCACCGCCTTGAGCGCGCCGACGAAGAACTCGTCGCGCTGGTCGCGCAGGCCTTGCCAGAAGGTGGCGGCGAGCTGCGGTTCGATCAGCTCGCCGCCCAGCTGCATCTGCGCCGCGCGCACCGCGGCGGCGGCGCCCGACAGGCGCAGCACCAGCATGCCGTCCCACCAGGCGCTGGCCGACAGCGGCAGCGGCTGCCCGCCCCAGCGGTTGAGCTGCAGCAGCGCGGCGGCCTGGTCGAGCTCGAAGCGCAGCGTCGCGCTGGCCACCGGCAGCGGCAGCACCTTGAGCGACACCTCGCAGATGACGCCCAGCACACCCATCGACCCGGCGAGCAGGCGCGACACGTCGTAGCCGGCGACGTTCTTCATCACCTGGCCGCCGAAGCTCAGCAGCTCGCCGCGGCCGTTGAGCAGCGTGGCGCCGAGCACGTAGTCGCGCACGCCGCCGACCGATGCCCGCGCCGGGCCGGCGAGGCCGGCGGCCACCATGCCGCCCACCGTGGCGGGCCGCTCGGACTCGAAGCGCGGTGGCTCGAACGGCAGGCCCTGGCCCTGGTCGGCCAGGGCCTGTTCCAGCTCGGCCAGTGGGGTACCGGCACGCGCGGTGACCACCAGCTCGCTGGGCTCGTAGCTGCTGATGCCGGCCAGGCCGGCGACGTCCAGCGGCTCGCCCTGCGGCGGCTGGCCGTAGAAGGCCTTGCTGCCGCCGCCGCGAATGTCCAGCGTGCCGCCGGCGGCACGGGCGGCACGCACCTGGTCGACGATGCGCTGCAGGAAGGCGTCCATGGGGTGCAGGGGCGGGTCGGGACCGGCGGGCGGACGCGTGGCGGGCGCGCGCTAGAAGCGCTCCAGTTCGGGAAAGGGCAGCAGGCCCTTGCGGACGTGCATCTTCCCGTACTCGGCACAGCGCTGCAGCGTGGGGATCACCTTGCCCGGGTTGAGCAGGCCCTTGGCGTCGAAGGCGCGCTTGAGCGACTCCATCTGCTCGCGCTCGGCAGGGCTGAACTGCACGCACATGCTGCTGAGCTTCTCGACGCCCACGCCGTGCTCGCCGGTGACCGTGCCGCCCAGGCGCACGCTGGTCTCGAGGATGTCGGCGCCGAAGGCTTCGGCGCGATGCAGCTGGTCGGGGTCGTTGGCGTCGAACAGGATCAGCGGGTGCAGGTTGCCGTCACCGGCATGGAATACGTTGCAGCAGCGCAGCGCGTAGGTGTTCTCCATCTCGGCAATCGCCTGCAGGATGTCGGCCAGGCGCTTGCGCGGGATCGTCGAGTCCATGCACATGTAGTCGGGGCTGATGCGGCCCGAGGCGGGGAAGGCGTTCTTGCGGCCGCTCCAGAACCTCAGGCGTTGCGCCTCGTCCTTGCTGACCTCCATGCGCGAGGCGCCGCAGCCCGACAGCACGTCGAGCATGCGGTCCACCTCCTCGGCCACCTCGTCGGGCGTGCCGTCGCTCTCGCACAGCAGGATGGCGGCGGCCTCCAGGTCGTAGCCGGCGTGCACGAAGTCCTCCACCGCGGCGGTCATCGGCTTGTCCATCATCTCCAGCCCGGCCGGGATGATGCCGGCGGCGATGATCGCGGCCACCGCGTCGCCGGCCTTTCGGATGTCGTCGAAGCTGGCCATGATGCAGCGCGCCAGGCGCGGCTTGGGCACCAGCCTGACGGTGACCTCGGTGATCACCGCCAGCATGCCCTCGCTGCCCACCAGCACCGTCAGCAGGTCCAGCCCCGGCACGTCCAGCGCCTCGGAGCCGAAGCTCACCGCCTCGCCCTCGACCGTGTAGCCGCGCACGCGCAGCACGTTGTGCAGCGTCAGGCCGTACTTCAGGCAGTGCACGCCGCCGGAGTTCTCGGCCACGTTGCCGCCGATGGTGCAGGCGATCTGGCTGCTGGGGTCGGGCGCGTAGTACAGCCCGAAGCGCGCCGCCGCCTCGCTGATCGCCAGGTTGCGCACCCCGCACTGCACGGTGGCCGTTCGAGCCACCGGGTCGACCTCGACGATGCGGTTGAACTTGGCCAGGGCCAGCGTCACGCCCATCGTGTGCGGCAAGGCACCGCCCGACAGCCCGGTGCCGGCGCCGCGCGCGACCACCGGCACGGCCAGGCGGTGGCACTCGTGCAGCACGGCGGCCACCTGCTCCTCGGTCTCGGGCAGCGCCACCACCAGCGGCTTCTCGCGGTAGGCGGTCAGGCCGTCGCACTCGTAGGGCGTGGTGTCCTCGGCCTGCCACAGCAGGGCGTGGGGGGGCAGGACGGCGGAGAGGGCGGCCACGACCTCGCGCTGGCGGGCGGCGCGGTGGGTGGGGTCGGGAGTTTGCGTGGGCGCGGCGGTGAGGGGCGCGTTCATCGGGCGGCCTCGGCCGGGTACGGCATGACGACCAGCATGGTGGCCACCTCGTTGCCATGGTTGGTGACGGTGCGCAGCTCGTTC
>WBZL01005496.1_pt1 | contig 10472 bp, 7 predicted proteins | sample 5204291 | NCBI WGS metagenome assembly WBZL01 (sample SAMN12344345, study PRJNA552823) | activated sludge metagenome | biome: Activated sludge suspended growth; feature: Nitrification reactor; material: Wastewater; isolation source: activated sludge from nitrification reactor of wastewater treatment... | reverse complement strand
AGGAGGATTCCTGGCCCCCCCAAACGTTTGTTCAGGGGAGTTAGGAATCCTGTGCGCCGTGAGAGCGGTTCAGACCAGCTTGACGACGATGTTGTTCAACGCGCGCGCTGCATCGGCAACCCGGTCGGCCGCGTTCGAGAGGTGGCGATAGGTCTCGCGGCGCTTGAACATGTTCAGGTAATCGTCGCCCTGGAAGAGGTCGACAATCGCCCGCCGATAAGCCTTCTCGACCGTCCGCTCGGCTTTCCGGGCGGCGTTGGCATCGGCGCCGGAGCCGGATGGGTCGGTCCCCAGGCGACCAAAACCCTTGGCCAGCGCCTCCGCGCCTTCGCGGATGTGCAGTGCGATTTCAAGGCTGTGCTTGTCGGGTTTCAGGCTGAGCATGTCCATCTCGACGACCGTCGATTTGCAATAGTTGACGATGTCGTCGAGCGTCGTGATCGCGCGAAAGAGGTCTTCGCGGTCGACCGGCGTCGAGAACGCGTCGCTCAGCACGCTGAGGTTGGCGGCCTTGATCCGGTCGGCTTCGTGCTCGTCGTCGCGAACCTTCTGGGCCACCGCCGGATCGCCGGTCTCCATGAATTCGACGAGCAGGCGGGTGGTCTCGGCCGCGTTCGTGCTCTGCTCGGCGAGCATGCCGAAGAAGTCGGCGACGGTCGGAAAAACCCGCTCGTACAGACGGCGGAAAATCGGCTTGTTCTCTTCGGTTTGGTTCTGATTATCTTCCATCTTTCATCTCCTCGATTAGTGTTGGCCCAGGATGATCCTGGCCAGAGCGTAGCAAACGATTGCCGTGAGTGCAGAAGCCGGGATGGTGATCACCCAGGTCTTGGCGATGTCGACCGCCTTTTTCCAGCGCACGGCGCGTGGGCGCTCGGAATAGCCGATACCCATGATCGAGGTGGCGACCACGTGCGTGGTTGACACCGGCGCACCCAGATACGAAGCGGTCAGAATCAGGAAACCCGAGGTGAGCTGGGACGAGAATGCGTGCAGCGGGCGGACGCGATAGATATCGCAAAACCGAGCGTGCGCACGATGCGCCAACCGCCGGACAGAATGCCGAGGGTGATCGCTGTCGCGCAGGCCAGGATCACCCAGAACGGCACCTCGAACTTCGGGATGAAACCGCCGAGCAGCAGCACCAGCGTCAGCATGCCCATGCTCTTCTGCGCGTCGTTGGCGCCGTGTGAAAACGCGAGACACGCCGCGGTGACGAACTGCAGCTTCCTCAGGGTCTGATTGGCGGTCGGCCTGGCGCCCGCCATGATCTTGCGGCCGAGGCGGAAGATCAGAAAACCCACGAAGAAACCGAGCAGCGGCGAAAGGAACAGCGAAACCAGCACCTTCATCACGCCGATCAGCTTGCCATCGTGCATCAGTGGCGACCAGCCCCAGATCACGTACTCGGAGCCAACGGCCGCGACCACCGCGCCCGCCAAGCCGCCGACCAGGGCATGCGACGACGAGGAGGGAATGCCGAACCACCAGGTCGCGAGGTTCCAGACAATCGCGCCGAGCAGGCCGCAGAACAGGATCAGTACCGCCAGACTGGCGTCCACGGTCGACAGATCGACGAACTTGCCGATGGTGTTGGCCACCGCCGTGCCGCCGAGCAAGGGTCCGAGGAATTCGAAAACCCCGACGACGACGACCGCCTGCGCTGGCGTCATCGCCCGCGACGCGATGATCGTCGCGACGATGTTCGCAGCATCATGAAAGCCGTTGGTGTAATCGAAGAACAACACGATCGCCACCGTCGCCACGGCCAGCCAATATAGAGATTCCATACGCCTCCTTTCTGTAAAAGGCCCTGATGGCCCTCTTCTTGTAAAAAGTGCGCGGATTATGCACGAAAATTCGAAATTGTACACACTTTGCTTATATCCGCAGCGCTGCAAGGGTACCTTCGGGATGAATCGTGCGTCAAGGCAATCGGCAACCGCAGCACGCCGTGCGGCCGCCACCCGGCCTGACGACCAGGCGACTGTCAACAACACACCAACGGGGAAAGGGCCTGGCGGCCGATTCCCCGGAATTTGACCCGACCCGGAAGCGAGGGGGTCAGCAGAGCTTGACGACGATGTCCAGCAGCGTGCTGTTGCAGATGTTCAGACGGTCTGCCGCACCCAGCAGTTGATTGTAGATTTCCTTGCGGCGGAAGATGTGGTGGAAATCCTCGTCGTGGAACAGCTCGGCCAGGGCGCGTCGGTGGGTGCGCGTCAACTTCCGAACCGCCTGGTCGGATTTCTCGGCGTCGGCGCGACCGAGTTTGGGTTCGCTGCCCAGACGGCCATACCCGGCGGCCACCGCCTCGGCGCCTTCCTTGAGGTACACGGCCATTTCCAGACAGTATTTGTCGGCTTTCAGGGCCAGCACATTCGCGTCCATCTCGGCAACCACCGTCTTGCAACTGTTGATGATTTCATCGAGGTTGATGATCGCCCGGTGCAGATCCTCGCGGTCGATCGGCGTCGAGAAAGCTTCGTTGAGCAGCGTCAGGTTGCGAACCTTGAGGCGGTCCCCCTCATGTTCGGCCTCGACGACCCGTTTGGCGACTTCGGTGGTGCCGGAACCCATGTACTCGACCAGCAGAGCGGCGCTAACCCCCACTTGCGTGCTTTGTTCGGCCAGCAAAGCGAAGAAATTGGGTACCTTCGGAAATACCCGATGCAGGATTCGGCGAGTGAAGGAGGGGGATGCAGTGCTTGCGTTCGACATGAGATTAGACCTTTCCGATGAAGAGATTGACGAGAGCGAATGTCTGAATGGCAACCAGTGCCGAACCGGGGATGGTGATGACCCAGGTGATGGCAATGTCCTTGGCCTTTTTCCAGCGTACGGCTTTCGGCCGTTCCGAGGAACCGATGCCCATGATCGAAGTCGCGACGACGTGGGTGGTCGACACCGGCGCACCGATCACCGAAGCGGTGAGGATGACCGCCGCCGAGGTCAGTTGCGAACTGAGTGCATGAATCGGACGGACGCGGTAAATCGCGAAGCCGAGGGTGCGAACGATCCGCCAGCCGCCCGAGAGAATGCCCAGGGTAATCGCGATGGCGCAGGCCAGCATCACCCAGAAGGGCACTTCAAAGGTCGGGATGAAGCCACCCAGCAGTAACGCCAGGGTCAGCATGCCCATGCTCTTCTGCGCGTCGTTGGCGCCGTGCGAGAAGGCGAGGCCGGCGGCGGTGATGAACTGCGCGTAGCGCAGACCGGTGTTCGCCGAAGGGGTGGCCGTGAACAGCAGAATGTTCAGCAGGCGCAGCATCAGGAAGCCCGCCCAGAATCCGATGATCGGCGACAGGATCAGGCTGGCCAGAACCTTCATGATGCCGGTCACCTGGCCGTGCAGCAATTGCGAAAAACCCCAGACCACATTGTCCATGCCGGCAGAAACGACGACCGCGCCGATCAGTCCACCGACCAGCGCATGCGACGAAGACGATGGAATGCCGAAATACCAGGTCGCAAGGTTCCAGACGATGGCGCCCATCAGACCGCTGATCAGGATCGCCAGCGAGAGAACCGCCTGAACGTCGCCCAGGGTGACGAACTTGCCGATGGTATTGGCGACCGCCGTTCCACCCAGCAGCGGGCCGAGAAACTCGAACGTACCGACGATGATCACGGCCTGCACGGGCGTCATCGCTCGCGACGCGATGATCGTCGCCACGATGTTGGCCGCGTCGTGAAAACCGTTGGTATAGTCGAAGAAGAGGACGATGGCGACGGTGAAAATCGTCAGAATCAGTAATGTACTCATGAAGCGGCCCTGTGGTGGTGGTCGTGGGTTGAGATGCGGTGGTCAGACATCCGGGTGCTGCAAAGTGCGCAGATGGCATCCGGCGGGCAAGGTATCCGTATTCGCGTGCGGTCGATTCTCCTGGCATGGATGAAGGGCTGCAGTGATCGCCGGGAACGACTCGCGGTCATGACTTTTCCAGGTGCCCCCGATCATGGAAGTCATGGCCGTTCCCCCTCCCCCCCGGCCTTCTCCCGCTTGCAGGAGAAGGCGATTCATGCATCGCAGACCTGACTTTCCGATTAACCGTCAATCCGCAGCGACGCTCATCCTAGCGTCGTAAGCATTATCCATGCCAAAACCGGGGAGACCAGACAGGAAGCTGGAAAAACAAGGAGTTAGCCAACGCCAGAGGCAGTCACTCGGCGCCTCCAGGGGGTGTTACAAAACGCCTCGCAAAACCTGCGAATTATTTTTATTTTTCATTTACATCAATGGGCTAAATGCAGTTCACAGGATCTTTCAAGGTGTCGAAAGGGAACACCCCCAGAAAGCATCCGGAATACTGCGCCCTGGCTGGGTCAGCCGCAGATTGGGCGGCTTCAGGATTCGGGGGGCAGTGCGCGCCGTGCGAGCCGTCGGTTGAGCGCCGGACGTGACAGCCCGAGCAGCGTCGCAGCGACACCCTGATTGCCCTTGGCGCGTTTGAGCGCTTCCCTGACCATCGCCTCTTCGACTTCTTCGAGCGTGGGAAAGCGTCCCGGAATCAGGATCGGCAGACCGTCGGACGGCTCCACCGCCGGATCGTCGGCGCCCGTCTTCTGCTGTTTCTGGATCGCCTGACGGAAGCTGTCCATGGCCAGCACAGCCCCCCCGCGATGCAGGGCCATGGCGTTGAAAACCATGGCTCGCAGTTCGCGCACGTTGCCGGGAAAATGATAGTTGGCGAGCAGGGTGAGGAGTTCGTTCGATGGCTCCGGCGCGGGCTTGTGGATCGCCGCCGCCGCCTCGTCGAGAAAGTGCTGCAACAACAGCGGGATGTCTTCCTTGTGCTGGCGTAGTGGCGGCACCTCGATCTGGTGCACCGACAACCGGAAGAAGAGGTCCGAGCGAAAGTGGTTCTGGCGCATCATCTGCGCCAGCTTGCAGTTGGTCGCACAGACGACGCGTGCGTCACTGGGGCGGGCGACATCCGATCCCAGCGGGAAATACATGTGCTCCTGCAGCAGGCGCAGCAGTTTGACCTGCGAGGCCATCGACAGGTCGCCGATCTCGTCGAGGAACAGCGTGCCACCGGCAGCCTGGGCAATCAACCCTGGCCGCGACTGATCGGCTCCGGTGAAAGCGCCTTTCTTGTGGCCGAACAGGGTGTCCGAAAAGAGCGTGTCGTCGAGGCCGGCGACATTGACCTGGACGAACTGCCCGCTCAGGCCGCTGAGCTTGTGCAAGGCTTGCGCAAACATCTCCTTGCCGGCACCGGTCTCGCCGGAGATCAGCACCGGCTCGGCAGACACGGCCACCGCTTCGAGGTATTGAAAGAGCGCCCGCATCTTGCGGCTGTGGGTGATGATGCCGGCAAAGGCCTCGTTGTTCTGCAGACAGTCCGACAGGAGGTAGCGCTTCAGCACGCCCATCTGCCGCCGCAGCGAGTGCACTTCCAGGGCATGGCGAACGCTCGCCACCAGGCGACTTTCCTCGACCGGCTTGACGAGGTAGTCGAAGGCCCCTTCCTTCATGCTGCGCACGGCGGTTTCGACATCCTGGGCGGCGGTCATGACGATCACCGGCACTTCCGGGTAGAGGTGGACGATGTCCGGCAGCAGCTTGGTGCCGCTGAGATGCGGCATCATCAGGTCGAGCAGCACGGCGCTGGCCGGTTGCTGCTCGAGCATCGACAGCAGTTCCCGGCTGTCGCTGACCATCTGGATGTGGGCAACGCCGGCACTGTGCAATACGGCCGCACTGGCGTGCAGGACTGACTCCTCGTCATCGACGAGGAAAACGGGCAGGCTGGCAAAGGACTTTTCCTTCATTCACTCCTCCGTGCTGATCGGCAGGTCGATGCTGACTGTGGTGCCAGGATGGGGGTTGGTTTCGAAACGCAGCACGCCGCCGTGTTTTTCGACAATCGACGACGAAATCGACAGGCCCAGACCGGTGCCACCACTTTCGGCCTTGGTGGTGAAAAAGGGCTCGCCAATCTGCGCCATGACCTCCTCGGCGATGCCTTTTCCCTGATCCTCGACCTGGACGATCAGCCGGTTTCCGGCCCGATCCGCCCGTGCCGAAACCTTGACCGAGCGACTGCGATCGGGCAAGGACTCAAGGGCGTTGACAATGACGTTGATGAACACCTGTTCGAGCTGCTGCACATTGCCCTTGACCATTGGCAACGCTGCCGGCAAGTCCAGCGTAAAGGCATCGGTATGCTTGTGGATGCGGGTATCGAGCAGAGTCACCACGGCCTGCAGGATCTTGCCGACGTCGGCAAGCTCGTTCATGTCCCCGCGGTCCTGTTTCCCGAGATGCTTCAGATTATCGACGATCTTCTGAATCCGTTTGGCGTTTTCGCCAATGTCACGCATCCCCCGCGAAATGGTCTGGCGTGCCTGCTCGAAACTCAAGCCGGCAAGCAGGAAACTGCCCTGCTCCTGTTCATACTCGTTGAGGATCGGCAGGGCATCCTGCCAGATGCGGGCCAACAGGGGCGCGTTTGCCAGAATGGCATGATTGGGGTTGTTGATTTCGTGGGCGATGCCCGCCGAGAGCACGCCGAGAGAGGCCAGGCGAGCGCTGCGGATCGCCTGCCACTGCAGCTTGCGGTTCTCGGTGATGTCGGTAATCACCACCATCGCTGCCATCACCGTCGTCACCACATTCGCCGAACTGATCGGCACCATGCGGATTTCCCACCAGGTGGCATCACTCGAGTTGTACTGGAAATGCTCGATGCGTCCGCTCCTGAACACCTGCCGCAGTTTGTCGAGATACCCCTCGCGAACCTCCGCAGGAAGGATCAGTTCCGATCGTTTCTCGCCGACTCCGCCGACCGGATACGGCAGCGGCCGGTTGGTGAGCAGGATCCGGGCCTCGCCATCGACCGTAAAGATCAGGTCCGGCGAATGATTGAACAGCGTACGCAACCTGGCTTCCGAATCGCGCAGCGCATCCTCGGCCAGCTTGTGCTCGGTAATGTCCTCGAGAAAGCCGACGATGCGGCTCAGCGGACGGCCCGTCTCGCATACCGGAAAGCCGCAGACCCGCAGCCAGCGCGAGTCCTGTTCGCCACGCGAGACCGGCAGAACGACGGTAAAACGCCCGCCCTCGGCCTGCAACTGGCTGATCGCCTGAACCAGAGTGCGCCGGTCTTCGGACGCGAAGACGTCGAGCAGCAACGACGGCGCGGCTCCGGCGAGGCTGTCGGGCATGGCTTCGCGACCGGTGAGCTGTCTGAAAGCCGGGCCCATATATTCGATCCGTGTCGCTTCGGCATTGATCGCCCAGAAGACGACATCGACGGTTTCGGCCAACTGGCGAAACAGTTCCTCGCGCTCATAGATGGTCAGCGTCAACTGGATTCGATTCTCCAGTTCGCGACGGCTGCGCACCAGGTAGAAAGTGAGCAGCGCGGTGAACAGGAAGCCGCCGACGAGAACCGACCAGTGCGCCTCGGTGAATGCTTCGGCGCTCCGAAAAGTATGGGTGGCAACGCAGATGATCGACCAGTGACGGTCGCCGACGGGAATCCTGACCTCCATGCGTGGCTGATCCTCGTCATACACCGGCATCCGACCGCTGACGGTAGCCGTGGCACGCGGCTCCAGCCGGCTGGCGTAGAAGTGCAGGAACTGTCTGTCACCGCCAGCCGAATCATCACGCACCAGAACCTCGACCCCACGCGGCTCAAGCAGATTGATGGCAACATGCACGAGTTCTTCGATGTCGTAGACGCCCACCACGAATCCCAGCGGATCGGCCTGCCGGCGGATACCGGACGTGGCAGCGGTGCTGCGCGAGTGGCCGGGAGAATAGACTGGCAACACTGCGTAGATCACCGGCACCGTCGCCCCGCCCGGCTGCACGAGGTCAATGCGGCCGCTGACCGCGATGTTGCCACTTTCCCTGGCCCGCTGCAGCAATGCCGCAAATTCAACCGTCAGGTTCAGGTCGACGCCCTGGGCAGCCACCGACTCGGTGCGCGTAGCGGCAAGAAGCACCGGCACGCGCGGTGGCCCGGCGATGCTCCCCTGGTGGTCATTCACCGCCGCGGGACCTGCCGGCGAAGTCCCGCTTGCCGATCCTGGCAGGGCCTGCTGCGATGCGTTCAGCAACGGCGCCCACAACAGGCTATGGATGTAGGGACGGCGCTTGAGGATGGAATCGGTAAAGACCCGGAACTCCTGCTCGTCGATCCCCTGAGCGGCGTAGAACAGTCCGCGGATTTCCAGGAGGGCGTCGAGCCCCTGGTCGACGACCGAATGTACGGCCTGAATGCGGTCGCCGGCCGCCCACTGGAATTCCTTGAAATGGCTGGTCTGTAACTCCTGGCGGACATTCCACGAGGACAGACAGGTCATCAGGATGCCACCAATGGCCACGATATAGGCGGCGGTATATCTTCGCAAGTTGTCGAACATCGGCGGCGTTCACCAGGTCACTGACTGTATGGGGCGGGCGGCACGGGAAACCCTCCCTTCCCGACCGGCCACGAGGCTCGCGAGCTTAGCAGAAAGCGCCGCTGGCAAGCACCTCTGGAGTCACTCTCGGGGGTGAATGAAAGTGTTGGGAAGTACCGATGGCTCCCCTCCCCCCTCGCGAGGGGCGAAGGCGGGGTTTCGCGGAGCACTGCTCCGCGCCGCCGCAGCCGGCCCGCGATGCAGCGCGGGCCGTGGAAGGGGTTGGGGGAGAGGGGGCGTCCATGCCCTCGCAGATGTCAGCAGAGCAGACTGACCGCTTTGGCGATGTGCTGTCGCAAGGATTCGACGAATTCGTGTGCAACGATGGCCCCCTCTCCCCCAACCCCTCCCCCGCGAGGGGGGAGGGGTGATTACCGATGTCAACGCATCTCCATTGAACAAGAGACCTCGACCAACACTTGCAATCGCACCCTTCGCTCTCACAGACGAACAGGGAGGATCGGATCTGCGAAAGTCGTGTTAGCGACTCATGAAGGCACCGAATGATCCTGGGCGGATCGCGGCAACGTCAGGGTGATGCCGACCCCGTGACCGGGTGAACTGGCCACCTCGATCGTGCCGCCGAGAACGCCGGTCACCAGATTATAGACGATGTACAAGCCCAGACCGCTGCCGCCCTGCCCCAGGCGGGTGGTAAAGAACGGTTCGAAGATGCGGTTGAGCGTGTCCGTGGGAATACCCACGCCATTGTCAAGATAGCGAATGAGCAATTGCTTCTCGCCAAGGGCCTGCGCATGCAATTCGATGCGCCCCTCGTCGATCCCCACAAAGCCGTGTACCAGCGAGTTGGCGACCAGATTGGTCATGACCTGTTCAAGCGGTCCAGGGTAACTGTCCATGACCAGCCCGGCCGGGATGTCCACCTCGATCCGGTGCCGCGTGTGCTTGAAGGTCAGCCGCAGGGTGACCAGCATTTCTTCGACTAGCTGACCGAGGTCGAACGAACGACGACGGGCACTGCTCTGGTCCACCGCGACCTGCTTGAAGTGCCCGATCAGGTCAGCGGCGCGAGCACTGTTGCGCTCCAGAAGGTCGACGGCTTCGCGACCCCGGCCGAGAAACTCGTCCATCTGCGAGCGGCGCAGCGTGCCGCTGGCGAAAGCGGCGGCGAATTCGCGCAGTTGCTCGGCGAACAGACTGGCGACCAGGCGCGTGTTGCCCAGGGGGGTGCTCAGTTCGTGCGCAACGCCGGCGACCAGATGGCCGAGTGCTGCCAGCTTTTCCGACTGGACGAGTTGGCTCATCGCCCGCCGCAACTCGGCCGTACGCTCGGCAACCAACTCTTCGAGGTGGTCGCGGTGCTGCTGCAACTCCTCCTCGGCACGCTTGCGCTCGGTCACATCGAAGATCAGTGACAACAAAACCTTTTCCTCGCCAAGACGAAAGGTTTCCGCGGCATAGAGGGCCTCTCGGATGTTGCCCGTTCTGGTCCGGAAACGCATCGGCGTTTCCGGGAAAAAGCCATCCCGGCGAAGTTGCGCGATCATCCGTTCTCGCGCTCCCGGATCGACCCAGACCCCGAGTTCCCTGGCCGTATGCCCGATCAATTCTTCGCGGCGATAGTCCAGCATGCGTTCGAACTTCACATTGACGTCGATGAAGCGGCTGCTTTCGATTTCCGAAATGCCCATCGGCGCCGGGCTCAGGTGGAAGGCCTTGGCGAAGCGTTCCTCGCTTTCCCGCAGTGCTGCCTCGGCGCGTCTACGCTCGGTGATGTCCAATCCGATGCTGTAGATTTCCTGCACCCGGCCTTGAACATCGTAGATCGCCTTGTTGGTCCAGGCAACCCACACCCGCTTGCCGTTACGGCACATGTTCTCGTTACTGCGATGTTCGAACTGTTCAGGGTCAAGAACGAGTTCCTGGACGATCGCCCGCAGATCGGTCCCGTCATCGGTCACCGTTGGAACGATCGTCCCGACCACATGCTGGCCCAGCAGTTCTTCCTCCGAGTAGCCAAAGAATTTCAGGCCGAACTCGTTGATGAAGGTGATCACCCCCTGCGGGTTCAGGCGCACGATGAGGATGTT
>WBZL01005490.1_pt1 | contig 10479 bp, 11 predicted proteins | sample 5204291 | NCBI WGS metagenome assembly WBZL01 (sample SAMN12344345, study PRJNA552823) | activated sludge metagenome | biome: Activated sludge suspended growth; feature: Nitrification reactor; material: Wastewater; isolation source: activated sludge from nitrification reactor of wastewater... | reverse complement strand
GCCTTGCGGACGGGTCGATTCATATTCTCGTGGGAACGCATGCCATTTTCCAGGAAGCAGTCACTTACAAGAATCTGGCGCTTGCCATAATCGACGAGCAGCACAGGTTTGGCGTTGCACAACGGCTGCTCCTTTCACAGAAGGCCGACTCTCCGCCCCATTTGCTGGTGATGACGGCTACGCCAATTCCTCGCACGCTCACACTGACGCATTATGGCGAAATGGACATCAGCAGGCTGGACGAAATGCCGCCGGGTCGCCAGCCCATCGATACGCGAGTCATGTCCGTTGAACGGATGTCGGAAGTCGTGGACGGGCTGGCGCGGCATATTGCTGCAGGCGGACAGGGCTATTGGGTCTGTCCACTCGTGGAAGAAAGCGAAACCAGTGACAGGGCCGCAGCGGAAGCCCGGGCCGAGTCGCTCCGCCTGCGGTTTGGAGGCAGGATCGGCCTCGTCCATGGGAGGATGAAGGGACATGAAAAGGATGAGGTCATGCAGCGCTTTCAGGCTGGAGACCTGTCCATCCTCGTTGCCACGACTGTGATCGAAGTCGGGGTGGATGTTCCGAAAGCTACGCTCATGATCATTGAAAATGCCGAAAGATTCGGGCTTGCGCAGCTTCACCAACTGCGCGGCAGGGTAGGGCGCGGCTCCGATCATTCCGTTTGTCTGCTGTTGAGGGGAGAGGTCTTGTCGGAAACCGCACGTGCCCGGCTCGCGCTCATGCGAGAGACGAACGACGGCTTTCGGATCGCAGAGGAAGATCTGCGCCTGCGCGGTGCCGGCGAAATTCTGGGTCTGCGCCAATCCGGGGACGCGCAGTTTCGGCTGGCGGCGCCGGAACATGTGTCTTCACTCATTCAGGTTGCAACAGATGATGCCCGCTTGCTGGTTGAGCGCGATGGCGGACTTGAAGGGGAAAGGGGGCAGGCCGCGCGCCTTGCACTTTACCTGTTTGAGCGGGATGCCGCCGTGGGGCTTGTTCGGTCAGGTTAGGGTCTGGATGAGGTCGTGAAATGCGGCGTCCGAAATCGGCTGCTCGAAATGGGCACCCAGCAGCCCTTTCCCGCACCACACCACTTGCGCTCTTGCCTGCCCAAGACCTGGAAGCTCGATTTCAATGAAACTCCCGTTTGCGCGGGTGATGCGCGTGCGCGCGAGAAAGCCAGTCGGCGCGATGTTTATGATCTCGGCCGATTCGCCATCAATTTCTGAGTCGATGAGAACAGTGCGAAACAGCACGCCATGGCGCGGCTGCGCCCTGCGTTCAGGCGAACGCGCTTCGTTCGGCAATATTGGCGTTGTGCGCACCCGTCATTCTCCAGTTAGCGTTCCCCCGCCGCCTGGCCTTTCGGTCATTCAAACCTCAAAAAGTGAACCCGTCATTTGCCTCATTTCCGCAATTCTAGCCTAAATGAAAAATGGCCGCAGCTTGGCAAATTCGCCAGCGTCTATTGGCTGTTCGAATTCTCCGCCAATCCTGTCGCCAAGTGACCAGAGGGTCGTTGCTCGTACCCATCCCACTCTCGGCAGCTCGATCAAAACCGGAGCATAGTCATAAACAGGGCAGGGAGTCATTGCCATGAAACCCGTCCGCGAAATATTTGCGATACGTGCAGGATGTTCTGGCTGGCCCTGAACGCGAATCCGAACCCAGAGCGCGACGTCAACGCGTTCCGATGATCGGCGATCCACGGCAAATACGCGCGATGCCATTGTTGCTGGTGGGGTCGTCATCCTGTGGTCCTCTGTCTCGACGAAAGCGAAACCTTGCCCGCATCCCGCTAAGCGCCTGATAAGTTAGAGGCTTAATGCAGGATCAACCTTACAGCGCAATCAGTACGCCATGCAGCTTTTTTCCGGCCGAAATTCTGACTGACAGCCCGGCAACGGAAATGTGTGCCGCTTCGTCAAAAACCTGCTGTCCATCTATCCTTGCGCCACCACCCTTGATCAGCCGCTTGGCTTCGCCCTTCGAAGCGACGAGCCCCAGTCCGGCCAGTGCATCGACCAACGAGATCCCCTCGGCGCCAACTTCAAGGCTGGGAAGGTCGCCGCCCGCAGCTCCCTCCTCAAATGTCTTGCGTGCGGTTTCCGCTGCTGCATCGGCTGCCGCTTGGCCTCTGCACAGGGCCGTGGCCGCATTGGCCAGCGCAATCTTTGCCGCATTGATCTCCGCACCCTGCAAGGCTTCGAGCCGCGCCACTTCATCCAGCGGCAGGTCAGTGAACAGCCGAAGGAAACGTCCCACGTCCGCGTCCTGAGTATTTCGCCAGAATTGCCAATATTCATAATTGGGCAGGGCATCTTCATTCAGCCAGACAGCCCCGGACATCGTCTTGCCCATCTTGCCGCCGTCTGCTGTCGTGATCAGTGGCGTCGTCAGCCCATAGACCTCGGTCTGGTCCATCCTTCGAGCCAGTTCGATCCCATTGACGATGTTGCCCCACTGGTCCGATCCGCCCATCTGGAGCCGACAGCCCGAACGTCGGGAAAGTTCGAGGAAGTCATAGGCCTGCAGAATCATATAGTTGAATTCAAGGAAAGTAAGCGGCTGTTCGCGATCAAGCCGCAGCTTGACCGAGTCAAAGGCAAGCATACGGTTTATGGTAAAATGCTTCCCAACCTCCCTGAGGAAGGGGATATACTCCAGCGTATCCAGCCAGTCCGCATTGTTGACCATGATTGCGTCGGAAGGACCATCGCCAAAGGTCAGGAAGCGCTCGAAGACCTTGCGGATTGAGGCGATATTGGCATCAATATCCTCGCTGGAGAGGAGACGGCGGCTTTCATCCTTGCCCGACGGATCGCCCACCTTGGTCGTCCCGCCGCCCATGAGAACTATCGGCTTGTGCCCAGCTTGCTGGAGCCGGCGCAACATCATGATCTGCACCATCGACCCCACATGCAGCGATGGGGCGGTGGCATCGAACCCGATGTAGCCGGGGATAATCTGCTGCGATGCAAGTGCATCGAGCCCGTCTGCGTCCGTGACTTGATGGATGTAGCCGCGCGCGCTGAGCGTGTTTAAGAGGTCTGATTTGAAACTTGTCATGGCGCGCGGGCGCTTAGCATGGGGAATGGCGATTGAGTAGGGTCTTGGCGAAAGCGGCGCTGATCTGTCATCCTGCGGCAATTCCTCCGGCCGTTTCCGGTTGCAATGTCGGCCTGACGCTCGCGGATTCAGGCAAGCTGTGCGTCGATTACCACGTTGTCGGGCAGATCTCCGCGCTCCGCCTGCCGCCGCCCATGGGTTGTGAACGGGCTGATGGCTTGTGGAAGACGACCTGTTTTGAAGCGTTCGCCATGAAGGCTGATGGCAGTTACGTCGAATTCAATTTTTCGCCTTCTGGTCGCTGGGCAGCTTATGAATTCTCGTCCTATCGCGAAAACATGGCCAATGCGCCGGGGCCAGCGCCAACTTTGACGATGAGCCAGTCAGAACAGGCCCTCGAATTCACCGCCACTTTTGATCTTGGTTCCTATGTGGCGCACTGGCCGGATCGGTTTGGCCTGTGCGCCGTGATCGAAACACGAGATGGCGCAAAATCATTCTGGTCACTGGCTCATCCTGAAGGGAGACCCGATTTTCATCACAAGGATTGCTTTGCGTTGTCGCTTCCGGCACCTGAACCACGATGAAATTCGGAATTGATCGCATTCTGGAAGACGCAGGCCTGCGTGCACCCCTTGTTGGGCAACGCGTCGCCTTGCTTGCGCACCCGGCATCGGTGACCCAGTCCCTTGTTCATTCGCTTGATGCTCTTGTTGGGGCGGGTCTCTCCATGACGTCCGCATTCGGACCGCAGCACGGCCTTCGTGGCGACAAGCAGGACAATATGGTGGAGTCTCCCGACTTCAATGATCCTGTGCACGGCATTCCGATTTTCAGCCTCTATGGCGAGGTGCGCAGGCCAACTCCCGAAATGATGGGGAGTTTTGATACGATATTGATCGATCTGCAGGACCTTGGGTGCCGAATCTACACCTTCATCACGACCTTGAGGTACGTGCTCGAGGCAGCCGCGGATCATGGCAAATCCGTCTGGGTGCTTGATCGCCCCAACCCCGCCGGCAGGCCGGTAGAAGGGCTGACGCTCAGGCAGGGATGGGAGAGCTTCGTCGGGGCAGGAGCCATGCCCATGCGGCATGGCTTGACCCTGGGTGAACTGGGCAACTGGTTCAAGGATACCCTGCAGCTTGATGTCGATTACCGGGTCATCGAGATGGACGGATATGCTCCGGAGCGTGGCCCCGGTTTTGGCTGGCCGGTTGGAGAACGGATCTGGGTCAATCCCAGCCCGAATGCGCCCAATCTGTCCATGGCGCGGGCCTATGCCGGCACTGTCATGCTTGAGGGAACAACCTTGTCCGAAGGGCGGGGAACAACAAGACCATTGGAGATCTTTGGCGCGCCAGACATTGATGCGCGCGACGTTCTTGCCAAGATGCACGCACTTTGCGCGCCTTGGCTGGACGGTTGCGTGCTGCGGGAATGCTGGTTTGAGCCCACCTTTCACAAGCATGTCGGCCAGCTTTGCCATGGCTTGCACATCCATGCGGAGGAGCCGCTCTATGATCATGCGCGGTTCCGTCCCTGGCGGGTGCAGGCGCTGGCTTTCAAGGCCATCCGGAAACTCTATCCGGACTATCAGCTCTGGCGAGACTTTCCCTATGAATACGAGATCGGAAAACTCCCGATCGATGTGATCAATGGAAGCCCTCTTTTGCGCGAGTGGGTGGACGACGATGCCGCAACGCCTGACGATCTTGATGCATTGACTGTGCCGGATGAGCGATCCTGGCACGAGGAACGGGCGCGTTTCCTCCTATACTAGGGCGAATTGCTCGCGAATTTCCTTGCGTTGCAAAAGAACGGGATTAGCCTTCCTTTGCCGAAGGCCGGATAAGTGGGCGCACATGCCGCTCTGGGAGCTTGCCATGAAACACATGCTTTTGTTGGTCGCCTGCACTGGTGCATTGATCGGATGCCGCCCCGCCAGCTTGCCGCGGCCGACCGATGCGGAAGCGGCAAAGATTGTCGATGCGGCAGAGAGCACATTTACGTCGGGCGATCCGGTTCGAATCATGGAGCATTATGCTCCCGATGCCGTTCTGTTTGATGCTGACCATGGGCCGCCAACAGACGACCGTGCTGTGGCAACAAAAAGAGTGGAGAGCTTTGTCGCGATGAAGCCCACGAAATTCTTGCCGGGCAAGCGCAAGCTTCAGTTTTTTGGCGATCATACCTTCATCAGCTCCGGCATTGCTACGGTCGAGTTCGAAGGCCCTGAAGGTCCGGTGACCCACAGGATACGATACACTGATGTCTATCGGCAGCAGCCGAACCGCATTTGGCTGATTGTTCATGAGCACCTCTCACAACTGGACGCTGGAGATGGAAAGCCGGGTGCCTGACGGATTGCCGCGTTCATGACAGGCTTCAATCGTCGCCAGCTGCTGGCCGGGTCGATCGGGCTGGCCGCAACTCTCGCTTCATCCTGGCCAAACAGCACATGGGCAAGTGTTTCAGATGACCTGCCCAACCTTGGCCAATCTGCTGTTCCGATCAGCAAGGCCGAGCGCCTGCAACGGATTGCCAACGTGCAAGGACGCATGCGTGCCGCCGGCATTGGCGCCATGCTGGTCGAGCCGGGGTCCAGTCTCGTCTATTTTTCGGGCATCAACTGGTGGCGCAGCGAGCGCGTCACGGCCTTCCTGATTCCGGCAGAAGGGGAGGGCATCGTCGTAACCCCCTTTTTCGAGGCTCCATCGATCCGTGAGTCGCTTGCAATCCCGGCTGAGATCAGGACCTGGAACGAAGACGATGACCCGATGATGCTTGCGGCCAACTGGCTGAAAGAACACAAGCTCACACGCTTGCCAGTGGCAGTAGAAGAAACGGTACGCCATTTTGTTGCCGATGGCTTGCGCAGGGCTCTACCGTCCATCGATGTGGTTTCGGGGGCATCGGTTGTGCGGGCATGCCGCATGCGCAAGTCCTCGGCGGAAATCGCGCTGATGCAAACGGCTTCGGACATTACGATCCAGGCGTTCAGGCAGGTTGGCCAGCGGATAGAAAAGGGGATGACCCCCAGCGACATCGGCAGGATGATTCAGGCCACAACATCCGCAATGGGCGGTGAATCTGAATTGCCGCTCGTTCTATTGGGAGAGGCAAGCGCCTATCCACATGGATCGGGTATGCCGCAAAGGGTGCGCGAAGGGGAAGTCATCCTGATAGACGGCGGGTGTACCGTTCACGGCTATACCTCTGATATTTCACGAACAATGGTTTTCGGAGAGCCAAACAGGCTACAGCGCACTGTGTGGGAACATGTCCATCGCGGCCAACAGATCGCGCTTGAAGCCGCCCAGAATGGTGCGACGGCGGGGAGCGTGGATGATACGGTGCGGACATGGTACACACGCTTGGGCTATGGCCCGGATTACAAGCTGCCCGGGCTATCCCACCGCACCGGTCATGGCATTGGCATGGATGGTCACGAGCCCGTCAATCTGGTTCGAGGAGAGCGGACACGGCTTGAACCGGGCATGTGCTTTTCCAATGAGCCGGGCATCTACATTCCCGGGAAATTCGGGATCCGGCTTGAGGATTGTTTTCACATGACCGAAGACGGACCGAAATGGTTTTCTGTCCCGCCTCCGTCGATTGACACGCCTTTTGGCTAGATGGGTCTGACCATCGCGCAGCGCCGCTGTGGCTCCGGCTTTTCGTCCAGCGCGGCGCGCAGTTGTGGTGACAGTTCCGAATCCTTCATGATCGAAAAGCCAAGCCGCTCATAATAGGGTGCATTCCACGGCAAGGTGCGATCTGTTGTGAGTGTCACTGCCCGATAGCCAAGGTTGCGGGCTTCACCTGCCATATGGTCAATCAGCATCCTGCCTATCCCTTGGCGATGGTGGCTCCGCCCAACGGATACTTCTTCAATGTAGAAGGAACCGTCGAGATCCATGCCGCAACCATAGCCGACAACCATTCCATCGACTTCGGCAACCCAGACCTGGTTTTGCGCAATGCATTCCCGCAAGCAGTCGACGGTGCTGGTTTCCCCAACTGCCCAGCCCATGTGCGTGCCCTCAAACAGGGTGCCAGCGGAGATCTCTACCTCAATGATCGCGGGGATATCTGCGAACTTTGCAGGGCGGATCACCATCAATTCTTGCGGGTGAGCGTGCGCATTGCATCGTCAAGACCCGCGAGGGTCAGTGGATACATGCGGTCGTTCATCAACTCCTTGATGAGCTTGGTGGACTGCGAATAGCCCCAATGCTGCTCCGGCGTCGGGTTGAGCCAGACAGCCGCAGGATAGGTTGTCGTCACCCGGTGCATCCACACCGCCCCTGCTTCTTCGTTGAAATGCTCTACCGATCCGCCGGGGTGGCTGATCTCATAGGGGCTCATCGCCGCATCGCCCACGAAAACTGCCTTATAGTCGTGCGGGAACTTGTGGAGCACCTCCCAAGTGGGCGTGCGCTCCGAAAAGCGGCGGCGATTGTCCTTCCACACGCCTTCATAAAGGCAATTGTGGAAATAGAAGAATTCGAGATTCTTGAACTCGCTGGTCGCTGCGCTGAACAGTTCCTCGCAAAGCTTGATATGCGGGTCCATGGATCCGCCAACATCGAGAAAAAGGAGGAGTTTGACAGCGTTGCGTCGTTCAGCACGCATCTGGATGTCAAGCCAGCCTTTGCGCGCCGTGCCATCGATCGTCCCGCCAATATCGAGCTCATCAAGCGCCCCTTCGCGGGCAAATTTGCGAAGCCGCCGCAGCGCAATCTTGATGTTGCGGGTGCCAAGCTCCTTGGTGTTGTCGAGATTCTGGAATTCGCGCTTGTCCCAAACCTTGATCGCACGCTTGTGCTTGGATTCTCCGCCGATCCGAACGCCCTCAGGATTATAGCCGGAATTGCCATAGGGGGAGGTGCCACCCGTCCCAATCCACTTGCTTCCGCCCTCATGGCGCTTTTCCTGCTCCTCAAGCCTTTTCTTGAGGGTCTCCATGATCTCTTCCCAGGATCCAAGCGCCTTGATGGCTTCCATTTCTTCGGGCGTCAGGAATTTCTCGGCAATGGCCTTCAGCCAATCAGCCGGGATTTCAGCCTTCTGATCGCCATATGAAGTCAGGATGCCCTTGAAAACCTTGCCGAACACCTGGTCAAACCGGTCAAGCAGGCCCTCATCCTTCACGAAGATCGACCGCGACAGATAGTAGAACTCCTCCGGGTTGCGTTCGATCACATCCTTGTCGAGCGCTTCAAGCAGAATGAGATGCTCCTTCATGCTCGCGGGGATCCCGGCAGCACGCAATTCATCAAGGAAATTGAAGAACATGGCTCGAAGTTCCTGTCCTTGTTGAAATTCGGCTCGCGGCTAGCCCTGCTGCCGACGCGCCATGAAGGCGAGGCGTTCGAACAGCATGACGTCCTGCTCATTCTTGAGCAGAGCGCCGTGGAGCGGGGGAATGGCCTTGGTCGGGTCGCGGTTTTGCAGGACGTCGAGCGGCATGTCCTCTGCGAGGAGCAGTTTCAGCCAGTCCAGCAGCTCGCTTGTCGAGGGCTTTTTCTTGAGGCCAGGCACTTCGCGGACTTCGTAGAAAACATCCATGGCCTTGCTGACAAGGATCTTCTGAATTCCAGGAAAGTGAACATCTACAATAGCTTGCATCGTATCCCTATCAGGGAACTTGATGTAATGGAAAAAGCAGCGGCGCAGGAAAGCGTCCGGCAATTCCTTTTCATTGTTCGATGTGATGACGACAATCGGGCGTTCCTTTGCCGAGATGGTCTCATGAGTCTCGTACACGTCGAAGCTCATGCGATCGAGTTCCTGCAAAAGGTCATTGGGAAACTCGATGTCTGCCTTGTCGATTTCGTCGATCAGGAGAACCGGGAGCTGGGGCGCTGTAAACGCTTCCCAGAGCTTTCCTTTCTTGATGTAGTTCTTGATGTCGTGCACGCGTTCATCGCCAAGCTGCCCGTCGCGAAGGCGGGCCACGGCATCATATTCATAAAGACCCTGATGGGCCTTGGTCGAACTCTTGATGTTCCAAGAAATCAGCGGCGCGTTGACAGCCTTTGCGATTTCCTCAGCCAGAACGGTCTTGCCGGTTCCTGGCTCTCCCTTGACGAGCAGGGGGCGGCGAAGCGTTATCGCCGCGTTCACCGCTACTTTGAGATCGTCGGTTGCCACATAATCCTGAGTGCCTGAAAAGCGCATTGCCAGCCCTTGCTCTTGACGTGAACGTAAAGTCAAATCCGGCGATAAGCAGGCTTTGAGGGTGGCGCAAGCCTTAAAGTCGCTAGGAGGGCGTTGGCCCGGAAGGGCTAATTGTCGCCGCGGGCCAGCTGGCGGGCCTCTAGAAGGTCCCAAAGGCCGCGATGTTGCCCGATCAATTGGGCGCAGCCAAAGGTCATCGCCCGTTCCACTGCAGGCGATTCTGCTAGGGCCACGACAAGCTCATGACAGGCCGCGGGAGTTGGCAAGATGCAGTCCGGCATGTCCACGCCCACGCGCTCTGCAGCGACGTTGAGCAGGCCCCGAATGGCGCGCCAATCAAGCACGAGCCCAATTGCAGCGCCAATTGCGCAGCCGTCCCGGTCAGATTGGGCAAGCATCTCGAGAGCATGACGCTGGCCTATAACCGCGCTTTCGCTTTCTGCCTGGCCTGGTGTGGACGGCAGGGGTCCGACTGCGACCGCCAGTTTTGTCAGATAGCTCCGTTCCACAATGAAGCCGTTGGTTGTCTGCAACATCCATTGGCGGGCTGCGGAATGCGCAGTGCGCAGCGCGGCGTGATCAACCACGCCGGGATTCCGGCCGTGAAGCGTGCTGAGATAATGAACGGCGTCCGCCAGATTCCGAGTCGCGAAGCGGCCACTGAGCAGTTCCACGCTCGCGGCATAGAGGTGCGATCCTGTGCCTTCGGCGGCCACAAGCTGCGACAAAACGTCGTTCGCAGGCCCTTTGTCGTGCACGCTCGGTGCGATACTCGCCATAAAACTTCCCTTATCGGCAATGGACAGGAACACCTGTTCCAGACTGCCTAAGGGATCGGGCCTATACGAAGCACGTAAAAACAGGGTTTGCAACGCGTTAGGGAGTTGGTGACACAACCCACAACCGAGCCCTCACGGGGTGCAACCCAGTGACGGTGACGGAGCGCTATTGGTCGAGGAAGCTCCGCATCTTGCGACTGCGGCTCGGATGCTTGAGCTTCCGCAGGGCCTTTGCTTCGATCTGGCGAATGCGCTCTCGGGTCACGCTGAATTGCTGGCCAACTTCTTCCAGCGTGTGATCCGTGTTCATGCCAATGCCAAAGCGCATGCGCAGCACGCGTTCTTCCCTTGGCGTTAGGCTGGCAAGCACCCGAGTCACAGTTTCCTTGAGGTTTGCCTGAATGGCGGCATCAACCGGAATGATCGCATTCTTGTCTTCAATGAAATCACCCAGGTG
>WBZL01005489.1_pt1 | contig 10479 bp, 7 predicted proteins | sample 5204291 | NCBI WGS metagenome assembly WBZL01 (sample SAMN12344345, study PRJNA552823) | activated sludge metagenome | biome: Activated sludge suspended growth; feature: Nitrification reactor; material: Wastewater; isolation source: activated sludge from nitrification reactor of wastewater treatment... | reverse complement strand
GTGCCGACGCTCCGACCACGCCAGCGCGCACCCGCCGCCGCCGCCATCAGCATGCCCAGCAGCGCGCCACCATGCTGGACGCCCGACAGGCTGGTCGACTGGCCGGGCGTGTAGCCCATCACCAGCCCGGCGAACGGCTCGAGGATCAGGTCCTGCGCGCTGTAGGCGAGCATCGAGACGAAGACGAAGATCGCGAAGCGCCGGGCCGGGGGATCGGACCACACCTCGCGCAGCGCGATGCGGAAGGCGCCGGGCGTGACGGGCTCGGCATCGGGCGCCTGCTGCGGTCCACGCTCCAGCCGGTGCAGGGCGATCACCGTGACCAGCAAGGCCAGCACCGACACGGCGGCGGTCAGGTTGACCAGGCGCTCCGGCGAATAGGGATCGAGCAGGCGGCCCGCGATGCCCGCGGTGACGGCAAAGCCCATGATCATCATCAGCCAGACCAGCGTGGCCGCGCCGGCACGCCGGGCCGGTGCCACCTGGCGCGCCAGCAGGACCAGCAGCGACGTGCCACTGGCACTGACGCCCAGGCCGATCAGCACGAAGGCCAGCGCGGTCAGCAGCGCGCCGGCGACGAGCTGCGAAGCCATCCACACGGTGCCCAGCGCGGCCAGCACGCCGCCAGCCCCCAGGACCGCCATGCCTCCCACGATCCACGGTGTGCAGCGGCCGCCGACATCGGTGCCATGCCCCATGCGCGGCCGTGTCAGCTGCACCGCATAGTGCAGGGCCACCAGCGCACCGGGCAGCAGGGCCGGCAGGGCCAGCTCGACGACCATGATGCGGTTGAGCGTCGAGGTGGTCAGCACGACGATGGCGCCGAGCGCCGCCTGCACGAGGCCGAGGCGGGCGACGCGGATCCAGCCGAAGCCCTCCCGGGTCGCTGCCGTCATGCCGCCTCCGCCAGCGCGCCGCGCAGCGCCAGGGCGCTGACCAGCATGCCCAGCACGAACAGGGGTACGCCGAAGCCGCTGTACCAGGTGGCACGCGCCACCGGGGCGGCGAGGAAGCGGCGCATCATCAACGCCTGCGCCAGCACCAGCCCACCGATGATGGCGGCATGGCCCGTCTGCTGCCACGTCAGCAGCATCGCGATCACCACCAGTTGCGGACCGAGCATCACGGCGCAGGCCGCCCGCGCCGCGCCGTCGACGCCCAGGCGCACCGGCAGCGAGCCGATGCCCGTGCGGCGGTCGCCCTCGATCGACTTGAAGTCGTTGAGCGTCATGATGCCGTGCGCGCCGATGCTGTACAGCAGCGCCAGCGCCAGCGAGCGCGAGTGCGGCATCGCGCCCCAGGCCATGACCGCCGCGCCGGTGGCCCAGGCCAGGCCCTCGTAGCACAGCCCGCAGGCGGCGTTGCCCCACCAGCCGTTGCGCTTGAGGCGCAAGGGTGGCGCGCTGTAGGCCCAGGCCAGCAGCAGGCCGGCGACGGCCGCCGCGAACCCCCACGGGCCGAGCAGCGTGGCCACGGCCAGCGACAGCAGGGTCCACGCGATGGCGACGTACAGGCCCCACCGCCCGGGCATGCGGCCTGAAGGGATCGGCCGCTGCGGCTCGTTGATGGCGTCGACGTGCCGGTCGAACCAGTCGTTCACCGCCTGGCTGGCCGCGCACACCATGGGCCCGGCCAGCACGATGCCGGCGACGACGACGCCCGCGCGGCCCGTCAGCGGCAGGCCCGAGGCCACCGCACCACAGGCGAAGGCCCACATCGGCGGAAACCAGGTGATCGGCTTGAGCAGCTCGGCGAAGGCCGAGAAGGTCGGGCGGGCCATGCGTTTGATTCTTGTATTGACATATCAGAGTGTCAAGAGTAGTTTACAGACGATGCGGTCGAGCAGCCCCGTGGACGCGGCGGCGCCGGGCGCCGAGGAGCCTGCATGCATCGGCCTGTCGAGATCGATCCCACGGCCGCGCCGGACCCGGTCGGTGCGCCGTCGCGCGGGTCGCGCTGGCGGGCGCTGTGGCGCGCGCTGATCGCGTGCTGGGATCCGCCGTCGACCGTCTCGCCGCCGGTCTGGTACGGATAGTGGCGCCGCAGCCGCCGCGGGCGGCCTCGCTCAGCCGAGGTCGCCCAGGCCGTAGCGGCGGAGCTTGACGTACAGGCTCTGGCGCGACAGGCCGAGCATCTCGGCCGCCGATGCGCGGTTGTCCTGGGTCAGCTTGAGCGCCGCCTCGATGCACAGCTGCTCGATCAGGTCGGTGGACTCGCGCACGAGGTCCTTCAGGGGCATGCGGCCCACCAGCTGCGTCAGCTGATCCACCGAGCGAGGGGCGCTCTTGGCGGATGGCGGCTCGGTGCCCAGCCGGCGCCCGATGTGGCGCACGGTGAAGCCGAGGCAGGGTGGCTCGCCGTCCGGCACGGCCACGCCGGAGATCTCGACCTCGGCCAGGGTGCCGTGCTCACCGCGCAGGGTGGTCGCGAACAATCGCACCGAGCCTTGCTGGCGCAGGGCGGCCAGCATCACGCTGAGGTCGACGCCCGGACGACCGAGCCAGCGGTCCAGCGACTGGCCCTTCAGGGGCTCCTCGCCGGCGAGCTGGGTCAGCTCGACGAATGCGGCGTTGGCCAGCAGCACGCGACCATCGAGGTCGGTGACGACAAACCCATCCGGCGCGAGCTCCACCGCCTGAGCCATGGCCGCACGCGGCGCCGCAGCGCCGTGGGCACTCATCGCGGCGAGCTGTCCCGCCGCCCGCATGCGCACCAGCAGATGCTGGGTGTTCTCCTGCATGAACGGCGTCAGCATCACCACCAGCTCGGTCTTGTCGTGGCTGGCGCGGGCGCGCACCTCTTCGCTGCGGCCGCTGCTGCGCACGCGGGCCACCGCGGTGGTGGCCGCCCGCGCGCCCTTGTCGGCCAGGCCCACCGGGAACGAGGCGCCGACCAGGCGCCGCGAAGGCGTCGCCAGCAGCTCGGCGGCGGCCGGGTTGGCCTCGATGATGCGCAGGGTCGCGGCATCGACGATCAGGATGGCCTCGGATGCCAGGTCGAACAGGACGCGGTAGCGGGTCTCCATCTGGCGCAGCCGCCAGTAGTCGCGCTCGAGCGTGTGTTGCGCGTCGACCAGGCGCTGCTGGACGTCCGCCAGCGCGCGCATGTCGCGGCCGAACACCACCCGCCGTCCCTTGGTGCCCAGGGGGGCGGCGGCGTACAGCACCGGCAGGTCGCTGCCGTTGTGCACGGGATGGTTGAGGTGCCGCCAGCGGCGCTGCGGTCCCTGGGCGCCCTCGGCCAGCAGCAGATCGACCTTGGGCCGGCTCTCGACGGTCACCACGTCGGCCAGCGGCTGCCCGATCCAGCCGGCGAAGGACTCGGCGGGCAGGTCGTCGATGTTCATCGACAGGTCCTGGATGACGCCACGCCGGTCGAGCACCAGGGCGATGTCGGCGGCAGCCTCGATCAGCGATGCCGCCGACGACGCGTCCAGCGCCTCGAGCGACTTGCGCGGTGCGCGGAACGAGCGCGAGGCCGGGGCCTTGTCGACCGGTCTGGATCTGCCTGACCTTTGCTCTTCTCGCGCAGTGCTCACCGTCCCCTGTCCCGCATGGCAACCAGCCTTTCGGCTGCGAGCATAGCTTGACTGGCGTCAGGGGCCGTCGCATCGGCACCCACCTGGGCGCAGACTTCCGGCCGAACGACCAGCAAGGGGCCGCCGACCAGCACGAGCACGGCGCGATTCCTCGACGACTTGCGGACGGCCCGGATCAACTCCGCCAGGGCCTGGGTGCTGCGGTCGTTGCCGATGGCCAGGCCGATGACGTCGAACCGGTGATCCCGCACCAGCACGAGCACCGACTCGGGGTCGGCCGGGCTGTTGCCCCAGACGTCCCAGCCCGCGCTGCGGAAGAAGTCGCACACCATGGTCAAGCCGAAGGTGTGCTGCTCGCCGGTGACCGGTGCGAACAGGGCGCTGCGTCCGTCTGCCTGCGTGGCGGCCGGCAGGCGCAGGTTGGACGACAGGCCGCGCAGCAGGGCATGCAGGCGTCCCAGCCCGATGGTGACCGCGGTGAAGTCGCAGAGATCGGCGTTCCAGAGCTCGCCCAGGCGTCGGGCTGCCGGCGCCAGCAGACCGAGGCACAACGCGTCCAGCGCCGCCCCGGACTCGATGCGCTGCAACAGGTGGGCCGCGGCGGGCTCCAGCCCACGCAGCAACAGCTCGGTGAAGCGCTCGACCTCGTGCGTGTCGACCAGGACCCGGCTGTCGACATCCGCAGCGGGGGGCGTCGCGCCGCTGCCGCCATGCAGCAGCATCAGGCGCGGAATGATCTCGGTCTCCACGGTGCGGAACAGGGTGTCGGCCTGACGCGCGTCCAGGCAGAACGGGCGGGCTCCCCGCAGCCACGCGTCGTCGCGCTGCGGATCGGTCGCCACCGCAGGGCATTGCCCCTGCGTCATTGCATTCATTCGCGTCTCCTCGAATCGCGATGCCTCGGCCGCGGTCCCCAAGCCCGGGCGGTATCGCTGCTTCAGCGCTGCCCTGGGCGATGCCGGCGCTGCGGCCCGGCTTTCGGGAGCCAAGATGGCTTTCCGCCCCCGCCTCTCGACACTTCGTGACGGGCTTTTACGCCGGACCGCGGAGCCTGTCAAAGCGTTTCTCATGCGGAGTTTTCCTGCTGCGGTACCGACACGGGATGCCGGCGCAGGGCGGGCTCCGAGGGTGGAACCAGCGCCTCGTTCCGGGGCTGGTCGACACCGTAGCGTCAACCAAATACAACGTCAATCATGATTGACACTTGAGTGGGCTCGGGCTAGATTGGGCCATCGATCGCAGGACATCCGTGCCACGTTCCGAGTCGTCCCCCACCCGTCGGCCACCGCTGTACTCCGAGGCCGAGCGCGCGCGTCGCGACGCCTCCCCGTGGACCCTGGTGCAGGGCGTGCTGGCCCCGCTGCAGTTCCTGGCCTTCCTCGTCAGCCTGGGGCTCGTGCTGCGCTGGATGGCCAGCGGTGCCGGCGAAGGGGCCGCGCTGGCCTCGGTGGTCGTCAAGACGCTGCTGCTGTACGCCATCATGATCACCGGGTCGATCTGGGAGAAGCGCGTCTTCGGCGTGTGGCTGTTCGCGCGGCCCTTCTTCTGGGAGGACGTCTTCAGCCTGCTGGTGCTGGCCCTGCACAGCGCCTACCTGCTGGGCCTGGCCGGCGGGACCTGGTCGACGGCATCCCTGATGCAGCTGGCACTGGCTGCCTATGCCACCTACGTCGTCAATGCGACGCAGTTCCTGCTCAAGCTGCGCGCGGCGCGACTCGACCGCGCCGGCGAGTCGACGGCCCGATCGGCTGCAGCGCCGTCGTCGGCGCGCCTGCCCATCGCGCCCACCCACGCCGAAGCCGGCCCCGCGAAGGTGACCTCATGAGCGCGCCGGGCCCGTCCCAGGCCGTCGTCCTGCGCCGTGCCGGGGAGGAGAGCCGTCCGGTGAACCTGCCGCGGTCCGACCTGCCACGCCCAGGGACCGGCGGTTGCAGCGACGCCGAACTGCCGGTGCTGCGCGAGCGGGGCCAGCGCGAGGTGTTCTGCGGCCTCACGGGCATCGTCTGGCTGCATCGCAAGATCCAGGACGCCTTCTTCCTCGTCGTCGGCTCGCGCACCTGTGCGCACCTCGTCCAGTCGGCCGCCGGGGTGATGATCTTCGCCGAGCCGCGCTTCGGCACCGCGATCATCGACGAGCGTGACCTGGCGGGACTGGCCGATGCGAATGCCGAGCTCGACCGCGTCGTCGCGCGCCTGCTCGAACGGCGACCGGACATCCGCCTGCTGTTCCTGGTGGGTTCGTGCCCGTCGGAGGTCATCAAGCTCGATCTGTCGCGCGCCGCCGCGCGGCTGTCGGCGCAGTTCCAGCCCCGGGCGAGGGTGCTCGCCTACTCCGGCAGCGGCATCGAGACCACCTTCACGCAGGGCGAGGACGCCTGCCTGGCTTCGCTGGTGCCGGGCCTGGGCGAGCGGCCGGCGTCGGCGCCGCCGGGCCTGCTGGTCGTCGGTGCGCTGCCCGACGTGGTCGAGGACCAGTTCGCCCGCCTGTTCGCGCAGATGGGCATCGACGACGTGCAGTTCCTTCCCGGCCGTCGGGCCGGCGCGATGCCGACGGTCGGAAGATCCACGCGGCTGCTGCTGGCGCAGCCCTTCCTGGCCGACACCACCCAGGCGCTCGAGGCGCGCGGGGCGCAGCGCCTGGCGGCGCCGTTTCCGTTCGGTGCGGAAGGCACGACGCGATGGCTGCAGGCTGCGGCGCGCGCCTTCGGGGTCGGCGAGGCGTCGTTCGAGGCCTGCGTGGCGGCGCCACGCGACCGGGCGCGCGCGGCCCTGGCCCGGCAGCGTGCCGCGCTGGCCGGTCGACGCATCTTCTTCTTCCCCGATTCGCAGCTCGAGGTGCCGCTGGCTCGCTTCGTGTCGACCGAGCTGGGCATGCACCTGGTGGAGGTCGGCACGCCCTTCCTGCACCGACGGCACCTGGCCGACGAACTGTCGGCGCTGCCGCCCGGCACCGTGCTCAGCGAAGGCCAGGACCTCGAACGCCAGCTCGATCGCTGCCGCGCCGCGCGGCCCGACCTGGTGGTCTGCGGGCTGGGCCTGGCCAATCCGCTGGAGGCCGAGGGGCTGACCACCAAGTGGTCGATCGAGCTCGTCTTCACCCCGGTCCACGGCTACGAGCAGGCGGCCGACCTGGCGGCCCTCTTCGCACGTCCGCTGGACCGCCGCGCGCGGCTGGCCGCCTGAAGGCCCGGCGATGCAGCTCACCCTGTGGACCTACGAAGGCCCGCCGCACGTCGGCGCGATGCGCGTGGCCACCGCGATGCGCGGGCTGCACTACGTGCTGCACGCCCCCCAGGGCGACACCTATGCGGACCTGCTGTTCACGATGATCGAGCGCCGCGCGCAACGCCCGCCGGTCACCTACACCACCTTCCAGGCGCGTGACCTCGGTGGCGACACCGCCGACCTCTTCAAGACGGCCGCGCGCCAGGCCTACGAGCGCTTCCGTCCCCAGGCCCTGCTGGTCGGGGCGTCGTGCACGGCCGAGCTGCTGCAGGACGACCCCGGAGGCCTGGCCCTGGCCCTGGACCTGCCGATTCCGGTGATCCCGCTGGAACTGCCGGCCTACCAGCGCAAGGAGAACTGGGGCGCCAGCGAGACCTTCTATCAGCTCGTGCGCCGGCTGGCCGGGGCGCGGCAGGAGCGTCCCCCGCTCGACGGCAGCCGCCGTCCGCGCTGCAACCTGCTCGGACCCACGGCACTGGGCTTCCGTCATCGCGACGACGTGCAGGAGGTCACCGCCCTGCTCGGACTGCTGGGCGTCGACGTGCACGTCACCGCGCCGTGGATGGCCACGCCGGCGGACCTGGCCCGCCTGCCCGAAGCCGACTTCAACGTCGTGCTCTACCCCGAGGTCGCCGCGCTGGCTGCGCAGTGGCTCGAGCGCCACCATCGTCAGCCGAGCGTGAGCGTGGTGCCGATCGGCATCGGCGCCACGCGCGAGTTCGTCGCCGAGGTGGCGCGGGTGGCCGGCGTCGATGCGCAGCCTGCCCTCGACCGGATCGAGTGGCGGGCGCGCTGGTATGCGCAGTCGGTCGACGCCACCTACCTGACCGGCAAGCGCGTGTTCGTCTTCGGCGATGCCACGCATGCCGTGGCCGCCGCGCGGATCGCGGCGCGCGAGATGGGATTCACCGTCGTCGGCCTGGGCACCTACAGCCGCGAGTTCGCCCGCGAGGTGCGCGAGGCCGCCGCGCAGTATGGGGTGGAGCCGCTGATCACCGACGACTACCTCGAGGTCGAGGCGGCGATCGCCCGCTGCCAGCCCGAGCTGGTGCTGGGCACGCAGATGGAGCGCCACATCGCCAAGCGGCTGGGCCTGCCCTGTGCGGTGATCTCGGCGCCGGTGCACGTGCAGGACTTCCCGGCCCGCCACTCGCCGCAGATGGGCATCGAAGGGGCCAACGTCCTGTTCGACACCTGGGTTCACCCGCTCATGATGGGCCTCGAGGAACACCTGCTGCGGATGTTCCGCGAGGACTTCGAGTTCCACGGCGAGGCCGCCCCGTCCCACCTGGGCTCGTCGCAGGCCACGCGCCCGGTGGCGTCCGAGCCGGTGGCTGCCGCCGAGCGCCCGGTCGCACCACCGGCCTTGCTGCCGGGTGCGCCCGCGGAAGACATCGTCCCGGCCTGGGCGGCCGAAGCCGAGCGCGAGCTGAACAAGGTCCCCTTCTTCGTGCGTGGCAAGGCGCGTCGCAACACCGAGCGCTTTGCCCGCGACCGGGGCGTGGCCACGATCACCGTCGAGACCCTCTACGATGCCAAAGCCCACTTCAGCGCCTGAAGCCTCGCGCGTGCGGCGTGCCGGGCCCGCCGACATGCGGGTGGTGCTGGTCACCATGGACGGTCACCTGGCCGCCGCCGCCGGGCGGGCCCATGCCGTGCTCGCGCGCGAGCTCCCGGGCCTGACATTGACCGTGCACGCCGCGTCCGAATGGGCCGACCGTCCCGAGGCGCTGCAGGCCTGTCGCGACGACATCGCCACTGCCCACATCGTCGTGGTCACCATGCTCTTCATGGAGGACCACTTCCTGCCGGTCATCGACGTGCTGCGCGCCCATCGCGATCGCTGCGACGCGATGGTCTGCGCGATGTCCGCCGCCGAGGTGATGAAGCTCACCCGCATGGGCCGGTTCGACATGGGCGCGCCGGCCAGCGGCGCGATGGCCCTGCTCAAGCGCCTGCGCGGCAAGCTCTCCGGCAAGGGCGAGACCGAAGGGGCCACACAGACCACCGCCGGCGCCCAGCAGATGCGCATGCTGCGCCGGCTGCCGCAGGTGCTGCGCTTCATCCCCGGCACGGCCCAGGACGTGCGGGCCTACTTCCTGGTGCTGCAGTACTGGCTGGCCGGCTCGCAGGAGAACGTGGTCGGCCTGGTGCGGCTGCTCGTCGACCGCTACGCCGACGGTCCGCGTGCCGCGCTGCGCGGCGCGGCCCGCCCGGCGGCGCCGGTGACCTATCCGGAACTCGGCCTCTACCACCCGGGCATGACGGGCCGACTGGCCGAGGACGCGGCCCTGCTGCCGCGCGTGGCCACCAGCGGCACCAAGGGCACCGTCGGCCTGCTGCTGCTGCGTTCCTATCTGCTGGCGCGCAACACCGCCCACTACGACGGCGTGATCGCCGCGCTCGAGGCCCGCGGCCTGCGCGTCGTGCCGGCCTTCGCCACCGGGTTGGACGCGCGGCCCGCGGTGGAGCGCTTCTTCATCGCCGACGGCCATGCGAAGGTCGACGCCATCGTGTCGCTGACCGGCTTCTCGCTGGTCGGTGGCCCCGCCTACAACGACGCCAACGCCGCCGAGCAACTGCTGGCGCGGATGGACGTGCCATACCTGTCGGTCCTGCCCGTGGAGTTCCAGACCCTGCAGGCCTGGGGCGGTTCCGACCGCGGGCTGCTGCCGGTGGAGGCCACGATGATGGTGGCCATTCCCGAGCTCGACGGCTGCACGGGCCCGATGGTCTACGGTGGCCGCGCCGAGGGCGGCGGCAAGGCCTGCACCGGTTGCACCAAGGGCTGCACCTTCGACACCGCGACCGACGCGCACGACATGCAGGTGTGCTCCGAGCGCGCCGACGCGCTGGCGGCCCGCGTGGCGAGGCTGGTCGCGCTGCGCCGCAGCGAGCGCGCCGCGCGCAAGGTGGCCTGCGTGATCTTCAACTTCCCGCCCCATGCCGGCAACATCGGCACCGCGGCGCACCTGTCGGTGTTCGAGTCGCTGCACAACACCCTGCACGCGATGCAGCAGCAGGGCTACAGCACCGGCACGCTGCCCGGCAGCGTGGACGCGCTGCGCCAGCGCATCCTGGGGGGCAACGCACAGCGCTTCGGCGCCGATGCCAACGTGCACGCGCGCATCGGCAGCGACGACCACGTGCGCCGCGAGCCGTGGCTGGCCGAGATCGAGGCGCAATGGGGGCCGGCGCCCGGCCGCCTGCAGAGCGACGGCAGCACGATCTTCGTGCTCGGCGAGCGCTTCGGCAACGTCTTCGTCGGCATCCAGCCGGGCTTCGGCTACGAGGGCGACCCGATGCGGCTGCTCTTCGAGCGCGGATTCGCGCCGACGCACGCCTTCGCCGCCTTCTACCGCTGGCTGCGCGAGGACTTCAGGGCCGATGCGGTGCTGCACTTCGGTACCCATGGCGCGCTGGAGTTCATGCCCGGCAAGCAGACCGGCATGTCCGGCAGCTGCTGGCCCGATCGGCTGATCGGCGACCTGCCGAACTTCTACCTCTACGCGTCGAACAACCCGTCCGAAGGCACCATCGCCAAGCGCCGTGCCGCCGCCACCCTGATCAGCTACCTGACGCCGCCGGTAGCCCGCGCCGGCCTGTACAAGGGTCTCGTCGAACTGAAGGCCTCGGTCGAACGCTGGCGCGGCCTGGATCCCGAGGCCGTGCACGAGTGCCAGGCCCTGACCCCGCTGGTGCAGGCCCAGGCGGTG
>WBZL01003683.1_pt2 | contig 10479 bp, 7 predicted proteins | sample 5204291 | NCBI WGS metagenome assembly WBZL01 (sample SAMN12344345, study PRJNA552823) | activated sludge metagenome | biome: Activated sludge suspended growth; feature: Nitrification reactor; material: Wastewater; isolation source: activated sludge from nitrification reactor of wastewater treatment... | reverse complement strand
CCGGCTGAGTTCGGCGAGCGTGCTCAACGCCTCGCCCACGGCGGCGAGTGCCGGCGGCGCGTCCTTCGGCACGTCGTGGGGACGAAAGCCGTAACCCCGGCCATGCCACGCGAACAGCTCCTCTTCCGGCACGGCGAAGAACGGACCACGCAGTGTGGCGAAGACGCTGAGCGCATCGTCGGGCCACTCGATCGCAGTCAGCGCGGTCCGCAGAGCGTCCACCTCCTCGCGCTCGTGGAACGCCTTGCCGCCGACGATGAGATGCGGCAGGCCGCGCGCCTCGAGCTCGCTGACGTATTCGCTGGTCACGTCGTGCGTGAACTTCACCAGGCGGCGGAACAGCAGGCAGACGTCGCCAGCGCGAATCGGGCGGCGGCCCGGCGTGCCGGCGACTGGCGTCGCACCGGCTGTCGGCACGTGCCCTTCCCGAGGCCCCGGGTCCAGAGCCCCGCCCTCATCGGCCACGGTGTAGCCGCTCTCGCGCACCAGCCAGCGCACGAATTCAGCGACCGCCTTCGGCAACGAGCCTTCGATCGCACCGTCGGTGACGCGTCCGTAGTCGCTCAGCGGACGCGGCACCGGCAGCGCCACCACCGATGGCTGCGCGGCGTGGTCGTCGCGCGCCGGCTGCAGCTCGACGTATTGCGCCTGCAGCGCCTCGCGAGCGCCGGTCATGTGCACGGTGAAGGCGGCGTTCACCAGCCGCTGAATGCCGGGCACGCTGCGGAACGACGTGCGCAGTCGCACCCGCGCCGCGCCCTGCTGCTCGAGCGCTTCGCAGATGGCGCGATAGACGCCGACGTCGGCGCGGCGGAAGCGATAGATCGACTGCTTCGGGTCGCCGACGATGAAGAGTGCCCCCGGACGCACGGAGAGGTCGAGATACGGCACCTCGGCGCCGGCCTCGCCGTCGGACGCCAGGCGCATGAGCAACTCGGCCTGCAGCGGATCGGTGTCCTGGAACTCGTCGACCAGCAGGTAGCGGAAGCGCCGCTGGAAGTCATGGCGCACGTCGGCGTCATCGCGGACGAGATCGCGGGCGCGAATCAGCAGGTCGAGGAAGTCGAGGGCACCGGCGCGGGTCTTCCGCTGCTCGTAGAGCCGCACGGTGTCGCCGAGCGCCTCGTGCACCAGCGCGGCCAGGTCGGCGTCGGCGGCGTTGCGGAACTCGACCAGCGTGTCGACCAGGGCGTCGCGGGCGGCGATCACCGCGGCGTTCGAGATCTGCCGGGAGAACTGCCCGCCGGCGCGCCGGCCGTTCCGCAGGTCGCGTTCGTTGTCGGCCAGCGCGCAGAGCAGTGCTTCCCAGCCGTCGTAGTCGCGCAATCCCCGCTCGCGCAGCGGCCGGATCTCGTTCCAGGCGCGGCGCAGCGGCTCGATCGCCCGTGGCAGCGGATCCCGCGGGTTGATCGGCCCCGCCGTGGCATCGCACAGCGTGCCGATGCCATCGAGCAGGTGGTCGATGTCGGCATCGCGGGTGAAGTCGGCGGCGCGGGTCCAGGCCGCGGGATGGTCGCGCCACTCCAGCAGGTCGCGCCCGGCCCGCTTCAGGCGCTCGATCGGCGCATCGTCGTCCTCGTCCTGGCCGAACCGCCGCGACGACCGCCGCCGCAACGACCGCCGCACGCCTTCGCGCGGCGCGTCGAGTTCACGTTGCAGCCAGTCGGCGAACGCCTCGTCGTACAGGCGCGCGCCCTGATCGTCGGTGAGCACCGCGAAGGCGGGATCGATCCGGGCCTCTACCGGCCGCTCGCGCAGCAGGTCGGCGCAGAAGCCGTGAATCGTGCTGACGTGCGATTCCTCGAAGCGCTGCACCGCCGACGCCAGGCGCGCCGCGGCAACACCGGCGGCAGCCGCGCGCGCGTGCTCGAGCTGCTCGCGCAGCCGCAGCTTGAGCTCGCCGGCCGCCTTCTCGGAGAACGTGACGGCGACGATCTGATCGATCCGGGCCCGGCCGGTCTCGACCAGCCGCACGATGCGCTTCACGAGTTCGGTGGTCTTGCCGGTGCCGGCGGCGGCCTCGACGACCAGCGTGCGGTCCAGCGCGTCGCCGATGAGGGCGCGGTCGCTGGCGTCGGCGTGGGCGCTCACGGCATCCTCCGCAGGACGTCGAGGTCGGGCACGTCGGGCTTGCGGCGCGTGCGCGCGAACTCGTCCGGCCCGCACACGGCCCGGAAATCGCAGTAGTCGCACGCCGAGCCGCCGTACGACGGCCCCGGCTTGGCGGCGAGCATGCCGTGCTCGATGGCGCGATCGACGATCTCGAGCACCTCGAGACCGCGGGCGCGGATGAGGGCGTCGAGACGGATCGGATGCGTCGTGAACTGCCCTGCCGCCGTGCAGTACGACAGGCGGCCTTCGTCCACCGGCTCGCCGGTCATCGCCTCGAGCGCGACGGCGTAAAGCACCGGCTGCAGGATTTTCCCGCCGTCGACGATGGTGGCCGCCGACGTGCGGTTTCGTCCGGTCTTGTGGTCGGTGACGCGCAGGGCCGCGCCGTCGCTGCGCCGCTCGACCAGGTCGATCGAGCCGCGCAACAGGAAGCCGCGCGCCCCCACCCTCACCGGCTCGCGCACCGAGGCCTCGTCGCGGGCGCTGTCGGGCGGCAGGCCGAACGCCAGCTCGAAGCGTTCCGGCACCCACTGCGCGGCGTCCTTCACCGCCATCTCGTCGAACCACACGCGCAGGTCGCGGCGCAGGCTCGCCACCTCGTCATTCCACACGCGATCAATCGCCGGCGCCAGGTCATCGTAGGCGCGCGCGATCACGTCGGTGATCGCCCATTCCAGCAGCTTGCGGGCGGTGTCGACGTGCGCGCCCGTGAGCGGCAGCATCCCGTTCTTCACCAGCGTGCGGAAGAACTGCGTCTGAATCTCGTGGAACAAGCTGCCGCGCGTCAACGGGTCGAGCCGCTGCAGCGGCGCCGGCACCTCGAGGGGCGCCAGCTGATAGATCGCGGCCAGCTGGAACTGGTACGGGCACACCGCGTAGCGCTGCAGCGCGGTGAGCGAGTACGGCCGCGCGATGAGCCGCTGGCGCTCGAGCGCCGCGGCTACCACCGGCGACACCCGCGTCAGGCCGTCGGCGGTGGACCAGCGGTTCTGCCAGCGGGCCCAGCGTTCGATCACCGACCGTCGCAGCGACGCGTTCAGCTCGAGCAGGTAACGCGCCCGGCCCTCGTGCGCCTGACGCTCGACGGCCGGAGCCCGCAGCAGCGGCAGCAGCACGGCCAGGTCGTGCTCCATGTCGTCGATGGCGACGCCGGGATCGGGCGGGGCGGGCCAGGCCAGCGAGGCCCGGCCTTCCGCGAACGCGCGATCGGCGACGGCGCTGTAGCGGGGAATCGCGCCGGTGGTCGCCCGCAGCACGTCGAGCACGTAGAACGACGGCACGCGCGGCCGCGACTCGGCGAGCTCCAGGCGTGGATACGACAGGTACACCCGGCCGGTGGATGCGCCCACCGCGAGGCGCAGCTGCAGCCGCTCGTCGTCGGCGCGGGTGTCGGCGACCGGCAGTGCCGGATCGAGGCCGACGCGCCTGGCATCGAGCAGCAGCGCGTCTTCGCGCAGCCGCTGCGGGAAGATCCGCTCGGCGAGGCCCGGCACGAAGACGACGCGGAAGCCGCGGCCGCGCGCGGCGTGCGGCGTGCCCACGAACACGCGGCCGTGACGTCGTCGCGGCGGCTCGTGGGTGAGAGTGAGCAGGCGCGGGGTGAGGACGTCGCGCACCTCGCGCAGCGGTACCGGCCCCACCGCGCCGAGCGGCGCCATCTCCGCGAGCACGCGTTCCACCCGCGCCGGCTGACGCAGCACGCGAGGCACGAGCGCGGCGAAGGCCGAAATCCACTCGGCCCAGGTGCGCGGCGATCGCCAGGTGTCGAGCACGCGCACCACCGGCAGCGCGAACGCCTCGAGATGCTCGAGCTGCGCGCGATCGCGCTGCAGCGCGCGCAGGCGCGGCGAGTCGTGATCGTCGTCGGCCAGCTCTTTCGCGCGGCGATCGTACTCGCGCTTCAACCCGGGCAGCCGGCGCTGCCAGCGGTCCAGGCCTTCGATGACGTAGGCCTCGACGAGCAGCTCTTCCCAGCGCCAGGGCGCGCGCAGCGTGCCGGCCACGACGCGGTCGCCATCGCGCTCGCCGGGGCCGGGCGCCTCGTCGATCGGCGGCGGATCCTCGGGCTGTTCGTCGGACGCGAGCAGGGCGCTGGCGGCGTCGTTCGCCGACAGCGTGGCGCTCGCCGTGCCGCCCGGCCCCGGCGTGGCCGGCACCTGGCCCAGCGAGAGGTACTCGGCGAAACGGCGCGCCGACAAACCGTCGTCGGCGCACGCCAGCAGGGCCAGGAACGCGCGGCCCGCCGGGTCGGGCCGCCGCGTGCCGCGTTCGAACCACGCCGGCACGTCGGCCCGCGCGAAGGCGTGCTCGAGCAGGCCGAGATAGGTCTGCGGCGCGCGCAGCAGCACGGCCATCTCGTCGAACGGCACGCCCGACGCCGCCTCCTGCAGGATCCGGCGCACGATCTCCACCGACTCGCGTCCTTCGCCCGGGGCCGAGAAGACGCGCACCGTGCCGTCGAGCTCGCCCTCGGGCGGCGCCTCGGGCGAGAACAGCCACGCCTGCAGGCGCGCCAGCGCCGTCGTCGAGACCGGCCGCGCGGCGGTGTCGTCGGCGCGCTCGACGGCGCCGGCGTCGAGACACGCCGTGCGCGTCGGCGCATCACCGACGGGCGCCACGACGAGCAGCGACTTCGAGGCCTGTGCCAGGGCCGCGAGCAGCCGCCGTTCCGCAGCCGTCGCCACCACCACGTCCAGCAGCACCACCGCGAAGGCCGGCAGCGCCGTGTGGTCGCCTTCGAGGCGCGCGGCGGCCGTGGCCAGCACGTCGGCGCGCCCGATCGCGCCCGACCGCGCGACCTGATCGTCGAGCCGCGCCGCCAGAGCCGCCAGGTCCGGCCCCACGCGGTCGACCTCGCGCAGCGACGTCAACGGCACGCCGGCCTGCTGCAGTTCGCCGAGCGTGCGCGCGGCGGCGCGTGGAAATCCGGGGAGATCGGCGACCGGTGTGAAATAGCGGAGATCGCCGGCGTCGAGGGCGTCGAAGGTGACGCGCGCCACCATGGCCTCGAGGCCGAGTGGACTCGCCGGCGTGGCGAGTCGCTCGGCGAGCACCGGCAGCGCCAGCTTGGTGGCCAGCTCGGCGAACGACATGCGGGTGACGTCGACGAGCGCGCCGCTCCGTGCCGCGACGGACCATGCCAGCTCGTCGGCCGCCGCCCGCGACGCGCCCACCACCAGCACGCCGTCGCCAGCGTACGCGGCGACGAACGCCCGCGCTGCCTGCAGGCGTTCGGTCGCCGAGGACGAGCGAATCAGTTCGAACGACGGCACGATCGGCGGCACCCGCCGTGAGCATACACGCTGCCCTCGGACACGTCGGGTCACGGTTCCGGGGCGCGAAGCGCCGCCCCCTCGCGACCGTCGCCAAAGAGGACAGCTTCCCCGCGACAGGACACCCGGCAGGGCTAGAATCGGGATGCCCGCGGGGTTCGACGGCGCGAATCGGACCGGCGTTGCGGGCACGCGCCTTGCTACCGTGGCTCCCAGGAGTTGGCGATGCAGATCAACAAGCTGGTCTTCGGCGTGCTCGTGCTGGGGTGCCTCGGCGCCGCGGGCGTGGGCGGCTATCTCGCCAACCGGCCGCCGGCAGCGCCAGCCCCGGCGGCCACCGCCGCGCCCGCTGCGCCCCCCGCCAGCCAGCCGGTGACGGCGTCGGAAGGCATCGTGGCGCCGGCGTCCTCGGCGGCACCGGTGGCGTCGGCGCCAGAGGCGCCGGCTCCGGTGGCCGCTCCCGCTCCGGTCCCCACTCCCGCGCGTAGAGGACCGGCGCCGGCGCCAGTTCGTCGCGACCGCTCCGTCCCGCGGCAGGCCGCCGCCCGGCCCACGGCCGCGCCGGCAGTGCCTGCGCCGGCCCCGGTGTCGGCGCCGGCAGGCGCCCCGGCCTCGGCCGGCACGTCCATGTGGGAATCGCGCCCGGCCGTCGAAGCCGAGACGCCCGAGGCTCCCGCTCCGGAGCCCGAGCCGGTGGCGCCGCCCGAACCCCAGTTCGTCGAGCTCACGGTGCCCGCGGATGCCGTGATCGGCCTGCAGCTCGAGTCCACCGTGTCGAGCGACCGCGCGCGCGTGGAAGACGCGGTGGATGCCCGCGTCACCCGCGACGTGCGCGTCGGCGGCCGCGTGGCCATTCCCGCCGGATCGCTGGTGCAGGGCACCGTCACCGAAGTGGAACGCGGCGGCAAGGTGCGCGAACGCGCCCGCCTCGGCATTCGCTTCCACACGGTGGTGCTGGCCAACGGCGACAAGCTGACCCTGCGCACCGACGCCATCACTCGCGAAGGGGCCGACCAGGGCCGTGAAAGCGCCGCGAAGATCGGCGGCGCGGCGATCGGCGGCGCCATCCTCGGGGCCATTCTCGGCGGCGGCAAGGGCGCGGCCATCGGCGCCGGCGTCGGTGCCGGCGGCGGCACGGCGGCGGTGATGGCCGGCGAACGCAGCGCCGTCACCATTCCGGCCGGCAGCACCGTGAGCGTGCGGGTGCGGCAGCCGGTGTCGGTCACGGTCGAGAAGGAATAGGGCGTAGAATCTTCGTGGTTCCGGAGGAGCCTGTGATGCGTGCTGCCCTCGTCGTCGCCTGTCTCGCCATCGCCACGAACGCCATGTCCCAGACCAAACAGGAATACCCCGGCGTGAGCAACTTCACGCGGGTGGATGCCACCATCGCCTGCGGCGGCGCCACCGAGGTGGCCACGCTCGACAACCTCAAGAAGGACGGCTTCAAGACCATCATCAACCTGCGGGTCGCCACCGAGCCCGGCGCCAACGTGGAAGAGAACCAGACGAAGGCCAAGGCCCTCGGCCTGAACTACGTGCACGTGCCGTTCAGCGCCGGTGCGCCCGACGCCAAGGTCTTCGACACCGTGCTCGCTACCATCGCCGACAAGGCCAACCAGCCGGTGTTCATCCACTGCGCGTCGGCCAACCGCGTCGGCAGCGTGTGGCTGGCCAAGCGCGTGCTCCAGGACAACTACTCGATCGAGAAGGCGACCACCGAGGCGAAGGCCATCGGCCTGTCGAACCCCGGCCTCGAGGCGTTCGCCCTGAAGTACATCGGCGATCACAAGAAGTAGGTCGGCCGATGTCACCCGGCCGCGGGCCGGGCGGTCGACACAGCGTGGCGCGGAATCCCCTCGTGCCCTTCGATGGTCCGTCTGCCTGAGAGGAGTCACACCATGAGGAGATTCGCCGTTGCTTCGGCGTTCGCGCTCGTCGCGGCGCTACCCGGGGCCGCCCGTGCCGACATCCTGCTCACGCCGTACTACGGCGTGAACTTCGGCGGCTCCACCGTCGACAAGCGGTCGAACGTCGGTGGGTCGCTGACCTGGCTCGGCTCGAGCGGCCTGGGCGTCGAAGTCGATCTGGGATTCGTGCCGGACTTCTTCGCACCGAAAGACCTCGACATCGACGTCTTCGGCACCAACAACGTCACCACGCTGATGGGCAACGTAGTGTTTGGCCGCCCCGGCGGCGGCATGCAGCCGTACGTGTCGGCGGGCGGCGGGCTGATTCGATCGAAGCTCGGCTCGTTCGGCGAACTCTTCGACGACGTCGCCACCAACAACGGCTTCGGCGTGAACGCCGGCGCCGGGCTGCGCCTGGGCGGCCGTCGCCTGGGCCTGCGGGGCGACGTGCGGTACTTCCGCAACCTGACCGGCACCGACGACCCGATCACGGAAGACGTGCTCGGCGACTTCTCGTTCTTCCGCGCCACCGTCGGGCTCTCGATCGGCTTCTGAGGCCCCGCTGGAACGCGGCGCACGCACGACGGGCGGCCACGCGGCCGCCCGTCGTCATGTACGCGTGCGGTTGCGCATCCTGGCTGGTCAGGCGAGACGCCAGACGAGAGCAGCGGCCGGCGAGCGCCGGCCTGCATCGGTTGACACCCCGTGCGGCGACGACGATACTGAGGAGTCGTCTGGCGCGGCGATTTTCCGACTTGATGGGCCGCGCCCCGTCCCGGCAAGGTCTGCCCGGGCGGTCCAGGCTATCTAAGTCGCGGCCCGCGACTGCGCGGGCTTTTTTGTTGGAGCGTTATGTCCGATCGATTCATCTTCTCGTCGGAGTCCGTCGGCGAAGGCCATCCGGACAAGGTCGCCGACACGATTTCCGACGCGGTGCTCGACGCCTGCCTCGCCGTCGACAAGTACAGCCGGGTCGCCTGTGAGACGTTCGTCAAGTCGAACGTGGTCGTCATCGGCGGCGAAATCACGACGAAGGCGAAGCTCGACTTCGAGAAGATCGCCCGGGCGGCGATCCGCGAAATCGGCTACGTCAACGACGACGACGTGTTCCACGCCGACAAGGTCTTCATCAACCTGCTGGTGACCCAGCAGTCGCCGGACATCGCCCAGGGCGTCGACGCCCGCAAGGCCAAAGGCAAGAAGACCGCCAAGCAGGGCGCCGGCGACCAGGGCCTGATGTTCGGCTACGCCAGCAACGAGACGCCGGAGCTGATGCCGGCGCCGATCATGTTCGCGCACCGCCTCGGCCGCGAGCTGACGAAGATCCGCAAGAGCGGCGCGTGCGCCTGGCTGCGCCCCGACGCCAAGTCGCAGGTGTCGGTGGTCTACGAGAACGGCAAGCCGGTGGGCATCTCGAACGTGGTCATCTCCACGCAGCACGCCGCCGACGCGCAGCACGCCGACATCGAGAAGTTCTGCATCGAGAACGTCATCAAGAAGGTGCTGCCCAAGCGCCTGCTCACCGACAAGACGGAATTCCTCATCAATCCCACCGGCCGCTTCGTCATCGGCGGCCCGCAGGGCGACACCGGCCTCACCGGCCGCAAGATCATCGTCGACACCTACGGCGGCATGGGCCGGCACGGCGGCGGTGCGTTCTCGGGCAAGGATCCGACGAAGGTCGACCGCAGCGCCGCCTACATGGGCCGCTGGGTGGCGAAGAACATCGTGGCGGCCGGATTCGCCGCGCGCTGCGAGCTGCAGTTCGCCTACGCCATCGGCCACCCCGATCCGGTCAGCGTGCACCTCGACACGTTCGACACCGAGACGGTGTCGACGTCGCGCATCCTGCGCGCGGTGAACCGCGTGTTCAGCTTCCAGCCGGCCGACATCATCGACCAGCTGAACCTGCGCCGCCCCATCTACTCGCAGACCACCAACTACGGCCACTTCGGCAAGAAGGGCATGACGTGGGAAGCGACCGACAAGGTGAAGGCGCTGCAGAAGGCCATCTAGCCGGGACCCGGGGCTCGGGTCCCGGGGCTCGAACGCAGACAGCACGACGGCCCCGCTGGAGCGATCCGGCGGGGCCGTGGTGTTTTCAGCGGTCAGCCTGCGATGGCGACGCGCGGCGTCGCGGCTCCGGGTTCGTGCGCGAGCTTGCCGGGGCGGTATTCGGCGTAGACGTAGACGGGGATGCCGAGCGCGCCGAGGCGATCTTCGATCACCGGCAGCACCTCGTCCCACGCCAGCCCGCCAACGCCCGTGGCCAGGCGTGGCACCGCGATCGACGAGAAGCCTTCGCTCTGCGCCATCCTCGCCAGTGCTCGCAGCGACTCGCGCACCGTGTGCGTGGTCGCGCGCCCCGGGCGGGTGCCGTCGCCGTATCCCCCTTCCTGCGTCAGCAGGTTCACGATACGAATCCCATCCGGCGCTCCCCACAACCAGGCCGTGCCCGGTTTCGGATGCTGCAGATGACACCAGTGATGAAAGTCCTTCTGCAGCGAGGGGAAACGCTGACGCAGCGCCAACGCGAGTCCCTGCGTCATCGGATCGTTGGGCGCCAGGCCATGAGCGATGACCTGCGCACGTGACCGGAGCAGATCACCGGACACGAAATACAGCACGAGTACTCCTTTCAGGTTTACGCCGACGCGCATGCCACGCACGTCGTGGCATACGGGAGGGCGGTGAGGCGCGCCTCGCCGATCGCGCGGCCGCAGCGGGCACACTGCCCGTAGGTGCCGGCATCCAGCCGGCGCAGTGCGGCGCGTATCGCGGCGGCTTCGGCGCGGCTCGCGCCGTCGAGCCCCTCGAGCACGTCGTCGTTCTCGAGTTCGATGGCGCGTTCCTGCCAGTCGCGATCCGAGGGCTTGCGCAGGTCGCCAGCGATGCGATCCACGCGCGCGAGCAGCACGCCCAGGCGGCGCTCGAGGTCAGCCCTGACGGTCGTGTCCGACATTTCCGCCCTCCGCTCTCCACCTCATCAAGATCGATGCCGGGCCGAAGCGGTGTTTTTTCGGAAGAATTCGCCGCGCCACCGCCGCGCCGTCAGCGGCTGGGCAGTTCCGCGCGGACGACCCGCGGGAGATCCCGCGCGTGCGGCGACGCCCTCGGTCGCGATCCGTTTCCGGAGGAGCCGGGCGCACCCGGCGCGGGGCTTGCAGTTCGAGGCGGCGTGGAGCTCG
>WBZL01005487.1_pt1 | contig 10482 bp, 20 predicted proteins | sample 5204291 | NCBI WGS metagenome assembly WBZL01 (sample SAMN12344345, study PRJNA552823) | activated sludge metagenome | biome: Activated sludge suspended growth; feature: Nitrification reactor; material: Wastewater; isolation source: activated sludge from nitrification reactor of wastewater... | reverse complement strand
ACAACCCGCGTCTGTAAATTCATGCCTGGCAATACCGCAATCATCGCTACGGTTGTCTCAACACTGGTCAGCGGATTGATCATGTGCTCGGCCACGCGATACCCTAAACGCGCGTCGCTGCCGGCACCACCTCGCGCAACCTGAACGGCCGTCGCCCAGGATGCGTATCCCTCCGGCAAAGCCGTCAGCAACATAATGGCACAATCGGCCCACTCATCCAGACGATCGTGGTCTTTGTCATTGTTGCGTCTATCGGTCGGCCGTTTCTCGCGCAGCAGCGCGTCTATGGCCTCGCCTGCCTCGGTAAAGGCGTAGCGCAGCGCGGCTTCTGGTTCTGGAGTCAGCCAATACTCGGCCACCAATGCCCGGAAGCCCCAAACCAACTTGTGCAAATTTTGCAATTGTTCTTCAGTGATCATCTCATCCTCGATTGCGTAACGCGTGCAAAATCAGCCACAAAAGGCCGACATCAAACAAAAGGGCTGCCACCCACACGGCCGTGCTGTAGCCATCTATGCCCAGCCCCAACCCGCCAAACTTCCCGCCCCAATCTGGATATTCCGGTTCAGGTTCAGGGCGCTCTTCTTCAATCGTTAGCATGGAGGTGCTGGCGATGGGTAGACGGCCGTTCTTGTCAACGCGCAACGCCACAAATGGCTCAATCACGCCTGTTTGCGGATTCATCCACATCTCCACGGTAGTCATGGTCTTCCGGGTCACGCTCGTATCGCCATTCGTAGTCACCAAAACGGTCGGGATTTGGTACGTCTCGTCCAGGTAAGCCAGCACGTCGCCGGCAGGATGCTTAACCATGCCTTCCTCCCTGCCGGGCCATCTGCTTGCCCTTGGCCGTCAGCTCATACATGCCGCTGCCAACCCGATGAATCAGATCGTCGCGCATCATCTGCTCGACGATGCCTTGCGCCACAACCACGTCGCGGCCACCCGCCATGTACGCGCCATCGCGGAACATCAACCGTGAATCTTTAATCGCCTCCACAGCCGGAAGCACTTCGTTTATCACTGCCTGCTTCATCAATCCTCCTAATAATCCAAATCGGCGAGGGCGTCTTTGCCCTCTTTATCCCACCACGCCTGACCTTCTTCAGGCGTGGAATCATAACGGCCGTCTATAGCCTCCTGCGCAATGCGCGTCAGGCCAATTTTCAGCGCGTCGGCAGCCAACTGCCGTATGGGGAAGTCCAACGGCGTCTTAAAGTCGTCGTAATAACCTCCTCTGGCGCTCAAAATCATCGTGTCCAGAAATGGCTGATTGTCCGGGTGAACATCCACCCGACATGCCTCCAGGTCTTGCGCCAGGCGCTCCGTGGTTGGCAAATTACTCTTCACCGTACAACTCCTCATAGCAGGACAAGCACACAGGAACCCACACGCCAGACGTATGCTGCACGTCGCGCGTATCTCTGTTCAGCCGCCAGCAGCCGCACCGCACGCATTGCGTCGGTAATAGTCCGGTGATGAAGGTCTTCAGCCGCCACCACCACATGCGCCTTTGGGCGCCAATCCGATACCACAACCGTCGATTCATCGTTTCAAAGCTCCTTCACGTTGCTCATATTCGGCCAGCAGCCGCGTCAATCGCTGCCGCTCACGATCCTCAGCCATATCCCGCGCCAGTTCGATAGCTTCATCGGTTTCCCCGGCGTAATAAGACGGCCGTTTGGCCATATCCTGCTCAATCATCCACTCAGCAAGGAGCGGATACTTCTTCTCCATGCGCCGGCGCAGTCGCTTTTGCCGCGTCAGCGCCAGACGATCTTTTGGCTGCTTCACAACGGGCTGCGAAACTGCCGCCCAAACCAGCTTGTACCCATCGCCTGGAGTCGTAAGCGCCTTTAGTTCAGGCGGGCATTGACGCAGGTTAGCATGGCCAACAGGATAAAAGCGTTCGGCAACGACACGCACCCGACCTACAGGCGGTTCCGTGTAGGGGTTTCCCCACGTAATTGACCAGATTGCGCCGATCATTTACGCGCCTCGAATGGCAGTGTGATCAACCACGCGCCAAACATCGCGCCAGCCAACAAGAAAACAAGCCAGCTAAAAACCAGTAGAGAAATAGACACCAGTATCATATTGCCTCCTGAGCCTGGGGTTCTTTCCGGGCGGAATTTTTATTAACTTGCTTTTTGTACCAGGCGACTTGCTGGGCATAGCCCAGGCCGTCTGGGTGCAAAGTGATCACGTCGGTCGAACATCCAGCTAACGCAGCCTCAATGGGTTTGCGGTACAGCTTGCCGCCCATCACGAATACCCGGTCAATAAGCGCCCCGCTAACGCCAGTGGCAATGCCAAGCGTATACGCCACGCCCATGCCCCATGCTCGGCGTCGCTCAGTTTTCATCGTATTCAGACTGTAGTCATACGGTTGTATCCAGGCATCAGACCTCATCAGCCCATACCAGGCCGACAGAATCAGGATGCGCGTATCGGGCATTTTTAGGCACTGCCGGGCAAACGCCAACTGCGCCTTAAACAACTCTCCCTGGTAAAGATCGACGGCTGGAACTGCCGTGTTCGTCTTTAGCTTCTTGGCGCTGCACGCAATAATCACCAAATCGTTACTCATCGTTCATTACTCCAGTTTTCTAAAAGCGGCCGTTGACGCATATCCAACATGCGGGAAGGATAAAGACGCGCCAACGGCCGTTTTGACTGCCACCCCACCGCCGATCCGATTACCCACCTCTCTGAAAGAACGGACCCGCCGAAGCCCGGCCGGGAAACGGCCGTCTCTGTCGCGTGTGGGGCAGCAGTGCATTTACTCAGTCGCGGTGGGCAATATGCCCGCAAGCTGGCCTATGGCGACGATGCGCTCCATATAGGCCGTTTCGTACTCTTTACAAAGCGGCAGAATATGGAACAGCCAGCGCGCCAACTCATCATTGTTGACTGGTTGCCCTGCGGATAGAGCCTCGGCGGCCTGCTTCAACGCCCGCTCACGCTCCTCTTTGGGCGGCTTCGTGTACAGCATGTTATGGCAGCGAGAACACCCCGCCTCTAGTGCCGCAACTTCGGCCAATTTGTAATCAACCCACTGGCGATCTGCATCAGCCTCGCGGCATTCAAGGCAAACGTATTCACCGGTGGGATTGTGCAAATACGACAACGAAAACTTGGGAAACGGCCGTTGCTCATGCACCCAATACGCCACTCGGTTCACCTGCCGCCGCAACCAGGTGAACCGGGCCAGATCGTCACGACTGATGCGGAAGATGCGCAGCGTCTTTGTTTCGCGTGTTTCCGGGTCATATTGCTGATGGCAGGCAATCAGGTTGTCTTCGTCCTTGATAGACGTGACTCTCACAAACAAACCGTCCCACTTGAAATAAGCGCCGACATACAGACGATTCTTACCAGCCTCATCCAGCGCGTCATACCAAAACGGTTCCCGGTTCATATACTTTTCCAGCGCCGCCAATGCGCTGGCATTCCCCGATTCAACGACAAAGCGATACGCATCCTCGCCGTGATAAGAGCACTCGCGGATTTTAGGAAAATCATCCGGGTCAAAGCGCATTTGCGCCTCAACCGCCAATTCGATTGCCTTACGGAAGAGATGCGGGCGGGTTTGTGTACTCTCCTCGCGCATCTTCTCCGCGAGGAGTTGCACAAACCGCACCGCCGGCGACGCGGTAACTTTCCGCCACAACCGATGAAACTCTGCCGATGGCAGGTCATCGGTACGCCAATACTTGCCAGACTGGGACTTCACCGATAGGCCATTCTTGCCCTTCTTCACCTTGTACTCGCGGCGGTAGCCGCTGCCCCACCGTCGCTCTACCCAGTCGCCCGGCTTGATCTGTTCGCTCACGGGGACTTCAATCAAAAGCACTTCTTCTGTTTTTTCAGCCATCATTCCTCCAACTTTTTCCAATCAAATTGCGCAACGCTTCAACCTCGCTGCGACGGTAGTACCAACAGTTCCACCGAAGCGAATCTTTCAAGATGCCCCGGCGCATAAAGCTGTAAAGCATTCGCTTTTGCACGCCAAGAATCTCAGCCGCTTCGCGGGGCTTAAGCCACTCATCACCCCAAGCGCGTACTGCCGTATCTGCAACCTTACGCAATTCAGGATCGATGACTCGTTTTGGGTTGAAATAAATCCAGTTGCGATAATCCTTAATCCATCTAACTAACTGGTCGCGCCAGACGACGCGGCACGGTAAGGAACGTTTGTAAATCACATCAATAGGCAAAACGCCCCGATTCATCCATAACCACACAGTTTTGCGATCAACACCTAACATGGAGGCGATCTGCCATTCAGGTAATGCGTCTGGATGATTCACAAGAGTACGCAATCCGATGCGCTTGGCGCGAACGACAATCGCTGTTTCCGTGCGCCCCAATTTCTGGGCGATCTCTCCTGTAGGAGCACGCCCCCACCACTGACGCAACCGGTCTTCTTCATTCTTTGTCCATCTAGTTTCTATTGCAGTGCTCATATTCACCTATCACAAAATAAATACGGCTTGATAACAACCTTTTTCTTCGTGCCCGACTTGCGTCGAACAACTTCGACAATGACTCGCCGCGCATTTAGTTTTTTGTTCAGGCTGATAGCGAAGTCACGGCCGTGCTTGCAAAAGTAAATCTCCGCCCACCATTGGCGCTTTTTGGAAGAGCAGCTGAAGGCTGCTGCGCTGTTGTCATACTCAATGCGCGGTTCATCAAACAGGCTCAGTTGTTGATCCGGAATAACTAGGCGTGCCCACGTGGAATAGACTGCGAAGAATGGCGCGTGCGCCTTTGCCAGCCTGTACGCATCCTGACTGATGAATCCATCACCGCAGCGGTGGCCAATGTCTGGGCGCACACACTTCATGAAACGGCCGTTTACCGGGTTCACGTAAGGACACTCGTCATGAGCTGCAAACGGCCCATGCGCCTTTTGGTGCTCAACCATCCAGTCTCTCAAATCATGGCGATTCATAACCGTCATAGACCTAACTCCATTTGTGCCTGTGTGTATCTGGCCTTTAACTCTCTCATTTGCTCCATGTCCATCAAATCCACCGGCAGCGGTTCAGGCGGCGGCCAGCTCCACAGACCTTCATATGCCGCCAGTAAGCTGCGCAGGTTGGCCGCCATCATCTCCACCAGCGTGAAGAAGGTTTGGCGGTAGACCTGCCGCTTCCCGTTCCCGTCTTTGCGCGAGGACTCGAAACTGTGCATGGTGATGAGGCCGTCCTCAACGTAAGCAAACCGTTCGGCAGTCGCATCCTGCAACCACCACGTACCATCCGTCCACACCTGGTCCAGCAAACCCAACATGCCTAACCCGTTCACGGTGGCAAAATTGGCCTGACCGAGCAACCAAAACTTCACGCCGGGAAACAACTGCGTCAGGGCAGCAGCGAACAGGTGGCGGGCCTGGCGGTTCATCTCGCACTTCACCATGCCGCCAATCATGACCTGCCCAAACGTGTTCACCATCATGCGGAAGTCAGGGTCCGCGGCGATGACCAGGGCGTTGGCGATGGCCTGCCGCGCCCAGCGCTCCAGCGTGGCGTGTTTCACCGGCTTCTGCGTGCGCGTCTGCGGGATCTGCGCCGCCAGATCGCGCCCTGCCCACCCTGGCAGATGACCAAAGCTCAGGTGCGCGGCCGCGTCCCACGTCCAGCGCACCGAGAACACCGGCCACAAACGGCCGTTTACTACATCACCAGGGTACAAAGCCATCAACCGGCGCAGCGCTTCCAGGCTGCGGGCGCGGTCCTGCGGATAATCCCAGGCGGCATAACCGTCAGGATCGATCAACTCGATAGCCTGTGGGTAAACGTCGAAGTCCATGGCCCACTGTGGCGCCGTGCAAGTCAGCTCCCGCCGATAACCGCACGAGTCGATGAAGAGAGGGAGGGCGCGGTGTTCACGGCCGAAGGTGAGTTCACGGCCGTTTCGCCACCCAATACCATCACCTTTCACCCACCCGCCATTATCGGTGGGCGCGTGAAAGGGCGTGGTGATGTAGGTGAAGTCAGCGAACCACACGCCGCGCCGCCAGGCAGACTGAGCAGCCCGGTCGCCGAGGCGGTTAGAATCCTGCACCAGTGCGGCCAACGCCTGATCGCGAGTGCGCAGAGAATCGGCGGCAATGTCGGCAAAGCCATTGCGATCCAACCCGGCCACGCCTACGGCTGCGCCTGCCGTGCGGATATTTTTGCCGGTGCTGAGGCCAGACACACCAAACATCGCGCCAACCTCAGAACGACCTTTAATCTCACCGGCAATGCCTAACTTTCCCGACACACGGCCCCCTTCTCGTAGCATGTTCTGCACAAATCGACAGTCTTGTCAGACTTCCTTCTGCTCCGCCAACCAACCTTCTCTCTGGCATAACGACGAAGATAGCCGTTCCCAACAGTCATGCCTTTATAAGAAACCTCTAAAACCAAGCCGCATTCGTCACATGTAATACGGTATAAGTGTGTTGCTTCAATCACATCAAACCTCTCAGGTAACTTAGCGGGGTTCGCAGGTGAAGCAGCGATAACGCCACTTCTTCGGGTCTAACGGCCGTTCCGTCTCATCGCCATCGTAATGGCGCAGCAGCAGGTGTTGGCAAACGGGGCACACGCCGCCAATACCGACATCAGCCCCGGTTGCCCGTCGGAAACGGCCGTTGCCAGCCCTGGGGATCAAACGGCCGTTAGGCGCTTTGTAGGTCATCGTTTCACCCTCCGCCGCACAACCTGGCGCACACGACCGTGCCGGGAAACGGCCGTAAACTGACCTTTTCCCGACACTATCCACCACTCATCCGCGCGCTTCAGCTTCGCTTGGAAACGGGCGTTTTCGTCAACTAGCTCTTTGCGCCTTTGAAAGTGTGCGTTATTTCTGGACATCATTTTTCCTAAACTCCAAACACATGCAGTTCAACTGCTGAGGCCAACCGCTCCAGCGCCTGCGCGATGCGTTCCTGCACATCCGGCTGAGGCTGTGGGTCGGCCGGCTCTTGTGCAGCAACCTGCGCCTCGTATGCCCGGTCAAGCTTTTCGGACAGGGTTGGCCACCATTCCTCATACAGATGGATGGCATGACCAAGGGACGCGTTAAAATCCTGATGCTGCGGAGAGGTTTGCCAGTCATATTTGACAAATGGCTCGCCATCTTCATCCAACTTGACAGCAGCCATCGTCGGCAAAGCAAACAAATTCTCGTTGTACCGGTCGTACGGCCATCTTCCAAAGCCAAATTTCTCGTCCTGCCGGTAGAGTTTGAAGGCCACAGGAACTGCGCTGGGAATCTGGACCTCAACCCAGACGCCCAGGGCGCCGGATTCGTAGTCGTGGTACTCTGCATTGTCGTAGGTGCTATCGTGCAGCTTCACAAACTGGATGAGCGGTACTGGCATCCAGCTTGCCAGCCATTCGCGTATCGCAGCCCGCTCTCTGCCGATACGCTTCGCCCGCTCTTTCTGCCGCTCGCGCTCGGCGATGGCTTCTTGCGTTGCGTGGTCTTCATAAGCCCGCCGGGAAGTTTTCAATATTTCGGTGACTTCAATTTGTAAATCTGACATGATCGTTTTCTCCTTTATGCTTGGTCTTGATTTAGAACGAAACCTCAGCGTGCAAATCAACGCTGATCTTTCCTCGCAGCGTTACCGACTGCGCTTCGGTCAGGCTCAGAAGCTCCTGGATAACGCTCAATTGGGCGCGTAGGTCGGTGGGCGCTTGTTCGGGCGCAACGGCAGTTACCTGCGCTGGTACAACGGCCGTTTCCACCTTCGACACAGCCCGAACCGGCTTGCGATTACTGGCATCTACACGTCCTTGGGTTAGTCCGTACTGCCGGAATCGCGCCCTGAGGGTCTGCCACGGGATGCCCAACTCTGACGCGATAACCTTCACGCTTTCTCCCTGGGCAAAGCGAGCGTGCGCTAGGCGCACGTCTGCTTCGGTCAATTCTGTCGTTTCTTCTTTGGTCACAGTTAACTCCTTCACTTCTTTGTCTGGTTGCGCGGTCTGGGCAAAAGCCAGCGCCTTAGCTCTCGCCGCTAATTCATTCGCCCTGCGCCGTATTTCCGGGTCTACCCGTGAGGCTCCCTGCCGCCGCTGGCTGATCGTGGCCCGCGACTTGCGTGGCGGCTGGGCAGCCAACACGGCCTTGAAATGCGCCACTACCGCCGGGTCTACTTCGTAAATCCTCCCGCCGCCAGCATCCTGATCGTCACGTCCAGTTCGTATGTCAAACTCTTGCTGGTTAATGCCTCTGACACGGCCGTTAATCAATGACATGCCGGTCTCCTAAAACACGCGCACCCAGACAAACCAGTCTGGGAAACGCGTCGAAAACGAGTCGGCGCTCTTGCGGCTGCAAAAGCCTGCCTGACGGATGCGCTCATCGTAATCAAACCCATCCCCCAACCGCGTAAAGAGCATGGCCGGGGATTCAGACATCTTGTACAGCAATGAAGCCAGGTCATCCGGATCTGCGCACTTGCACACGGCCGTTAGCGCGGCTACCGCCAACTGCGGGGCCAGACGGTGAACAGCCTGCCATTTTTCTACATCCGCTTCCCGCGCCCGTACAAGCTGCGCGTAAGCCTCGATCATCTCACTGATTGAGACGGGGGTTCCAACCGTATCCATTCAAAAACCTCACTTGTTTACTGGTTAATCCAGCCCCAAAAACCACAAACGCCGACGGGAACGGCGCGGATTGTTTCTTGCCATACTGCCGGTATAAACTGTTGGGTTTGCCATTGATCGTGGGCTGCTCCCAGCGCCATGCCCAATACGCGTCGCTGCCAAATGTCAGCCGCCCGCGAATGAACACAACCTGACTGGCGTAAGGAACTGTGTCCTGCCACCACGCTGTATCCGTGCGCGCCGGCAGCAGACAGACGGTGGTGGCGTAGGGTCTGGCCATGCTGGCCCGTTCTACCCACTGTGGAATTTCCCGGCCGTATGGCGGGTTCATCCAGCACAGGTCGCGCCACGGCTGTGCCAGGCCATCGTCAGCCGGAGAGTAAAACCGCGAGCAGACATTGGGGGAATCAGCGCACACATCCAAATCCCAATCAAACACAGGCGACATTGCCACTACCAGATCGGGGGGAGAATCCCACTGGCACGTTTCAGACGAAAAGGCGGCGGTCATAAACGAATCAGTCAGCACGGCCGTTTCTCCGTTCTGGCCATTACGAATCGTTGAGCAGCCGCATATCCGTGCCGAGCGTAAATGTTGCTGGCGAAAAATACCATCAACGGATTTGCCTTCACCGCCGCCAACAACAGCACCAATTCACGTGCTGCTGGCGCAAACACCACCGGCTTATCCGTCGTCATCTCTACGCGTTCATCAAACATACGACCTCCCCATTGGCCATCTGCGCCGCCGACATAGCCACGATAAACTCGTCGCCATCAGCATCCTCTAGCAGGGTAATGATTTCCGCGCCGACCACATACGAGGCCACCGCTCGCACCACAAACCCGGCGTGCAAATCGACCTGCCGCCAATTCACGCTTCGACCCTGCCACAATCCCGGCACGGCCGAAGCTGCGGCAAACAAACCGTCAACGGCCGTTCCCCGCTCGAACACCAGATACTCATCACACCACATATCACGCGCCCAACGGCCGTCGGCGTCGTTGTACACAATGCCGTAGATCACCGCCGGGTGAAGTTTTGGGCACGGCCGGACTTTCGTACCCGTCATCAGGTTCGGGATTTCTCCCGACTGCCTGATCTCCACATGCTCGCGCTGCGGGCGCGTGGTTGCAATGATGTGTTTGCCGCCAAAGACGTAGACGTACCGGTTACGGCGGTCTGCAAAGGTCAGGCACGCCGCCGCGCGGCACACGGTTTTGATGCTATCAAACATGGGGTTCCTCCTGTTCTTTCTGGCGTTCGAGACGCTCAACTACTTTCTGGCGGCTAACACTGTCCCACGTGGCGAGAATGGCGCGTTCCTTGTTGGCGTACACGCCGCCACACGGATTCACTTCGTAGCCAAACCCGTCGTGGACGAAAATACCCTCGCCCATGCAGCCAACCCACCGCCACCCCTCGGCCACCAACTGATCTTCTTTGGCCCGCAGGTCGGCAAAATACTGGTCGTATTTCGCTTTGAAGCCATCAGCAACCAGCGGCTGTAAATCAGCCAGAAAGCGGCGCTGAGCGCGGCGGCGGTCGAGGCCATAGAAATGACCGGAAGCCATCGTCTCGGCCACGCCTTCAGCCGTATAACCGCGATTGACAACCAGGTCGGCGGCGATTGGGAGTAATTCGTTTCGTGGGGTTGTCCAGTGCTTCGTCATCACGCCTCTTGTAATGACGGATCAGCAACCTGGGTAAGAACAGGGGGCAGCAAAAGGTAACGGGATGTGCATAGGTGAATCATAAAAACCTCTTGCTGTTGTTCAGGTGCTTGCTGTTCTGCCTGTTCGCTTCGGCGGTTGCTGAGGCCGCCATCGGTCTGTCGATAGATAGAATTATAATATACAATCAAGT
>WBZL01005486.1_pt1 | contig 10483 bp, 8 predicted proteins | sample 5204291 | NCBI WGS metagenome assembly WBZL01 (sample SAMN12344345, study PRJNA552823) | activated sludge metagenome | biome: Activated sludge suspended growth; feature: Nitrification reactor; material: Wastewater; isolation source: activated sludge from nitrification reactor of wastewater treatment... | reverse complement strand
GCCGGAGGAGTGGAAGGCGGTGGAGACGTCGCCCCAGGCGATGGTGAAGGTGCGCTCGGGGCCGTCGCCGAAGTCGATGGCGCGGGTGCGATAGGCGGGGGGGACGAGCTCGATGGCGCCGGCGCGGCGGACGAGGCCGCCGGCGGGGAGGGCGTGGACGTAGGTGCGGGCGGTGCCGGGGCTGGCGGTGGCGTCGAGGCGGATCCCGAGGGTGAGGCGGCGGGCGCCGGGGAGGCGCTCGTGGAGGCGGCGGGCGAGGCAGTCGGAGGGGACGACGTCGAAGCCGACGCCGGGGACGGCGACGACGCCGGCGTCCCGGAGGGTGCCCTGCCACTTGATGACGCGCTCGAAGACCGCGACCTCGCCGGTGATGTCGAGGTAGTGGGTGTGGCTGGCGATGCACGCCTTGAGCATCGGCTTGTTGGTGTCGAGGTAGGGGCCGGCGCAGTGGAGGACGAGGTCGACGTCGGCGAGGGCGGCGGCGAGGGCGTCAGGGTCGCCCAGGCCGATGACGCGGGCCTCGAGGCCGAGCTCGGCGGCGAGGGCGTGGATCGGCGCGGCGCTGCGGCCGGCGAGGACGGGGCGCATGCCCCGACGGAGGGCCTCGGCGGCGATGATGCGGCCGGTGTAGCCGTTGGCGCCGTAGAGCATCCAGCGCGGGGCCTGGGACATGGAGGAGACTCTACCCCGGGCAGGGACGCGCGGGGCGAGGGAGTCGTCCACGGCGGGCGCGGTGGTGGTAGCGTGGTGGCGTGCCGGCGTTGCCGCTACGGGTGCTGCAGCTCCTCGCCGTGTGGCTGCTGACTGCCGTGATCGGGCTCTCGCTGATCGCGCTGATCGTGGTGTCGTTCGGGATCCTGGGCGAGGTGGTGGGGCGCTCGTTCCTGCGGGCGTGGGGGCGCGCGTGCCTCTGGGTGTGTCGGGTGGAGCTGGTGGTCGAGGGGGCGGAGCACCTCGCGGGGCGGCGGCCGCGGATCATCACCTTCAACCACGGGTCGACGCTGGACTCGTATGTGGTCAACGCGCTCTTGCCGGATCGCGGGACGCCAGTGACCCGGCGCTCGCTGATCTGGGTGCCGGTGATGGGGCAGGTGATGGCGCTCGGGCCGATCCTGATGGTCGATCGGGGGAACGGAGCGCGGGCGCGGAGGGTGCTGGCGCGGGCGGCCGAGCGGGTGCGGCGCGAGGGGCTCTCGGTGGTGATCGCCCCGGAGGGGACGCGGAAGGGCGAGGACAAGCCGAGCCGCTTCAAGCTCGGGGCGTTCGAGCTGGCGCGGGCGACCGGTGCGCCGATCGTGCCGATGGTGATCCTCGGGGCGGACCGGTTGATGCCCTACGGCCGCTATTGGTCGGCGCCGGGCCGGGTGGTGGTGAGGGTGCTGCCGCCACGCGACACGTCGCGCTTCACCGAGGCAGACCTCCGCGCGGAGGCGGAGGCGCTCCGCGAGGTCTACCGGGCGGAGATGCGGGCCTTCGCGGGGTGAGTGGGCCGTGGGCGCTGTGCGGGCCTCGCGCGGGTGGACCCAAAAAAATCGACGGGTCCGGGTCGCGTGTGTCGATCGGCGGGCCGCTCGTTCGTCGCTCGGGTAGAAGGGCCGGCGGGGCGGCCGGACACGGTGTCCGCGCCCCGGCCAGGATGGCCCAGAGAGGAAGACGACGATGAAGGTCATGGTGATCGTGAAGGCGAGCCCCGAGTCCGAGGCCGGCGTGATGCCGAGCGAGGAGATCCTGCGGGAGATGGGGAACTACAACGACGAGCTGGTGAAGGCGGGGGTGATGCTGGCCGGGGAGGGCCTCCACCCGACCTCGCGCGGCAAGCGGGTGCGCTTTCGCGGGGCGGAGCGGAGCGTGATCGACGGGCCCTTCACCGAGGCGAAGGAGCTGATCGGCGGCTTCTGGCTCTGGCAGGTGCGGTCGATGGACGAGGCGGTGGCGTGGCTCCGCCGCGCGCCCTTCCAGGAGGGCGAGCTCGAGATCCGGCCGATCTTCGAGGCCGAGGACTTCGGCGAGAGCTTCACGCCGGAGCTGCGGGCGCAGGAGGATCGCCAGCGCGAGGCGATCGCGGCGCGGGCGCGGAGCTGAGGCGCGCGCCGGCGTCGCCGCCCCGAGCTCGCGCGCCCGCGCGGGCCCGGGGCGGCGGCGAGGCGCTCGGTGAGGCTGCGCGAAGGGACAGGAATATGGGGACAGATCGGCCGACGGGCGGCGATGGCGGCGAGGGTCGCGGCGAGCCGGGAGAGGCGAGGGCGGCGGCCCGGCGGGCGATCGAGGCGGTGTGGCGGGTGGAGGCGCCGCGGATCACCGGCGCGCTGGCGCGGATGCTGGGGGACCTCGACCGCGCCGAGGATCTGGTCCAGCACGCCCTGATGGTGGCGCTCGAGCGCTGGCCGGCGACGGGGATCCCCGAGAGCCCCGGCGCGTGGCTCCTGACGGTCGCCCGCAACCGCGCCCGCGACGAGCTCCGCCGGGGGGCGATGAAGGAGCGCCGACACGGGGTGTTGACGGCGGACGCGGAGGCCGACGCGGGGGCGGGCGAGCTCGAGGCGCGGGTCGACGACGTGGTCGGCGACGACGTGCTGCGGCTCGTCCTGGCGACCTGCCATCCGATCCTCCCCAGGGCCTCGCGAGTGGCGCTCACGCTGCGCCTCGTCGGCGGCCTGACGACCGAGGAGGTCGCCCGGGCGCTCCTCGTCGCCGAGCCCACCCTGGCCCAGCGCCTGGTCCGCGCGAAGCGGACGCTCGCCGAGGCCAGGGTCCCCTTCGAGGTCCCGCGCGGCGAGGCGCTCCGGCCCCGCGTCGAGGCGGCGCTCGAGGTCATCTATTTGATCTTCAATGAGGGCTACGCGGCGACCCGGGGCGACGTGTGGATCCGCGTCGACCTCTGCGACGAGGCCCTCCGCCTCGCCCGCGTCGTCGCCGCCCTCGTCCCCGATGACGCCGAGGCCCACGGCCTCTGCGCCCTCCTCGAGCTCCAGGCCTCGCGCGCGCGCGCGCGGGTGGCCCCGGACGGCGAACCCATTCTTCTCGCCGACCAGGATCGTTCGAGGTGGGACCGCCTCCTCATCGCCCGCGGCCTCGCCGCCCTCGCCCGCGCCGAGGCCCTCGCCCGCCCGCTCGGCCCCTACGCCCTGCAGGCGGCGATCGCCGCCGCTCACGCCCGCGCTCCGAGCGTCGACGCCACCGAGTGGCCCCGGATCGTCGCCCTCTACGACGCCCTCGTCGAGCTCACCGGCTCCCCCGTCGTCGAGCTCAACCGCGCCGTCGCCGTGTCCATGGCCCACGGCCCCGAGGAGGCCCTCCCCCTCGTCGACGCCCTCGCCGACGACCCCGCCCTCCGAGGCTACCACCTCCTCCCGGTCGTCCGCGCCGACCTCCTCGCCCGCCTCGGCCGCCGCGCCGACGCCCGCGCCGCCCTCCATCACGCCCTCGCCCTCTGCCAGAACGCCAGCGAGGAGGCCCTCCTCCGCCGTCGCCTCGCCGCCCTCGCCGCCGCCGAAGCCTGAGCGCTCGCGGTGGAGGCGTGCCGCGAGAACGTTTGCGCTGTCCGGTCGGCATCGCCGGTGAGGCTCGAGGACTCCAGCGATTCGACGCCCGGTGAATCGCCTGGAGACGCGCGGGGAGCGGAGCTTCGACGCCTGGTGCATCGTCGGGGGACGAGCGGGTCGCCCTCAGCGTGCGTGGGCGGGGAGGGGGCGGCGGTGGGACGCCAGCGGAGGGGGTCCCCCGCGATTGTCGGGTGGGCGTCGCCCGAAAATCGTCGTAGTTCAAGGGATCGTGCGGGGTCCTAGTTCGCCCCTGGCGACGAACGCACGAAATCGTGGGGGAGGCGCCGCGCCAGCGAGGGACCTGCCGCCGCCCCCTCCCCGCCGCCTCAGCCTTCCTCGACCCGCGTCGCTCGGGCTGGCGATCCTAGCGATCCTCGACCTGGCGATCCTCGCCCTGGCGATCCTCGCCCTGGCGATCCTCGACCTGGCGATCCTCGACCTGGCGATCCTCGACCTGGCGATCCTCGAGTGCCCCCCGCGAAGCCCTCACCCCGAGAGGCTCGCGCCCGCCTCCGGGTGCCTACGATTCCACCACATCAAGCGAGCCACATGCGCCGCGAAGCCAGGCAGCCGCGCGAACTTGGCCCCGTAGAGGAAGGAGTAGTTCCGCCGCGAGGTCCAGATCTCGCGGACCATGTCGCCCTCGAAGCGGTACACGAAGCGCTCGGCCGCCGACCTCCGCTCGACGCCGTTCTCCACCGCTACCGCCGCGATCCCGACCTCCAGCCGATCCGCCGCCGGATCGTAGGTGTGATCGACGACCTCGAAGCGGAGCTGCTCGAAGGGCCAGGTCGCGTGCGAGTGCCGCGCCCACTTCTTCCACCCGCCCAGCCCCGTGAAGCGCAGGCGATCGATGTGGACCACCACGTCGCGGTGGATGAGCCCGTCGATCGCCGCGAGCGGCCGCTGGCCCGCGAAGACCTCCAGGACCTGGGCGAGGGTGGCCAGGCGCGCCGCCGCGTCCGCTGGCCGGTTGACGCGGAGGCAGATCCCCGACGGGTCGAAGCCGTGCCTCCGGATCAGCCGCTCGATCGCCCCGCTCACGGCGCCGCGCACCCGCTGCGGGCGGAGCTGCACCGTCATCAGGAGGCGGATCACGCTCTGCTCGACCAGCGTGTCGGCGCGTCGCTCCACCTCGCCGCACGACGTCGTCGCCGGGTCGACCCGGCGGATCCACTCGAAGACGCCGTGCGGGCGCTCGAGCGTGCGCAGGATGGTCTCGTAGGCGGGGCCGTGGGCGGCGGGGTCGCGGACGAAGTCGGGGGCCACGTTGGCGGCGGCGAAGCCCGACGAGATCCCGGACGCGGCCGGGAACCAGGTCGTGCAGAAGGTGCCGCCGGCGAGGAGCCAGTTGCCGCCGAAGGCCCGCGCGTACATGAAGTGATCGTAGCGCGGCAGGGTGCGGACCTTGTCGGGGCCGCGGAAGCGGCCGGCCGGGACGATCGCGCGGCGCTCGATGGCCGCGTACGCGAGGTCCAGGAGCGTGCGGTCGTCGCCGCCGTGGCCGAGGTCGACGCCGACGCCGAAGGAGGCGATGCCGTCGCGCAGGGGGATGTACCAGGCGAGGCCGTCGACGCCGTCGCGCGCGGGCTCGAGGCGGACGACGTGGGTGGTGAGCCAGAGGCGCTCGTCGTCCGTGACCTCGCCGTCGAAGGTGTAGTGGCCGTAGACGGCGCGCTGGGCGGGGCCCAGGGTCGTGAGCTCGAGGCCGAGGTGACGGGCGATCGCGCGGACGTGGTTGGTCGCGTCGAAGATGGTGGAGGGGCGGAGCTCGCGGCCGCCGTCGAGGACGATCCGCGTGACGCGGTCGCTGGCCGGGTCGTGATCGACGGCCTCGACGCGGCCGTCGACGTGGCGGCAGTGGGGGCTTGCGAGCACCGACGCGAAGGCGGCGGCGTCGAAGCCCCGGCGGTCGACGTGGAGGAAAGCCTCGGGCGGGCGCTTGTAGCCGATCGCCGCGTAGAAGGCGGCCGAGGTGCGGCTCCGCTGCATGTTGAGGTCGCAGCGGACCTCGATGTCGCCGAGGTGGGAGGTGACCGCGGACTTGGCCGTGTAGGCGGCCTGGAGCTCGGGGAAGTAGTCGAGGATGTCGAGCGAGCCCTCGAGGTTGAGCGACTCGCCGAGGCGCGGCCCCTCGGGGTCGGGGGGCGGGCCGACGAGGAGGTGGTCGATGCCGGCGCGGCTGAGGGCGCGGCTGATCGCGCAGCCGGTGAGGCCGGTGCCGACGATCACGGGGAGGGGCTGCACGGCTAGACCTCGCGGCGGAGGGGGAGGTCCTGGGGACGATCGCCCTCGGGCTTCCAGAGGACGAACTGGTAGACCGAGCACTTGCGCTTGAGGAAGTAGTGGGTCGAGTAGGAGTAGAGGATGCGGAGGGCCCGGAAGCGCTCCTCGCCGATCTCGGCGACGACGGCGTCGTGGTTGCGCTCGAGGGCGAGGCGCCAGGCGCGGTGGGTCCACGCGTAGTGCTCGCGCAGGTTCTCGACGTCGCGGACCTCGAAGCCGGCCTCGGCGGCGGCCTGCACGTACTGGGCGAGGTAGGGCATGTCGGCGTCGGGGAAGATGTAGGAGGAGGTGAAGGGGTGGGCCTCGGTGGTGGCCTCGGTGACCGAGCTCGAGACGCCCTGGAGCGCGAAGAGGCCGCCGGGGCGGAGGAGGCGGAAGGCCTTGGCGAAGTAGACCGGCAGGTTCTTGACGCCGACGTGCTCGACCATGCCGAGCGAGATGATCTTGTCGTAGGGGCGCGACTCGTCGATCTCGCGGTAGTCGCAGATGAGGGGGCGAGCGCGGCCCTGGCGGCCCTCTCGCTCCATCCGCGCCCGGCAGAAGTCGGCCTGCGCCTTGGAGATCGTGACGCCGTCGATGGTCGCGTCGTAGTGGCCGCTCACCCACGAGAGCACGGCCCCCCAGCCGCAGCCGATGTCGAGGACGCGGTCGCCGTCCTTGAGGCCGATCTTGCGGCAGACGCGGTCCATCTTGTTCTTCTGGGCCTGCTCGAGGGTGTCGTCGTGGCGGTAGTAGCAGGCGCTCGAGTAGTTCTGGGTGGCGTCGAGGATCCGCGAGAAGACGGCGTTGCTCTGGTCGTAGTGGTACTCGATCGCCTCGGCGTCGCGCCCCTGGGTGTGGCTCTCGGGCTCCTCGCTGGCGAAGGCGGGGAGGGCCGGATCGGGGGCGCTCTCGCTGCCCTCGCCGAAGGTCGCTTGCAGGTACTCGGCGACCGGGTAGACCGCCTCCATGTCGCCGAGGATGTCGATCTCGCCGCGGAGGTAGGCCTCGCCGAGGGTGTGCCAGTCGGCCGAGGCCATGAAGCGGGTGAAGATCTCGGGGCCGCGCAAACTCAGCGTGAAGCGCGGATCGGTGCCCTCGGGCGCGAGGTGGGTGCCGTCCCAGAGGCGGACCGCGAAGGGGTGACCAGGGACGATCGTGCAGGCGGCGCGGAGGAAGTCGATCGCGAAGTCGGGCAGGTCGGTGCTGGTCATCGTCACTCTGCGCGCGAGCCTACCTGCGTTTGGGGGTCCTCTGCCAGCCCGCGTCGCGCACTGACGAGGGAGTGGAGGGACCGAGGAGGCCCGGGGCCGGGGGCGCGGTCTTGCGCACTTGCGCCTCCTGGGCCTCACGAGCGACGCGGGACGCGGGGGGCGCTGGCGCGGCTGGCCGCGCGGGCGTTCGCGTAGCTCTCGAGGAGCTGCTGGGTCGGCCGCATGAAGCCGAGGGCGGGCACGTTCGCCGGGGTCGCGTCGACGCCGAGGATGATGGTGCACTCGTTCAGCCACTCCCAATAGGCGAGGGTCGCCTTGAGGAGCTCGTCCTCCGGCTCGACCGGGTCGAGGTCCTGGAAGCGGAGGTGAAAGAGGCGAGTGACGAGCCTGAGGAGCTGCTCGTCCTCGGGCGCGGAGAAGCGCTCGCGGATGACCGCGAAGGACTCCTGATCGGTCATGTACATCAGGTCGACGAGCTCGTCCTCGTCGAGCGGGCCGAGGCGCTTCTTGTCGCGGAAGAGGAAGAGGTTGGCCGAGTAGATGTGGCCGATGACGCAGTAGCGGCAGCCGTTCCAGAGGGCGGCGATGCCGATCAGGAACTGGGCGGTCGAGTCGCCGAGGGTCTTGTGGAGGCGCTCGGTGATCTCGGCGCCCATCTTCATCAGGCGGAGCGCGCCGCGGACCCCGTGGATGCGGACCATCTCCTCCTGGATCGGTCCCATGTCGTAGCCAGCGGCCACCTTGGTCATCAGGCGGAGCGCCGAGACGACGGAGCGCTGGAGGAGGCCGAGCTGGGTCATGCGCGGGCCTCCCTTCCGGCGCCGACGAGGCGGCCGAACCACTGGGCGGCGCGGCGGTGGAGCGCGTCGGGGCGCGTCTCGGTGGTCTCGCTCCACGCCTCGGCGTGATCGAGGTCGGGGAAGGTGCGCGCGTTGCCGTCCTCCGAGCGGTGGCAGATGAAGAGGCCGAGGCCGCGGTTGAGCGGGCGGTTGGTGACCCAGGCGGTGCGCCGGGCGACCCGCGAGAGGCGGCGCTGGATCTCGAGGAGGACGTCGCGCGCGGCGACGCTGCAGCGGGCGAGGTCGTTGAGGTCGATGATGACGAGGGCTGCTCCAGGGGTCATCCCCTGCAGATGCTCGGCGAGCGCCGCGTCGAGTTGATGCGCGTCGTCGACCTCGAAGGCGCCCCGCAGGCGGATCTCGAGCCGCTCGCCGCCCGGATCGACGCCCGGGTCGATCGACCAGCGCTCGGCGTGAGTGGGGGCGACCACGTGACAACACTATCCCAAGTCGAGGGGGCGCGCGAGGGGAGAAAGGGGGCGCCTGGCGGCCCCGCGCGCGCACCGTCCACCCGAGAGGACGCCGTTCCGTGTCCATCCTGGTACCATCGGATGCGATGGAAGGCGGCTCGGCGACGGGGTTCGACGGCGACGCGCGCGTCGAACTCCTGATCGATCGGGACGGGCTCGTGGTCGGCTGTCGTTGCGAGGGGGGGGGGGCCGCCCTCTTCGATGGGGCCCTCCTGGAGGGGGTGCCGATCACCGACATCCTCGACGAGGCGGACGCGGAGGCGATCGCCGGGATCCTCGAGCGCGACCTGGCGGCCTGCGGGACGCTGACCCTCGACCTGCGGGCCGGCGAGGTCCGCGTGCCGCTGATCGCCGAGGTCCGGAGGATCGGCGCCTTCGCCCACGTGGTCGGCGAACCCCGACGCGCGGCCGAGACGTCGACGGTCACGCCGGATCGGCTCGCGCAGCGGCGCCTCGAGGAGATCGGCGTCCTCTCCAGCGGCATCGCCCACGACTTCAACAACATCCTCTCGGCGATCCTCGGCAACGCGGAGCTCCTCGCCGAGACGCTGCCGCCGGTCCTCGACGCGGGGCAGAGCGACCTCCTCGAGGCCGCGGCCGACATCATCACCGCGGCTCAGCGCTCGCGCGAGCTGATCGGGCAGATGCTCGGCTACGCGGTGCGGGCGCGGGTCGAGCCGGGGCTCGTCGACCTCAACGCGCTCGCGCTGGAGATGAGCCGGCTCCTGCGGGTGTCGATCCCAAACACGGTGGTCTTCGATCATGACCTCGCGCGCGACCTGCCGCGGGTCCGCGGTGAGCCGAGCCAGCTCCGGCAGGTGATCCTGAACCTGATCGTCAACGCGGCCGACGCGATCGGCGAGCAGGTCGGCTCGGTGGCGATCCGCACCGCGTCGTTCTTCGCCGAGCGCTCGTTCCTCGACGGGGCGATCGGCGGGGCCTCGCTGTCCGAGGGGGACTACGCGGCGATCGAGGTGGCCGACACCGGCGCCGGGATGTCGCCGGCGACGATCGCCAGGATCTTCGAGCCCTTCTTCACGACCAAGTCGAAGGGGCACGGGCTCGGGCTCGCGGGGGTGCGGGCGATCGTCGCGGGGCACGGCGGGGCGATCCGGGTGCGCTCGTCGCCCGGGCTCGGGACGACGATGCAGGTGCTCCTGCCGGCGGTGGCCGCGGTGGCGACGGACGGCCGGGCGGCGGCGTCGGGGCCGATGACCGATCTCTTCGGGCGGACGGTGCTGGTGATCGACGACGAGGCGATGGTGCTCCGGGTGACCCGGCGGATCCTGGAGGCGCGCGGCGTCCGGGTGATCGCGGCCGAGGACGGGCACGCCGGGATCGAGGCCTTCCTCGCCGAGTCGGCGACGATCGACTGCGTGCTTCTCGACGTGTCGATGCCCTACATCCACGGGCTCGACGTGTTCCGCGAGCTCGCGCTGATCCGGCCGGTGCCGGTGGTCCTGATCAGCGGGTTCAGCGGCGAGGAGATCCAGCGGCGGGCGCGAGGGCTCGGGGTCGCGGGCTTCCTGCAGAAGCCCTTCAGCGCGGCGGACCTGGTGGCGGCGATCGTCGAGGCGATCACCGGCGAGGGCGCGAGCTAGCGACGTCGCGAGGGCGCGCGGCGGGCGTGGAGAAGGCGTGGACGCGGCGCCGATGCGGCGCGGACGAGGCGTGGATGAGGCGTGGATGAGGCGTGGACGAGGCGCGGACGGCGGGCGAAATGCGGGCGCCCGCCCGGGTGACGCGAGGTCCCCCGGACGGGCGTGAGCTGCGGTGTGGCGGCGAGGTGCGGGCGGCTCAGAGGCCGAAGTCGCCCTGCCACTGGAAGTTGGTCCCACACTCGACGGGCTTGGTGAGGAGCGGGTCCGGGATCGGCCAGGCGGCGCCCCAGCCGACCATGATGTTGTCGCGCGAGTCGAGGTAGCTGGGCTTGGGGTAGGGCTCGTAGCTGGTGACGACCATGATTCCGCCCTTGCCCTCGGCGATCTCCTCGATCGTGTCGTCGAAGTCCATCGCCAGCTCGGGCGCGAGGCCGCCCTGGGTGTAGTAGACGATGAGGTCGGTCGGGTTGAAGAGGTTCGGCGGGAGGGCCGACACGTAGACGCCGCCGTTCCCCATGTTGTCGAGGATCTGGTGGTAGTCGAAGTCGAAGT